>OGYU01000562.1_pt1 | contig 30294 bp, 28 predicted proteins | sample 1576581 | NCBI WGS metagenome assembly OGYU01 (sample SAMEA3541547, study PRJEB24748) | human gut metagenome | biome: human gut; feature: human-associated habitat; material: faeces | place: China | collected 2012 | reverse complement strand
TTCCTATATGTTCTTTTGCTTGCTCTACTTGCAGTTTCATAATCTTACCTCGACTTATAATATTATAAACATGACAGTGTGCTTTGTCAAATAAAAAAGGCTATCTCAATATTGCTTAAGATAGCCTTTCTAATGTATCAATTACATTTTTTCGAATTGATCTTTGCCAACGCCACAGATAGGGCAAACATAATCAGCTGGTTGATCTTCGAATTTAACGCCTTCTACAGCTTCGTCATAAACCCAACCGCATACTACGCATACGTATTTTTCCATGTCTATTTCCTCCTTCACTTGAGATTATATTAATGTGTTCATATCGTTAAGATACTTTATCTGTAATATAGTATAGCAAAGATATCGAAACTTTTCAATACTCATTTTCCATTTTTCTATTAAATTTTCAATATTCTCTGAAAGCTGACTATTATTACTTTCATACGAAATTTTATAATGAAATATATTATCAATTAGGTTTTTATGATATACTATTTACTAGAAATATATAGTGGTATACTAAATATTCGCCACATAAGTAGATTTTATTATCTTATATATAACTATATTATAGGAGGATTCATGAGAACAAAACTAACTGAATTACTAAATATTGAATACCCTATCATCCAAGGTGCTATGGCATGGGTTTCTGAAGCTACATTAGTTGCAGCTGTAGCTAACGCTGGTGCTACAGGCGTTATCGCCTTAGGCGGTCGCGATGCAGAATGGACTCGCAATGAGATTCGCGCATGCAAAGAACTAACAGATAAACCTTTTGGTGTAAACCTAATGCTTATGGCCCCAAATAAAGATGAATTAGTAGATGTTATCATCGCAGAAAAACCTGCATTTGTAACACTTGGCGCTGGCAACCCTACCCCATATATTAAGCCATTCCAAGAAGCAGGCATCAAGGTCATTCCTGTTGTACCTTCCTTGAAATTAGCAAAACGCATTCAAGATGCTGGTGCCGATGCTATCGTCGTAGAAGGTATGGAGGCTGGTGGTCACATCGGTTCTCAAACGACAATGTCTTTGATGGAAAACATTCTACCAGAAATCACTATTCCTGTTGTTGTGGCTGGTTCCATCGTTGATGGTCGTGGTTTAGCAGCAGCTTTATTGATGGGTGCTGAAGGTGTACAAATGGGATCCCGTTTCTTACTTGCCGAAGAATGTAAAGCTCATCAAAATATGAAAGAAGCAATTATCAAAGCAACAGATACTGACTCCGTTGTAACAGGTCTTCTCTCCGGTCACGGTGGTGTACGTAGCTTGCGCAGTGATTTTACAGACCGTTATATTGCAGCAGAAACTGATGGCGTTACAACAAAAGAAGAACGCAGCAAAATGTCCCAAGGTACAAATAAATTAGCTGCTATCGATGGCGATGTTGTCAATGGTGCTGTACAAGTAGGCCAAGCGCTTAATAGACTTAATGAAATTGAACCAGCTCAAACGATTGTACACTCTGTTATTAATGAAGCTATTATGGCAATCCGTAAAGCACAACGCTTTATCGAAGTAATTTAATAGGAGGTCCTATGTTACCTTATCATGGAAAGTATCCAAAATTAGATCCAAAATCTTGTGTTATGCCTGGTGCTGAACTAGCCGGCGATGTAGAGTTGAAAGAATTTGCCTCCATCTGGCAAAACTGTGCACTTCGTGGCGATGTTAATAAAATTGTAGTAGGACGTTATTCCAACGTACAAGATAACTCTGTGCTTCACGTCGATGATGATGAGGCTTGTATACTTGGGGACTATGTAACTATAGGTCATGGCGCCATTGTTCATGCGTCTACCATCGAGGATAATGTACTCGTTGGCATGGGGGCTATCGTACTAAGTGGTTGTCATATCGGTACTGGCTCTATCATTGCAGCCGGTGCAGTGGTAAAAGAAAACACTACAATCCCTCCCTATTCTTTAGTCGTTGGTATTCCTGCACGCATCGTACGTACTGATGAATCCCAAGTTGAAAGAATCCACAATCAAGCATTAAAATATAAACACCTTTGGACTGTAGAATATGGTATGCTACCAGATTGTGGTGGCGAAGAATACGACAAAAGCGCCAAAATTGTATAACTACAATGTAAAAAATAAGGTTTTCTATAAATAGAGCCTTCACACGTAAAATAGCGACTAGTTGATCATATGGTATCAACTAGTCGCTATTTCTTTATCATCAGAATATCATCCGATATAGTATACAGTTTCGTTTTATAATTGGAATCTTGCTTTTACAATCTGCTGAGTTATCAATGCGGAGCCCATAGCTAGCGCCATTGGAAAGCACATTTCCACGGAAAATCGTGAGAGTTCTAACATGAACACACAGGATGTAAGCGGCATCTTTTGTGCCAATCCCAAGAAAATTACAGCCCCTATAAATGCAGCAAAGCCAAGATGTACAGGGCTGACCATAATACTCCACAAGGCTGCAAAGGCTAATGCCAATGTACTACCTAGCATCATGGATGGTGTAATTCGACCACCATAAGCACCAGCCATTAAGGCAAGTAACACGGCAATCCATTTAGTAGCTAATAGACCTAATGCATAATCCCAGCCTACTAAATCTGTAAAGGTCAACTGATTACCAGCTTTACCATTACCGAGGATTTCTGGAAAATACATGGCCATCCCCCCAATAACAGCAAATGATAAAAGAGCTATAACAATCATTTTAGGGCTTTTTCTATCAAACTTAGGTAATAAAGATTGTGTTTTATCAAATAAAACAACTCCAATAGCGATGACAGCGCCAAGGACGATAGCAAATTCTTGATAGCTACCATATAAGGGTGGTTGTGGCATCGTATACTGAACAAGATCTCCTATTCCTGCATGACGAACGACCAATGTAGCTAGTCCACACGATAAAAGGGCTGCACTCATGGCTCGAACATTCCATGTGATAAGTAATGTCTCTAGCGTAAAAATAGCAGCTGATAAAGGAGAATTATATACGGCAGCTAAGCCTGCACCAGCAGCACAAGCAATAATAAGCGACTTGTCCTCAGGGCGCATATCAACATAGCGCAATAATCCAGACATGATACCAGCACTAGCTTCACGAGGTGCTACTTCTCGACCAAGCGAAGAACCCATGCCGACCGTGATAATTTGCAATGTAGCATGAATAAATGTGGTCAACGGAGGCATTTCTTTTGTAGAATCCTGGACAGCTTTTTTTATATCTACCAGTGGATCTCCATAACGATGGATAAGAACCCAACCTACACCGCCAACAAGACCACAGGCCAGTAAGGCTAACAATCGATGTTCAGGCGATACACGGGCTACGGCTTGTCCAAATGATAAACCTTCTGATGTAGAATAGGCATACATAAAATGCTGGATATAATGTAACAAATGGGTATAAAAAGAACCGATTAAGCCCGCCACCAGGCCAACGATTATTATTAAACCAAGTAAACGTTTATCTAACATACTCTCTATATCACTCCATAGCCAGTACTACTTCACCCTGTTTCAACGAAGATTGTACATCAATAATTCGTTGATTAGAAGAGCCTCTAAATCGTAAGGATGGATCTTTTAACGCATCTACAAATCGACCATCCACGAGGATATCGATTTGTTCCACTAAGCTTCGACGAGATGGTTCAGATATAATATCATCCCATACATAGCCAGAGTAAGCCCAAATAGGTTTTTCAGGCGCTGCTTCACGCACCGCTTCCACTATAGCTAGCATACCATCTACATTTTGAAATGGTTCACCGCCTAACAAGGTAAGGCCAGCACAATTAGGATCTTTTACATAAGACACAACTAGCTGTGTTTCTTTATCAGTCCATTCTTGACCAGCATTAAAATCTTGATATTCTTCATTAAAACAATTATAACAGCAATGGGTGCAACCAGTTACAAATATAGATGTACGTATACCTTCCCCATTGGCGATATCATATTGTCGGATCTGTCCATATCTCATAATAACCCCCATATTTGCCTGTGATCAACTTTGACCAAATTAAACATATAGATATATTTCAATTTATCATGTATATAGTAAAAGCTGTGCCGATGGCACAGCTTTTAACATGTTTACGATTAATTAAATATGCATTACACGATCTTTAATTTCTTTTGTGCGACCTTCGTTCCAGAAGTTTTCACCAAGGTATCCACACGTACGGCGGATAACTGTTAATTTATCGCGGTTTGTATTATGACAACGAGGGCATTCCCATTGATTGTCATCATTAACCTTGATTTCACCATCAAATCCGCATTCATGACAATAGTCAGATTTCGTATTGAACTCTGCATAGGAAATATTGTCGTAAATATATTTAATCATCGTCAATACTGCTGGAATATTATTGGTCATATTCGGAATTTCCGCATAGGAAATGCAACCGCCAGTTGATTTCTTTTGGAATTCAGATTCAAAGGCAAATTTATCAAATACGTTAATTTCTTCACGAACGCTAACATGATAACTATTCGTATAGTAACCTTTGTCTGTTACATCTTCGATGATACCAAAACGTGCACGATCCAATGATGAGAAACGATTTGTTAAGCTTTCAGCAGGCGTACCATAAAGGCCAAAGCCTAGATTATGTTTTTCACGCCATTCATTAATAGCTTGGTTCAAACGATCCATAATTTTCATAGCAAAAACACGACCATGTTCACCTGTATTAGATTCGCCAGTAATCAAGCGACATGCTTCATAAATGCCGATATAACCAAGGGAAATCGTCGCATAGCCACCAGTCAAGAATGGAGCGATTTTTTCACCTTTTTTAAGTCGCGCAATAGCACCATGTTGCCAGTGAATTGGGGATACATCACTTACTACATCTTTCAATAGATTGTAACGTAACATCAATGCTTTTTCAGCTAACTCAAGACGTTTATCCAAGATTTCAAAATACTTTTCTTCACTACCGCGTGCTAAAATACCAATTTGTGGCAAATTCAAACTTACTACGCCCATGTTGAAACGGCCATCAAATTTATAATTGCCTTCTGCATCCTTCCAAGGAGATAAGAAGGAACGACATCCCATAGGGCTGAATACATTGCCTTCGTAATTTTCCTTCATCTTCTTTGCAGAAATATAATCAGGATACATGCGTTTAGCCGTACATTGAGCAGCTAATTCTGTTAAATAATAATATGGGCTATCCGGATGAACATTGTGTTCGTCTAATACATAAATCAATTTAGGGAATGCTGGTGTAATGTATACATCGGCTTCATTTTTTACACCCTTAATACGTTGACGTAAAATTTCTTCCGTAATTAATGCCGCTTCCTTAGCGTATTCATAATCCGGTTGGAAATACATAAACAATGTAACGAATGGGGATTGGCCATTTGTAGTCATCAATGTATTGATTTGGTATTGAATGGTTTGAATGCCGTCCTTTACCTCTTTACGTGTGCGTTTCCAAGCAATTTCACGAGCCTTTTCCATATTTGGTTCCATGCCGTAAATCTCAACTTGTTCTTCAATTACATTATTGAGGATTTTTTCATAAGATTTACGTACGAATGGTGCCAAAATACGGTCAATACCATTAATACTTTGACCACCATATTGACCAGATGCAACTTGTGCAATTATTTGAGTTGTTACAGTACATGCTACTTGGAATGATTTTGGCGTGTCAATGCGCTTACCGTTGATAACTGTACCATTTGTCAACATATCTTCTAAGTTGATTAAGCAACAGTTAAACATCGGTTGGATGATATAGTCCATATCGTGGAAATGGATAGCACCGCTATCATGTGCTTCTAGTATATCTGTAGGAATCAACTTACGACGCGCAATATCCTTGGACACTTCACCAGCAATTAAATCGCGTTGTGTAGATACAATGGCAGCATCTTTATTAGAATTTTCATCAAGAACACTAACATTACTACGATCCAACAAACCGATGACATCTTCGTCAGTCGTGTTTTGGCGGCGTTTGAAAGCTTGTACCGCTTTATAACCTTCATAAGCACGAGCTGTTGCAGGATTATGATACTCAATCAACTTATAGTATACTTGATCTTCTATAGCATAGATTGTCATATCCTTTTGAAGTTTTATAGCATATGCTTCAATTTCGTCAGCAATGCGTTCAGCTAAGCCAGATTCATATAACCCCGTACTACTATGTTCTGCCTTTTCAATAGCTACTGCAATTTTATGTTTATCGAAAGGTACCTTTGTACCATCCCGTTTAATGACCTGCAACATCTCGGAACCTCCCCGTTTCCCATACTCCGAATTAATTAATGTCATTACATATAAAAAAGTATGGAAAAAACCATACTCAATCTATATTATTTACTACGAAAAATACCAAATTCAATAAATTATTTCGTATTTCTAACCGCTTTCATAGTATACTATATATAGTGTTTTATTGCAATAAAAAATACAATATCATGTAAAAAAGAGTCTTTTTGCTATACTTAAACGGCATAACAAAAAAACTCTTTTTTTTATAAAGCGATTGATAGAAGTCGAGTCCAAAAATTAGGTCGTTTTCCTGCCCAATGATCCGGTACCATAGGATAAAATACTCTATCCGCTAATAAATCGCGTTCATTTAATCGGACGTCACTAAGTAAATCTTTCTTATATTCAACATCTAGTTTAGAAATTACATCTAAATAGCTACCATATTGATTGTTCATCACATCATAACCAGTACCAAAGAAGTGTATTAGACCATTCGTATATAATTCAATAGCTCTCGTATAATGCTCAGAATAATGTGTAAAAGACATAATATTACATTCAAATAAAATGCCCTTATCAACCCATTCCAATAGTTGTTCAGGTTTATTAAAGAAAAGGTCGTTACGTTCCACTTCACTTATGATAGGCGTGATGCCTAAGTCACATAAAGTCTGTAACCACGCATCTACATGATATAACTTACAATCTTGTGGAATAGTAACTAACATAAAATGGCTATTACCCAATACAAGTGATTCTTTATGATTGCGTATATAGTCAATCATACCATCACCTAACTCAACAACGGCACCACTATGTAATGTAACCGGTATCGCTTGTTCAGATACTACTTGTGTTAAATTTTCTACCTGCTCCACTACTGACTCAACAACGGTCTGTACATTTAGCTCATTAACCTTAGGTGTACAAAAAATATCTGTAATACCAGAACGGACTAAATCTTTAACTATTTGCACAGATTCAGCCATGGATTGAGGTCCCTTTCCATCTGCCATAGCTGGCAAAATATATGTATGTAAATCTAAAATACGTTTCATCTTCTTCCCCATTCTCATCTTTATATCGCCCCTTACCTCGATATAAATCTCTTAAACATAATCTCTTTATTTTCTCGAATTCATTTTACATTCATATTATACCAATGAATCTATGTCTTGAAAAGTACCTATACCTAAACTTTTGATAATATTTGATTGCTTAAAATTAAAGATTATTTAATAATTTCATTTTGTTTTCACAAAAAAACAAGGCTCCTATAAATAACTCATAGAAGCCTTGTATATTTAATTAAAATCCATCTATTAACTATGCCGAATTCTTCGATAAATAGATAGTATAACTTGTACGACAGCAACACCAATGATGACGCCGGCTGTATCGATTGCCACATCGCGAATCGATGCATGTCTACCAATACTTGCAAGTTGCAAGCATTCATCCATAACGGCAATAACTAATCCTATAAAAATCACTTTAAGTCCTGCATATTCACGATTAAATTGATGCAATGCTACATACAAACATCCACCAAGTACAGCAAACTCGAACACATGCGCCATCTTGCGAACAATGCGATTTAACGACCACATGTCACCGGTGAGGCCCAGCTTATACAGAATCGGACTCAACCATTGTGTCATCTTAAGACTCAAACCATCTGAGGAAATATCATTTTGTAACGAATTATCCCAGATAAAAAGGATAACGAGGACAACTAAAGCAAAGCTTATCCAATGTTTCTTTAACATCTACTATCACCGCCACTAATCTCGGTCAAAAATATCTCTAGTATAAACTTTATCCTTTACATCGGCCAAGGAATCATCCCAACGATTAGCTACAATCACATCGCTAACACGTTTAAAATCATCAAAGTTTCTAATGACTGGTGAATGGAAAAAATCATCCGCCTCTAGTGTTGGTTCATACACAACAACAGCAATTCCCTTTGCTTTAATACGCTTCATGATACCCTGTACCGCAGAAGCTCTAAAATTATCGGAATTTGTTTTCATTGTCAATCGGTAAATACCAACAATCTTAGGGTCTTTTCCGATGATGGCATCTGCAATGTGATCCTTTCTCGTCCGATTTGCATCAACAATGGCAGATATTAGGTTCTGTGGTACATCATTGTAATTGGCAAGTAATTGCTTTGTATCCTTTGGCAAGCAGTAACCGCCATATCCAAAAGAAGGATTATTATAAAAATCTCCAATACGAGGATCTAAACATACGCCATGAATAATCTCACTCGTATTTAATCCACGCACCTCTGCATAGGAATCTAGTTCATTAAAATAAGCTACACGCAATGCTAAATAAGTATTAGCAAACAATTTTATAGCCTCTGCCTCTGTAGAACCAGTGAAACATAAAGGTATATCATCTTTAAGAGCACCTTCTGCTAATAAGTGAGCAAACGTATGCGCTCGTTCCGAATCTTCACCAACTACAATACGAGAAGGATATAAATTATCATATAACGCTTTACCTTCACGTAAAAACTCAGGAGAGAAAATTATATTCTTCGTATTAAACCGTCCTCGCATCTGTTCTGTATAACCTACAGGGACTGTAGATTTAACAATCATAACCGCATCAGGATTAATATCTAAAACTGTTTTAATAATGGATTCTACGGATGATGTATCAAAAAAATTCTTTTGTGGATCATAATTAGTTGGTGTAGAAATTATAATATATTCAGCACCTGTGAAAGCCTCTTTAGGATCTAATGTAGCACGAAAATTTAGCGACTTATTCTTTAAATAATCGGCCAATTCTGAATCAACAATAGGTGATTCTTTACGGTTAATCATATCTACCTTTTCAGGAATGATGTCCAGTGCAACCACTTCATTATGTTGTGCTAATAATACGCCATTTGAAAGACCTACATAGCCCGTACCAGCTATTGCTATTTTCATTTATTTACCATCCTTCATATAAAAATCTTTATACCATATTGCAAAACGTCTTAACCCTTCTCGAAGTGTTGTACTTGGTTTAAACCCAAAATCCGCTTCTAATGCAGATGTATCAGCATATGTAATCGGCACATCACCAGGTTGCATCGGTACGAGTTCCTTATGACGTTCCATATTAAAGTCTTCTGGTAACACACCGGCATCTATTAACTCTTCCCCTAAAATCGTCACAAAGTCCAATAGATTTTCAGGACTATTATTTCCAATGTTATAAATAGCATACGGAGGCACTGGTAACCCATCTGCCCCATTTCTTCGTTCAGGAGCTACTTGCATAACCTTATAAACACCTTCAACAATATCGTCTATATAAGTAAAGTCACGCTTACAATTACCATAGTTAAAGATTTTAATCACTTCGCCTTTGCGCAATGTGTTAGTAAATCCAAAGTATGCCATATCAGGACGCCCTGCTGGGCCATACACAGTAAAGAACCGAAGGCCTGTACATGGGATGTTATACAACTTAGCATAGGAATAGGCTAATAATTCATTAGATTTTTTTGTAGCTGCATATAAGGACACAGGATTATCTACTTGGTCATCTGTAGAATAAGGAATCTTTTTATTAGAACCATAAACGGAAGAGGATGATGCATATACAAGATGTTCAACACCTTTTGCCCCATTATCATACGAATGACGGCAACATTCTAATATATTGTAAAAGCCAATAATATTTGATTCTATATATGCGTCTGGGTTCGTAATAGAATAGCGTACACCTGCCTGTGCTGCTAAGTTCACAACTACATCCGGTTTATATCCGTCAAAAATAGATTGTAAAAACTCTTTATCCGCTATATTCCCTTTTTTGAATATCCATTGATTATCATGTTTTACGGAGGAAACAATCTGTTGAAGTCTATACTCCTTTAAACTCACATCATAATAATCATTAACAGAGTCAACACCTATGATGAGGCTATTTTCAATATTATTAAAAAGCGACATAACAAGATTGGCACCTACAAATCCTGCAGCCCCAGTAATGAGAATTACCTTGTTATGTAATGATACATTTTGTAAAAGCATAGTCTGTCCTTTCCTTTAGGAACGTCTTAGTCGTGCTAAGGCGCTATCCCATATTTTAGCAAGTACAACCCTCTCCGTTGGAAATAAATACAACACAACAAGATACGAAATGAGACTGATACATATACAGAAAATCGTCCAAATCATACTATTATATAAATGCAATAAAACATACGAACCAACACCTACAATGGCGGAGGTAATGATATAAGTTTTAATATTACGAATAATATTCCATGTATTCATATCAATATATAATGATACAAAAATCATGGCCATTGCTAACATTTGAATACGAACGATAGAGCGAGCATAGACAAAAGTTGTAAAGTCATACTGTACGCAAACATAAATAACAGGAATTAATACGATAAGATGAGTAACCTGAACAGCAAATGACACATTGGGCAATCCTTTAGCACGAAACATTTCTGATGCCAAATTAGATGTTACTGTCATATAAGCAGAACTTAATGCCCAAGAACCTAATACAATACTGGCTAAGGCCCATTGTGGGCCTAGTAAAATTTGAACTACAAAATCTTGATATACAAAGAGCCCTACGCCTAATGGTACTAGAAATAACGCCATATACCGTTGAAACGTTAAAAAGGTTCGTTCAAACTCTTTTGAATTTCTCTGATGTCTCGATAATGCGGCAAATAGTACTGGCGCCATAGAAGCTGTAGCAATCGACATAATGGTAGTAACAATAGCCATAGGCATCTTATACACACCTAGGTAATAGGCATCCATGTATCGACTAATAATAAAAGTGTCTACCCATGCCGTTAGCCATATAGAAAACGCTTCTGCTAAGGACCATGCACTAAAGCTAAACATCTTACCAAATACCCCCATTGAAAAATAGAGGCTTAAAAATTTATCTTGTCGCACACATAATGCAATGGATGTAAATAATTGGGCAACCAATAGTCCTGCAATTAACGACCAATAATCAAACCCAGCTAACGCCAGAGGGATGGATATGATAAGGGGCGTAATAATAGTAATAATACGTATACTTAATAGAAATTTAAAATTAAAACTTCTTCGATACATAGCCATCTGTATGCTACTAAACGCATTTAATGGCAACAATGCCCCCATTACAGCCAGAGGAAAACCCAATCCTTCATTTCCAACAAGTGCAGCCAGTTCATTGCGCCACATAATAATAAAGGCCCACAAAATAAAGGCAAACAAAAGGTTTGAAATAAAGGCGACACTTACATTCTGATTTTTTTCACGATCATCCTCAAATTCATGTTGTACAAGGTATTTTTGAAAACCTGCATCAGCCAACATATCACCAAATGATATGACCATCATAATAGTCGCCAATATACCAAAGGCTGTAGGCGCTAAAATATGAGCTAATATGATATTGGTAATCGGTGTTATGAGCTTTGCTAGCACTTCTGTAATGAGAGACCACTTAGCAGCTGTTACGACTTTAGTATCCATGTAGAGTCTTATCCATTCATTTTCGATTAATATTCTTTAAGCCCTGCAAAAATAATTCATGATGAGCTTCACATTCTATAAAGTTCTGTATGCCCAAATAACTCGTCTTTCCCAATAATAAGCGTAGTAATTTCCGTCTGGTCAATCCATTAATAACCTTGATAATCCATGTACGCCCTAAAAACTCTCGTAAATAACGATTAATATGAGTATCAGCAAACTGTTTATAGTTCTCTATAATAAACTCTGCATTCTCACATTGTTTACTACGTTTCTTATATGATTCAAGTATCAGTTGAGCTTCTTCTGTTGATGCTAATCTAACGCCCATTTCTGTTTGCACTAATGGGATTTCAGATACGTGAAAGCCCGCATCATCAATATCGACCTCTATAAGTAGGGAGTTGTCTACTATATCATGAAGTTCATCAAATGCAGATGTATGAAATACAAAATTGCCTTGACCATAGATGATAGTACCCATCTTATAATCTTCACGACTGCCTATGCAGTGACTATGTTGGCAAAGCACTAATGCGGCACCTTTTTCTATAAACTTTCGACAATACCGCTGTAACATAGGTGATGGATATTGATAAAACTCCTTTCCCCCATGATACAGAACTATTACGTAATCACATTGATTCACTAAAGACTCAACATGATCAAAACTTTCTAATACGTCAAAAGGATTGGCTCCTGCACGATGGTCATTAGCACAAGAAAATTCATGTTCAGTACACATATAAATGCCTAAACGAATTCCATCTTTAGTGAAAATATATGGTTTCTCTGCAGCCTGAATATTCTCCCCTATACCGCCATAAGCGATATCATGTTGCTCTAATACGTTCATGGTTGACTGCAATCCTTCAAAGCCTTGATCATAGCAATGATTATTACATACAGTCAGGAATAAGGAAGGTATTCTCTTAAATGCATTCACAGTCTTCGTAGGAGATTTTAGATTATTCCCAAATTTAACAATAGGCGTATTACTATCGGTTAAAGGCACCTCTAAATTAAATATATTCAGATCAGTCGTACAAAGCATATCGTATAACTTAGGTCCTATTAAAGTATGTATATCTCCGTTTTCAAAGGCGCTACTATTGATGTCTGTAGGTACAAAATCAGCTCCGATGTATATCTTCAAGATGTAACCACCCTCCCATTTCGTAATCAAACTCTATCGGCCTTAATGTTTCGAATCCGGCACCTGGATAAAATGTTAATTCCCCAACGTACAAATGTCCCTCCACATCATAGAAATCGACCCGCAAAAATGGAAAATCTTTCGACAAGGTACGACATATGGACAACATTTCGTCATAATGTTCAGGCTTTTTAAAGGGTTGTTTCGTAGGCATGTAATGCCCCATAATAACATCCATATATTGCCAATTAACATCATAAAAATCCATTCTCGTGCCACCAGAACCGAAACGATTAGAACATACAATAGTGAGTTTAGGATTTCCATGAAAGGAATACATCTTATAATCTAATAAATCATTATCACCTAATGCCTCTATATACTCCTCCGCTATAATCCTATGAGGTACGCCTTTATAAGGCCACTCACGGGCAATACGAAAGAAATCACAAGCTAATGATCTATTGATGATGCGACGAGCCTCTTCCTTATTAAATTCAGTTTTATCCTTACAAATTACAATACCCCCACTATCATGCGTACATTTCAAGACAAACTGATTAGGCAGTGCATCAAAATCAATTTCATCAAATGTGTCCCACACACCCAAAGTAGGGATAATATATTTAGAATCAATACGATTAGCCAAGTAAAACTTGGCCTCATACTTATCAACCATATTGATATACTGTGGTTGTCGATCGTAGAGCTTCATCCATTGCAATTTTTCATTAAATGTACGAGGATTTTTCAAATTTAATGGATACCCCATATATTTTGGAAACATTTTTCGGAGAAAAGCTTCATCGCTTAATGAGTCATACACTCCTAGCTTTACTAATGTCCGTGTTCGGTAGTGAGAGTCGGTGATGAATCGTTTTCCTTTTGTTAAAATTGTTTGTATGTTCATCGGAAGTCCTTCTTTTAGCACGTAAAATTTGTACTTCTATATAAAATAACATCATGTAAAAATAGGTACTTTTACTTTCATAAGACACCATGCCCATATCCATAACAAGCTGAGACATGAGTAAAATAAGAACCATAACATATTCATTGCTGTGAAAATCATGATATCGAATCATGTTATATACGAGATATGCATACATGGAGTAGTATGTGACCACTCCTATAACACCAGTACCCGCCAGTAATTCAATGTAATTATTGTGAAGGTAATAATTTTCTCGACCGAAAATAAAGTATGTATATACCGCAGGATTATTAACCCCAACACCTATAATTGGAGACTGATGAAATAAATCCCAGCCTATATCGACTAAGGCCATGCGAATAATGGCAGATGAGTCGCCACCAGTACCTGTGAAAGCATCTATCATGGAACTCATACGTTCTAGCACTTCACTAAAGATAGGCAATTGTAGAATACCAATAAAAGCGATGATAACTATACCTAGATACGCTGCCAATTTAGCTAAGGAATTAACAATATTGTTACTGCGAAAGCTTTTGAATACGAATAATAAAACGATACCTATAACGACAAATACCAATGCTTTCCGGCTACCTGTAGCCGCCAATATACCTAATGTTGGTAATGCTATAATATTCCACCACCGCGGTTTATCGTACATCATATAATACACAGTCATTACGATAGCATTGGCACCTAATAGTCCTACTGTATTTGCATTTAATGCGTCATTTGCAATACGGGCCGACGAAGACAAAACATTGATAAAGTAATCGAACCCATAGTAATACACTGTATAAAAACAAACGATGTACCCCGTCCACATACCGATTTTTAACAAGGAATCTACTGATTTTTCTCGTTGAAAACACATATATAAGACGATGAGCATACAAAATATTTTTACAATATCAAAACTTCTACTCAGGGCTACAGATGGATCAAGAGCATTAAGAGAACTAAGATAGCAAACGCCTATGAATAATAGCATATACATATGCATCCATGTAAATGACAGTGTAATGCGCCCCTGGTCTCGTACGAGATAACATAGTATTAATCCAAACAAGCATACGAATAACACATAGGCACCGTAATCTGCATCGCCGAGGGCGAACGATATGGTCAATGAAAGTACAAGAAATACTAAGGTTATAAACCATATAAGACGATTAGATATGGCCGTAATATTTAATTTCAATACTGTCCCTCTTCTCTCAATATATGTACATCACAACACAAACTTATGTTATAGAACATCAATCCAACGTTTAGCGATTTTACTAAGTGGGAATGTATCTCGTACCTTAATTGCTTCAGCAGATATACGCTCGGCCAATTGTGGATCAGCTAAGATGGATTTCATTTTTTCATACATCGTTTTTGTATCGCCTACGGGAACTAATAATCCATTTACCCCATCCTGAATAACCATACGAGCACCACCTACTGGACAATCGGTAACAACAACAGGTAGCCCCATACCCATAGCTTCCAACATGGAGTTGGATATGCCTTCAAAGTCAGACGATGACACAAACATGGTACAAGGTCGTTCTTGTTCGAGGATATTTGTGGCAAATCCGGGTAAAAGAACGCGGTCGTTCAAACCCAAATCCGCTATTTGTTGACGAAGTTGATCTTCTAGTACACCTTGACCATAAATGACAAGTTTATAATCCTTAAACTCATCCGCCAACATACTAAATGCATTGATCATCATTGGTAAATTTTTCTGAGGATGTAATCGACACGCGGTTACAATAATCTTTTCACGTTCCCCTTCGTAAGGTTCTGGTAAATTCCCATTAATCGGATTTGGAATAATATGCCCTCGTCTTTGTATAGACTTTGAAAAATACGATTTTGCATCTTCCGTTTGAAATACGATGGCATCAGCAAATCGAAAAGCAAAGTCTCGTAGCATTTGTTGATGTTTACCGACAGGTACTTTGCGCGGATTATTTCGTTCAGAAAATACCATGCGATTGTTCACAAACCACGAACTAATAGCTAGTATAAAACTGGACGCACTCAGAAATGATAAACACGTTGCATTAGGACGTTGTTTTAATATGCCAATAAGTGCTTTAATTTCTTGTAAAAATCGAAGAATCTTATTGGAACTGGTCGTATGTATTTGAATTTGCTCTATACCTTCTGGCAATGCATATTCGGTGCCATAGCAATTGGGACTTGTTTGAATCACTGTAATCTCGTGTCCATCATGATGCCATTGGCGAGCCAATTCTGTTAAAATTCGTTCAGCACCATCATTCCCAAGGGAAATAGTAACAATAATAATTTCTTTACCCATTTTGACGCTCCTCTGTGATATATTCGGCTAAACGTATATATGCGTCTTTCATTGTTACCTTTGGTTCCCATGATAGATTGCGCATCTTCCTAGAATTTAAAAACATATGAACTGTAGGCGCATATCCAAAGGAGGACACATTTTCAGGTATATCAAAGATGACAGAAACTTTATCGCCCCCCACATGGCACGCTACTAAATTGGCAATACTAGCAATACTACGAGTTTCCTCGTCATGGCACATATTATAAGCTTCGCCCATATCACCTTGGGTCATCAAAATAATAATGGCCCGCACTGCATCCGTAATATAACAGAAGTTGGACATGGAATCGCCCTTAGTATGAAGGATAATATCACGACCATCCAAGGCATGTTGGGTGAACTGCATAAATACCCGATTATCATCTAACGGCACACCAGCGCCGAACGTCTGCGCAAGGCGGGCGATTTTAACAGGAACACCAAATTCAACAGCATAGGATTTACAGTAGCATTCGCACATACGCTTACTTTCAGAATAGGAACTACGAACGTTTAGATGATCTAAATATCCAATGCGATCCTCCGTCATAACTTGACCAGATTCATAAGGTATACCATACTGTTCCATGCTCGATAGATATACCATACCTAAAATCCGCTGTTCTTTTCCCAGTTCTAACATACGTTCCGTACCATGTATTGATATACGAATCGTATCCACCGGATGTTCTACAAAATATTTAGATTTTGTAGGGGCAGCCCCATGCATAATATAGTCACATGCTACAGTTAGAGAATCTAATGGCCTATCAACAAATGTGATTGCTTGTGAATCTAGAATATCCCCAAACATAGAATGTGCCTTTTCTATATTACGCACATGGCATATGACATGTAATGAAAGATGGTAGGCATCATTGGCGGCTACTAATGAACGAGCCACCATAGAGCCGATTAAACCTGTAGCACCTGTTACAAGTATTGTCTTATCCTGAAACTCCTTAAATATATGAGAATCACCTATAATTTCTTGTATGTCTCGTTCAACAACCGTATTAATTGCCCTCACCTCCACTTTCTCTATTTTTTAATATACCTGTGAACATATAATAATCTGACGGGGTTGTAATCTTAATATTTTCAGGTTCTCCCCATACGGGGTACAATGGATACCCATAATGCATCATCATAGATGCAGAATCGATAAAATCATGAATTCCTTCAGCTATTGATGTATCATGAACTGAAAGAATATCAACGAGCCTAAAACTTTGAGGCGCTTTTGCCATCAAACATTGTTGACGATTTAAAATCGTTTTGATTTCTCCATCATCAGTAACCATAACTGTTTCAATAGCAGGAGTTACCGTAATGGCACTCCCCTTTGTTTCAACAGATTGTATATTTCTAACAATGGTAGAACGATCAACCAAGGGTCGTACACCATCATGAATTAGTACTGTTATATCATCAACACCATATAATCGTTTCACTTCAAGCAAACCGTTATATTGAGAGTCCAGTGCAGTCTCGCCACCAGGAACAATGGATACGATTTTTTGAAGGCCTTCTTTTGCTATCAGAGCCTTTGCATAATCCATCCAGTCTGACTTACACACTAATACAATGCCATCAATGAAGGGTTCTTCTTCAAATATGGATAGTGTTTGTATCAGTATAGGCTTACCATTCCATTCAAGGAATTGCTTTGGCATTTTATCATTTTTCATACGGGATCCTACGCCACCAGCAAAGATAACTGCTATTCTTTTCATAGAACCTCCCTTAACTATTAACGATGTTTATTTACTAAATAATGAATGCCCTTGTAATTGGTATAACTACAATCCATATCGATATATACGGCATCATGCTTTGCTACACGCTGTTCCACTGGAGGCAATTGCATATAATCGCCCCAAATCAAACGCAAGTACCGTTCATATCCAGCCATAACCGGAATTTGATGACCTTCAAACTCCTTATATACAACATGATCAAAATCTTGTCGTGGGTGGCGTAGCTTCATACCTTTCAAACTACCGATTAGTTCCGTTACTTCATGGGATGTGTCAAAATCATATTGACTCATTTGTCTTTCTGCAAAGCGCCATATGTGATAACGCCACGAAGGTTTAGAAATCACTTTATAAATGCACCCTGCCAACATGCGATATACCTTCCCCTTGTTATCAGGCAACCGTTGTGCATTAAATAAGGCAAAGGTCATGGCCCACATTAATTGAAAGAATCGTTTGACAGTACCCTTTGGACAACCATCGATGGGCATAATTTCAAGGGCTAATCCATGACAAATATCTTCATTCACACTATGGCGATTGATGAAAGTTGTTTCTTCATCGCGAATTGATGCACCCGCATCATGATAGATCTTATCTCTCGTTGTCCTACAATAGGTATATCGTTTATCACCGTGTATAGGCCAAAGTTCAGCCAATCTTTCATAATCAGGACGAGGCATAAAAATATCTAAATCATCATCCCAAGGAATAAAGCCTTTATGTCGAATAGCTCCTATAAGACCGCCACCACATAAATAGAATCGTAGATTATGAGCATCACAAAATTCTTTAAATACTAAAAGCATATTCAATTCTTTAGCTTGTATATCATGAGCTGTTGTTTCTGCCATACTACCTTTCTAACGTATAACGGCCAATACCGTTTCCACCATAACTTTTAATTCTCCAATGAACGAGAATTCTTTAATACTTCGTAAATTCCATTCCATCTTTGCAGGCAATACATTATGAATGTAGCAATCATCAACATCATCTGCCGCATCTAACAAGGTATCTTCATCCTTATACCGAATACTAGCTACACTCGTTACACCTGCAGGCAGTAACAATGTCGCTTTCATTTCATCTGTATAAGCTGCTACATACCTCGGAACCTCTGGACGTGTGCCGACAAAACTCATGGTGCCTTCTAATATATTGATTAATTGAGGCAATTCATCGAGTCGACATTTTCGTAAAGCCTGTCCTACAGATGTAACACGCATATCGCCTTTAGACGTAACCTGCGCACCAAGCTGTTCAGCATTTTGTACCATAGTTCTAAACTTGTAGATTCTAAAAGATTTACCATACTGCGTGATTCGTTCTTGTCTAAAGAATACAGGGCCTTCACTATCCAGTTTTATCCATACCGCTAATAATAGAAATATGGGACTTAATACTACTAATAGAATGGCTGCCATTAAACGATCGAATACAGACTTAATCATTAAATCACGACGTTTGGATGCTAAGATGTCGTAATAAGGACGAACTGCTTCACATCGCATATCATCGGGCAATTCCTGCCATGATTTCCAAATCATAATGCACCTAAACATTCTTTAAATGTATGAATCACATAGCTTACCTCTTCATCCGATAAATTAGTATGAAGGGGCAATGTAATTTCATTTTTGAACTGATTATATGCATTCGGATAATCATCGATAGAAAATCCCAAGTTTTTATAAGCCGTATGCATTGGAATTGGCTTATAATGCACATTTGTAGCAACACCTTTTTCTGCCATTCGTTCAATTAATTCATTCCGTTGTTCTATGGTTGCATCATTGATACGCACTAAATATAAATGACCACTACTCATATGCTCATCCGTATAATGAGGTACTACGGATACAGGACAATCTTTAAACGCGTCATTATATCGATTAATAATTTCACGACGCCGTTCTAATAGGCCAGGATATCGTTCTAATTGGGCCAATCCAATAGCAGCCATAATATCCGTCATATTGCACTTATAATAGGTACCTTTAATATCATATTCCCAGGCCCCCATCTTAGTTTTGGCCAATGCATCCTTATCCTGACCATGTAAAGATAATAGTTGAAATTCCTTATAGAGAGCTTCATCATCAATGCCCTCTATATGCTTCCACGTAGCACACCCACCTTCAGCAGTGGTAAAGTTTTTTACCGCATGAAAGGAAAAACTACTAAAGTCAGCTACATTGCCTGTATGCATCCCTTTATAGGTTGCCCCAAAAGAATGTGCACAGTCTGCGACGATTGGAATTCTACCTATAGCACGTTGTATATCATTACTTGGTACAAATAAAGATTTTGCATCATTTACAATTGTAAATAAACGGTCATAATCACAAGGTACACCACCGATATCGACAGGAATAATGGCCTTTGTCTTATCGGTTATGGCAGCAGCCACCTTATCATAGTCCATTTCATAAGAATCAGGTACTGTATCGATTAATACTAGTTTTGCCCCTACATGAACTACAGGACTTGCACTAGCCGTATAGGAGTAAGCACTAGTTATAACTTCATCACCTGGTCCAATACCCAATACGCGAAGAATCATTTCTAAGGCTGCAGTTGCCGAATTTAAGCACACTGCCTTTGGCGTCCCTAAATACGTTGCAATACGTCGTTCTAATTCCTTAGTACGTGGTCCAGTTGTAATCCAACCACTTTTTAACGCTTCTACCACCTCATTGATTTCTAATTCTGTAATATCTGGAGGAGAGAAATTAATTTTCATAGCTTTCACCTATACTTTCCATTTATTCCATATCAATAAATACTGATCCGATAATAGGTACTCCAATTTGCTCTAATCGTTGTTTAGCTAATGCCATATCATCAGGTTGAACATAATCACCTTTTACAACCAAGAGAACCCCATCAGCTTTCTCAGCTATTACCAAGGCATCCGTAACACTTAACACCGATGGTGTATCCACTATGATGACATCATATTCATCACGAATGTACTCAAATACCGTAGATAATCGATGGGAATCAACTACCTCGGACGGAGATTCCACTGCAACACCACTGGTAATTAGATCTAAATGAGGCATCACATGACGATGAATCGTCAAATCTTCATCCATAATGATATGATTTGTTAATCCTTGATTTTTTACATCAAATACAACATGTTGCACTGGATTGCGTAAATTACCATCAATTAACAGCACCTTGTCATTATTCTTAGATAAAGAAATCGCTAAATTAGCGGCCACCTCCGATACACCTTCACCTGTAGTAGCAGATGTAACACACAATATTTTTCTATTTTCTGCATTACAGCGATACTGTAAATTGCTACGCAATGTTCGATAAGATTCCACAAGAGGAGTATCACCATATTCATTTGAAATTAATCGTATCGTATCCATCTTAACCTCTCACCTTGTACAACCAACGCAACACTTTATTCTTAGGTTCTTCTGTGACCGATTTATTGTGATTAGGAATGACACCTAACATCGGCACCTGTAACATATCTTCAACATCTTTTGCAGTCTGTATTCTACGATTTCGCAAGGAGTTAACTAATGTATACAAACATCCTAAAATTAAACCGATAATAGCACTGGCAATCATAACAAGTACACGACGAGGAGCAATCGCTTTTTCTGGTAATGTAGGAGCATCGACGATTTGTACCTCATTCGGCACCATAACCTCTGCCACCTTAGCTTCTTCCAGACGTTTAGAAAGCATTTCATAAATATCTTGGGCTACATCTACATCGCGCTTAGCTTGAATATACCCCCGTTCCTTTTCAGGAAGTGCTTTCATCGCATCTTCGTTATCTTTATCTAAATCAGCTAACGTAGCCTCTTTACTTTGAGCTACTGCTAAAGCAGCTTCATTTTTAAATTTATCTACTAATAAACCTTGTTGAGCGGAATTACTTGATGGAGCTTGCTGTGAAACAATAGCATCGATTTCCTGTTGTAAACCGGCTTGTGCTTTAGCAATCTGATCATTCACTTCCTTCATTGCAGGATGTGAATCAGTATATTTACCTACGTAACTTGCCTTACGATCCTCTAAATCTGCTAGTTGTGATTTATAAGCTTGTACCGTTGAGCTATCTGCAATACTAGCACCTGCCGAACCTAAATCCGCATTAATGCTACCTAATGCAGCTTGCGCCGTTTCTAAATCGAGCTTATTTTGTGCCTTTTCACGATCGATTAACGTAATCTTATCTGTAAGCCCCTTCATTTGATCATTGGTAGAATAAATTTTATTATCTACTTGAAATTGTTGGAGCTTTTTCTCTGCTTCAGACAATTCCTCCTTCGCTGTTACCACTCTTTTTTGTAAAAACTCACGAGTCGTTTTTTGTTCAACTTGTGATAACTCGGCTAAGCGTTTTAAAAATGTATCAATTAATAACTGATTAGCTTCTTGTGCTTCTTCTGGGGACTTACCAGTCACACTAACTTGTAATAACTGTGTTTCTTTATATGGCTTTGTCTCAATACGATTTTTAACAAATTCTTCATACGTTGGTAGCTTACCACTATCTCCAGCAATTTCATTGATAACAGGTTCCACAACATTACGACTTTTTAAAATCTCTGCATCAGTGTTCATCAATTGACGAGCCATCGTATCAGAGTAGCTTGGGTCACTAGATAGCACTGAATTACCTAAGCCTTGTGTCTGTTTAATACGTAACATAGCAGTAGACTGATAGGTGGATGGTGTTACGATTAGGTACGCACCACCAAGGAGAATACAAATGCCAGTCACATTTATAATAGTTCGCCGTTTTCTAACAAGAATCTTGGCTATATCTTTAATATCTATAATTTGTTCCATCCCAATACCCCTTTCAAGTAGGCATACAACACTGCGGTCTCTCTTTCCGCTTAAACATTATGGTTAGGTGTATATGTTGGAATAATATCCTGTAATACACCAATTACATCCATATCAGTTTCACAAGAATCAAAGGTAGCAATTTTATCTATCAACCAATCACGATCAACGGTATCTAACGGGGCTTCAAAAATCTTTGTATGATTCGTTCGATTGGTTCCTTCTTCAGATGTAAGCAACTCTTCATATTTCTTTTCACCTGGTCTAAGGCCTGTAATTTTAATATGAATGTCCTTATCAGGTTCCAATCCTGATAAACGAATCATATTTCTTGCTAAATCAATAATCTTTACAGGTTCGCCCATATCAAGTAAGAATACCTCTCCACCTTTACCCATAGCACCAGCTTGTAATACAAGCTGACTGGCTTCTGGTATAGTCATAAAATACCGTGTCATTTCTGGATCGGTAACAGTTACAGGGCCACCTGCTTCAATTTGCTTTTTAAATAACGGAATGACGGAACCACGACTACCAAGTACATTACCAAAACGAACAGTAATATATTTCGTATCATATGTATCATTCATAGATATGATAACCTTTTCTGCAACGCGCTTTGTGGCACCCATAACGCTAGTTGGATTGACGGCTTTATCCGTAGAAATCATGACAAACCGTTCTACACCATGGCGACCTGCGACGTCGGCTACATTTCTTGTGCCATAAATATTATTTAAAACGGCAGCCATCGGTTGAATTTCCATAAGAGGCACATGTTTATGAGCTGCTGCATGGAATACAACTTGAGGATTATATTGAGTGAAAATTTGATCTAATTGTTGCTTATCTCTAATATCTGCAATAATTGGTATAATTGGGCCGTCTTTATATATATTTTTCAACTCTTGATTGATAAGATATATACTATTTTCACCATGCCCTAATAACAAAAGAGTCTTAGGACCAACACGCATAATTTGACGACAAATTTCTGAACCTATAGATCCACCAGCGCCAGTAACAAGAACAACCTTATCGCGAATATAATGTTCTACAATATCCATATCGAGACGAACTTCATCACGTTCTAATAAGTCTTCTATGGATACAGGATGCAAATGGGATACTAGAACCTCATCATCTAACAATTGATACATCCCCGGTAATGTATTAACTTTACATTTAAGAGGTGAACAGATTTCCATGATCTTTCTGATTTCATTACGTGTAACAGAAGGCATGGCAATTATAATTTCTTTCACCTTATTTTCTTTTACAATAGATGGGATATCATGGCGATTACCTAGTATACGAACGCCGCCCATTAGACGATTGAATTTAGACTCATCATCATCGATGAAACCAATTACCTTACGAGACCGTTTATGATACCGTTCAATTTCACGAGCAATTGTGGCACCTGCATCACCTGCGCCAATGATTAAGGTATTTACCATATCAGTATCAGTACTTTGTTTTCCTCCATATCGCATTGCAATATAATGGAGTACCATTCTACCAATTCCGATAACACCGGTACTAAGAATCCAGCTAATCAAATATATGGATCTAGGTAAAGATTTATCAAATACATACATCCCTGTATAGAAAAGTCCGGCTCCTAAGGTGGTCGCAATCAATACAGCAACCATTTCACGCATACCTGCATAGCGCCATATGCGCGTATATAGATGCATGGATAAAAGCATAACAATGTAGGAGATAACCATTATAGGCAATGCATCTACCATCTGATGCATATAATGTGGTGTTATATAGCCATCAAATCGTATAAGCAAACTGATCAATGCCACACCAATAATAGTAATAACATCTACAATAAGTAATAGGCCGGGTAATAAATATGAACGCAATGAAAGCCCCCCTTATATGACTTACATATGATACTATTTTTACTAATTAGTCTTTACCTATGCGAGATACCATGTAAGCACCTGTCAAAATAGGAGCAATATCTCTAGAGAAACTAATCTTACTGTTCTTAGTTAAGTACAAGATATCGCCTTCACGCATAACGTAATTTTGGGACATATCACCAGTTTTCAACATATTATTTAAATTGATTTCAATAGGTTTTGTAGGATCATTTTGATGAATTAAGAATATCTTCTTCTTAGCCGTATCCCAGTTGAAACTGCCGGCGGCCCCAATCGCATCAATAACGGTACTAGATTTTGTTAATGTATAAGCGCCTGGTTTATTAATTTCACCAAATACATAAACGCGAACGCCACCTAATTTTGTAACATTAACCGACACATCAGGATTGATAATGTATGTGGATAATGCAGTAGTTAGATTTCGGGTGAATTCTTCTACTGTCATTCCATCCGCCTTAATATTACCTACCATAGGAATAGATACATATCCATCTGGTCGAATGGTGAAAGTTTTATTTGCACCTAAATCTGCTTGTTGTACTACATCAATCATGAGTTCATCCCCTTGTCGTAGACGATACTCTTGATCAGAACCAATTGTAGATGCAGACGTATTCATATTTGATGTTGTAACTACTACAGGAGAAACATCTTTTGCAAAACCCGTAGTGGCTATCGTACCTATTACAAGAGATAAAGCAACCCATTTCCGATTCATACATACACCTCATAGTATTCATTTCTAACAGAAACATATCATAACACAGCTATTTAAAATAATTTAATATTTAATTAATTATCGTACACATATTTTATCATCGTTTCTTTGTAACTACTATATAAGCAAGATGAAGCTTCTTTATATGGTTTTCATGAAGCACCAAGAATATAGAAACTATCTATGTTTAATGCCTACTCATATATGTGTATTTTTCTACGCATACAAGAGTTTAATTTATTCTATATATTTCTATTACTAATAAAAAATTTCTATATTTAGGAGTTTGCAAAAAAAATGGATGTATATATCCGTTTAATAATAGATATATACATCCAAATAAATTATATTTAATTTTATTCGACACGACCGCCCAAATAAGCTTCCATGACACGAGGATTATGTCGCACTTCATCAGCTGGACCAGACAATACCATTTTGCCTGTTTCCAATACATACGCATAATCAGCAATTTTCAATGCTTGACGGACATTTTGTTCTACCAAGAGAACAGTGGTGCCTTCTGCACTAATTTCTTTAATAGTTTCAAAGATTTCATTGACTACTAATGGTGCAAGACCCATAGATGGTTCATCTAGTAGCAATAGCTTAGGACGGGCCATAAGAGCACGACCAATGGCAAGCATTTGTTGTTGGCCACCAGATAATGTACCACCTAGTTGATAGCTCCGTTCATCGAGAATTGGAAAGCGTTTGAATACCTTTTTAATATCCGCTTCAATCTCATTATCATTGCGTATATAAGCGCCCATTTCAAGATTCTCGTAAACGCTCATATCTTGAAGAATTTGACGACCTTCAGGTACTAAGGAAATACCATTATGTACAATTTGATGAGTTTTATGTCCAGTAATGTCTTGACCCTCAAATAGCACCTTACCTGATGTAGGCTTTACAAGGCCCATAATAGTCTTCATTGTTGTCGACTTACCAGCGCCGTTGGCACCGATCAAGGATACGATAGACCCTTGTGGTACTTCTAAGCTAATGTCTTTTAAGGCTGTAATATGTCCATAACCAGCCACGATATTTTCTAGCTTTAACATATTACGCCTCCTCTTTACCTAAGTATGCTTCGATAACAGCCTCATTATTTTGAATTTCTTGAGGTGTACCTTCAGCAATCTTTTTACCAAAATTGAATACCACCAAACGGTCACAGATATTCATCATCAATTCCATGGCATGTTCAATTACGACAACAGTAATACCTAAATCGCGAATTTTACCAATCAATTGACGCAACGCTTCTGTTTCACTGTCATTCATCCCCGCTGCTGGTTCATCAAGTAAAATCAATTGAGGATGTGTAGCTAAAGCACGCGCGATTTCGAGACGACGTTGCTTGCCATATGGTAATGATGTAGCAACTTCTTCTGCATCTTCTTCAAGACCTACGAGTTTTAAAAATTCATAGGCAATGCCACGACAACGTTCTTCTTCAATACGTTGGCGTTTTGTTCTTAAGAAACTTGCAACGAAACCAGAACCAGTTCGGCAATGCATACCAGTTAATACTGTTTCCAAAGCTGTCATATTGCCAAAAAGTCGAATATTTTGGAATGTACGAGCAATGCCCATTTCTACCGTTCTATGAGGTTTAATGCCTACAACAGACATACCATCAAATACAATTTCACCAGAACTTACAGGGAATACACCTGTAATCAAGTTAAAGAGTGTAGTCTTACCAGCACCATTTGGTCCGATAACACCAAAAACTTCACCTTGCTTTACACCAAAGGATATGCCTGTGAGAGCTGCAACGCCACCAAAGCTTTTACTTACGTCATTTAATTCTAATAGCATTCAGTTCCCCTCCTATCCTTGTTTATCTTGTTGTTTACGCTTATACGCTTCAAAACGTTCTGTTAATACTTGTGTTTCAGGAATGTATGGAGCTTTTTTAAAGCCTAATTTACGACTAATCTTATCTACCATAGATTCTGTTAAAATACCATCTGGACGAACAGCCATCAAAATAACTAACAATGCACCATAAATGATATCGCGATAGTCGGATAAGAAACGCAATACTTCTGGCAACAATGTAAGAATGAACGAACCAAGTACGGAACCCCATACTACATTAGAGCCGCCGAATACAGGGAACAATAAGATTTGTACTACTTTATGATAACTGAAATCTGTAGGATTGATAAAGTTTGTGATATGAGCATACAAACCACCACCGATACCGGCGATAAATGCACCGATGATGAAAGCCATCATTTTATAGTACACTACATTAATCCCCATCAACTCAGCAGCATGATCATCTGCCTTAATGGCGGCAAAGGCACGACCAACACGGCTATTATTGATACGTACACAGAAAGCAATAATAAAAATCAAAACGACTAGTAAAATAATGATAGCCATAATGTTGCCCCATGCAACCGCATCGATTCCCATAAGGCCATCAATATCGATTTCATAAGCAAAATTTGTTAATTCTTGAGGAATAGAAGGAATGCCAGATAGACCAAGAGCACCATTTGTCACATTTAAGTTCAAGAAGATAACACGCACTACTTCACCAAAACCAAGTGTGGCGATGGCAAGATATAGGCCCTTCAATCGAGTTGTTGGCAAACCGATGACAACGGCAACTAAAGCGGCTACAAAGCCACCCACTAAAATACCAACTACGATAGGTAAATCGGCTTTCAAAGAAAGCAATGCACCCACATAAGCACCAACACTCATAAAGCCAGCTGCCCCAAGGGATAACTGTCCACTAGCAAGTGTGAAATAAATGGAGATACCTAGGATGGCATTAATGATGAAGAACATCACAATTTGTAGATAATAAGGGTTAAAAATATCCATTATGGTCTGCCCCCCTTATCTTTAGAACCAAATAAGCCTTGTGGTCTCCAGAATAATAAGACAATAATTAAACCAAAGGCTACCGCATCACGGAATGTAGATGCACCATAAGCAACGGAGAAGATTTCCGCAATGCCCAAGATAAAGCCCCCTACCATGGCGCCAGTAATATTACCAAGACCACCTAGAATAAGTACAGCCAAGCCTTTAAAGCCTATGATAACACCCATAGTAGGCTCAATAGCATTAAAGGATAGGCCAACAAGTACACCGGCAGCTGCACCTAAAGCGGAAGCAATCATAACGGTAACAGAAATAATCATCGTTGGATTGATGCCTAAGAGAGCTGCTGTTTCCGTGCTCATGGATACGGCACGAATGGCTTTACCAATCTTAGTCTTTTTAATAACCACATTCAAAATAATCATTAAAAGAACAGAAACGCCTAAACCGATAATTTGCACCATGGAGATTTTAAATACCCCAAAGTCGATAAGGCCACCAATATAATCTGGTGGGAAGGATCTCGTTTGAGGGCCCCATAATAATAATGCCAAACTTTCAAGGAAGATGGAAACACCAATGGTGCTGATAAGTGGTGCTAAGTGAGACACCTTTTTCTTACGTAGTGGGCGTAACGCCACAAATTCTAATAAGTAACCTAGTACGGCACCTACAGCCATCGCTACGATAAGGGCTACAAATATGTTTACGTCAAAAACAGTTACCATAAAAAGACCAACGAAGGCACCTATCATAAAGATGCCTCCGTGTGCCATGTTGATGATATTTAAAACGCCAAACACAAGTGTTAAGCCAATAGCGAGTACAGCATATAAGCTAGCACTTCGATCAGTTCGGCGGCAACACCGATAACGTCACTGCGCCAGGGTTCCTGCGACTGCAGCACTGTTTTGATCCCATAGCCAAAGCCTTCATAGCTTTTCTGCATATTCTGCAGCAGGTTCAAACGGCTTTCCAGCGCTGTGATCCTGTTTTGACAGTCTTTATGCTGCGACAGAACTTTATTCAGCGCTTCGGTTTCTTCGGCAGCTTTAGCACTCACTTCCCTGCCATCGCGTTTAATAAGCTCCAAAGAGTTTTCTACATTGCTCTGCTCATCGTTCATATTACGGTAACGGGTCTGCAGTTCTTCGCCTGCGGTTTCTGCTTCGGCGATGCTCTTTTTAAGGGCATCACGCTTACGCATCCGCTGTTCCTGCTCCTGCTCCAGTCTACGGATCTCATTCCGCAGATTGACCATTGTACGCATATTATCGAAAGCAGCTGTTTTCATATCTTCCATTGCCGCTTCAGCTTCTCTGATACGTGTTTCTTTTTCTGCCTGTTCTCCGGTCAGCCTGCTTACCAAAAGCTGTGCGGCAGCCTGCTGCGCTTCTAAACGGTCATAATCCACGACCATCGTTTTGAGCTGAGTATCCAAAGCTGCGATCTGTTCCTGCAGCTTTTTGCCCTGCTCTTCCAAACGCAGTCCTGATTTTTCGCTTTGCCGAACACGCTCTGCCAACACAGCTTCCTGACCACGCAGTTTTTCCAGAGCTGTTTCTTTTTCTTTGATATCGTCCTGAATACGGTTATAGGCTTCACTGAGCTTATCCAGCTCCATTTGTAAGGCACTGCATTCAGCTTCCTGTGTGCTGACGGCAGTAGCGCGTTCCAGTACTTTATTTTCAAGTTCGGCATCCTGTGTGTTCAGCTTCTGCCGAATATTTTCAATATTTTCTATCTTGTGCACAAATTGGGTCAGTTTGCAGGCACGCAGTTCTTTATCCAGCAGATTGAATTTGCGTGTTTGTTCTGCAGCAAGGCGCAGAGGCTCGACCTGACCTTCGACTTCGGCTTTGATGTCGTTGATGCGGGTCAGGTTGGCAGCGGTATCGTCCAGACGCCGCATAGCTTCTTTTTTACGCATCCTGAACTTGGCAATACCAGCGGCTTCTTCAAATAAAGCGCGGCGTTCTTCAGGACGGCTGTTCAGTATTTCATCGATCTTATTCTGACCGATAATGGACACATAATTTATTTCCTGCTGT
>OGYU01000552.1_pt1 | contig 30477 bp, 20 predicted proteins | sample 1576581 | NCBI WGS metagenome assembly OGYU01 (sample SAMEA3541547, study PRJEB24748) | human gut metagenome | biome: human gut; feature: human-associated habitat; material: faeces | place: China | collected 2012 | reverse complement strand
AAGTGCAGTGGGACCATGAATCCTACGAATATCTGGCCGCCGTAAGCTGGCGTGAAGGCCACGATCCGATCATCCTTGTGCAAGACCGCCTCCAGCAGCACGATCAGGTGCTCGCCATCCATGTAGGCGAGCCGATCGCCACCATGCGTGACGCGGAAAACGGCTTCACCGACGACAATGGCGACGAGGTCGAAACCTTCTCCATCGCCATTCCCGAATACGCGGAAGGCGAACGCCCCGGCACCACGCGCGTGCTTGAGGAACACGGCAACGACTACTGGCTCGACCTCATCCACGGCACCCCTGCATTCACTCCGGATGGACGCTTGATCTGCGCGATGAACGACATGGACGTCGATACGAACCGACTCACCGTTGATGGTACGCCCTTCACTCCGGCCGGACTGCAGGTGCGCGAAGTGCTCGACGTGACCGACGACGACGTGCTGTGCGTGGTGCAGCGCACCCCTGAAATCCTGCCTGAAAGCGACCTGCCGTTCCTCTGGCAGTCGAATGCCGCCGACCATGACGCCCGCAGCTTCGACGTGGTGTCGATCCGCTATGACGGCACATGGGAACCCCTCACCTACGCGCCCGGCCAGTGGAGCATGTCTCGCGCCGGCAACGGCTGCGTGGTGACCGGACGGGGCATGGACGACGCAACCGTGCAAATGCAGCATTGCATGAACATCGCCACAACCGACGAAAATGGTACGGACGTGGCGTCAATGGTGGTCGCACCAATCGAAAACCATGCCGAAACCCCCGGATTCACGCCGAACGTGCACTTCACCCGACTCGGCGAACGTGAGCTGTACACGGCGATCGTGCTGCCCTCATCCGATAGTGAATACGCGCACGAAGCCATCCTGCCGGTACTCATGAAACCCTACGGAGGCCCCGGCTTCCAACAGGTCATCGAAAGTCAATCCTTCTATTGGGACGCGCAATGGTGGGCCGACCAAGGCTACATCGTGGTCACCACCGACGGACGCGGCACCACCGGACGCGGCCCGCAATGGGACCGCGCCATCTACGAAACCATGAAATCCGCAACGCTCGAAGACCAGATCGACGCCGTGCGCGCGCTGCCGGAAGCGTTGGAAGCGCTGGCTGGCGAGAATGCGGCAGCCAACGTTCCGCAACCCGATCTCAGCCGCGTCGCCATGATCGGCTGGTCGTACGGCGGATTCCTCTCCGCGCTCGCCGTGTTGGAGGCGCCGGAAACGTTCGCCGCGGCCTGCGCGGGCGCGCCTCCGACCGACTGGACGCTGTACGACACGCATTACACCGAACGCTATCTCGGCCTTGACTCGGCCGTGTACGAACGCAACAGCATCATCGCCGACGCGCCGCAGCTTGATCGCCCGCTCATGCTCATCCACGGGTTCGCCGACGACAATGTGACGATCGCGCACAGCCTGCGCCTGAGCCAGGCGCTGATGGCAACCGGACGTAAGCACACGTTCCTGCCGCTGACCGGCATCACGCACATGACCAACGACGAGACGGTTGCCGAAAATCTGCTGATCCTGCAGCGCGATTTCCTTGCGGAAGCGTTGGGGTGACGGCACCGTGACGACAGTGCAGTAACGGTAACGGCAACATCGCAAACGAAAGTGCTGCAAAGCGCCGTAGGAAGACAAAACGCGTTCCCCTGCGACTCCCGGACTGCCAAGCATCCGAACGTCGTGGGCGAACGCGTTCCCTTCTCGAATGCCAACATAAAACAGGCGAAAACGACTTCGCAAGCGAGGGGGTACCACATTTGTGTACCCCCCCCAAAAAAAAATCTGGGCTTGAAAAAGACGGAAATCGGTGGATCGGGCTCGTCCCAACCCTGATCCGCAGCTATGGTCAAACCTGCACTTGTTCAAGCAAACCGGGCGAATCGTCGATGACGGTCACCGGAATGTACGCAAACAACGTCCAACTGCCGTCCTGCGCAGACGTGGTGAGCGTGCCCTGATACGATTCGAGCTGCTTCTTGAACGAGGCGAGCCCGTGGCCGCCCGGTAGTTCGTCATCGCGCTCGTCAGCTCCAGCCATGTCCTCTTTCATGGGATTGATTTGCGTGATTTCGATGGCATTCGGCCGGAGCATCACCGAAAGATCGACCTTGCTTCCCGGAGCGGCATGGCGTGCGATATTCGCATAGATCTCGGATCTCGCGCAGCAGATTATTGGCAAGTTCGGCGATTGCTTGCGATGCGCTCGGCTTGCCGCCCGCGCAGTGCCGGATGGACGTGATATTGAAGCCAAGCTTGCGCAAGCGACGATCGCCGTCATCCAGTGTTGCTCGCAGCAGATTGGCCAACGCTTCGCCGTCGGCGTCGCCGGGGAGAGTGGTGGCGTCCATATTCAATTCGTCGATGACGCGATGCACGTTCGTCAATGCGGAAAGAATATATTCGTTGATTTGACGCCAGTCTTCGGCATCGGCTGTTGTGGTTGCCGTAGTTGTGGTTGCGTTGGCAGGGTCAGCAGCGACGCCAGGGCCGCTAGAGTTGCCACCGATATGCCGTTGCGCCACAAACGACGCCGCTGACAAATCGCCCGTCACCGCATCGTGAATGGCATCGGCAATGCGTGCGCGGCTTTCCAATTCCTGCAGACGATTCTTGTTCTGCGCCGCTTCGAAGCTTTTCTGCGTTGTTTTTTCGCTCCAACTCAACGTCCGACCAAGCAGTAGCACCATGGCATACATGCTGACCATGGCGACGGGGTTGGTATTTGGGTCAGGGGGGTCAATCAGCAGAATGTTAACAACGTAATATGTGAGTAACGTTGCCACGATAATGGCATTAGTGCTGTATGCGAGCATGCCATAGGCGTAAAGCTGCGCGGGAAGAGAATTTCCCAAATGCGCGTAGGGAGTAAACAGATCGCCTATGGAGGCAATCACGAGAATCGCCACCGATGTACTTTTCAGAAACAGCGGAGACAGTACGAGCGCCGTAACCAGCATCGCAACCCATATCACGCCAAATATGTCGGTAGGAGGCTCGTAGCAAACGCCGTATATGGTCCATGCAAGCACGATCAGCATAATGGCGAAACGGATTGGATGCCACAGGTTCGGATGCTGCGTGCGCATACGGTTGCGCCACGCAATGTACTGAGTTGCGGGTTTAGAGCGCATTGGACCTCACCCACAGTGCCACTGCCTGACGCGAGGTCTTGCAGTTGAGTTTTCTTAAAATACTTTGCATATGTTTGCGGATGGTGGCTTCGGAAATCCCCAAACGCTCGGCGATGTCCCGGTCAAGCATGCCCTCCGCGCACAAGGAAATAATCTGCTCCTCACGAACGGTAAGCGCGGGAGTGGTCTCAGCCTCCCTGCTGATACGCAGATTGGCCAACGCAGGCGGCTCAAATCCCTCCATCACCTCGCCATTGCACATACGCATAATAATCTGCGCCAACTGGTCGGCATTCTCCTTACCAACCAACCCTTGCGCACCAGCCTCAACCAGCTTGTCCCGATAACTATTGATGGAAAAACTGGTTGCACCGAGAATCGGCATGCGCTGGCCCATCAAACGCAACCGACGACACGTGGCGGGGCCTTGCAATCCCTCCATCGACATATCGAGAATCAACAAACTGACATGGCCGTTCGCGTCCTGGCAACGTTCTATCGCCTCACAGCCTGAAGTCGCCGTCCACACCACATACGCGGTCGGCACTTTGCTGGCAATGACGGCACTGAGCGAATCCAGCGCTCGCGGATCATTGTCGACCAGCGCGATGCGGTGAATCTTGGGATGCTTTTCCCGCGTGGACATCATGCGATCACTTTCCTTTTCCGCACAGCCATTGCAGCCATGTTGGGCAGTTGGAATCTTGGGCAGCGGAGATATCACCGTTGTTGTCAACGGGAGTTGCCGCCGCGTACGCATACGTTGGTGTGCCGGTGAGAGACAGCGTTACCACCATCAGCAGTGAAACAAACTTCATACCTCCATAGTATGCGAGGATGGCGCGCGGGGGTGACGATTCGGTTGTTCCGGTACGCCGTTGATGCACTGACGCATCGTTATACAGCGCGTATGCCTGTGCTTAGTTTCGTCTTGGCGCCGTTCGCCTAAGATGGAACCATGACTATCACGCTCATCGACGAGGCGCGCTATGACGCCGAAATGGACGCTACGGTGCTGCCTGCGCTGCAGGCTTGCATGACGGAAGGTTGGATGGAACCAGCCACCGTCGATTGGGAAGGCAAGGCGTTGCCCAAGTTGGAGCGCCCCGGCCGGTTGCATTACTACCGCTACGACGCGCGCACATTCGACGCGTTGCGCGAGGAAGGCGCTTCGGGCGTATTTCGTGGCACGATCGTCATTTCGCACGGATTCACCGAATTCGGACGCAAATACAGCGAAATGGTGTGGTACTTTCTGTTGGCCGGCTATTCGGTGTGCGTGTTCGAGCATCGCGGGCATGGCCATTCCGCGCACGATATGAGCAATCCAAGTTTGGTATGGATTGACGATTGGCGGCGATATGTGGCCGATTTCGCCACGTTTGCACAGACTGTGGGGCGTGAGGCGGCGGATGGTGGCCCAATGTACCTGTACTGCCATTCCATGGGCGGCGGCATCGGCGCGGCCGCGCTGGAACGTTACCCGTCGCTGTTCGACAAGGCGGTGCTGTCCGCGCCGATGATCGCGCCGGTGGTCGGCATGCCGACGTGGGTCGCACGCATTGTGGTCGGCGTAATCTGCGGGCTTGGCTTCGGCAAATCGCGTGTGTTCGGGCATACCGATTTCGACGGCAACCTCAATCTCGACGACTACCGCGGGGCCTCGGAGGCACGCATCCGCTGGTTCCACAAGCAACGTTTGGCGGACGTGACGTGCCAGACCAACGCGGCCACGTTCGATTGGGCAAACCAGGCGATGGCGCTTTCCCGAGCCGTGCTCAAACCTGACATGTGTGGAGCTATCGAAGCTCCGGTATTGCTATTCCAAGCCGGACGCGACGTGTGGGTGCTCAACGGACCACAAGATGACTTCGTCGAACGTGTGCGAGAAGGCGGCGGTTCCATCGAAAAAGTGCGATACAGCCAGTCATTGCACGAAATTTTCTCCATGCCGAATGCTGTGCTCGGATCATATCTCGGCAAAATCCTCGATTTTTTGTCAGCGCCGAACGCAAGCTTGGCGGAATAAATCTGTTTTGCATAACTGACGTTTAATATGCGTACCGTGTGCGTTACAATCGCCGTGAATTTGCCGTGAAAGCCGTGGAGAGAGCGAGGGCAGGCCGTGGCAAAGCAAACGTCGGGACAGGCGTCGCAATCGCAGAAAACTTCCGAATCGCAAAAAACCGCGAAAAAAACTACGAAAAAAACGGAACATGTGCTGGAACAGACGCCGAAAAGCCTGCTCATCGGCACTGGCATGACATTGCTGGGCGGTGCCATGTGGGGTATGAACAGCACCGTGGCCAAACTGCTGATGCGCGACTACCAGCTGGATCCGATCTGGCTTTCCTGCGTACGCGCGCTATTCGCCAGCCTGATCTTCCTGGTCGGATCGGCCATCACCACACCGCAGAAACTCGCCGGAGCGGTCAAAGACGTCAAATCGTATCCGAAATATCTGGTCACGACACTGATCTGCGTGCTTCTGGTGCAGGTCTCCTACCTGATGACCATCGACTGGACGAACTCCGGAACCGCCACCGTATTGCAGACGCTCAACCTGATCTTCGTGCTCGCCTGGGTATGCCTGCGCGGCAAACGACTGCCCCTCAAGCGTGAATTGGTCGGCGTGCTCCTGGCGTTCGCAGGCACGTTCCTCATCGCCACCGGCGGCAACTTCGCCTCGCTGTCGTTGCCATGGCAGGGGCTCGCATGGGGACTGGTTGACGCGGTGAGCACCGCGGCCATGTCCATCCTGCCGGTCGTGCTCATGCTCAAATGGGGCAACATGACCATCAACGGCATCACATTCCTCATGTCCGGACTCATATTATGCCCGTTCGCGCAACCGTGGGCGAACATTCCCGCACTGGACGCGCGAGGCGTGCTTCTGCTGCTCTACACCATCGTATGCGGCACGTTCCTCGCGTTCTGGCTCTACATGGCAGGCGTGATGCGCGTCGGCGCGGTGCGTGCCACCATGCTCGGCACCAGCGAACCGGTCATGGCCACCATCACCGCAGTGGCATGGGCCGGCGAAACGTTCACCTTCACCGACCTGACCGGCTTCGCCATGATCATCATCATGGTCTTCCTCGTGCGCTGACCTACCCTGTTCCGCCTTCCCTTCGCGCCTTAGTTGTCCGATTCTGCAGAATCGGACAACCAGAACGCAAACCCATACCTTGGTTGTCCGATTCACCAGAAACGGACAACCAAACAGGTAAAACTGCCCCACAGTTGTCCGTTTCTCCAGAATCGGACATCCAGGGCATAAAAAATGTGCCGCGGATGACCGATTCTGCAGAATCAGACATGCACGGCACAGGAGAGGGAAGTACTACTTGGCGTACACGGAGAAGCGCTCGCCCACGTGCGCGGCCTGCTCGGCCTCATTCACCACGGCGATCGCGTAATCCGCGTAGCTGATATAGCTTTCGCCAGCAGCGTTCACCGTGAGCTCTTCACCAGCGGTCTCATACGAGCCAACGCGCTCGCCATCGGCCTGGAAGTCGGCGGCCGGGCTGATGAACGTCCACTTCACGTCGGAGCGTTCGCGCAGCTCCTCGAGCGCCTTGCCTTGGGCTTCGGCGAGCGGCTTGAATTCAGCCGGGAACGTTGGCAGATCTTTGAGTTGCGTGGTGTGTTCCGGGTTGACATACAGACTGCCCGCGCCGCCGACCACGATGAGTCGGGTGTTGACGCCGGACAGAATATCGCACAGGTGCTTGAGACTGCTGGAATGCTGCGGAAGCGTCTCGGGGGTCCATGCGCCGAACGCGTCCACGACCACGTCGAATCCGGCGAGGTCGGCGGCGGTCAGGTTGAACAGATCCTTGACTACGACGTTCTTCGCGACGGTCTTGTTGTCACCGCGCACCACGGCGGTCACGTCATGACCGCGTTCCACGGCTTCCTTGACGACGAGCTGGCCTTCGCGTCCGTTCGCTGCCACAACTGCGATCTTCATAATGGTTCCTTTCGTCTGGGTGCGTCCGATCAGTGTCTGACGTAGGTTTTGTTCCGATGAGAGGTACGATATTTCCATACAGAAGAAAATGGAAGAAGGCACAATAAAGTTCTATAGTTACCTAAAGGGAAGTTTTATTGACTTTATTGAGATTGCGAAAGGAAAGAATATGACAACAAAACGTGAGCTCCCGGCGTGTCCCGTGGAAATAACCATGATGCTGATTTCCGATAAATGGAAAGTGCTGATTCTGCGTGATCTGTTGAATGGCACTTTGCGATTCAGCGAGCTGCGTCGTTCTGTGGGCAACGTTTCGCAAAAAGTGTTGACGTCGAATTTGCGCCAGATGGAACGCGACGGACTTGTGCATCGCGAAGTGTATCCGGAAGTGCCGCCGCGCGTCGAATACTCGCTGACTGAAGTCGGCGAAAGCCTGCGCCCGATCATCGATGCGATGAAGACATGGGGGAACCATTACCGAAACGAACACGAGTTCTGATTGTTCCAGTCACTGGAGTTGTCGGGAGCCGCTGAGCTCTACTGCCGCTTGGGAAACGAAAAGGCCGGAACCTTTCGGCTCCGGCCTTTCACCATGGTGCGAGCGGGGGGAGTTGAACCCCCACGAGCATACACTCACTGCCACCTGAAGACAGCGCGTCTACCATTCCGCCACGCTCGCAGACAATCGACTAATCTACACCAAAACCTGCGCAACCTCAAATCGGCGTGTCGCGCCGCCATTTTCCGTAGGAAAATTCAAGCGGCGCGACGTGAGGAGGGAGGAAGCCCTGTGGGCTTCCGTACGACGGAGCCATCCTTGATCCCGCCATTTTCCGTAGGAAAATTCAAGCGGCGCGACGCTCTGTGTGTCCGATTCTGGCGTTTCGGACATCCAGCGAGTGTTTTTAGGTTGCTTACTTGTCCGTTTCTCCAGAATCGGACAAGTAGAACGTGAGATAAGCATTGTGGTTGTCCGTTTCGCCCGAATCGGACATGTAGGGCATGAAACATGTGGTGTGGTTGTCCGATTCTCCAGAATCGGACACATCTGGTGACAAGTCTGAGAACGAGACGGCGAGTGCGGGCTCGCCATGCATGAAAAGGCGCCGACGGGTTTGTTCGTCGGCGCCTTGGAATGCGGAAGTATGGCTCAGCATTCGTTTGGGTGGAAGGCCCAAGTGAAATGCATCATCCGCGGGAACCGTTGGCGTAGAAGCGGGCCAGGGTTTCGTCGCGGAATTCGTCGAAATATCCGCCGTCAATCGACGCGCGAATATCGTCCAGCAGCTTCACGAAGAAATGCTCGTTGTGGATCGTCGCCAATGTGAAACCGTTGAATTCGCGGGCACGCAACGCATGATCCACGTAAGCGCGCGAATAATGCGTGCATGTGTAGCAATCGCAGCCCTCTTCAAGTGGGCCAAAATCATGCTTGAATTGCGCGCGCTTGATGTTGTAACGTCCGCCGCGCGTGAAAATCGCGCCATTTCGGCCGCAACGCGCCGGTGCGACGCAATCGAACGTGTCTCCACCATTCTCGACGCATGCGAAAATATCGTCGACTGCGGCGATGCCGAGCACGTGGCGCGGTCGGCTTTCCGGCATCGCATCGCAAATCCAGGCGCAAGTGTCGCCGATAATGCGCTTTTCAATCGCACCTCCAATACCGACGCCGTCGAAATCCAACGAAGCGATCTGTTCGGCCGCATGCCTGCGCAAATCCTCATAATTCGCGCCCTGTACCACGCCATACAGCGCCTGATACGGCTTGCCGACGCGCTCTTCGGTAAGTCTCTTATGCTCGGCAACGCAACGCTGCGCCCAACGGTAGGTGCGTTCCACGGAACGCTCCTGGTAGCCGCGCGTGTTCATCAGTGTGGTCAGCTCGTCGAACGCGAACATGATGTCGGCGCCGATCTTATGCTGGATTCCCATTGAAATTTCGGCGGAAAAACGGTGCAGTGAGCCGTTGAGCGGCGATTTGAACGTTACACCGTCCTCGTCCACGAACGCGAGACGCTCCTTGCCTTCGGCGATCACGTCGTCTGATTTCATGCCGGTCACATCCATGGCGAGGGTTTTCTTGAAGCCTGCGCCGAGCGAAAGCACTTGGAAACCGCCGGAATCGGTGAAGGTCGGACCGTTCCAGTTCATGAATTTGGCAAGGCCGCCGGCTTCGTCGAGCACTTGCTCGCCGGGGCGTTCATACAGGTGAAACGCGTTGGACAGCAGGCATTGCGCGCCGAGGTCCTTCATGGTTTCGGGCAGAACGGCTTTCATCGCGGCCTGCGTGGCCACGGGCACGAACGCTGGAGTGTGAATATCGCCGTGGGGGGTGTGAATGATGCCGGTGCGACCATATCGTGCGCCGCCTCGCCCCTTACCGTCCGCCGCGTCGGGAAGGCGGTTTTTCTGTTCGAAATAGAAGGCGTCGCGGCGGCCCGGCTTGCCTGGTTCCGCTCCACGCGGATGTTCGATGAGATTTTCGGACACTGCGGTTGCCGCGTTTTGCGTGTCTTGCGCTGTGTCGGTAGATGATTCGGTAAGGCTTGTCATGCGGAATATTTTATGCGATAGCGGCGATTCTTGAAAGTGCTGCAAAGAATGCGATCGGTGAAATGAAAACAAGGAAGATGTGGAAAGTGCGATGAAGGTGCCGATCGCATTTTGGTGCGATTTTCAGATTCAATGGTGATGTTGAACGTATTTGGCTGCTACTTTCAACAAACATTCAGGAAACTTCCAGAGCGAGTATCTTTACTCATAGATAGCAGTTCGAGCGGCACGATTGCTGATTTGTGAAATGCCGCGAGACGAATAAGGAGCGAAAATGGCTGAAGAGAACGACCAGAACGCCGTGCAGCCGCAGAATGACGAACAACAGACCGTGCCGATGTCGTCGGTTGATGCGGAACAGACGCAAACTTACGCAGGTGAGCCGTATGCTGCAGAGTCGGCTACCGAACCGATTGACGTGCAGGGCGGTATTGAGGATCAGCCGACGGCCGCCATGCCTGTTGCGAACGATGGCGCTTCGGCGGAATCCGCGGCTGCGGCGGGCGATACGCCGGATTATGCTTCCGCGGCGGGCGAACGTACCGTGGTTGGCGGTTCCACGCAGGATGCGCCGGCCCAGCAGTACCGTCCGGCACCGGAATATGGTGCGTACGGTCCCGTGCCGACGCAGCCGGCTGATGGCACCGCAGCCGCGAACGATACTGCGAATGGTGCGCCGAACATGCCCCCGCAGCCGCAATATGGCGCGTACGGGCAGGCTTCCGGACAGCAGCCGCAGCGGCCTCGCAATCCTTTCTTCGGAAATCCGTATGTGGGTGGAAATCAGCAGAACGATCAGCAGAACGCGCAATCGAATAACGGCAATCCATTCATGAAGCCCGCTGCGCAAGGCGGTGCCAACGTGCCGCCAGCAGCGCCGAATACTCCCAATAACGGCAACCCGTTTGGGAATCCGAATAACGGTAATCCGTTCGGTGCCCCGCAGCAGAATGGCGCAGCAACCAAGCCGAAGTCCGCTTCCGGCGTGACCGGGCATGTGATGACCGGCGTGGTGGCGGCCCTCGTCTCCGCGGCATTGTGCCTCGGCGTCGGCTACGCGGCAATCACCAATGGATGGGTGACCGTACCCACCTCCAGCTCGCTGACCAGCGTGAAGTCCAACACGTCCGGATCCGGTTCGGCGAAAGCCAAATCCGGCGAGGCCGCGGACTGGAGCGCGGTGGCGAAAGAAGTGTCCGATTCTGTGGTGTCCATTGACGTGGCAACCAGCGACGGCAGCGCCAAAGGCTCCGGCGCAATCATCAGCGACAAAGGCTACATCGTCACCAACAACCATGTGATTTCCGGTGCGAAGCAGATTCAAGTGACGCTCGCCAACGGCACCATCTACTCAGCGCAAATCGTCGGCACCGACACCACCACCGATCTGGCCGTAATCAAACTCGACAATCCGCCGAGCAATCTGAAAGCCGCGGAATTTGCCGATTCCGACAATCTTGCCGTGGGTGAATCCGTGATGGCCATCGGCAATCCGCTCGGCTACGATGACACCGCAACCGTCGGCATCGTTTCCGCGCTCAACCGCCCGGTGACCGTGTCCGATGACAACAACAACGACATCGTCACCAACGCCGTGCAGATTGACGCGGCCGTCAACCCAGGCAATTCCGGCGGTCCGACCTTCAATGCGGCCGGCCAGGTGATTGGCATCAACTCATCCATCGCATCCACCACAACGTCTTCCGGCACCGCCGGATCCATCGGCATCGGCTTCGCCATTCCGTCGAACCTGGTAAAGCGTGTGGCTAACGAGATCATCGACAACGGCACCGTGCAGCACGTGGCGCTCGGCGTCACCATCAAGAGCTCCACGGTTGAGGCGGACGGCGTGACCCGCGGTTGCACGCAGGTGCAGTCCGTGGTCGACAACAGCCCGGCGGCCAAGGCCGGAGTGAAGGCCGGCGACTCCATCGTGGCGTTCAACGGCAAGGCGGTGAACAACAACTATTCGCTGCTCGGCTACGTGCGCGCCTCCGCCATGAACGACAAGGTGACATTGACGGTCGTGCGCGACGGCAACACCATGGAGCTTGACGTGACACTCGACCAGGAGGAATCCCAAACGAACTCCGCCAACAGCCAGAACCAGCGGAACAACGGCAATGATGGCCAGAGCCAGAACGGCAATGGCAACGGTTACGGTAATGACGGCAATGGCAACGGAAATGGACAGAGCGACGGCAACGGCAGCAACGGCTACGGTGACGGTGGCGGCCTGTTCGACCCGTTCGGCCTGTGGTAAAGCGAGATGTTGATGCGGTGCGTGAATTGACGGACGCAAGTTGTTGCGGTGCGCAAGTCAAGACTGTTGGGCTGGCTAAAACGTTTCGCGACATGCGAACGGACGGAAGCCACCCGATAGGCTGACGGCGAAGACGCGGCTGGCACCACGAAATCGCAAGTACAACGAAAACCGCGAAAATCAACAAAAAACAAGCCAAAAGAAGAATGCAATAAGGGCTGTGTGAGCAATCGCACAGCCCTTATTGCTGTATTGCGGCACAAAAATCGCAAATATTTGCTATGCTGAAAATATCTTTTTACGCCGTGTATCGATGGCTCGCGCGGGCGAGGCGCCGATGGGTTAACAAGGCGTCCGATACGAGCGTAAGGAGATTCTCATGCGTAGAATCATCGATATTTGCTGGCGACTGTGCAAACAGGTTCCGTTACTGCCGATTACCATTCTGTCCGCGATTCCGTTGGCATTGCTGGGGGAGTGGAAGCCGTGGGGCGAGGCTGCGTGGGATTCGTGGATTTCGCAAGTCGGCGTTGACGGGTTGAGTGCGTTCAATCCGGGCGTTGGGCAGTGGATTGTGATCGCGTTGGTTGCGTACACGATTGTGGTGACGGTACGCGGCATGATCGACGATCTGCGGCACGGGCATGTTGGCGTTGATCTGCTGGCGGTCGTCGCGATTGCGTCGACGGTCGCAGTGCAGGAATATTGGGCCGCATGGGCCGTGGTGCTGATGATCTCGTCCGGCGAGGCGATCGAGGAATTCGCGCAGTCAAAGGCCGAAAGCAACCTGACCGCGCTGATCGACGCGGCACCGCGAACCGCGCACGTGGTCGTGCTGCCCGGCATGCGGGGGCATGTGCACGCGTCGGGCAGCGAGCATACGGCCGACGTGACCGCCGACGGATTTCGTACTGTCAGAGTGTCCGATTCTGGAGAAACGGACAACCAAGACGGTGAAAAGCGTGCTTTTGCGTCTGAATCTCCAGAAACGGACACAAAAGGTGCTTCGCAAACGTATGATGCGGCTGGAGAGCGTTTCGAAACGGTCCCCGTTGATCAGGTACAGCTCGGCGACGTGATCCTGGTGTTGCCCGGCGAAACGGTGCCGGTCGACGGTGAGCTGCTGTCGGGCGTGGCCACGTTGGACCTAAGCAACATCAACGGCGAGCCCGTTCCCCGCGAAGTATATGCGGGCGCTCGCGTGATGTCCGGTGCGGTCAATGGCTCCACAACATTGACCATGCGCGCCACGCAACTTGCGCACGATTCGCAATACCAGAAGATCCTGGAGCTGGTCTCGTCGGCGCAAGAGTCGCGCCCCGCTGTCGTGAAGACCGCGGATATGCTTGCAGTGCCGTTTACCGTGCTTTCGCTTGCGATTGCTGGGATTGCATGGGCGATTTCCGGATTGCCGCTGCGATTTGCGCAAGTATTGGTGCTTGCTACGCCGTGTCCGCTGTTGATTGCCGCGCCGGTCGCATATGTGGCTGGAACCGGGCGACTTGCCAAAGCGGGAATCCTGATCAAAGCGCAGGATGTGCTGGAAAATCTAGGTCGCGTATCGCATATTTTCTTCGACAAAACCGGCACGCTCACCGTCAAGCAGCCGCAGGTCGTACGTGTGGAGAAGCCGTTTGAGACGAGTTCGCCGTTCAATGAGGACCATATTCTCATGATGGCCAGCGTGGTGGAAGGCTATTCGGTGCACATTCTGTCGAAAGGCATCGCGGCGGCCGGACGCAAGGCTATGGATGATTTGTATGCGCGATATGCGGCGGGGCAGAGGCTGTGCGTCGAGCGCGATTTGCCGGGGCACGGGCGCGACTATCCGGTGGTGAAGAACATTGTAGAGGAGTCCGGCAAGGGTATATCCGGCGAAGTGAACGGGCATCAGGTGCGCGTGGGGCGGTTCTCATACGTGACGGCTGACGAATCCGGATTCACGCCGGTGCTGCATATGCCGGATGCGACGTATCACGTGTCCGATTCTGCCGAATCGGACAAACGGGAGGTTCAGAATGCGCTGCGGATGTCCGATTCACCAGAAACGGACATCCAGAGGGCTAAAACGCGTGTTTACTTGTCCGATTCTCCAGAATCGGACACTATGGGAGTCAGGAACGGGGTGCCTGACGATGCGCAGCCTGCAGCCGCGCCCTCTACTTCCGCGTCCGTCGCAACCCAATCCGCCGCTCGCAAGCCTGAAACCGCAAACTCGCTGTTTGCCCCGCTCGCTCCTGACGAAATGGCTGCATACGTGGCGATTGACGGCCGTCTTGCCGCCCGCATCGTACTTCGTGACGTGCCTCGCGAGAATGCGAAGCGTTCTTTGGCTCGCCTGCACGAGTTGGGTGTCAAGGAACTGTCCATGCTTACCGGCGACAAGGCTGCGTCCGCCCGCATCATCGCAAACGAAGTCGGTATCGACGACGTGCAGTCCGAACTGTTCCCTGAAGACAAGGTTGCCGCCGTCAAGAGCGCCACTGAATCCAAGCACCAGAAGCTGTCGTTGTGGAATCGCATCAAGCAACGCGTAACCGGCGAATCCAAGAATCGTCAAATCACCATGATGGTCGGTGACGGCGTCAACGACGCCCCCGTACTTGCGGTTGCCGATATCGGCATGGCCATGACCGACGGCACGTCCACCGCGGCTTCCGAATCTGCGCAAGTGGTCATCATGAATGACGACATCGCGTCCGTTCCGCGGGCCATCGCCATCGCGCGCCGCACGAAAAAGGTGATGTTGCAGGCGGTGCTGATCGGCCTCGGCCTTGCGATTATCGGCATGATCGCGGCCGCGTTCAATCTGATTCCCGTGGTTGTCGGCGCGTTCATGCAGGAAGCGATTGATGTTGTCAGCATTCTGTGGGCGCTCACCGTGCTTTTCGACCGTGGCGAATCAGCCTGATTGCGCCTCGAAACCCCGTATCTCGCCTATATATGGCAGATTTGGAGGTCTGTCAGCAAGTATTTCGCTTATATCTGGCAGGTCCATATGAGAAAACCTGACTTAGGGGGCGAGAATACACCCTCTAAGTCCGGTTTCTCAAAACAGCTCTGCCATACATAACGCAGATAGCTCCGGACGAACTTCGGAATCTGCCATACATAAGGCATGTATAAGGCAGATTCGGAAGTTTTGGGATTGTTTACAGCGAGCTCGGGGAGATTTCTCCAGCGATCGATGTGTGCATCCACTTGCCGAAGTTGGCTCCGGTCACGCCTTGAGACAGCAGGAACATGATTTTCGCATACGTGGCTTCCAGCGTCATATCGCCAGATCCAATTGCGCCGGCGCGTGCGATCGCATCACCCGTCTCGTAATGGCCGAGCAGTACTTCCGCCTGCTGGCACTGCGATGCAATCACAACGGGAACGCCATCATGCAGCACGTCGGCAATCACGTCAGTCAGTCCAGGCTCGTCGCTTGGCACATTGCCGACGCCGTACGCACGCAACAAAACCGCTTCCGGCCGCGGCGTAAGCATCGCTTCCAACCGTGCCGCGGAAATGCCGGGTGCCATATCGATCACCGCAACATCATGGCGAGAGTAAGGCTGAGGCGACGTCCAACCGCAGCCAACCGCAGCGGAATCGCCCGCATACCAATGCCATGGCGTGCCAGTGCGTGCCAGCGGGCCGACGGAAGGCGCCGAAAAACCTTCAAATGCCCAGCTCGACGACTTGCTCACACGATTGCCCGCAAACAGATGATGTCCAAAAAACAGTCCCACACCGTGGAATCGTCCGCTCATCGCGGCATTCAGCGCGCCCGTGACATTCGCAGTGGCGTCCGACTCGATCTTGCCAAGCGGATGCTGTGAACCCGTGAAAATCACCGGCTTGCCAAAATCAGCCAACGCATACGCAAGCGCGGCGCTCGAATAGCTCATCGTATCGGTGCCATGCAACACCACGAACGCGTCGGCATCATCGCGGTGCGCACGCAAATCGTCGACCATCGTCTGCCAATTGTCGGGAGTCGCATTCGACGAGTCGATAAGAGGATCAAGTTCGGTGAACGTGAACAGGCTCGCGTCCATGTGCGCGTCCTCCAGCAGACGGAACAGCCATCCGCGAGTGTCGGCGCCCGGAATCAGGCCGTTCGGCGAGTCAATCATGCCGATAGTGCCGCCGGTATATGTGATGTGAATGCGCATTGCCACCTTCTTACGATTGCCTGGTACTTAATAAGTACTTGCTTGCGATTGCGGGATGGACGAATTCCGATATTTCGGATTCCTACATCCCGCGATTCTGCGACTACTTGCGATTGTACGTGCATCTGCCGCGCTCATCGCGTACGATTAATGCAGCCACACGTTGGATTCATCTGGATTCAGCGCAAACACCAACGCCAGTGCGCACAAGGCGAAGAAGTCGTAAGAAAGTACATGAGCGCCCCTGTTGCAAATGCAGGGAATGCATTAGGCTAGAGCGCGTGACTGAAACTCATGAACTTCGTATTGCTGTAATCGGCGCCGGCCCTGCAGGCGTCTACTCCTCTGACATTTTCCTGCGCCAGTTGAAGAAGCTCGGCGAGGAGCTCGGCCTCGGCACTGCCGCCCGAATCGACCTGTTCGAAAAGCTGCCGGTGCCGTTCGGTCTGGTGCGCTACGGCGTGGCCCCCGATCATCCGTCCATCAAATTCATCGCGTCGGCACTCGAAAAGACGCTCGACAATCCGGACATCCACCTGTACTGCGACGTGGAATTCGGCAAGGACGTGACGCTCGACGAACTGCTCGAACGTTACGATGCCGTGCTGTTCGCCACCGGTGCCGTCGAAGACAAGCCGCTCGGACTGCCGGGCGCCGATCTGGACGGCGTGTACGGCGCAGCCAAGTTCGTGGAATGGTACGACGGTTATCCGACCGGCGCTCGCGAATGGCCGCTTGAAGCTGAGGAAGTCGCCGTGATCGGCGGCGGCAACGTGGCCATGGACGTGGCTCGCGAGCTCATGCGCAATGCCGATGATCTGAAGGAGCGCACCGACATTCCGGACAACGTATATGAGGGCATCAAGTCCAACAAGGCGCGTGTGCTTCACTTGTTCATCCGTCGCGGTGTGGCGCAGGCCAAGTTCTCCGTGCAGGAATTGCGTGAGATGGAGAAGCTGCCGGGAGTGCAGCTGATCATCAACGAAGACGATTTCGATTTGGATGAAGACACGATTGAAGAGGCCGGCAAAGACAAGCTGACTCGTCAGATGGTCGAAGAGCTGTTCACGATTCGTGAGATGGCGGAAGACATGGAAGATGACGGTGACGTGGATTATGAGGGTAATCCGGCTGACCGCAAATATTACGTGCACTTCAATTCCGCTCCGGTCGAAGTGTTGGGTGAGGACGGCAAGGTCGTTGGCATCCGTGTGGAAAAGACCGAGACATCGGCGGACGGCAAGATGAGCCGTACCGGCGAATTCGAAGAGTATCCGGTGCAGGCTGTGTACCATGCGATCGGCTACAAACCGGCCACCGCGCCGGGCATTGCGTACGACGAGCGTCATGCGCACTTGGCGAACGCGAACGGTGACGGTCGTATCACTACGGCCGCTGAAGCCACGGATGAAGTGCGCGAGCGTCTGTATGCGACCGGTTGGGCGAAGCGTGGTCCGGTTGGCCTGATCGGCTCCACCAAGTCCGACGCACTGCTGATCGTGACCAATATGCTGGAGGATTTGTCGAAGGCTGCTGAAGGCGGTCGTGTGGCTGCCGATCGTGATCCGGAGTCCATCGACCGGCTGCTGGAATCGCGCGGTGTCAAGCCGATCGACTTCGCTGGCTGGAAGAAGATCGATGCGTTCGAACGTGCCGAGGGTGCGAAGGAAGGCCGTGAGCACAAGAAGGTCATCGATCCGGAGCAGATGCGCGCCCTGGCTCACGCTTAAGGTGGGTGTTTGGGATCTGATCTGATAGGTCCCAGGTTTCTATCATGCGTCTTGGATGTCCGATTCTGGAGAATCGGTCACCCAAGACGCATTTTTTATCCTGTGCTTGTCCGTTTCTGGTGAATCGGACATCTGGAGTGTTCGAAACATGTTCTGTATGTCTGTTTCTGGTGAATTGGACATGTGATGTGGACGAAGGACTTGCTACTTGTCCGATTCTCCCGATTCGGTCGCCCAAAGGCCTCTTGGCATGCATCGGATGTCCGTTTCTGCAGAATCGGATATCCGGGGAGAAGCTGAGCATGCGAACTTCCGCAACTGCCCCCTAGTCCTTTCCGCAGTCCAGTCTCCAGCACATATCCAGCAAAAACTCAGGCTCCGTTTCTACGCTAGTGACCATGAACGGCAAATTGCGGGTGCATGGCCATTGCAATGGCTTGAAGACAACGCTGTTATTCGCGTTGATGTGGGGCGTCATCATGCTCATTTGGTGGGCGACCGGTGGCGGCCAGCGTACGCTTGGTATCTACATTCTCATCGGACTTGGCTCAACGTTCGCATCCTACTGGTTTTCCGACAAACTTGCGATCGCATCCATGCATGCGCAGGAAGTCAGCGAGCAGGAAGCGCCGGTACTGTACAAAATCGTGCGCGAACTGTCGGCGAAGGCGGGCAAGCCGATGCCGCGTATTTATATCGCCCCAACCATGAGCCCCAATGCGTTCGCAACGGGACGCAATGAACGTCATGCGGCGGTCTGCTGCACGCAGGGTATTCTGCAGATGTTGAACGAACGCGAGATTCGCGGCGTACTTGGGCACGAGCTTATGCACGTGTACAATCACGATATCCTGACGTCTGCGATCGCGTCCGCAATGGCGACGGTCATTTCGTATCTTGGCTATTCGCTCATGTATTTCGGTGGTGGCAATTCGCGTGACGATCGCAATGACTCGTCTTCTAATGGTCTTGGATTGCTGGGTGTGTTGTTGAGCACGATTCTTGCGCCAATCGCCGCTTCGCTTATTCAGATGGCGATTTCGCGTACACGAGAATATGATGCCGACGAAGATGGTTCCATGCTTACGGAAGATCCGGAAGCGCTCGCGTCCGCATTGAATAAGATCTCGAACGGCGCTGAGACGATGCCGATGCAGAAGACTGCCGGTACGCAGTCGGTTGCTGCGATGATGATTGCGAATCCGTTCTCTGCGGAAGGTTTTTCTCGCTTGTTTTCCACGCATCCGGCGACTGAGGATCGTATTGCCCGGTTGATGCAGATGAGTCAGGAGATGAAGGCGCGGGGCGTGCAGTCCGGCTATTTGGCTGGCGGTTATGCGACGAGCGGGTATGCTTCGGCGGATATTCGTCGGCAGGATGGGGATGTCTCTGGTGCCGGCTTCGGTTCGGGGGGATACTCCGGTGGGGGCTATTCGCGAGATTATTCGCAGAATCCCGTGCAAGGCGGGTATGGTCGCTGATCGGCGGCGATTGCAATGTGCGCAGGTTGCGCAAGTCATGCGTGATTGCATAGGATTCCGCTGATTCTGACGCGAATTGTGTGTGTTTCCTGTGGGGATGCATTGCAGAATATTTTGATGTCATCTGATGAATGGCATTAATGCTGTTGTGGTTGTTACGCGTTGATTGATATGCGATTTAGCAAGTGGGTGACGGTATCGAATATCGGTCGATGGCCGTGAATTCTGCGAATGCATGCTAGACTAAATGATTGTGCCCAAAAGGCACAACCTTGCGGATGTAGTTCATCGGTAGAACGAAAGCTTCCCAAGCTTTAAAGGCGGGTTCGACTCCCGTCATCCGCTCCATTCGAAACCCTTGGAATCGTTGGAATTCCAAGGTTTTTTCTATTGCCGTAAAAGACCCGTGAAGTCAACTTCGCGCCGCGCAACTGTCGGTTGCGTCGCAAAATTCGGTTGCGAGTCGCAATGCAACCGAAAGATGGTGGCGTGGAACGAGACGTTTATGACAAGCTGTTGCTTGGCAATCGCCAATAATCGCAAGTCGAGGCGATATGGAAACTCGACGAAAGGGCGGACATGAGTTTCAAAGAGAATCTGCAGTATCTGCGCGGTTCGCGCAACATGACGCAGGAACAGCTGGCAATGCTGCTGGGCGTTTCCCGGCAGGCAATTTCGAAATGGGAGTCCGAGAAGGCATGCCCCGAAATGGACAAGCTGCTGATGCTTTGCGACATGTTCGGCGTGACGTTGGATGATTTGGTCATGGGCGACGTGCGCGCGTCGGCGGGCTGTGGGGGTGCGGGACGCGTGGACTTGGCTGCTGATACGGATGGTGTGGCCGCGTCGGTTGGGGTGGCCGACGCTGCTGTTGGCGCGGTTCCGGGGGTAATCGGGTTTGCGGCATCGCAGGTCGCAGGAATGTCCGATTCTGGTGAATCGGACGTGAGGGATACGAATCCGAATGTTTGTGCGTCCGTTTCTGGTGAATCGGACGCACAAGGTGCCAAAACCGGTGTTCAATTGTCCGTTTCTCCAGAATCGGACACGCGAGATGGGACGGACATTCCGCAAAGCGTGCCCCGACATATCGTGCAGGATGTGGTTGGCTACGACAGTCATATGAGGCGTTTTGCGTGGCTTATTGCGATTGGTGTGGCCGCAATCATCCTCGGCGTCGCGGTTGGCATGTTGTTTTTGCCGGAGGGGTCTGTCTTGGGGCCGTCGCCGGTGAACGACGTGCTGGTCACGGTATGCACGTTGGTTGGCGCGATTGTCGGTCTCGCTTTGCTGATACCGGCCGGAATCATGCATGGCGATTTCCGCCGTCGCCACCCGTATGTGCAGGATTTTTACACGGATGAGGACAAGTCACGTGCGTCGGTCGTATTGGCGATTGGTGTTGCGATTGGTGTCGTGCTGATTTTGGCGGGCGTGTGCGTGCGAGTGTTTTGTGACGAGCTTGTTGCCGACGGAGACGCGGGATGGCCGGACAGCGTTCTGCTGGCTTGCGTGGCCGCGGCGGTGTTCTGTTTCATTATGTCCGGGATGACGCATGACAAGGTGAATGTGGACAAATACAATCGTGAAGCCGAAGAGGAAAGCGTGCGCGAGGGACGTTCCGTGCCGCACCCGACGATGAGCGAGTCGGACAGATTTTACAGCAGACTTACCGGTGCAATTTGTGGCGTGATCATGTTGTTAGCGACTGTTGTCGCGTTGCTTATGCTTTTTCTTGGAATGGCGGGCAGTGATGTTGACGCGTGGATGAAGGTGTTCTGGGTTCCGTGGCCGATCGGCGGTGTGCTGTGTGGCGTCGTGGACATCATCGTGCCATTGGTTAAGGAGGCCAGGCGGCGGTAAACCAACAAATAGTGTCCGTTTCTCCGGAATCGGACATGCGGGGTGGGCGGCAGGTAGGCTGGAATCCGTGAATACGGATCAGAAACTTCCCGCCGAATCCGCAGGCGAACGCCCCAGTACCCCCCTATTTGGTCATGCCATATCACACGCGGCGACACTCATCGGCCTGTTCGCAATCGTCCTGTGGGGCTTCATGGCCGGCCTCGTGCGACTCGTTTCCGAATCGTTCGGCGCCACGCTCGGCTCGGCGCTCATCTACACTGTCGGCGGCATGCTCCTGCTCATCGTGCGACGGCCGAAACCGATTAGCCAAGCGCCACGCAAGTACCTCGTCGCAGGCGGACTCATGTTCATCGCATACGAGGCGTCGATCTCGCTGTCGATCGGTCTGGCCACAACGAACGCGCAATCTGTGGAAGTCAGCCTCGTCAATTATTTGTGGCCGACGCTGCTGGTACTGATGACCGCCGCCGTGTCGCACAAACGCGGCTCGGTCTCCGAAGCGCTGCCGGGTGCAATCGTAGCCACCGTCGGCGTGGCAATGGCGGTCGGCGGTGAAAACCTTGACGTGCAGGAAGCGGTTGCCAATATCGCCAGCAATCCATTGCCGTACGCGCTCGCGTTCGCAGGCGCCTTTATTTGGGCGTTTTACGCGACCGTGACGCCATCGATGTCCGATGGTTACGATGGTACGACGATTTTCTTCTGTTGCGTTGCTGTTGTGCTGTGGATTATCCATTTCGTTTCGGGCGACGGTTTGCCAGCTGTAGCGCCTGGCATCGGCGGCTATATTGCGCTGCTCGCATGTGCCGCGTCGATTGCTGGCGGCTACGCGTGCTGGGGGTATGGCATGCTACATGGCAGTATGGAAACGCTTGCGATCGGTTCGTATGCGACGCCGCTGTTCTCCACTGCTTCCAGCACGCTCCTATTGGGCGTGACGTTGGGCATGCCATTCTGGATCGGTGTCGCGCTGGTGGTGGTCGGCTCGCTGATCAACGTGTGGTTTGCGCGACGCCGCTGATTGTCCGATTCTGCAGAATCGGACGCTTGTTGGTGTGTGAGGAGGCGACATGTGGGGTAGTGGCGGCGCAGAGGAGCGCCGGGATGGCGCAGCGGTACGTAAGGGAAGTGACCGGGCAGGACAATGCCCTTACGCATCCACGCTAGCTTAGGTTTTTGTCGGCTGGTATTTGGTGTGTGTTGCCGTTGGCGGTGATGGTGATGCGTCGCCAATGACGCGTCCATGTGTGCCAGCCGAAACCGATCTAAACCGGCTTAAACCAGCCCGTTCAAATCCGCCTCGTCACATCACCTTGGTGGATTCCAGATTGCGGCTCACCCAGTTGTTCAACCGGATCACCGGCTTGCGCAACACCAATCCCAGCAGCAGCGAAGGAATCAGGAACAAGGCGAGATACACCATGTCAAGCAGGTACTCATTGCCGTACGATCCGGCCATCGCGGCGTGCATGGCATCGATGGCGTGTGGGAATGGTAGGAACGGGTAGAGCATTTGGAAGAACTTCGGCAGTGTCTCGATAGGGAACGTACCGCCCGAACCGGCGACCTGCATCACCAGCAGCACCACGGCCACGGCCTTGCCGATATCGCCGAACGACACGGTCAGCGTATACACGATATTCGAGAACACGAGTGCGGCAAGCCACCCCACGGCAAGGAACTGCAGCGCATGATTCGCCTGCACGCCAAGGAAATACATGTCACCCAGGCAAACCAGTGTGCCCTGCAGCAACGCGAGCAGTGCGAAGATCGCGTACCGTCCGAAATACTCGTGGTCGAGGCGCAGTCCCCAACGTGAGGCGTTCCCCGGGCCGGACGGGCCGGCGACGCGCGGCAGCGTGTCGCCCAAGCCCAGCACATGCGCCTTCTCGCGGTTCGAAATTGTCACTTTCAGCATGGCGCACAGGATGATCGCACCCACCCAGATTGACAGGATCGTATAGAACGGCGCCATGGCCGAACCGTAGTTCGCGATCGGGTACATTGAGACGCGATGCAGTGCGACGGGCGCGGAAATCAGCGTGGACAGTGTGGACGCGTTGGCGGTGGCCAGTGCACGTAGTTCGTCCGATTCACCCGAATCGGACGAACTGGCGTCGTTGTCACCGTCGCCACCATCGCTGTTGCCGTCACCGGCGTTCCCGCCCGTCTCCAGCTTCGTGATCAGCTCCTTCACCGTCGCTGCCGACGAGTCGAGTTTCTTCGCGATCGCGCCGAGCGTGGAACGGATGGATGTCACATTCGTCCCCACGTCGCCCGTCACATCGTCCAGATCGTCGGCGGTGCCGCTCAGCTGGGTGATCATGCTGTCGGTTTGGGAGATCAGCGTGCTGACTGTGGAGGCGAGCGCGTCGATTTTCGGCTTGACGTTCGTGGCGTAATCGTCGCGCACATTGCTGATCGACTGCTTCGCGGAGGTGATGCGGTTCAGGATCTCCTTGCGGGAGCGTTCCGCGGCTGCGGTATCCTGCGTGACCTGCGTGGAAGCGTCTTTCAGCTGCTGCGCGAGCTTCTGCGAATCGCCTTTGGCGGCTTCCAGCAGCGTGATCTCCCGGTCGATGGCTTCCAGCAGTGCCTGTTTCGCGGAATCACTGTCCGGTAGTTGTTCCACCGATTCGTGCATGTGGTTGAGGCTTGTGATGTACGTGTCGTACAGCGATTCGCTGCTGGAGACTTGTTCGCTCAACGTTGTCAACTGGCTGGCTGCGGTGTCTGAGTTCTTGCCGATCGCGTCGAACGCCTTGTTCACCTTGGCAGCTACTTGGTCGAACGCGCCTGACACCTGGTCGAGCGCGGTGTTCACTGAGGAGGTGACGTTCGCACCTGCCGAAGTGAACGACGTGGCACCTGATTTGCCTTGCTTCAACGCGTTCCGGGCCTGTTTGCCCGCCTTGGTCGCCGAGGCGAGCAGTTTGCCCGTGGAATCCACGATGTCGTTCGCCGAGCCGAGCAGCTGCGAATACGACGTTACCTGCTGCGATGCGCCGCTCAGCGTATCCGCCATGGTGGTGAGATTGCCGTTGAGGTTGCGCATGTATTCGGCCATTTGCGGGCTTTGCGAATAGTGTAGGATGCTTGAGGCCAGATCGAGTCCGACTTGCGCGATCGTTTTGGCGAAGGTTTTGTCGATTGTGTTGACCACGGTTGTCGCGCCCTGATCGGTGATATGCGGGGCGATCGGGTTGATTTTCTCGTTCAGATAGTACTTGAGCTGCGCGTGTTTGATGTCGGGGGAGAACAGCGTCATCATGTCGGCGCTGAAACCTTTCGGAATTACGATCGCCGCATAGTATTCGCCGGATTTCACCCCGTCGATTGCCTTGTCGCTTTTCACGAACTGCCAGTCCAGCTGGTCGTTGGCGTGCAGTGTGCTGATGATGGTTTCGCCCACGTTGACGCGCACCGGTATGAGATCCGACTTGTAACCCTTGTCGTTATTGGCCACGGCGACCTTCAATGCCTTGGTGTTGCCGTAGGGGTTCCAGCTGGCCGCGATGTTGAACCAGGCGTACAGCGCCGGTACCACCACCAGGCCCATCGAGACGATCACGGCGATCACGTTGCGGGTGGCGTGGCACATGTCCCGCTTGAAGATGCCCCAGATCATTTTCACTGTTCGTTCCCCTCCTCACGCAGACTCCTGCCAGCATTTCCGTCCGTGTTTCCAGCCGCATACTCAGCCGCATGTTCAGGCGCATGTCCGGCCGAACCACCATGCGCAGCCTCATACAGCCTCGTGCGTACGGCATGCATCGGCTTGTAATGCATGCCCGGCCGGAATAGCAGGTTCTCGTGCAGGATCGCGCTGCGGAACTCTTCCGCACTCATCGCTTCCTCGCCCAGATAATTCGCATACCGTTCGCGCAGATACTCCACCACGATGAGATACGTGTCGATGGCGATGATCGAAATGATCCAACCGAGCAGCATGGCGAGCTTCATGCGCGTGATGAATAGCAACAGCAGGAACACGAACGGCAGTACCGCCAGCGCGAGGAATCCCCAGCGCACCAGGCGCGGGTACAGGCGGAAGAAATGAATCGCCCGTCTGCGGGCGAGTTCGGGGAACTCCTCGGCGATCTGCTGCGCGGTCTCGGTGAGCCGCAACGGTTCCACCGTGCCTTCGTTATGTTCGGTGATCATCAGATCAGTGTCCGCCAGACGGTTGTCGAACAGGCGGTTGAGGTTCAACGCCAGCTTGCGGACGACCAAGCCGATGAACAGCGCCACAGGCAGATACCAGAACAGCGAGAGCATGTCGATCCAATAATGGTTGGCATACATGCCGCCGATCGGCCCGCGCATCGCGTTGATGCCGTAGGTGAACGGTAGGAACGGTTTCAGACGGCGGAAGAATTCCGGCATCATCTCGATGGGGTAGAGGCCTGCCGCGCCCGGAATCTGGATAATCACCAGAATCACGGCGACGGCCTTGCCGATATGCCGGAACGCCACGGCGAGCGCGTAAATGATGTTCACGTAGACGAACGAGGCGAAAATGCCGGCGAGGATGAACAGGAACGGATGCTCGCATTGGATGCCCAGCGCGAGATCGCCGATCGTGGCGATGATCGCCTGCAGGAATCCGACCGTGACGAACAGCAGCCAACGGCCCATATAGCCTTGGCGTGGCGTGTACATGCGGATCTTCTCATCGCGGTCCACTTCAAGCTTGTAGATCGCGACGAGCACGAATCCGCCGACCCATAGCGCAAGATTCGTGTAGAACGGCGTGACCGCGGAACCATAGTTTTTGACCGGGTAGAGGACCTGTTCGTCCAAATGCACCGGCTCGCCCACGAACGAGCCGACCTCGCTCGCGTCAAGTCCGAGCGCTTGGGAAAGCTGCTGGAACATCGCCGAACTGCTCAACGCGGCCACATCGGTGCGCGTGGTGTTGAGCTGTTTGGCGAGATTGGCGAGCTGCGTCTGCGTGCCAGCAATGGTGGTGTTCGTTTGGGTCACGGTGCGCGACAACTGGTCGAGCAGCCCGTTGCCCTGTTCCAGTGTGCTTTGCAGCGTGGTAAGCGTGCCGGACAGCGACCCATTGGCCAGGCTGAGTGTATCGAGCCCGGTGTTGAGATTCGGCATGACCGTGCCGGTGATGGTCGTGCGTGCGCTCGCCATCGACGCCGTGCCGTTTTTCGCCAGCGTGGTGACATCGTCGTTGAACCCGTTCGCGGTGTTCTTCCCCGCGTTGATCGCAGCCGTGGTGTCCTGATCGAAGGCGTCGATGCGCTGCTGCTGGAACGTCAGCTGTTTGCGGGCTTCGGCGAGCTGCGCGGAAAGATCCTTATACGTTTGGTTGTTCGGATCCAGCTGGCTGGCCTGCAACGCCTTCTCCACGCCGTCGAGCACATTGCCGGTGGTGGTGTTGACGTGATGCATGGTGCTGGACACTTGGTCGAGCGCGTCCTGCGTGGTGTTCAGTCCGCTGAGCACGGTGCCGGTGGCATTGCTCACGTTGACCTGCAGACCGGACAGTTGCGTGCTGCCGTTGTCGAGCGCTCCGACCAGCGTGTTCGAGAATCGTTCGGTTTGTGTGCGCGTCTCGCTCAGCAAGTCGGACGCCTTGCCGACGGTGTCAAGCGAGTTGGTGATTCCCGAGGCGAGCGCGATGTTGGACTGTTTGGCCGAATCGATGGTGGTGAGGGCTTTGTCGAGCGTGGAACGCGTGCCGCGCAGCTGCTGTTGGACGGTTTCGAGCTGGTTGATGGTGTCGGTCAGATCGTTGATGACGTCGCTTTGCGCGCTTTTCATGCTGCCGGTGGTTTCTCCCGCTGCCTCCTTCACTTCCTTCGCCACGGCGTCGGCCACGCTGGAAACGAAAGTGGTGTTGATCTGCTCGTCGATCGTGGTCGCACCCGTATCGGTGATTTTCGGCGCGATCGCGTTCAGCTTTTCGTTGATGTAGTACGTGATCGACGGTCGGTCGCCTTTACCAGTGACGGTGCCGATGAGTCTGGAGCTGAAGTCTTCCGGCAGTACGATCGCCGCATAGTATTTGCCGGATTCCACGCCTTCGATGGCTTGCTGCTCGGGAACGAAACGCCAGCCGAGCTGATGGTTCTTCTTAAGCTGGTTGACGGTTTGCTGGCCAGCGTCGAGATGACCGACCAGCGTGGAGGTTGTGCCCTTGTCCTCGTTCGCCACAGCGACCTGGATGTTGCCCGTGTTCGCGTACGGGTCCCAGTTGGCGAGGATGTTGCACCATGCGTACAGTGATGGGATGATGGCCACACCCAGCGTGACGACGAGCGCCACTGGGTTCTTCAGAATGCGTTTCACGTCTCGAAGGAAGATGGCGAAAACCTGGTGCATCAAGCCTCCTCGCGGGTATTGGTCGCAACATCTACGTGCGGCGGCATGCCCGTGCGGGAATACCCGGTTGGGCTCTTCGTCGCGCGATCCGGTGGATATTCTATGACTTCCGATGGAACGATCGCAATGGTTTCGCCCTGTTTAATGGTCGGTCCCGCAAATGTCGGGATATGAGACGAAAACGCTCGGCATATGGCCCTAGTGGGGCGGGCGACCTGGATATGGAGCGGACGGTCGGGAAAACGGAAAGGAAAGATGGCGAATGTTGTCACATGATAAGTGGGATAGGGTCGGGCGATAATGGAGGCATGACTATTGCAACGCCGGAACGTTATGCGCAAATGCTGGACGCCGCACGCCGCGGCGGTTACGCCTATCCCGCGATCAATGTGACCAGCACACAGACCCTGAACGCCGCACTCCAAGGTTTCGCCGAGGCGGAATCCGATGGCATCATCCAGGTCTCCGTAGGCGGCGCCGCCTACTTCTCCGGGCAACGCGTCAACGACCGCGTCACCGGCTCGCTTGCCTTCGCAGCCTTCGCGCACGAAGTCGCGGCGAAATACCCCAACATCACCATCGCCCTGCACACCGACCACTGCGCCAAACAGTATCTGGACGAATGGGTGCGCCCCCTGCTCGACCATGAAGCCGAACAGGTGAAGCACGGTCAGGAACCGACCTTCCAGTCACACATGTGGGACGGTTCCACAGTGCCGCTGGGTGAAAACCTCGACATCGCAGAAGAACTGCTCGACAAATCCCAAGCCGCGCACACCGTGCTGGAAATCGAAATCGGCGCGGTCGGCGGCGAAGAAGACGGGCACAGCGCCGAAATCAACGACAAACTGTATTCCACGCCCGCGCAAGGCATCGCCGTCGCGCAACGACTCGGCCTTGGCGAGCGCGGACGCTACATGGCCGCCTTCACCTTCGGCAACGTGCACGGCGCATACAAACCGGGCGTGGTGAAACTGCGCCCCGAACTGCTCGACGAAATCCAGACCACGGTCGCGCTCGCGATTAAGGCCGGCGAAATGCCCGACCCCGCGCACTCGCTGGATGTCGCTCCCGGTAAGCCGTTCGCCCTGGTGTTCCACGGTGGTTCCGGCTCCGCGCCGGAGGAGATCGCGCAGGCCGTGAGCTACGGCGTGGTGAAGATGAACATCGACACCGATACGCAGTACGCATTCAGCCGTGCGGTGGCCGGTCACATGTTCTCCAACTATGATTCGGTGCTCAAAATCGATGGCGAGGTGGGCAACAAGAAGATGTACGACCCGCGTTCGTGGGGGCGCGAAGCGGAAAGCGCCATGGCCGCACGCGTGGTGGAGGCTTGCAGGCAGCTTGGCAGCGCGGGCAAGGCGTTGAAGTAGTGTGATGCCGCACGCGCCGCGTAATGCATGCGGCGTGTGGCGGCACGGTGGGTGTGTCGCGTTGTATGAGACGAAAACGATGGAACTGACTAGTTTCAACGTCCGATCGGTGCATATCCGGCAGATATCCGGTAGAGGGCGCAGGATAGTCTTTGTAAGGCCTTGGTAAGGCTTTGAGGCGAAATCGCATACGCGCGGAGGTGCAACAACATGCCTGGAATTGTTTTGATCGGTGCCCAGTGGGGAGACGAAGGCAAGGGTAAGGCGACCGACCTGATCGGCACGAAGGTCGACTATGTTGCCCGCTTCAACGGCGGCAACAATGCGGGCCATACCGTGGTGGTCGGCGACGAATCGTATGCGCTGCACCTGCTGCCCTCCGGCATCATCAGCCCGACCGCGACTCCGGTTATCGGCAACGGTGTTGTTGTTGATCCTGAAGTGCTTTTCGAAGAGATCGACGGCTTGGAAAGCCGCGGTGTGGACTGCTCCCGACTGCTGGTGAGTGAGGGTGCGCACATTATTGCGCCGTATCATCGTGTGCTTGATAAGGTGACGGAACGTTTCCTGGGTAAGCACAAGATCGGTACCACCGGTCGCGGCATTGGACCTGCGTATGCCGACAAGATTAATCGCGTGGGCATCCGCGTGCACGACCTGTTCAATGCTGAGCATTTGCACGACAAGGTTGAGGCAAGCCTGCATCAGAAGAACCAGATGCTGGTGAAGCTGTACAATCGTCGTCCGATTGATGTGAACGAAACCACGGATGAGCTGCTCAAGCTCGGCGAACGTTTGAAGCCGTACGTGGCCAACACCTCGCTGGTGCTCAATAAGGCACTTGACGAAGGCAAGACCGTGCTGTTCGAAGGCGGCCAGGCCACTATGCTCGACGTGGATCACGGCACATATCCGTTTGTCACGTCCTCCAACCCGACTGCCGGCGGCGCATGCACCGGTACCGGTGTCGGCCCGACCAAGATCACCCGCGTGATCGGCGTTTCCAAAGCGTACGTGACCCGCGTGGGCGAAGGACCGTTCCCGACCGAGCTGTTCGGCGAGGAAGGCGAATGGCTGCGAGCCCAGGGCCACGAGTACGGCGTGACCACCGGCCGTCCGCGTCGTTGTGGCTGGTTCGATGCGGTCGTCAATCGTTATGCGGCTCAGGTCAACGGCCTGACCGACATCGTGCTCACCAAGCTCGACGTGCTTACCGGCCTGAAGGAAATCCCATTGTGCGTGGCCTATGATGTCAACGGCGAACGCCGCGACGATATGCCTACTGATCAGTCCGAATTCGCGGCAGCGAAGCCGATCTACGAATCCATGCCGGGTTGGGACGAGGATATTTCCCAAATCCACGACTTCAATGATCTGCCGAAGACCTGTCAGGATTACGTCAAGCGTCTTGAGGAACTGTCCGGCTGCCGTATCTCCGTGATCGGCACCGGCCCGCAGCGCGACCATATCATCCAGATCAATTCGCTGGTCGACTGACCGTCGGCAACGAGTTTCCCGGCTTGACTGGCGACGACGCGGCACATGATATCCGCCGGCTGATTCCGCGATTCGACCACTTGAAGTG
>OGYU01000551.1_pt1 | contig 30498 bp, 27 predicted proteins | sample 1576581 | NCBI WGS metagenome assembly OGYU01 (sample SAMEA3541547, study PRJEB24748) | human gut metagenome | biome: human gut; feature: human-associated habitat; material: faeces | place: China | collected 2012 | reverse complement strand
TTTTCATTCCTAAAAAGCCGGACAGTCCGGAGAAGAAACCGCCCGTTCAACAATTTGGTAAATGCGACAGGAAAATTTTCTTCGGAAGTATCTGCTTTTGATATAAATGCAAACAATTCAAGATTGAATTTATTTGGAATATTATATCCTGACACATTGTATTTTTCCGCACATTTATATGTATGTTGGTCAACAAAATATCCGCTTTCGTGATTGTTGTTGCTTACGTCTGATAGCTTGCCGTTTATAACACATTGAATGTCTGCCGAAACATTTAAACTGTTGCTCCAAATAGGTGCGTTATTGTCAGAGCTATTGTAAAAAGGCTCATTTTCAGAAGTAACTGTATAAAATACATGAACAAAGTTATCATCAGCGGCTACGTTGTCGAGAGTAAGTGTGTAACCGTCCTTTGATATGCTTTTTCCGATTGAGTCGTTAAAATTTGCAAGCTGTTCAAGGCTTGTCATTTCGACAGCATTGTCATTTTGAAAATATGATATAATTTCGCCGATTTTACCGCTGATTGAATCAGCTGCAAATGCGGTTGTAACCGCAAGTGCGCATATAACGGCGGCGATTGATGTTATTTTTAAATATTTTCTTTTCATATAAATCTTCCTTTCTTCAGGAGAAACATTGATTTTGTTGTTTACGTTTTTCAGAATAATATCCGTACTCGGCATATTATGAGTATCTGAAATATCTAATTCTTTTTGTAATTTAGCTAAATGTTTATTCATCATTAGCCCTCCTTTTTATAATAGTGTTTTTTAATTTTTGTTTACCGCGATACAGTTTTGTTTTGACTGTCGACAGGGAAATATTCATTGCTTTTGAAATTGTTTTGATTTTTTCATTGTAGTAATAATACCTGAAAAATATTTCACTGTCAGGCTCGCCGAGTGATGTAATCAGTTCGGTTAAAAATTGACTGTTTTCTGCTTTTATTATATTGTCTTGAGGTGTTAAATCGCTTGATATAATTTGCTCATTCAGAACTTCATTTGAATGATATTTGCGAAGTTTATTCTTTGATGTGTTTCGGGCAATAGTTGCTAAATATGAACGCATATTGCCTTTGGTTTCATCAATATTTAAAGAGTTTTGCCATAAAAGAAAAAATGTATCGGAAACGATTTCTTCCATATCTTCTTTTGATAATTTACAGCCGACTGTATTATAAACAATCACGCTTATATACGGCGTGTATATTTTTATAATGTCATCTAAGCTGTTACGATTTCGCTTTTTGAGATTATGTAAAAGTTTTTGTTCATCAATCAAAATATAAGCCTCCTCTCGTTGTAAAAAATAGCACTATTTTTTGATGTGTACGCTATTATATACACAGAAAATATATAAAAAGTTTCAATATTATAAAAATTTATTTTACTGTATCATATTATGCAGGTGAAAAACAAGCAAAACATATGGCAAAATGCAAAGTAACGTGATATAATTAAATAAAAAAATAGGAGAATTAATATGGATAAACAAGAAATTTTCCCTGACGGAACTGTTATAGATAAGTGGTTTTACGATATAAAGATACCCGAATTAAGTGATTTGGGTAAGCAATATGTATTAACCGATAACAATGTCCTTGATGACGGCAAGATACATACGAAAGAAATACAGAATTTGATTGACAGAGCATATGAAAACGGCGGCGGAGTGATTGTAGTTCCGAAAGGAACATATCTTACGGGTGCGTTGTTTTTCAAACAAGGGGTAAATCTTTATATTGAGGACGGCGGAGTGTTAAAGGGCAGTGATGATATTTACGATTATCCGATAATGCAAACTCGTATGGAGGGTGAAACGTGTCCGTATTTTTCTGCATTGATTAATGCAGATAATGTTGACGGTTTTAAAATGTGCGGAAAAGGTACAATAGACGGAAACGGTTTGAAATCGTGGAGAGCGTTTTGGCTGAGACGTGAATGGAATCCAAACTGTACCAACAAGGACGAGCAGCGTCCAAGACTTGTTTACATATCAAACAGCAGTAATGTCACAATAGCTGATTTGCACTTGCAAAATTCGCACTATTGGACTACTCATATATACAAATGTCATCACGTCAAATATATAAACTGCAATATATTTTCACCGGCAAAGCCGATTAAAGCACCGAGTACAGACGCTGTTGATATAGACGTGTGTACAGATGTTTTGGTTAAAAATTGTTATCTTGAAGTTAATGATGATTCGGTGGTGCTGAAAGGCGGAAAAGGTCCTTGGGCGGATAAATTATCCGAAAACGGCTCTAACGAACGTATTTTAATCGAAGATTGTACATACGGTTTCTGTCACGGCTGTCTAACTTGCGGTTCGGAATCTGTACATAATAAAAATATAATTTTAAGAAGAATAAATATTAAAGAGGGTAAAAATTTGTTGTGGCTTAAAATGCGTCCCGATACACCTCAGCATTATGAATATATCAGTGTTGAAGATATAAACGGTAAAATTGACAGTTTTATTAATATAAACCCGTGGACGCAGTTTTACGATTTGAAAGATAGGGAAGATGTGCCGCTTTCTTATGCGGATAATGTTGTAATGAAAAATTGCGAATGTGAGTGTAATACGTTTTTCGATGTCAAGACAGACGAAAGTCAATATATATTGTCAGATTTTACTTTTGAAAATTTGAAAATTAAAGCAAAAGTAAACGGCTTTGATGAAAATGCAATACGAAATGTCAAAATTAAAAATGTAAAGGTTACTTTATGAAAAATTTGTTCGGTTGATTAAAACAGAAAATTTGGAGGTACTAAACAGATATGGAATATGATGATAGAGTGATGTGTCCGCTAATTGATGAAAAGATAGACCCGATGGAGTGCGTTGATGTTGTAGATTGTGTTCTAAATCCTTTGCTTTTAAATAGTTTACCCGAAAAGTATAAAGCAAAAGAAAATTTTAAAGAGATATGCAAACAATGCAAATGGCACTGCTATTGAGGAGCATACAATAGTCGGAATGCAATATGATTCTATATATTTAGTTGTAACAATAAAGTATATGTGATACAATAAAACCTATATGTAAATCAAAGGCAAAAACAATGGAGAGATACACAATGGACAAAGAAAATTTACATATATTCAGAGGAGAATTGGCACTTGCGTTGGCGGTTATAATCAACAGTTTTGGCGTTGTGCTTATGTTATATTCAGGTGCGGGAATTTCGGCTATATCGAGTGTTCCGTATGCGTTTTCGGAGGTTATTCCGAAAGTATCGCTCGGAACATGGACATATATTTTTCAAGGATTGCTTGTTTTGAGCTTAATGATACTTAGGAAAAAGTTTGTTCCGCAATATTTGTTCAGTTTTGTGGTAGGTTTTATATTCAGTGAATTGCTTGATGTAAATAAAATGTGGATAGACATTTTGCCGACCGATTTGGGTTGGTGCGTGTTATACTTCGCCGTAAGTTATTTCTTGCTTTGCATAGGCATAGCATTATCAAACAGATGTAAATTACCGATAATACCAACAGACCTTTTCCCGAGAGAGTTATCGGAGATTATAAACGTTTCATATTCAAAAGTCAAAATAATTTTTGACGTAACGTGTTTGGCAGTAACTGCCGGTATGACGCTTATATTTCTCGGACGTCTTGACGGATTGGGAATAGGAACTGTCATTGCGGCGTTTACTATGGGTAAAACGGTCGGCATTATCGGCAATATGATGGATAAAAAGTTCAGATTTGTTTCGTTTTTATCTAAATAAATTATAAATAAGAACGCATATCAACGGTAAGTTCTTCTTCAATATTGATAAGTTTTTTAGCAATATCTTTTGACTTTTCATCGGCGGCTTTGTACTTGTTAAGATATTTGTGCAATGTTTTAACACCCATATTACAACCGTCGGTGATAAGGTCGGCAATCGTATTATCCGAAGAATCGGCAGAAATTTTTATATTTGTTTTAAACCACGACATACCTTTAGCCATAGGATTAGGATCTTTGCCATCGTCGTGGTATTTGTCAAGAAGTATTTGAATTTCATCTTGAAGTTGTTGGTGATCTGATTTTGCTTTTTCAAGCATTTGCTTGAAATTACCGTTATTTACATTGTCGACAACTTCTTCTATTGTATATACTCCCATTTTTATGCCTGCGTCACATTCTCTTAAAAGTTTTATTGTATCTTGTTCAATCATAAAATCAACTCCCTTTGTATATAGTAATAACCTTAAAAATGTATTTTATTCTGTAAATTGAAATATGATATATATATATTTTGGTAATACTTTAAAATAAATTTAACTATGATGTTGAAATCGGCATATTTTTGATATATAATATATTATTGGTAAAATATACGGCTTGGAGGAAACATTCTATTATGAAAAAAATAATTTCGTTTATATCAGCAGTAGCGATTTGTGTGGCGGTATCTGCACCTGTTATGGCGGCAGACTGGCAGAAACAGTATCCGTGGGCAAAGGAAAGCGTTGAATATTGCTTGGAAAACAATATAATTTCGGGTGACGAAACAGGTGACCTTATGCTCGGCGGAAATCTTACAAGAGAACAAATGGCGAAAATATTTACAGATACATTTAATTTACAATCGAATTCAGCAGTTCAGTTTAATGATGTGGAAAAAAATAAGTGGTCATATAAATATGTACAGGCATTTCAAGATTATATGCCGAAAAAAGGCTCGTCATTTAACGGCGGTGAATATGTAACGCGTGAAGAATTTGCGGCGTCATTGGTAAAAGCAAGCGGTCAAAAGGCAGCTGACAGTTATACAATCACAAATTACAGCTTTAAAGACGCTCAAAGCGTTGATGACGCATATAAAAATTTGCTTGAAACTGCGGTAACAAATTTGTATATGCTTGGTGACAGCGGTAATATACGTCCGAAAGATTTGCTTACAAGAGCGGAGGCTTGTACGTTCCTTTACAGAGTGGTAAATCCTGCGGCAGACAAAACTTCAATCACAGGTAACGCACAGGTGGCGGTTGAACAGGCACAGGCTTGGGCAAAGGCAAAAGGGGCACATCAAAGATTTATTGATATAGCACCGATTTATTGGTATTACGGAGAAGTTTTCGGAATCAGACCGGAAGTGATGTATGCGCAAGCCGGCAAGGAAACAGCATACGGAAATTACGGCGGCGCTGTATTGCCTGAAATGAATAACTGGGCAGGCATAAAAATAAAAAAACCGACAGGTGACAAAACAGAGGATCACGAAACTTTTGCAACACCTGAGGACGGTGTAAGAGCACATTATAATCATATGGCTGCGTATGTCGGACTTGCACCCGTAGGAGAGCCGCACGACAGATATTATGTTGTAAAGAGTATAGCTTGGGCAGGTACGGTAAAGTATGTCGAGCAACTTGGCGGACGTTGGTGCCCTGATATTAATTACGGATATGACATAATGACAATGGTTGAAAATATGTTGAAATACTAAAATACAAGGAGTAATTTATGATACTGCTTAATGGAAGTAATATAAAGAAAATGTTTCTTGATGAAACGCTTTTTGACAGTGTATCGTTTAATGTTGACAGTAACGATAAAATCGGTTTTATCGGTGTAAACGGTGCGGGAAAATCAACCCTTTTTAAAATAATCACAGGTGATATGGATTATGATGAGGGTGAAATTTTTAAGAATAAAGGCTTGCGTGTCGGTTACCTTGATCAGTATTCCGTAAACGGCAGTGAAAAGAGTATATGGGAAGAAACTCTTACGGTGTTTGCCGATGTAATCGAAATGGAAAATCAGCTTGATGAAATTCGTTTCGATATAGAAAATAATAACGGCAATATCGACGAGCTTGTAAAACGTCAAACTTCTTTGCAGGAAGCATTTGCCGAACGTGATGGATTTTATTATAAATCAAAAGTTAAAAGCACACTTACGGGACTGGGCTTTTCGGAAGATGAATTTGACTTGTGTGTAGACAAATTGTCCGGCGGTCAAAAAACGCGTGTCGCACTCGGTAAAATTCTTTTGTCCGATGCAAATTTGTTGCTTTTGGACGAGCCGACAAACCATCTTGATATAGAGTCGGTTGAATGGCTTGAGGATTTCCTAAGAAATTATAGCGGTGCATTTATTGTAATATCGCACGACAGATATTTTCTTGACAGAGTTACGAACAAAACTTTTGAACTTGAAAACGGTCGTTTCCGTTCGTATAACGGAAATTACAGTGCATATATGGCACAAAGGGAGATTGACAAAAAGACCGAACAGAGAAATTATGATAACACAATGCGTGAAATTCAACGTCTTGAAAATGTTGTTGAGCAACAAAGACGTTGGGGCAGAGAGAAAAATATTAAAACTGCCGAAAGCAAAATGAAAGTTATCGAAAGACTTGAAAAAGATTTGAATGCTCCTATGCAGTCGCCCGAAGAAATGGAATTTACATTCAAGGCTTGTGCAGGCGGAGGACAAGACGTTGTTCAGACGGAAAGTTTGGGCATGGCATTTGATAATAACAGATTGTTTTCAAATGTTGATATGCTTATTAAAAAGGGTGAAAAGGTATTCCTTTTAGGTCCGAACGGCTGCGGTAAAACGACGTTGCTTAAAATTTTAATGGGCGATTATGAGCAGACGGAAGGCTCATATAAAATCGGTGCGAATATTCATATTGGATACTATGACCAAATTCAAGAAAATCTTAATATGGATAAAACGGTTATAGACGAGGTATGGGATGAATATCCTAACCTTACTCAAACTCAAATCAGGAATGCACTTGCAGTATTTTTGTTTAAAGGCGAAGATGTGTTTAAGGAAATACATAAGTTGTCCGGTGGCGAGAGAGCGAGAGTTGAACTTGTAAAACTTATGCTTAAGAGTGTTAATCTGCTTATAATGGACGAACCTACAAACCATCTTGACATTGAATCGAGAGAGGCTCTTGAAAATGCACTTTCCGATTATGACGGTACTATGATAATGGTATCGCACGACAGATATTTTATAAATAAACTTGCTGACAGAATTTTGTATTTGACGCCAAACGGTGTTGAAAGTTACAGCGGTGATTACGACAGCTTTGTGGCACGCGAAACGATTAAGACAGAACAGAAAACAGAGTCGGCAGGTCATCTTGATTATAAGGAGCAAAAGCGTTTGGAGGCGGAAAAACGTAAAACGCTTAATCGCTTTGCAAAGGTTGAGGACGAAATATCAAATAAGGAATCGGAGGTTGAGGAACTTTCTAAAGAGCTTGAAAATTCCGATATTGCAACCGATTATGTCAAAGCAGGCGAGATAACCGATAAAATAACAGAATTGCAGGACAAAATCGAAAGCCTTATGGAAGAATGGGAACGCTTGCAAATGATAATAGAAGAAAGTGGGTATGACATATGAGAGCGGTTGTACAGAGAGTAACGAATGCTGATGTTAAAATTGACGGCAGAGTGAACGGAAAAATAGATGACGGCTTGCTTGTTCTTCTAGGTGTCGGCAACGGTGATACAGAAGAAGATATGAAGTATATCGCAGACAAGATTATAAAATTGCGTATTTTCAGTGATGAAAACGATAAGATGAATTTGAGCCTTGAAGATGTCGGTGGAAGTATGCTTGTTATATCACAATTTACTTTGTATGGCGATTGCTCACACGGCAGACGTCCGTATTTTGGCAATGCAATGGAGCCTGTCAGCGCAAATGAAATGTATGAAAAATTTGTTGCATATATCAGGGAACAAGGTATACATACCGAAACGGGCGAATTCGGTGCGGATATGAAAGTGTCGCTTACAAACGACGGACCTGTTACAATAATTTTGGAGAGCAAGAACTGAGGTTGTGATTATGCGAAGAAAAGAACGTGAAGTTACGGATTACAATAAAATGATTGAAATATTGAAATCGTGTGACTGCTGTCGTATAGGATTGGTGGACGATAAAGGTGCGTATATTGTTCCGATGAACTTCGGATATGAAGATAATAACGGCAAACTTACATTGTATTTCCACGGAGCGACAGAGGGGAAGAAGATTGATCTAATCAATAATCAACCCGAAATAAGTTTTGAAACAGATACGAAACATGAGCTTGTAACAAGTGATACTGCTTGTGGTCATTCGTATTTGTATCAAAGCATTATGGGTAGGGGACAGGTAAAAATAGTGGCAGACAGGGACACTAAAATTAAAGGACTTAATCAAATCATGCACCACTATACAGGTAAATCCGATTATGAATTTAACGAAAACGTGCTTGAACGCACGGCTGTCATAAAATTAGCTGTGACAGAATGGTCGTGCAAAGAACATTAAAACTTGTAAAAGCTATTGAAAACAGTGTCGATTAATGATATAATTAAAATAATATAATAAACGGAGGAAAGAAAATGCAGAATGAAACAGTAATTGTGCTTGACTTCGGCGGTCAGTATAATCAGCTTATAGCCCGCAGAGTACGTGAGTGTAACGTATATTGCGAGGTTATGTCATACAAAAATTCTATCGAGAAGATTAAAGAAAAAAATCCGGTAGGTATCATTTTTACTGGCGGTCCGAACAGTGTGTATGACGAAAAATCACCACACTACGATAAGGCAATTTTTGAACTTGGTATTCCTATTTTGGGTATTTGTTACGGCAGTCAGCTTATGGCATATACTCTTGGCGGTCACGTTGATACTGCTCCTGTAAGTGAGTATGGTAAGACGGAAATTACAACTTCTGAAAGTAAGTTGTTTGAAAATGTTGATAAAAATACAGTAGTTTGGATGAGTCATACGGATTATATCGATAAAATTCCGGAAGGTTTCAAGATTACTGCTTATTCTAACGATTGTCCGTGTGCGGCTTATGAAAATGAAGAAAAGAAATTGTATGCGGTACAGTATCACCCGGAAGTAAATCATTCTGTACAAGGTCAGCAGATGTTGAAGAATTTCTTGTTTAACGTTTGTGGTTGTAAGGGCGATTGGCTTATGTCCGACTTTGCCCAAAAATCAATTCAGGCTTTGCGTGAAAAGATTGGTGACGGTAAAGTTTTGTGTGCTCTTTCAGGCGGTGTGGATTCATCTGTTGCGGCAGTTATGCTTCATAAAGCGGTAGGCAAGCAGCTTACTTGTGTGTTCGTTGATAACGGACTTCTTCGTAAAAATGAGGGCGATGAAGTTGAAAATCTTTTCAGAAATCAGTTTGATATTAACCTTATCAGAGCAAATGCACAGGATAGATTTTTAGGTAAGCTTGAGGGTGTAAAAGAACCCGAAAAGAAACGTAAGATTATAGGTGAGGAATTTATTCGTGTGTTCGAGGCGGAAGCTAAGAAAATCGGTAAGGTTGATTATCTTGTTCAAGGTACAATTTATCCGGACGTTATCGAAAGCGGTGCAGGTGATGCGGCTGTTATTAAGAGCCATCATAATGTAGGCGGACTTCCGGAACACGTTGATTTTAAAGAAATTGTTGAACCGCTTCGTGATTTGTTTAAGGATGAAGTGCGTCAGCTTGGTATCGAACTTGGTTTGCCTGAAAAATTCGTATGGCGTCAACCGTTCCCGGGACCGGGACTGGCCGTAAGAGTTATAGGCGAAATTACAGAAGATAAACTTGAAATTTTGCGTGACGCAGACGCTATATTCAGAGAAGAAATCGCAAATGCAGGTCTTGAAAGAGATATAAACCAGTATTTTGCCGTTATTACAGATATGCGTAGCGTCGGCGTTATGGGTGACGGCAGAACATATGATTATACTCTTGCTTTAAGAGCCGTAACCACAACCGACTTTATGACAGCCGATTGGGCAAGAATACCTTTCGATGTCCTAGAAAAAGCATCAAATCGTATCGTAAACGAAGTAAAACACGTTAATAGACTTGTCTATGATATAACTTCAAAACCACCCGCAACTATTGAGTGGGAGTAATAAACAAATCCCCGAAAACTGCGTTATAATGCGGTTTTCGGGGATTTTATTTTGAAATTGATAACAGAATGATAACATTTGTTATTTTTCAGTATTGTTTTTCGTTTTCTTAAATTCCTTGTGTAGACGTTCGACACTAATTTTTGGATAACTGTAACGCCACATATCATATTCTTCTTTGGTTATTTCACCTGATTTAAGTTTTTCAAATTCGCTGTTCCAGGAGTGAAGCATTTTGCTTATCTCTCTTGTAACGGCGTTTTTGTTTTCTACGGACAAGTGCACTTGCCCGTCAATTTCATTAGGGACAAATCCGTATTCATCTTCCAAGCAAAAAAGTGCGTGCATAACGGCATTGTAGCTTTCAAAATTGGGGTCTGAAATTGCATAAATGCTGATATTCAAAGCACCGGCAATTTTTTCAAGCTGCTTTGCGGAAGGCGTGCGGTTTCCAAGCTCATAATTGCGGATCGCCGGTTCGCTCAAACCGGATTTTTGTGCCAGCTCTTTTTGCGACAATCCGAAAGCCGTGCGAAATCGCTTAATCTTTTTTCCAACATCCATAGTGATACCTCCGAAAATCTGTTATCAAAAATAATCTTACATATAGTATAACACAAACAGTTCAAAAATGAAATAGTAATTTTAAATTTTGTGGAAAATAAGATGTGAACATTTTGTGAATATGTAAAAACGGTATTGACAGTTCATAAATGAACTGATATAATACAAATATACAGTTCAGAAACGAACTGTATAAAAATTTGAGAAAGGAGAAAACAAAGATGAACAAACAGTTGATGGTTTCCGCCGATGAGGTGGCAGAAACTTTGGGTGTCTCAATATCTTATGCTTACAAAGTTGTGCGTCTTCTGAACAAAGAGCTTGAAGCAAAAGGCTTTATAACAGTAGCGGGCAGAGTGAGCAGAAGATACTTTGAGGAAAAATTTTACGGTTCGGAAGGAGTGTTTAACAATGTCGGTGCATAAGGACAAAAAGACAGGGAGATGGTATGTATCATGCCGATATGATAATTGGGATGGTGCGAGAAAACAAAAAATGAAAAGGGGGTTTGAAACCAAGAGAGAAGCTCAAAGCTGGGAGCGAGAGTTTTTGCAGATTAAAAGTTCAAATCTTGATATGACATTCGGAGCGTTTTTGGAATTGTATTACAATGACCGAAAATCAAGGATTAAGAAAAACACTTTTCTTACCAAGAAGAATGTTATAGAAAACAAGATACTTCCGTATTTTAAGGACAGAAAAATGTCGGAAATTAAAGCAACGGATATTATTGCGTGGCAAAATGTGATTATGGCAGAGCGTGACGAAAACGGCGAGCTGCATTCGCCGAGTTATCTCAAAACGATTCATAATCAAATAAGTGCTATATTCAATCACGCTTGCAATTTCTATAACCTGACCGAGAACCCGGCAAGAAAAGCCGGGAATATGGGCAGAGAGCAAACAAAAGAAATGGTGATATGGACAAAGGATGAATATTCAAAATTTGCAGATGTGATGATGGATAAGCCACAAGCGTTTTACGCTTTTGAAATCCTTTATTGGTGCGGACTGCGTGTCGGCGAGCTGTTGGCATTAACACCGGCTGACTTTGATTTTGAAAAATCAACGCTTCGGGTGAACAAGTCCTATCAAAGGCTTGAGGGTGAGGACATTATCACCGATCCGAAAACGCCGTACAGCATTCGTACAATAACAATGCCGGAATTTTTAAGAGATGAAATCAAGGAATACATCGGAATGTTATACGGCATCGGAGAAAATGACCGAATTTTTGATTTCACAAAGAGCTTTCTTCATAGTGAAATGCGGAGAGGCTCAAAGGCGGCAGATGTTAAAAAACTAACGCTGCACCAACTTCGGCATTCGCACGTCAGCTTGCTTATCAATATGGGATTTACAGCCGTGGCAATCGCAAAGCGTGTCGGACACGAGAGTATTGACATAACTTACAGATATGCACATATGTTTCCGAGTGAACAGGCAGAAATGGCAGATAAATTGAACATTGAAAGAGGCGTTAGCTAAATGGACAAAACACTTGATAATAAAGGTAGGTGGCGAAATGTGATAGTGTCGTTTCGGATGTCACCGGAGGAGCTAGATGACTTGAATGTGCGAGTAAAGTTATCGGGACTTACAAAACAGGACTACATAATAAAACGCCTGTCGGAGCGTGACATTATAGTTCAGCTAAACACAAGAGTTTACAAGGCTTTAAGAAATCAAATGACAGAAATTTTGGCAGAATTAAGGCGAATCGAAAGCGGCGGCAATATTGACAGCGACTTGCGTGACATAATTGAAATCACGGCACAAACATTTAACGGGCTAACAGAAAAAGAAAAGTCCTAATGTATCGGCAAATACAAAAGGACTCGGAAAGTGTGGTAAAACACCCTCCAGACAAGGATATTTTACCACACCTCCGGCTAATTTGCAATAGGAGGTGATGAAAAAATGGCAGATTTAAAATTGATAAATATGCAGGATATTGAAGTTGAAGCCATAAGTTGGCTTTGGTATCCGTTTATCCCGTACGGGAAAGTGACAATTATACAGGGCGATCCCGGCGAGGGCAAAACAACGCTTGTTCTTCAAATCATTGCAAGGCTCACCAAAGGCGAGAGCATTATCGACGAGAAAGAAAAGCCACCGATAAATGTGATTTATCAAACGGCAGAGGACGGATTAGCAGACACGATAAAACCACGGCTACTGTCGGCTGACGCAGATTGCTCAAAAGTGCTTGTGATTGATGACAGGGACACACCGCTTACAATGCGTGATGTGCGGCTCGAACAGGCTATTGTCGAAACAAATGCAAAACTTGTTGTGTTAGACCCGATTCAAGGTTTCTTGGGAGCTGATGTGGATATGCACAGGGCAAACGAAATCCGACCTATTATGAAACACATATCAGAGCTTGCAGAAAAATACAAATGTGCCATAATCTTAATCGGACATATGAACAAATGCAGTGTCGGAAAATCGGTGTACAGAGGTTTGGGTTCAATAGATTTTCAAGCGGCGGCAAGAAGCGTGCTGATTGTCGGCAGAATTAAGGACGAGCCGGAAATCAGAGTTGTATGTCAAACAAAAAGCTCGCTTGCACCCGAAGCAAAGGCGGTTGCATTTCGATTAAATGAAGAAAACGGCTTTGAATGGATAGGCGAGTTGGATATTACGGCTGATGATCTGCTTTCCGGAACTGTGAAAGGCACAAAAAAGCAGGCGGCAATGGATTTTCTTGAAAATTTGCTTGCAGACGGACAAATGTCACAAAAAGAGATAATCGAGCTTGCACGGCAAAAAGGTATATCCGACAAAACCTTGCGAAATGCCAAAGATGAACTAAAAATCAAGTCAAAACGGGTGAATAATCAATGGCATTGGAGCTTTGATTAAATTCAAGATGGCAAGATGCCCTATTGTATATAAGGGGCATCTTACCACCTTGCCACCTTGAAAGGTAGGAAACGATATGAAGAAAATTCAAATTACGCAAGAATTGTTTGTGAAAATGCTAAAATATTTTTACAGTGAAGAATTGGAGCTTGCTGACGATGAGCTGAACGAGCTTTATTGTGACATCAAAAACGGCATTGATAAAAAGATGGACGCCATATCAAGGCGGAGTTACTACACCGAGTATAAAACGGCGGATACAGATGCGGCGAGAGAACAGGCAAGACAAAAGTATCTCGATGCAGTCGGTATGCACAAAGATTTTAGGTGGTAACATTCACCTTAACTACATAAACGGGAATGTGCCACATTCCCGTAAAACTATTAAGAATGAGAGGATTGAATTATGAAAGAAAGATTTATTGAAAACGGAATTGAGTATGTTAAGTGCGGTGATTATTATTTGCCGAATTTTGAACTGCCGCAAAATCAATATGAAATCGGCAAATACGGCAGAATGAGGTTGCAGTTTTTGAAAACAAGTAAACCGTGTCGGTATAGTACACTTTTAATGACAGGGAAATTAAATGAACATTTGCATGAGGTTGATGTTCAGGCGGAGAAAATTTTGGAGCAATTTATTAAGGCGGCGGAGCAGATTGCTCCCGACAAGGCGACGCATCAAATGGAATTGGTTGGGCATATGAACAAAGCCAAAGCCTCTGCGGCAGAGGTCATAAATCACGAACTGATTTATGTATAATGTCGGAACTTAATGTTCTAACAAGCATAGCATTTGGATGCCCAAATTCTCCGATTTGGTGGCATTGCCCCCAACACCCCGAATGGAAGGAGAATTTTAATGCGAGAAAGAAACAACAGAATGACGCTACGGCTCAATGATAAAGAGTATGAAAAATTAAATATTTCAGCAGAGAAAGCAGGCGTTCCGAGAGAGGTATATTTGCGGATGCTGATTATGGGAACAACGCCAAAAGAAAAACCAACGGCTGATTTTTATAATATGACACGAGAACTCAACGCAATCGGAAACAGCCTAAATCAGATTGCAAAGGTCGCAAATTCAAAAGGCTTTATCAATGTTAAAGCTTATGAAGAAAATGTCCGTAGATTAAATGAATTTATCGTTGAAATCAGCGAGGCTGTTTTCACTCCCGAAAGGAGGGATGACAAATGGCTGCTACAAGAATTTGGTCTATAAAAGGTCGCCTTGACAGTGTGATAAATTATGTCACAAATCCGGAAAAGACGGACGGCAGCAAATATACCGATACGGAATTGCAAGCCTTGGCGGATGTAATAGACTATGCCGAGGACGGAGCGAAAACACATAACAAGGTTTATGTTTCGGGGATAAATTTATCCCCGAACATTGCCCGTGACCAAATGGTGATGACAAAACTGCAATTCGGGAAAACGGATAAAATTTTAGCTTATCACGGCTACCAAAGTTTTCTGCCCGGCGAGGTCACTCCCGACCAAGCACACGAAATCGGTGTGGAGCTTGCAAAACGTTTATGGGGCGATAGGTTTCAAGTTTTGATTACAACGCATCTTGATAAAAATCACTTGCACAATCACTTTTGCCTGAATTCAGTTTCTTTTGTTGACGGAAAGAAATTCAGGGGTGGTAGCAAGGCGTATTGGATTATGCGAGCGGAGTCGGATAAAATTTGTGCGGAATATGGTTTGTCTGTAATCGAGAATCCCGGCAAGGGTAAAAACTATGCGGAATGGAAAGCCGAACAGGAAAGCAGACCTACCGTCAGAGGACAGATAAAAGACGAACTTGACGAAATTATCAAGTGCTCATATACATATGAGCAGTTTTGGAGAATATTAAAACAGCGTGGGTATACGGTCAAGCGTGATGTAAAATATGTTGCATTAAAACCCGCTTATTCTCAAAGATATATACGACTGAAATCACTTGGAGCAAATTACAGTGAGGAATCAATAAGACAGCGGATTATAGCGGCGAGGAACGGCATACGAGATTTGGATAAGCCAAAATCCGATTGTAACGCTTGGCTTAATAAATATGAGCCAACCAAGCTGCACGGATTTAAGGCATTGTATTTTCACTATCTGTACTTGTTCGGCAAAATACGCAAAAAGGAAACACCACAGAGAGTTTCGGTTTATATGCGTGATGAACTTACAAAATTTGAACGGTATCAAAAGCAGTTTCGGTTTCTGTATGATAATGATATTGAAACGGTAGAGCAGTTGACAATATTCAAGGAAAATGCAGAAAATAAAATTGATGAACTGACTATCCGGCGAAGCAAACTGTACGATAAAGCTGATTCAAAGACAGAAATCAAAACGATAAACACAGAATTGTGTGAGTTGCGGAAAGATGTGCGAACCTGCAACAATATCTTTGCAGATGTCGAGCGTATCAGGGAACATACAGAATATGTTGCACGGCTTGAAAAAGAAGCAAATGAACCTCAAAAGCATAGAATAAAGGATTATGTCATTGGATGATAGCAATATATCCGCAATTGAAAGAAATGTATTGTTGAAACTCAACAAAATTCTCAAAAAGATTGACTTTTATGCCTATTTCATATATAATAATAGGCATAAAAGTTGTTTGGAGGTTTATATGACAAATTCAGAGAGAATTTTAAAAGCAGCTGAATTTAACGGTGGCACAATTACAACCGGACAGGTTGATGAAATGAATATACACCGTACAACTTTACGCATAATGGTTGATAAAGGCTTGTTAGACCATCCTACAAGGGGTGTTTATGTTCTGCCTACGAAATTAGATGATGAATTCTATAATTTGCAGATACGGTTTAAAAAAGGGGTATTTTCAAATATATCTGCATTATATTTATTAGGCTTTACAGACAGAACGCCTGTTAAATATGATATGACATTTCCGGCATCATATAACACTTCTGCAATAAAAAATGAGATTATTGCTCACAGAGTAAAAAAAGAATTATATGAAAAAGGAATTATTCCGGTCAAAACACCATCCGGCAACGAAGTAAATGCATATTGTATTGAGCATACTTTATGCGATATTTTGAAAGCGAGAAATGCCATAGATATTCAAGTTATTACAGATGCTTTTAAAAGATACGCAAAATGCAGTAATAAAAATTTACCTTTGATATCGGAGTTTGCTAAAATGTCACGGGTTGAAGATAAAGTAAGAAAGTATTTGGAGGTGCTTGTATGAAGAATGCAATGCAACTTAAAGCATATGTGAAAAATCTGGCTAAGGAAAAGAAAATATCTGCTCAAATTGTACTGCAGAACTATATGCTTGAACGACTGCTTGAGCGGATTTTCGTTTCAAAGTATCATGATAATTTTATCTTGAAGGGCGGTTTTTTATTAGCAGCGATGGTTGGACTCGATACCAGAGCAACAATGGATATGGACGCAACAATAAAAGGACTTCCGGTGACAAAGGAAACAATATCGGGAATGTTTGTTGATATTTGTAAAATACATATAGATGATGATATTAATTTTGAATTCAGCGGTATTGATGATATTCGTGAGGATGATGAATATGGTGGCTATCGTGTCAGCTTAACCGGCAACTATCCGCCAATGGCTGTGCCTCTTAAAATCGATATAACAACGGGAGATAAGATTACACCTCGTGAGATGGTTTATTCTTTTAATCTTATGTTTGAGGAACGCAGTACAAATGTTTTGGCATATACGGTTGAAACAATACTTGCTGAAAAACTCGAAACAATTATCTCAAGAGGTAACCAAAATACAAGACCGAGAGATTATTATGATGTTTATATTTTGAATACACTGCAAAAGCAAAATATTGATAATCAAATTTTAGAGGAAGCTTTTGCCGCAACGGTTAAAAAGCGTGGCACGGGGCATATTGTTGCAAATTATAAAGAAATTATTGAAACTGTTGCAAACAGTACGGTGATGAACAATCAATGGACAAGGTATCAGAAAGAATTTGAATATGCAAAGGATATTAGATTTGAAAATACTTGCAAGGCAGTTAATGAGTTAATTGTCGGAATTGAGGAGTAAAACAACTATGGCTATAAAAAAGAATGAGTTATATAGCTCGTTATGGGCAAGCTGCGATAAATTAAGAGGCGGAATGGACGCATCTCAGTATAAGGATTATATATTAACACTGTTGTTTGTCAAATATGTTACCGATAAATTCAAGGGAGAAATGTATGCAGATATTGAAATACCCGAAGGTGGCAGCTTTGATGATATGGTGTCTTTAAAAGGCAGTAAAAATATCGGTGAAGATATGGATAAAATTATAGCTAAGCTTGCAGAAGCAAATAGCCTCCGAGGGGTAATTGATAATGCCCATTTTAATGATGAGACAAAGCTTGGCAAGGGGAATGAAATGGTTGAAAAATTGACCGGACTTATTTCTATTTTTCAACGCCCGGAATTTAATTTTTCAAATAATAAGGCGAGCGGTGATGACATTCTCGGCGATGCATATGAATATCTGATGCGTAATTTTGCAACGGAAAGCGGAAAAAGCAAAGGTCAGTTCTATACTCCGGCAGAGGTATCGAGGATTCTTGCAAAGGTTATCGGAGTAGATAAAATTACATTCAGACCGGAGGGTTACAGCGTTTATGACCCTGCCTGCGGTTCGGGTTCACTGCTTATAAAGGCTGCTGATGAGGCTCCTTTTGAGGTATCAATCTGGGGACAGGAGAAAGAAGTTACAACCGCCGGTCTTGCAAAGATGAATCTTGTGTTACATAACAAGGCGGCAGGAGAGATTAAGGCCGCCAACACATTTTCCGCACCGCAATATTTTGAAGATGATGAGGAATCTGTTCTGAAACGATTTGATTTTGCTGTTGTAAATCCGCCGTTTTCCCTTAAAAACTGGACTGACGGATTGAAAGAGTACGGCCGTTTTGACGGATATGGAGACAGACCACCCGAAAAGAACGGAGATTTTGCTTGGCTGATGCATATCTTAAAGTCGCTGAAATCAACCGGCAAAGCTGCCGTTATTCTTCCGCACGGAGTTTTGTTTAGAGGAAATGCAGAGGCAACAATCAGAAAAAATATTGTTGATAAGGGTTATATAAAAGGAATTATCGGTTTGCCGGCAAATCTTTTCTATGGCACAGGGATTCCTGCTTGTATTATTGTTATTGATAAATCCGATGCCGACGAGCGTGATGGTATATTTATGATTGATGCAAGCCGCGACTATATTAAGGACGGAAATAAAAATCGTTTGCGCGAGCGTGATATACATAAGATTGTTACCACATTTAACGAGCAAATTACCGATGACCCTAACTATGCAAGATTTGTTCCGAATGATGAAATCAAAATTAAAAATGAGTATAATCTAAATATTCCAAGATATATTGACAGCAGCAAAACGGAAGATTTACAAGATATAGACGCACATCTTCACGGCGGAATTCCAAATTGTGACATTGATTCAATGCAGAATTACTGGAGTGTATTTAAAAGCCTTAAAAATAAGCTGTTTTCGATTATGCGTGACGGATACTATCAGCTTAATGTTCATATCACAGATGTTCGCAATACTATTTATAACAATGATGAATTTTCTGAATATGCGGATAAAATAGATAATGCATTTGTGATGTGGCAAAACGATGTTGATGAAGATTTAAGGAATATATCCGGCGATATAGATGTTAAAAAGTTTATTGTGTGGCTTTCGGAGAAATTGATAGAAAAGTTTGAAGACATTGAACTGGTCGATAAGTTTGATGTCTATGAAGTGCTGCTTTCGTATTGGCAGACAGTTATGGCAGACGATGTTTTTCTGGTTAAGTACGATGGTTATGAAGCCGGCAAAGAGATAGAAAATATTGTTGAAATAACTGAAACTAAAAAGGGGGAAAGAAAAGAAAAAATCAAAGGTTGGGAAGGCAAGCTTATTCCAAAAGCAATTATAGAAAAAGTATATTTTGCGGAAGAACGCAAAAAAATAGACGAGGCACAAGCAATTGCCGACGAAACACAAAGCAAGCTTGATGAATTTGTTGATGGTCAGGTTTTTGGTGATATAGGCTTATTTATTGGTTGTGTTGATGCAAAAGGCGAAAAAGATAAAAAACAAATCAATGAAGTTGTACGGGAAATGAAGTCGCACAAAAATAAAGATAGCACATATACCGATGAGGAATATCAGGTCTTAAAAATATATCTTGATTTGACAGATAAAGTTCAAAAGTACACTAAAATAGTCAAGGAATTAAATGTTGCACTCGATGAGGCTGAAAAAGATAAATATGCGGAATTGACTATTGATGAAGTAAAAGAACTACTTGTAAATCAAAAGTGGTACTATACAATTTTTGACGGCATTTCCGAACTTTATTCTGCAACATCTCATAGTATGGCAAACAAAATTTCCGAGCTTGCCAATCGCTATGCGGATACTTTGCCGAGCATTGAAAAAGAGGTTGAGGAGTATGAAGCAAAGGTTAAATCTCATTTGGAAAGGATGGGATTTGAGTGGTAAAAGACGGATATAAAGAAACGGAAATTGGCATTATTCCGGAGGATTGGGAAGTAAAAAAAATTGAAGATATAGCAATTCCCAAAGCAAGGATAGGTTGGCAAAATTTGCGTAAGGAAGAATATTTGACAACCGGAGATTATTTATTGATAACCGGAACGGATTTTTCTGACGGTAAAGTCATATTAGGCAAATGCTGTTATGTTTCCAAGGAAAGATATGCTCAAGATAAAAATATTCAAATTTCAAACGGTGCTATCCTTATCACCAAGGACGGAACGCTTGGAAAGGTGGCTATCGTTGAAAGTTTAGATAAACCCGCCACGCTAAATGCAGGTGTTTTTGTTTTAAATAGTTTGGAAGATAATGTTGATAATCGATTTTTATACCAATATTTAAGAACTGATGCATTATTAGAATATGCTTTTAAAACATCTACGGGAGGAACAATAAAGCACTTAAACCAAAATGTTTTGGTAAACTTCCGTGTACCGTGTCCACCTAAAATTGAACAACAAAAAATTGCAGAAGCACTTTCTGATATGGATAACCTTATTTCTTCACTTGAAAAATTGATAGAGAAGAAAAAGGCAATCAAACAAGCGTGTTTGCAAAAAATGTTCCCAAGAGATGGTAAAACAGTGCCTGAAATGCGTTTGCCCGGTTTTAATGAACCTTGGGAACAGCGTAAGGTATCAGAACTGTTCAAAGTTACTCGTGGTTATGTACTTGCAACCACTTTAACAGGGCCGGCAAAAACAGATGAAATGCCATATCCCGTCTATTCTTCACAGACCAAAGGTAATGGCTTAATGGGATACTACAATGACTATCTCTATGAAGATGCCATCACTTGGACAACTGATGGTGCTAACGCAGGAACAGTTAATTATCGAGCCGGGAAGTTCTATTGCACCAATGTTTGCGGGGTTTTGCTCTCAAATGAAGTGACGGCTAATCAAATGATAGCAGAAGCCTTAAACAATGTGGCGAAAGGTTATGTGTCTTATGTCGGCAATCCGAAATTGATGAATAATGTGATGGCTGACATAGAAATTATGATACCTACACAAGCAGAAGAACGAGAAAAATTGTCAGTGTTCTTCCACAACCTCGACCGCCTTATCACCCTTCATCGGCGCAAGTTGGAAAAGTGCAGAAAAATCAAAGAAGGTATGATGCAGCAGCTTCTGACAGGGAAAATAAGATTAGCTTTAAATGGTAATACTGTTGCTGATAAAAATGAGGTTGATACTGTAAAAGTTTCTTCAAGAGGGCATAATCGTCAGTTTGATGATGCTGTTGTTATCGCCGGAATTGTCGATAAATTTTATTCGGACAAATATCCTTTGGGTAGAAAGAAAGTTCAAAAGCTTTTGTATCTGTTCAGGCGACATCAAGAAGCTGATATATCAGCGTTCAAGAAAAAAGCAGCAGGTCCGTATGCTGACGAGGTGCGTTATAAAGGCGGAGAGCCTATTGCAATTAGCAACAAATACATTTGGGTGAAAAAAAGTTCAAAAGGTTCTTCGTTCTCAAAAGGCAAAAAAATTGGTGACGCATTAACTTATTTAGGAAATTGGAATCTTAATGACGATTTGAAATGGCTTTGCGAACGGTTTAAGTACACAAAAACCGATCGACTTGAGTTGCTCGCAACTATTGATATGGCAATGTGTGATTTAACTGATGCCGGAATTGATGTAACAGTTGAAAATATCAAAAATATTATAAAATCACATTCTGAATGGAAGGCAAAACTTTTCAAAAATTATTTTAGGGATAATGACATATCTTGGGCAATTAAAGAATGTACCAGTTGCTGGAATGATCGAACTTCAGCTTAGAAGCCTCATTGTTCTGGGTGATGCAACCGATGAGATCTTCCAGCTTGGTGTTCTGATAATCGTATTGGGCGATGAGGGTCAGGGTCGAAGTTTTTTCATCGTACTTTACGTCGTGGTAGAACTTATATCTTCCAATGCTGCCTTTCAGATCGGCGTCCAGATTGGTATTGGCAAGCTTATTGGCAAGCTTTTTTTTGGCGATACGCTGCATATCAGGGTCATTGCTCAGGGGCGCGGCGCGGTCGTTGGCGCGGTCGTTGTTGATGGCCTGCATCACCTTGGCTTCGACTTCGGCTTGGGCCTCCGGGCCGGAAGAACCGCCGCCACCGCTGCAGGCGGTCAGGAGCAGAAGGGTCAGTGCACCGGCCAGAAGCAGGGCAGTCAGCTTTCTCAGTTTTGTCATGTGGATCGCCTCCAATCGTTTTTGTTTTGGTGAGTCCAGTTGTTTTTTCTCATGAAGAAGCGTCCTCTCCGGCCATCTGGTCAGGGGGTTCTTCTACCCTCATTTTATCGGAGAAGAGCCGGTGCTGTCAAGCCGGAAAACTATACAAATTCGGCTCAGGAAAATTGTGAAAACAAACCGGAAAACGACGATTTTATGCGGACTTTGCAACAAACTGTCCGGACTTCGCAAAGAAACTTTGCCACAGGGGCGGCGGGGGCGTTCAGACCTCCCCCGGGTGCTCCTTCCGCCACTGGATGTAGTCGTCCAATATCACCGTCGCGCTCACCGAGTCGAGGATGCTTTTCCGCTTTGCGCCGAAGGTGCCGCTCTCGTCGAGGAGGTCAGCAGCGGCGCAGGTGGTCTGGCGCTCGTCCCACATCCGGACGGGCAGGCCGCTCCAGATCTCAACGGTCTTGGCCAGCTTGCGGCTCTTGCGGGCGCGCTCGCCCTCGGTGCCGTCCATGTTCAGCGGCAGGCCGATGACGATGAGCTCGGCTTCGATCTCCTTTGCCACCTCGCAGACCCTGGCGGCAACTTTGTCCCGGGCCTTGACGGTGATCTGGGGCGTGATGGGGGAAGTCAGGAACTCGGTGCGGTCGCAGGTGGCGAGGCCGGTGCGGCTGTCGCCGTAATCTACTGCTAAAATTTTCATGCAGGTGTCCTCTTTCTGAGATGATTTTTCTTTATTGTACCACAGAATAGATGTCGCTGCAATTTTGTGGTACAATGATAGAAAAATGAGGGCAAGCCGCCCACGATAGAAAACTGACCCAACGGAGAGATTCACCATGTTAAAACTACTTTTAGGCGGCTCCGGCAGCGGAAAGACCACCCTGCTGTACCAGCGCATCCGGGCGCGGGCCGAGGCGGGGGAGAAGAGCATCCTGCTGGTGCCGGAGCAGTTCACCTCGTCCACCGAGGGCCGCATCCACCGGGAGATGGGCGACGCGCTGAGCGGACTGGTGGAGAGCTTTTCCTTCACCAGCCTCGCCGAGCATATCCTGTCGGCGGAGGGCGGCTCTGCCGTCCAGACTCTCAGCGACGCGGGCCGTGCCGTGCTGGTGCGCCGCGCCCTCGAGGAACTGCAGGACAACGTCCATTACTATTACCGCCACCGCCGCTCGGCCGCCTTCTGCCAGATGGCCGCCGAGACCATCGACGAGCTCAAGAGCGCGGGTCTCTCGGGCCGGCAGCTCTATGAGCTGGCGCAGGACTGCGGCACCGACAGCGCCAAGCTCAGCGAACTGGCCCTCATCTTTCAGGGCTACGAGACCCTGCTGGCCGGGACAGGCATGGACCCCTCCGACCGGCTGGAGCTGGCCGCATCCCGCCTCGAGGCCGCGCTGGCCCGGGGCGAACTGCCGGAGTTCCTGCGGGACAGGGCCGTCTTTATCGACGAGTTCGACACCTTCAACGCCCCGAAAAAGCGGCTGATGGGCGCCCTGCTGGCCTCGCTGCCCACCGTGACGGTGGCCCTCTGCGACGACGGCACCCCTCTCGTGCCGGGGGACATGAGCCTTTTCTCCGGCGCGAAGCAGGTGGCGGCCCAGCTGCGCCAGCTGGCCCGCCGGAACGGCACTGAAGTGGCCGTGCCGGAACTGCTGCGCCGGGACGTGCGCCACGCCGATGCCCCCGGCCTCGCCGCTGCGGCCCAGCTGCTGGCCACGGGCCGGTGTGACCCGCCCACGGCCTGCCCGGAGATAAAGCTTTTCGCCGCTCCCAGCCGGGAGGAAGAAGCCCGCGCCGCCGCTGCCGCCATCCGCCGCCTCATGCGGCAGGGCGTCCGCTGCGGGAAGGTGGCGGTGGTCTGCCGCGACATCTCGAAATACCGCGCCGCCGTGAAGTACGAGTTCCGGATGGCGGACATCCCCCTCTACTGCGACGAGCCGACGACACCCGAGTTCAGCGCCCCGGCCACGGCGGTGCGGTGTCTGCTGGCTCTCGCCCGGGGTGCAGAGCTGACGGAACAGCTCACCACGCTGGCCAAGACCGGCCTCTGCGCCCTCACCGAGGAAGAGGTCTGCGCCCTCGAGAACTACGCCTACACCTGGTCGCCGAATGCGGCGGCGTGGCGCGCGCCTTTCGAGAAGAACCCCCGGGGCTTCGGCGATGTGGAGCCTACCGACGAGGACAGAGAAAACCTTGCCCGGGCCGAAAAGGCCCGCACCCTTCTCATCACCGCCGCCGACGGCCTGCGCGCGAAGCTCCGCTCTGCCAACGCCGAGCAGATGAGCCGCGCCCTCTACTTCTGCCTGAAGGAGCTGGGCGCGGAGGACGCTCAGGCCGCGCAGGTGGAGGCCATCCGGGCTGAGCGGGGCATCCCCGCCGCCGAGGAAGCCGCCCGGGAGTGGAATGTGGTCATGGGCCTGCTGGACGAGATGGCAAGTCTGCTGGGCGGCCAGAGCGTCACCATCCCCGAGTACGAAGAGCTGTTCGGGCTGCTGCTGCGCTCGTCCGACCTCGGCCACATCCCCCAGACGCTGGACGCTGTGGTGCTGGCCAGCGCAGGCAAGATGCGCCTTGACGCACCGGACTATGTCTTTGTGCTGGGCCTCTCCGAGGGCGAATTCCCCGCCGCGCCCGGCGAGACGGGCCTGCTGACCCACGCCGACCGCGACGCCCTGATGGCGCAGGAGATCGAGCTTCCGGACTGCTTCGAGAACCGGGTGGTCCGCGAGCAGGTCTGCTTTTATAAGGCCCTCACCGCCCCGGCAAAGGGGCTCTGGCTCAGCTGGCCGAAGGGGCAGGGCCAGACCCTCTGCGCCGCCCTCGAGCCCATCGTGGACGTGCTGAGACCGGGTGCGCCGGAACTCGACCTGACCGACCTTGCCGCCACTGCCGCCGACGGCCTCGACGTGCTGGGCGGCGGCTGGCCCCTGACGGAGATCGAGCGCGCCAGCCTCACCGAGGCTCTTCATGCCCCCGGCGGGGCAGAACCCGAGGGCCTCGCCCTCCTGCGCCGGATGGCGGGCCGCAGCCCCCGTCAGGTCAGCGACCTCGAGGCGCTGGAAACGCTGCTGGGCCGGCGGCTCCGCATCTCGCCCAGTCAGCTCGAAAAATACTACACCTGCCGCTACGGCTATTTTCTGCAGTACGTGCTGGGTCTGCGCCCCCGCAAGCGGGCGGAGCTTTCCGCCGACCAGAGCGGCACCCTCATGCACTGGGTGCTCCAGATGGCCCTCGACCCCCACCCCGGCCCTGACAACCCCTGCGCTGGCTTACAGCCCTTCCTCGACCTCGACGACGAGGCCATGGCGGCGCTGGCCGGGCTTCTCGTGGATGAGTACGCAAAGCGCTACCTCCCCGAGGACACGGCCCGCTTCGCATATCTGCTCTCCCGCCTCAAAAAGAGCATGACGGGCCTGCTTTGCTACCTGCGGGACGAGCAGCGCCAGTCCAGCTTCAAACCGGTGGCCTGTGAGCTGAAGATCGGCCCCGGCGAGGACGCCGTGCGGGGCCAGACCTACCGCCTCTCCGATGGCCGGACGGTGCAGCTCATCGGCACTGTGGACCGCGCCGACGAGTGGATCGAGGACGACGGCACCCGCTGGGTGCGGGTGGTGGACTATAAGACCGGCACGAAAAAGCTCGACCTGCGGGAAGTCTACTGCGGCCTCGACTGTCAGATGCTGCTCTACCTGTTCAGTCTGACCCGGGACGCCGGTGGACGATTCACCGGGGCAGAGCCTGCGGGTGTGCTGTACCTGCTGGCCGACCCGGCCCCCGAGACGACCACCCGGGGCAAGGCCGCCCGGAGCATGGAATACAAGCTGGACGGCCTCGTCCGGGACGAGCAGAAGGTCTTTGACGCCATGGACGCCGAGGAGACGGGGCGGTATCTGCCCTTCAGCTTCCGGGGCGGTGTGCCCAGCCCCTACCAGAAAGAGAAACGCGCCGACAAGGCTAAGCTCTCCCGCATCCAGCTCCATCTGGACGACCTTGTGACCCGGATGGGCGAACAGCTCTACAGCGGCTGCATCGCCGCCGAGCCGCTGGTCACGGGCCGCAGCCCCTGCCGGTGGTGTGACTACGGCTTCATCTGCTGCCATGAGGACGGCATCGGAGAGCGGGCGCTGGACGCCCCCGCAAAGCCGTTTGAACCGCCAGAAAATTCAGATAAAAAGAAGGAGGAAGACCAGTGAGCGAGACAAAATGGACCCCGGCCCAGCGTGCCGCCATCGACGACCGGGGCGGTGCGCTGCTGGTGAGCGCCGCCGCCGGCAGCGGCAAGACCGCTGTCCTGACGGAGCGGGCCGTCCGGCTCATCACCGACCCGGAACATCCCGTGGACGCCGACCGGCTCCTCATCGTCACCTTCACCAACGCCGCCGCCGCAGAGCTCCGCGCCCGCATCGGGCAGGCGCTGCTCCGCCGCAGTCAGGCAGAGCCGGGCAGCACGGCCCTCCGCCGCCAGCGGATGCTTTTGCAGAGAGCCCCCATCTGCACCATCGACGCCTTCTGCCTCGACCTGCTCCACAAGCACTTTCAGGCGCTGGACATCCCGCCGGACTTCACCCCTGCCGACCCCGGCAGCGTGGAGATGCTGCGGAACGCGGCCCTCTCCGAGACGCTGGAAGCGGCCTATCAGGATGCGGACTTCTGCGCCTTCGCCGACCTCTACGGCAAGGGCCGCACCGACAAGGCGGCGGGGGAGGCTGTTTTGCAGGTCTATGACTTCCTCCGCGCCCTGCCGGACTACGATAAAAAGCTGGACGAGATGCTGGCTCCGTGGCAGGACGAGAACGGCTTTGCCCGCACCTGCTGGCATGATATTCTGATGCAGGAGGCCGCCCGCTCTGCCCGGGCTGCGAAGGAGCTGCTCTGCGCCGCACGGAACGACTGCAGGGAGGACTTCGTGACTGCGCAGGCCGACGCCGAGGCCAGCAAAAAGACCCCTGCCGCCAAGGAAAAGGCCGTGGCGGCAGTGAACGAGAAGTTCGCCGAACCCCTCGAGCGGCTGGAAAACTCCGCCGCCCTGCTGGGCGAGGTGGAGCGTCTGGCCGGGGCGGGGGAATGGATGCCCCTCTACGACAGGCTGACGCCCTACGTCCTCGGCATGGAACAGGCCCCCGGCCTCAAAAATATGAAAAAGCGGCTCACCGGTGAGCACAAGGACGCCGTCAAGACCCGGGCCGACGAGGCCGCAAAGCTCTTTGAGAAAATCGAAGACCTGATAAGCTGTAGTCTGGATGAGGCAGAGCTTGACCGGAAAGCCGCCGAACCCTGCCTCCGCGCCCTCTTTGCCGCCGTGCGGGACTTTGACGCCCGCTTTGCGGCCCGGAAGCGGGAGAGAAGATTGCTGGAATTCAGCGACTTTGAGCATCTGGCCCTGCGGCTCCTGCGGGACGCCGACGGCCAGCCCACTGAGCTGTGTCAGGGCATCCGGCAGGGCTACGCCGCCGTCATGGTGGACGAGTATCAGGACACGAACGCCCTGCAGGACGCCCTTTACCGCTGTCTGGCCAGCCCGGCAGGGGATGACCTCTTCCTCGTGGGCGACTTAAAGCAGAGCATCTACCGCTTCCGTCAGGCGGACCCCAGCATCTTCCGGGAAAAGCTGGAGAGCTGGCCCCTCCTGCCCGGCGGCGAGGCCCGCCCCCGGCCCGAAGACGGCAGGCCCGGCGAGAACGCCATGCTGGCGCTGGACGCCAACTTCCGCTCTGCCCCGCAGGTGGTGGCAGGCATCAACTTTATCTTCGAACAGCTCATGACGCCCGCTCTGGGCGACACGGCCTACGGCGACGGACAGCGCCTCGTCTGCGGCGCACCCGGCGCGTACGAGGGCAGTGTGGAGGCCCACTTCCTGCCCGACGATGCCGCCGAGACGGACGCAAAATATATCGCCGACCGCATCGAGGCGATGGTGACTTCCGGCGAGCCGGTGCGGGACGGCGGCACCACCCGCCCGGTGCAGTACGAGGACTGCTGTGTCCTGCTGGCGGCGAGAGGCGACTTTCCGGCCTACGCCGAGGCCCTGACGGCCCGGGGCATCCCGGTCTACGCCGACGCCCGGGAGAACCTGCTGGACGCGCCCCACATCCGCCCCCTCATCGCCCTGCTGCGGGTCATCGACAACCCCGCGCAGGACATCTATCTCGCTGCCGCTATGCTGGGGCCGATGTTCGGCTTTACGGACGACGACCTCGTCCGTCTCCGGGCCGGGGCGCAGACACCCGATCAGCACACCCGCATCAGCCTCTACGGCGCAGTTTTACAGGCCGTCCAGAGCGGGGCGGAGGATGATTTCACCCGCCGGGTGCAGGCGTTCTACCGGCGTCTGACGGCCCTGCGCCGGATGGCCCGGAGCGTGCCGGTGGAGGAACTGCTGGAAGAAATTTTTGTTTCCACCGGCTACCTCGCCGCCCTCGGTGCCATGGAGAACGGCCAGCGCCGCCGGGAGGACGCGCGGCGTTTCGCCTCCTTCTGCGCCGGGGCGGGCGTGGGCGGCATCTCGGCCCTCGTCCGTGCCATCGACGCGGCCACACTGGCGGGCTCCACCGGGCAGGAGACTGCCCCCGGCGGGGCGCGGCCCGGCTGCGTCACCATCATGACAATCCACCGCTCCAAGGGCTTGCAGTTCCCGGTGGTGTTCGTGGCCGACACGGCCCGGCAGTTCAACGCCGCCGACACCCGCCAGCCCGTCCTGCTCCACCGCGTCTGCGGCGCGGGCCTCCGCCTTCGTCCCGAGGGCGGCGAGGGGGCCTATAAGACGGCGGCCTACACCGCCCTCTCCACGGTCCATGCCGCCGAGATGCGGAGCGAGCAGATGCGGCTTTTGTATGTGGCCCTCACCCGGGCGCAGGATAAGCTGATCTTGACGGTCCCGCTGGGCATTGGCCGGACGTCCAACCCCTTTGCCAAAGCCGCTGCCTTCCTCGCCGCCGGGGCGGGGGAGACCCTGAACGCTCAGGCGGGCAGCTTCGCCGACTGGCTGCGGGCGGCGCTCCTCGTCCACCCCAACGGCGGGCCTCTCCGCCGTCTGGCGGGGAACCTCGAGCTGCCCTTTGCGGACACCAGAAGCACCATCGCCCTCACAGTGCAGGCCGATGTCCTCCCGCCCGAAGAAGCCCCCGCCGAGGCGGAAGAGCCGCCCCGGCCCGAGGCCGACCCGGCCCTTGTGGAGACGCTGCGGCAGGGCTTCGGCTGGCGGTATCCGGCGGCAGCGCTGGCGGACATCCCGGCCAAGGTCAGCGTGACCAGCCTCGTCCACGCTGCTGAGCAGACCACCCTCGAGCGCCCGGGCTTCCTCTCGAAGGACGGCCTCACCGCCGCCGAGATGGGTACGGCTCTCCATGCCTTCCTCGAGCACGCCGACTTCGGGGCGCTGGCCGCTGTGCGGGACGCAGAGGACGACGCTGTTCTGGATGCCGTCCGCGCCGAGCGGGAGCGTCAGGCGGCGGCGCAGCTCACGCCCCCCGCCATTGCCGGGAAGCTGGATGTCTATAAGATACTCCGCTTTGTGCGCAGCGAGGCGTTCCGCCGCATCTGCGGGGCAGAGGATGTGCTGCGGGAGCTGGCTTTTATCACGTCGCTGCCCGCCGCCGAGGTCATGGCTGCCCAGGGCCGCGCCCTGCCCGACGGCCCTGCCGCCGACGCCGGGGTGCTGGTGCAGGGCATCGCGGACATCGTCCTCGTCTACCCCGACCACCTCGAGCTTCTGGACTACAAGACGGACCGCCGCAAGGCCCCTGCCGACTTCGTCCGCGCCTACCGCGCTCAGCTGGAGCTCTACGCAAAGGCCATTGAGAAGCGCTTCGCCCCCCGGCGGGTGACTTATAAAGGGATATATTCGCTGGAGCTGGGGGAGCTGATAGAGGTATAAATAAGAAAGCAGGGCGCAAAGCCTCTCCCTTTGGGAGAGGTGTCACCGAAGGTGACGGAGAGGGCAAGGATGCTGACGGAAAATCGCAGACACAGCGATAGCATCGCTCTGACAAAGAGCCTGCCTATCGCCGTGTGTCGGCTCTGTCGTGCCGGGCTTGCCCTCTCAGGCGCTTCGCGCCAGCTCTCCCAGAGGGAGAGCCTTGAAGCCGCCCCTAAACATAAAATTTCAAATTCCCGCATAAAAATGCTTGACAGCCTCCCCGGGGTGTGGTAGAATACCTGAGTAAAGAAAGCAGCTACGGCCTGTGCCGCGCTCGCCTTGAGGGGTAAGGATCCCCGGGCTATACCCTGAACCGATTCGTCTTGTAGACCGAATCGCGCTCTTGAGTGAATTTCGCGCGGCTGTCCCGAAACTGGGGCGGCCGCGTTTTCTATGCCAAAAAACGCAACACTATGGACTATTGTTTGGAGGTGCATTCATTATCGCTACCGCTGGAAAGTCGAAGGAACTGGAGA
>OGYU01000543.1_pt1 | contig 30729 bp, 23 predicted proteins | sample 1576581 | NCBI WGS metagenome assembly OGYU01 (sample SAMEA3541547, study PRJEB24748) | human gut metagenome | biome: human gut; feature: human-associated habitat; material: faeces | place: China | collected 2012 | reverse complement strand
TGGAGCACCTCAAAAACACCATCATACACTAAATCAGTAAGTTGGCAGCATCACCCCCTGTAAGATTATTACAAATGTGTTTTATAAAAAGGAATTAATTTTTCGAGTGCCTGTTTCACAGGTTCTGGCTTATCATACAGGTCGTAATGTGAATAACCTTCAACCACGACCAGCTCTTTATGTTTTGAGGCAGCGCGGCCAATAATTTCGCAGCCGTCACGGTAGGCACCAAATGCGCCCACTCTATCGCCCACCACAACCATTATTGGTTGAGTTAACAGGACTTCTGCAAGATGAAATGCATCCCAACCCACGGCAACAGTCTGATGTGAGAATAGCGAACGATTTACCCCATTAGGTGCACAGCCTCGTGGCGAACGATAATATTCTGTGGCTTCAAAAAGGTCTATTTCTGTTAATCCCGCTTCAAGAGCTGCATCCGGAGAAGAGGGGAGTAAATCATCTACGCGAAGTTTTGCGCCGTTAGCTTCGTCTGTTCTTTGTTGCGCCATCGCTTCGAGTGCTCCGATAGGATTAAACGCTGTAAATCCCTCACGCATAAGACGCCCGTAGTTTGCACCCGTGACAGTACCAATAGCTTTAATTCGACGTTCTGTCATTGCGGCATTAATGGCATATCCACCTCCACCACAAATACCCAGTACACCAATACGCCCGGCATCAACGTAAGGTAAGGTGGTAAGGTAATCAACGACAATGCTGAAGTCTTTTACTCGCATTGTTGGATCTTCCAGATAACGCGGTTCTCCACCGCTGCTTCCCTGAAAACTGGCATCAAAAGCAATGACGATAAAGCCAGCTTTTGCCAGGGCGGCACCATACACACTACCCGATGTCTGTTCTTTGCAGCTTCCAATTGGATGGGCGCTGATAATGGCAGGATACTTTTTTTCACTATTAAAATCGTCAGGGAAATAGATATCAGCAGCTATATCCCAGTAAGTATGTTTTATCGAAACAGTTTTCATTTCAAGCTCCGGGGATTTGCCTAAACAGATTTAAATATCATTTCTATTATCCGCAACTGGCATTCGTGTTCATATCGAGAACGGCGTAATAGTATGACTTGTATTGGTTATCATCAATGGTCTAATATCTATCACAGTGTTAAGTTAAGGTTTACAATGATGAAAATAGAGCCTTCAATTTTGCCTTCTCTTGCCTGGTTTGCGCTTATTGTTCGTGCCGGCAGTTTTTCCAGAGCCGCTTCTGAAATGGGTATTACGCGGGCCGCATTGTCCCAGAATTTAAAATCTCTTGAGGAACGTCTTAACACCAAGCTGATATACCGTACGACCCGCAATATGTCGCTTACTGAGGAAGGACAGCGTCTGTATGAAGTGCTGGTGTCGGCTTTGGGGCAAATTGATGATGCTTTGAAAGATGTTGGTGATACCCAACTTGAACCTACAGGCCTGTTGAGAATAAATTCCTCCCGTGTTGCAGCACGGATGCTTGTTGAGCCTCATATTGGCGAGTTTCTTACTCGTTACCCCAAAACAAAGATAGAACTCATTATGGATGACGGTTTATCTAACATTATTGCGGACGGCTGTGATGTGGGCATACGTCTTGAGCAAGGACTGGATGAGCATATGACTGCCGTTCCTGTTTCTCCGCTTATTAAACTGGTTACTGTGGCATCGCCAGATTATTTAAAAGAACACGGTATTCCTGAAACGCCTCAGGAACTGAGTAACCATAATTGCCTTCGGTTGCGGCATAAAAGTAGCGGTGCACTCTCTGCATGGGAGTTTTCTAATGTTGTGGGGGGTAATGAAGAGTTCGAAATAGAGGTTTCAGGTAAGTATATTTCTAATGATGACGAAAGCATGATACGAATGGCGCTGAATGGAACGGGTATCATTCAACATCTGGATTTTGCAATCGCTGAACATATCAATGCGGGCAAGTTACAGCCGATTCTTGAGGATTGGGCCGTTTCATTTCCTGGATTTTATATATATGTTTCATCACGGGTGAGAATGCCCTCTAAAGTTCGTGCTTTTATTGATTTTATGGTGGAGAAAAGAGTAAAAATAGAAAGTTAATGATGTGTGTCAGAATATCGGTAAGAAGAATGGCGCAATCGTGAGGATACGTTTATTCATAATAAATCTCCTGAAAGTTTAGAATTATTTTCGATACAGCCAGATTATCATTGTTACTAATAATGTGGTTAAAATAATAGCATCTATGCCCCCCTTCATGAGTGTCTGTGAAGAGGATGCTTCTACAAGGAAATCGCCAATGCTCAAAGAAAACTTCAACGAACTGCAAATCTTTCTTGTGGTGGCAAGAGAGCGAAGTTTTACCAAAGCAGCGGGCAAACTCGGCGTCTCTCAGTCTGCACTTAGCCATGCAATGAAGGCTCTGGAGGAAAGGCTCAATATCCGCCTCCTGACACGGACTACCCGCAGTGTGGCTCCCACAGAAGCGGGGGAGAGAATCATTGCCTGCCTTGAACCGCGTATTGACGAGCTTGAACAGGAACTGGAGTCACTTATTCAACAGAACGGCACGCCCTCCGGGAATATTCGGTTATCTGCCGGGGAACATGCCGCGCGAAGTCTGGTCTGGCCGAAGCTAAAACCTTTTCTCAGAGAGTATCCCGAAATCAATGTAGAACTGGTGGTGGATAACGGTTTTGTCGATATTGTTGAAGGCCGTTTTGATGCCGGGATACGACTGGGTGAAAATGTTGATAAAGATATGGTTGCTGTCAGGATTGGACCAGATATGCGGATGGCTGTGGTGGGAGCTCCGGCGTATTTTGCTGCAAACCCTGCGCCTGAAACGCCTCACGAGCTACAAAATCATCGCTGCATCAACATGCGTTTGCCAACTGCCGGTGGGCTTTACCACTGGGAGTTCGAGCGAGAAGGGAAACCGCTTCGCGTTAAGGTTGATGGGCAGCTGACGTGTAGTCCGTTGCCAGAAAGAATTGATGCCGCCTTATCAGGGTTTGGGATCGCTTGTGTCCCTGAAGACATGGTTCAGGAGTATATAAAGTCAGGCAAGCTTATTCAGGTGTTACAGGAGTGGTGTCCAACTTTTCCTGGGTATTATCTTTACTACCCCAGCCGCAAGCAGCATCCGCCAGCTTTTGCGCTGTTGATCGATGCGCTTCGCTACACCGAATAACGGGTCCTTTATCCTGGACCCGTTTGGGTATTAGCGGCCTACGCGTGCCTGATGTTCAGGCGAGTAACGTTCACCGACGATTTTAATTGTTTCCAGCGCCTCGGTTATCTGCTGCGTATCTTTCTGCGAAAGAACAATGTCAGCAGCGGCCAGGTTTTCTTCCAGCCGGTTCAGTTTAGTGGTGCCAGGGATGGGAACAATCCACGGCTTTTGTGCTAATAGCCATGCCAGTGCGATTTGTGCAGACGTTACCCCTTTCTCCGCAGCCAGTTTACCTAACAAGGTGACCAGTTTTTCATTGGCTTCAATGGCTTGTGCTGCGAAACGCGGTACGGTGCTGCGGTAATCATCTTTGCCGAAAGTGGTTCCCGGCTTAATCGCCCCTGTCAGGAAACCTTTACCTAGTGGGCTGAAGGGGACAAAACCAATTCCCAGTTCCTCCAGCAACGGCAGAATTTCCTGTTCAGGCTCACGCCACCACATGGAATATTCGCTTTGCAGGGCGGTGACAGGTTGTACCGCATGTGCACGACGAATGGTTTGTGCGCCAGCCTCGGACAGACCGAAATGTTTGACCTTACCTTCTGCGATGAGGTCTTTCACCGTTCCTGCAACATCTTCAATAGGAACATCCGGATCAACACGGTGTTGGTACAGCAGGTCAATAACATCTGTCTTCAGACGACGTAATGATCCTTCAACGGCTTCACGGATATGTTCCGGACGGCTGTTTAAAATCTGCTGCTTATTATCATCGCCGAAGGTAAAACCGAATTTAGTGGCGATCACCACGCGGTCACGAAACGGTTTTAAGGCTTCGCCGACCACTTCTTCATTCAGATACGGACCATACACTTCGGCGGTATCGAAGAAGGTGACGCCACGTTCAACCGCAGCACGAATAAGTTCGATAGCCTGACGGGTATCGGTCGCCGGGCCGTAGCCGTGGCTTAAGCCCATGCAACCGAGCCCAAGGGCGGAGACTTCGAGTCCGGATTTACCCAGATAACGTTTTTGCATTGAATGAATACCTCTTTTATCGCGGCTTAAACATCAAGTTTGCGGCCAGTCAGCCATTCCACCATTGCGGGATCGCGGTGAGAGAAGAACGCGCTGGTTGCGGTATCCAGGGCGGTAATTTGCAGCATATCTTCAGGACTGAGTTCAAAATCGAGAATGTTGATGTTCTCTTCCATGCGTTCTCTGCGTACTGATTTTGCAAGCGAAACAATGCCTCGTTGGTAGATCCAGCGCAGAACAACCTGGCCTACGCTTTTGCCATACTTCTCGCCAATTGCCGTGAGAACAGGATGCTGGAACAGACCATTTTTCCCTTCCGCAAACGGTGCCCAGGCTTCTGGCTGAATACCACGACTTTGCATCCACGGAACGGCCTGTAGCTGCTGATTGAAAGGGTTAACTTCAACCTGGTTTACCGCCGGAACGACGTTATTAAAGGCGATAAGGTCAGCCAGTCGGTCAGGATGGAAGTTACTGACGCCAATAGCGCGAATTTTACCGGCCTGTTGCAGCTCTTCCATGGCACGCCAGGCTCCGTGGACATCGCCATATGGCTGGTGAATCAAGTACAGGTCAACGTAATCAAGTTGCAGTCGATTCAGAGAGCGTTCGAACTGGGCTTTGGCCCCTTCGTAACTGGTATCCTGCAACCAGAGTTTCGTGGTGACAAAGAGTTCGTTACGGGCGATACCGCTTTGTTTCAGTGCGTTTCCGACCTGGATTTCATTTTGATAAGAGGCGGCGGTGTCAATCAGTCGATAACCGCTGTTAATAGCGTCAATGACCGCTCTTTCGCATTCGGCGGCATCGGTCATCTGAAATACACCAAAGCCCAACAGGGGCATTTCAATACCGTTGTTCAGTTTTACTTTTTGCATGGTGTTATCCTTCCGTTATCGTTCATGAGAAGCATAACGTAAAGGGAAAAGCTCGATTAGACGGCAGGATTTGTCAGGGGGTATGAACAAAATTCATAAATCTGTTTGAGGGTTGAGATTAGTCGTGCAAGTTCGATATCCCCGGAATTTACAGTCCGATGAATATAAATGAATGTCCATAAAAAATATATTGGTTTATCCTGGCGTATATACTCACTTCGACGTACTCCCAATAGCAGTTAATTAAAGACGGGTCATTATTATTCACTCTTAATAATGAATTATTCACTGCCCGCAGAGTAAGAAATATAACTTAAGTATCTATTTAATAACTTGCACAAAAAGCTAAATTTTTACCCATAAATAAAAATATAATCCCGCGCCCAACCACCTGATGAGTGGCTACAGACACTGGATATATTAGGTGGCGGTGTACTTTCTTACATAAAGGTATTTCCTTTTCTGCGGAAAAGGAAACCGGGAAATCCCCGGTTTTTCTGACAAGCAGACGCCATTATTTGTGTCTGCCTATGTTCGTTAATTCGTTCATCAGGAAATTATCTCAATGTCACGTTATAAAACAGGTCATAAACAACCACGATTTCGTTATTCAGTTCTGGCCCGCTGCGTGGCGTGGGCAAATATCTCTGTTCAGGTTCTTTTTCCACTCGCTGTCACCTTTACGCCAGTAATGGCAGCACGTGCGCAGCATACGGTTCAGCCACGTTTGAGCATGGAAAATACCACAGTAGCTGCTGATAATAATGTGGAGAAAAATGTCGCGTCGTTTGCCGCAAATGCCGGGACATTTTTAAGCAGTCAGCCAGATAGCGATGCGACACGTAACTTTATTACCGGAATGGCCACAGCTAAAGCTAACCAGGAAATACAGGAGTGGCTCGGGAAATATGGTACTGCGCGCGTCAAACTGAATGTCGATAAAGAATTCTCGCTGAAGGATTCTTCGCTGGAAATGCTTTATCCGATTTATGATACGCCGACAAATATGTTGTTCACTCAGGGAGCAATACATCGTACCGACGATCGTACTCAGTCAAATATTGGTTTTGGCTGGCGTCATTTTTCAGGAAATGACTGGATGGCGGGGGTGAACACCTTTATCGACCATGATTTATCCCGTAGTCATACCCGCATTGGTGTTGGTGCGGAATACTGGCGTGATTATTTGAAATTGAGCGCCAATGGTTATATCCGGGCTTCTGGCTGGAAAAAATCGCCGGATGTTGAGGATTATCAGGAACGCCCGGCGAATGGCTGGGATATTCGTGCTGAGGGCTATTTACCCGCCTGGCCGCAGCTTGGCGCAAGCCTGATGTATGAGCAGTATTATGGCGATGAAGTCGGGCTGTTTGGCAAAGATAAACGCCAGAAAGATCCACATGCGATTACCGCTGAAGTGAATTACACGCCAGTGCCTCTTCTGACCCTGAGTGCCGGGCATAAGCAGGGCAAGAGTGGTGAGAATGACACTCGCTTTGGCTTGGAAGTTAATTATCGGATTGGCGAACCTCTGCAAAAACAACTCGATACAGACAGCATTCGCAAGCGTCGAATGCTGGCAGGCAGCCGCTATGACCTGGTTGAGCGTAATAACAACATCGTTCTTGAGTACCGCAAATCTGAAGTGATCCGTATTGCTCTGCCTGAGCGTATTGAAGGTAAGGGCGGTCAGACGGTTTCCCTGGGGCTTGTGGTCAGCAAAGCAACACACGGACTGAAAAATGTGCAGTGGGAAGCGCCGTCATTACTGGCTGAAGGTGGCAAAATTACCGGTCAGGGTAGTCAGTGGCAAGTAACGCTCCCGGCTTATCGTCCAGGCAAAGACAATTATTATGCGATTTCAGCAGTTGCCTACGATAACAAAGGCAATGCCTCGAAACGTGTGCAGACAGAAGTGGTTATTACCGGAGCTGGTATGAGCGCCGATCGCACGGCGTTAACGCTTGACGGTCAGAGCCGTATTCAAATGCTTGCTAACGGTAATGAGCAAAAGCCGCTGGTGCTGTCTCTGCGCGACGCCGAGGGTCAGCCAGTCACGGGCATGAAGGAGCAGATCAAGACTGAACTAACCTTCAAACCGGCTGGAAATATTGTGACTCGTACCCTGAAGGCCACTAAATCACAGGCACAGCCCACACTGGGTGAGTTCACCGAAACTGAAGCAGGGGTGTACCAGTCTGTCTTTACGACCGGAACGCAGTCAGGTGAGGCAACGATTACTGTTAGCGTTGATGGCATGAGCAAAACCGTCACTGCAGAACTGCGGGCCACGATGATGGATGTGGCAAACTCCACCCTGAGCGCTAACGAGCCGTCAGGTGACGTGGTTGCTGATGGTCAGCAAGCCTACACGCTGACGCTGACTGCGGTGGACTCCGAGGGTAATCCGGTGACGGGAGAAGCCAGCCGCCTGCGACTTGTTCCGCAAGACACTAATGGTGTTACCGTTGGTGCCATTTCGGAAATAAAACCAGGGGTTTACAGCGCCACGGTTTCTTCGACCCGTGCCGGAAACGTTGTTGTGCGCGCCTTCAGCGAGCAGTATCAGCTGGGCACATTACAACAAACGCTGAAGTTTGTTGCCGGGCCGCTTGATGCAGCACATTCGTCCATCACCCTGAATCCTGATAAACCGGTGGTCGGCGGTACGCTTACGGCAATCTGGTCGACAAAAGATGCCAATGACAACCCTGTGACCAGCCTCACGCCGGAAGCGCCGTCATTAGCGGGTGCCGCTGCTGTTGGTTCTACGGCATCTGGCTGGACAAATAATGGTGATGGGACGTGGACTGCGCAGATTACTCTCGGCTCTACGGCGGGTGAATTAGAAGTTATGCCGAAGCTAAATGGACAGGATGCGGCAGCAAATGCGGCAAAAGTAACCGTGGTGGCTGATGCGTTATCTTCAAACCAGTCGAAAGTCTCTGTCGCGGAAGATCACGTAAAAGCCGGCGAAAGCACAACCGTGACGTTGGTGGCGAAAGATGCACATGGCAACGCTATCAGTGGTCTTTCGTTGTCGGCAAGTTTGACGGGGACCGCCTCTGAAGGGGCGACCGTTTCCAGTTGGACCGAAAAAGGTGACGGTTCCTATGTTGCTACGTTAACTACAGGCGGAAAGACGGGCGAGCTTCGTGTCATGCCGCTCTTCAACGGCCAGCCAGCAGCCACCGAAGCCGCGCAGCTGACTGTTATTGCCGGAGAGATGTCATCAGCGAATTCTACGCTTGTTGCGGACAATAAAACTCCAACGGTTAAAACGACGACAGAACTCACCTTCACCGTGAAGGATGCGTACGGGAATCCGGTCACCGGGCTGAAGCCAGATGCACCAGTGTTTAGCGGTGCCGCCAGCACGGGGAGTGAGCGTCCTTCAGCAGGAAACTGGACAGAGAAAGGTAATGGGGTCTACGTGTCGACCTTAACGCTGGGATCTGCCGCGGGTCAGTTGTCTGTGATGCCGCGAGTGAACGGCCAAAATGCTGTTGCTCAGCCACTGGTGCTGAACGTTGCAGGGGACGCTTCTCAGGCTGAGATTCGTGATATGACAGTGAAGGTTAATAACCAACTGGCTAATGGACAGTCTGCTAACCAGATAACCCTGACCGTCGTGGACAGCTATGGTAACCCGTTGCAGGGGCAAGAAGTTACGCTGACTTTACCGCAGGGTGTGACTAGCAAGACGGGGAATACAGTAACAACCAATGCGGCAGGTAAAGCGGATATTGAGTTGATATCAACCGTTGCAGGGGAACTTGAAATCGCGGCCGCGGTGAAAAACTCTCAGAAGACGGTCACGGTGAAATTCAACGCGGATGCCAGCACCGGTCAGGCAAACCTGCAGGTTGACACCGCCGTTCAAAAAGTGGCAAACGGCAAAGATGCCTTTACGCTGACGGCGACCGTTGAGGATAAAAACGGTAACCCTGTTCCAGGCACTCTGGTGACCTTTAATCTGCCCCGGGGTGTCAAGCCGCTTACTGGCGATAATGTCTGGGTGAAAGCCAACGATGAGGGGAAAGCAGAGTTGCAGGTGGTTTCCGTGACTGCCGGAACCTATGAGATCACGGCATCGGCAGGAAATGACCAGCCTTCGGATGCGCAGACTATAACGTTTGTGGCCGATAAGGCGACCGCAACCGTCTCCGGTATTGAGGTGATTGGCAACTATGCACTGGCGGATGGCAAAGCCAAACAGACGTATAAAGTTACGGTGACTGATGCCAATAACAACCTGTTGAAAGATAGCGAGGTGACGCTGACTGCTAGCCCGGCAAATTTAGCTCTGGATCCCGATGGGACGGCGACAACGAATGAGCAAGGACAGGCTATTTTCACCGCCACGACCACTGTCGCAGCGACATATACACTCACGGCGAAAGTGGAACAGGCCGACGGTCAGGAATCGACGAAAACTGCCGAATCTAAATTCGTCGCGGATGATAAAAACGCGGAGCTCGCTGCATCTCCAGAGCGTGTAGATTCTCTGGTGGCGGACGGGAAGACTACTGCAACACTGACGGTTACTCTGATGTCGGGTGTCAACCCCGTAGGAGGAACCATGTGGGTCGACATTGAGGCTCCGGAAGGGGTGACAGAGGCGGATTATCAGTTCCTGCCGTCGAAAAATGACCATTTCGCGAGCGGGAAAATCACGCGTACATTTAGTACCAACAAGCCAGGTACATACACATTCACATTCAACTCTTTGACATATGGAGGGTATGAAATGAAACCAGTGACTGTGACAATTAACGCCGTTCCTGCAGATACTGAAGGTGCTGAGGAGAAATAAAAACGACGATGTAATAAATAATAATGGCGTTGACATGCGCAGCGCCATTATTTACTGAATACCTACCCTGGTACCGATTAGACGGTGGCAGGGTAGGGTAAATCTTATGTGATGGATTTACAGGCTAAACCGGACGAACGGGGATAAAAATTTCGCAAACAATGTTATTGCTATCAATTTCGGCGAAATTTTCATTGTAATAAAACCGCTCAATATCACTGCCGTTCACTCTGGCTAACCCCCTGGCGGGTAATTCCATCAGATAGAGGTTTCGCGCCCATTCAGGGTAGTGCTCCCACTCACCTTCATAGCGGAAAGAGGCATACAGTCCTCGGTTAATTGTCCACTCTTTCGACATCTCTGAATCGGTTTGTTTGCATACCGTACCGGCAAAAGTTTCAACTGTGAGCAAATCGACCGATTTTGTTGACGGTTCGAACGTGGAGACGAAATAGATATCCGTCTTAAAATTCTTCATACATCTGGCTAAATGATGACGTCGCAGTTTGACTTCTTCATCCGGTGATTTATTCGACACTTCAATATCATATTTAAATGAATTGCCAAAAATAGGTGTCTCAGGAAAGTTGACTAATCTACACTCCATCTTTTGCTGTTGACGTATTAAAAAAGAAGGGAAGATATTTGCGAGATCCCAATAATCACGGTGGCGGTATACACGGGGAGAGCAGCCGAATAACTTTTTAAATTCGCGGCTGAATGACTGCTGTGAATCAAAATGCAAAGAGAGTGCAATATCAAGCATAGATTTCGCGGTGAGCCGGACAAGAATGGCTGCGCGACAAAGCCTTCGTTTGCGAATGTATTCTCCCAAAGGCACATGCATGAAATTTCGGAACAGAAGCTGGATGTTGCGTCTGCTGTAGCCAGATTTCTGTGCGATATCTTCGATTGAAATAGGGTGCTCAAGATTGCACTCAATCCACTCCAGGAGCTGCTGTAGAATCTTCTGCCTGATCATCACATTCTCCGTTAATTCTTTGTCATATCGCACATTTTCGTTATGCCCTGGGCCCTAAGTGTATCAAAAACAGCAAGGGCGAAGGCAAAAGCACTGGTAGCGTCTGCTTCGTTGTCCCCGAAAATAGAGAGGTTTCAGTCCTACATTATTAATGAATTTTTTGCATAAGTGATATCAAAATCCACATACTAATTTGAGGTTACGTTTTAACGTAGACTCATTGTTCATGCCTAATGGAGGGACTGACAGTGGAATTTTCCGTATTAAGTAACAATCTGAAAATGCCGATGATGGGATTTGGTGTTTTTCAGGTTACCGATAAAGACGTGTGCAAACAGTCAGTGCTGAATGCTATCCGCACGGGTTATCGACTCATCGACACTGCAGCGGTATACGGTAATGAAGATGCCGTCGGTGAAGCCGTTCGTGAAGCCATATCTGAAGGTTTATGTACCCGAGAAGAGTTATTTATAACGTCTAAATTGTGGGTGCAGGATATGTTGAATCAGGATACGGCAAAAGCAGGTATTGAAGCGTCATTAAAAAAATCGGGACTAGAATACTTCGACCTCTATTTATTGCACCAGGCTATGCGCGATTATTTCAGTGCGTGGCGTGCACTCGAAGATGCCTATGAAGAGGGCAAATTAAAAGCGATTGGGGTTTCCAATTTCTATCCTCATGTTCTGGCGAACTTTTGTGAAACGGTAAGAGTTAAACCGATGGTCAACCAGGTCGAGTTGCATCCCTATTTTGCCCAACCAGAGGCGCTGGCAACCATGAAGTATTATAACGTGCAGCCTGAAGCATGGGCTCCGTTAGGTGGTGGACGACATAAACCCTTTGAAAATAATCTGCTTCAGAGTATTGCAGATGCCCATCAAAAATCGATTTCTCAAGTCATTCTGCGTTGGAATATTCAACGGGGAGTGGTCGTTATTCCGAAATCGACACATCAACAGCGTATCGAAGAAAATTTTGCTATTTGGGATTTCTCACTGACAGAGAAAGAAATGGCGCAAATTAGTTCGCTTGATTTGGGTTATGTTGGGGAATCGGTAAAACATTTTAATCCTGAGTTTGTTCGTGGTTGTCTTGCTGTAAAAATACATGATTGATATTAATCATGTATTTTACCTGAGACGACAAGAATCTTTTAACAGGGGAGTGATATTGATCTTCACTCTGTCATATCTCCGGTAATATGGCGTCAGGCTTCATCATCAGAAAGGGGGCCTGACGCCTGAAAAGGTGAACAACAGACAGTGTTCGGATTATCAATATTCAATTTTTAACGTTGAACTGGATTCATTACTGCGTTGTTTAAGAATGTCCCGCGCCGAATCTGCCATTATCATGACAGCACCTGCCAGCATCAGAGTATCTTTCAATACCAGGCGACCAGCACCGGATAAATAAGGGAAACCATGATGAGCGTCACCCAATGCGGGTACCCATGCCTCCGGGGTGGTGATTAAAAATGAGAGTGTTACCAACGGTGTGGTAAATGCCATCAGCCCTCCCAATAAACCTAACCAGCGATTGACAGGATTAGCCAAAACCAGCAGAGCAATAATCACCTCCACGACGCCAAGACCGTTGGAAAAACCATAGGTATTATTGGCCGTTTGCCATGCCCTTGCTTCTGGTTTGTATTCGCCTTCGTGAGTCAGATACTGTTTATAGTCTTCCGGGTGTTCATAAAAGAACGACATTAGTGGACTGTTTGCGACGAATGGTGTAATGCTGTCTGCCTCGTAAGGGACAAACTTTAATAACCCAATCCACATAAAAACAATCGCAATACTCAGACGAATCAATGTCAGGCCAATTTTATCTCCCCGACTTAACAGGTGCAGGTATTTTTCCATTGTGAACATCCTTATTTATACAATACTGCTGTTGCGGTTGAATTATTATCAATTCGCATCGATGTGACTTTCCAGGATGAAGCATTATATTTTCTGGCTATATCAGCAATGGCATCCTCAAGAACTGTCGGTGATGCTGATACTGACGAGACGCTGATATGTTTCAGAATTATTTTATCATCTGCATTGGTGGAAAATGCCATAACGCCAGATAATAGTGTTGCAAATAAAACAGATTTTTTAAACATATAAAATACCATCAATGAAGTGATTAAGAAGTTATAGAGTAACAGAGAATTAATAAGATTCTTTTCTCTGAGACGCCAGAATATTTGTTCTGGCGTCTGATTTTGAGTTTATTTGACTAATGAAAATAGATCATTGAGTGATTCGCTCATCGACGGATGAGTAAATATCTGATCGCGTAATATGCTATAAGGCAGCCCGGCATCCATCACCATTTTCACTATATTAATCATCTCGTGGGAGTCAACACACAGCAGTGATGCCCCTAATATACGTTGGGTTTTATTATCAACAATCGCTTTTAATACCCCACGGGTATCGTTCATCACTCTGGCGCGCGGAATTGCAGCTACAGGCAATGTCACCACCTGAATATCAGCACCACTCTCTCTGGCTTGTTCTTCTGTCATACCAACCCTGGACAGGGGCGGTGTCATAAATACGGAATAAGGCACATTTTTCCGATCATCAGTACTACGTTTGCCTTCACCCAGTAACTCATCACGTACAATGCGGTAATCATCCAGTGAAATATAAGTAAATTGCAGCCCGCCGGTAACATCTCCCATCGCCCAAATATTGTCTGCGGTGGTATGTAATCGCTTGTCAACGACAATTGCCCCGCGCTCGTTTACTGCGATACCGGCATTTTCTGGATGTAACGAAGCGGTAGCCGGTTGACGACCGGAAGCTATTAACAGTGCATCCACCGCCAGTTGGGCGTGCTCGCTATGCACTTGCACTTGATTTTCATGGTGACTGATTCGCTCCACATGGGCATTGAGGATAATATCGACGCCCTGATCGCGTAAAATCGTCGCGATATTATCAGCAATATCCCGATCTTCCCGAGGCAAAAACAGCGAAGCTGCTTCTAAAATGGTTACCTTGCTGCCAAAATTAGCGAACATAGAGGCGAACTCAACGCCAATATATCCGCCGCCTAAAATACCTAAATGCCCAGGCAATTCTTTTAGATTAAGTAATCCGGTGCTGTCATATACTCCTGGCGTGGTGGTAATTCCAGGAATTGGCGGAACCACGGTTTGTGCACCGGTATTAATAAAAATTTTCTCGCCATGAATTTCCAGATTTCCCTCAGGCCGATGAACACGCAGGCTATGATTATTGATAAACTCCGCCTGGCCGTCGATCACGTCGATATTGGGCATATCCGCAAGATTATGAAAATTCTTATTACGTAAAAAATTAACCACTTCATTTTTACGCTGTATGGCACGGACAAAATCTGTGTGCTGCTGTGCGTCATGAACCAATGTTTTGGTTGGGATACAGCCGATATTAATACAGGTCCCGCCATACATTGCATTTGATTGTTCGATGAGAGCCACACGCCAACCTGCTTTTGCCAGCGTGACGGCTAATGTTTTTCCAGCCTTGCCAAAACCAATAATAACTGCCTGATATTTATTCATGATGATTTCCTGTCGAAACGCGTTCATTTGACATCATGACTATAGACGCAAAAGAGCAAATAACATTTCTTCACAACGCTTGATATTTTGTCTTATCGTCTGGTATTTTCTTTTTCTTAATCAGAATCACAAAACAAAAATCATGATTAACTATTTGATGGTATTAGATTAATTATTGACTAAGATAGTTGGTGTTTGTAATCAAAAAACTACTCAGGAGTCTGATATGGATGCTCTTAGCCGTTTGTTGATGCTTAACGCTCCACAAGGAACGATCGATAAGAATTGCGTGTTAGGAAGTGACTGGCAACTTCCACATGGTGCCGGGGAATTGTCGGTTATTCGTTGGCATGCGTTAACGCAAGGAGCGGCGAAGCTGGAAATGCCGACGGGAGAGATTTTTACATTACGCCCGGGAAATGTGGTCCTGCTACCACAAAATTCAGCTCATCGCCTGAGTCATGTCGATAATGAATCGACCTGTATTGTCTGTGGCACTCTTCGGCTGCAACATTCGGCGCGTTATTTTTTAACGTCTTTGCCGGAAACGCTGTTTGTAGCACCAGTGAACCATAGCGTGGAATATAACTGGCTGAGGGAGGCGATCCCGTTTTTACAACAGGAATCCAGATCGGCAATGCCGGGAGTGGATGCTCTGTGTAGCCAGATCTGCGCTACATTCTTTACCCTCGCGGTGCGTGAGTGGATTGCACAGGTTAATACAGAGAAAAACATTCTCAGTTTGCTTCTGCATCCACGTCTTGGTGCGGTAATACAGCAAATGCTGGAAATGCCAGGACACGCCTGGACCGTCGAATCGCTGGCCAGCATCGCCCACATGTCCCGGGCAAGTTTTGCCCAGCTTTTCCGTGATGTTTCCGGAACCACGCCGCTAGCTGTATTAACAAAGTTGCGTCTACAAATAGCGGCCCAGATGTTTTCCCGGGAAATGCTCCCTGTTGTGGTGATCGCTGAGTCAGTAGGCTATGCCAGTGAATCATCTTTTCACAAGGCGTTTGTCCGCGAGTTTGGTTGTACTCCGGGAGAATATCGGGAAAGGGTCAGACAGCTTGCACCCTGAATAAAACCGCCAGAAATCAGGTCAAAGATAATCCGCATTCCGGGAGTTGTGAGCCTTTCAACTATTTCTATTTCCAACGGTGGTTTGGGCTTTATATATTTTTTTCTGATGGACTCTAGCTCAGTTTTTAAATAAAAATGCAAACTAAATTGCTTCAATTAAATAAAATGCCGATTATTACTTGATACGTAATTATTGTTGGTGATTTTGTTTGTACACCATCAGTGTATATCTCAATAACCCCTGAATAAGTAGCACTGAATAGGTATAAGGGATGTAGCCTTTTTAAATGGATTTCTTATGCCAAAAATGATCGTCGATTTCCCTATAAAATGTGAGCGATGCCGAAAGAAATAAAATTAGTTATTGCATTTGAAGTTTGGATGAAAGATTATCATTTGTCATACAAATGAGGGGTGGTATGTTGCTAGCCAATTAAAAAAGAACGCCATATTTATTGATGATTGATCCCCCGGAAGGGGGGAACCATCGGGCATAAATGGGCATGAAGTAATGGAGTATTAGTTGTGAATGTCAATTTCTTTGTCACCTGTATTGGTGACGCCCTGAAATCAAGAATGGCACGAGACTCCGTGCTGCTACTGGAAAACTCGGCTGTCGCGTAAATTTCCCGGAGAAACAGGGATGCTGCGGTCAGCCTGCGATCAATAGTGGTTATATCAAAGAAGCGATTCCAGGGATGAAAAATCTGATCGCCGCACTGGAGGATAACGACGATCCCATTATTTCACCGGCTGGCTCCTGTACCTATGCCGTAAAAAGTTACCCAACGTATCTGGCGGATGAGCCTGAATGGGCATCACGTGCCGAAAAGGTTGCCGCGCGTATGCAGGATCTCACCTCTTTTATTGTTAATACATTAGGGGTAGTCGATGTAGGTGCCAGTTTGCAAGGGAGAGCGGTGTATCACCCATCTTGTAGCCTGGCCCGTAAGCTGGGGGTGAAGGACGAGCCACTTATGCTGCTGAAAAATGTGCGTGGACTGGAGCTGTTGACCTTTGCTGAACAGGATACCTGCTGCGGATTTGGCGGCACGTTCTCGGTCAAAATGGCCGAAATATCCGGCGAGATGGTGAAAGAAAAGGTTGCGCACCTGATGGAAGTCCGCCCTGAGTATTTAATTGGTGCTGACGTGAGTTGCCTGCTGAACATCAGTGGGCGATTACAACGGGAAGGGCAGAAAGTCAAAGTAATGCATATTGCTGAAGTGCTGATGAGCCGCTGAGGATATAAAGATGTCGATCAAAACCAGTAATACAGATTTTAAGACACGCATCCGTCAGCAAATTGAAGATCCGATCATGCGCAAAGCGGTGGCAAACGCGCAGCAGCGTATCGGGGCAAATCGGCAAAAAATGGTCGATGAATTGGGGCACTGGGAGGAGTGGCGCGATCGGGCCGCCCAGATACGTGATCATGTTCTGAGTAATCTCGACGCTTATCTGTACCAGCTCTCAGAAAAAGTGACGCAAAACGGCGGTCACGTCTATTTTGCAAAAACTAAAGAAGACGCCACTCGCTACATTTTACAGGTTGCCCAACGCAAAAATGCCCGGAAGGTGGTGAAATCTAAATCGATGGTGACCGAAGAGATTGGTGTCAATCATGTGTTGCAGGATGCTGGCATTCAGGTGATTGAAACCGATCTGGGTGAATACATTCTCCAGCTGGATCAAGATCCGCCCTCTCATGTTGTGGTCCCGGCAATTCATAAAGATCGCCATCAGATCCGTCGGGTGCTACACGAACGTCTGGGCTATGAGGGGTCGGAAACGCCTGAAGCAATGACCTTATTCATCCGGCAAAAAATCCGCGAAGATTTCCTCAGTGCTGAAATAGGTATTACCGGCTGTAATTTCGCGGTGGCAGAGACCGGTTCGGTATGCCTGGTGACCAATGAAGGTAATGCGCGAATGTGTACCACGCTGCCTAAAACGCATATTGCAGTGATGGGAATGGAGCGTATTGCCCCCACGTTTGCCGAGGTAGATGTATTGATCACCATGCTGGCGCGCAGTGCCGTTGGTGCACGTTTGACGGGATACAACACCTGGCTGACAGGACCGCGCGAAGCGGGGCACGTTGATGGTCCTGAAGAGTTTCATCTGGTTATTGTCGATAACGGGCGTTCTGAGGTGCTGGCCTCTGAATTTCGGGATGTGCTGCGCTGTATTCGCTGCGGGGCTTGTATGAATACTTGTCCGGCATATCGCCATATTGGCGGTCATGGATATGGCTCTATTTATCCAGGGCCAATTGGTGCGGTGATTTCTCCGCTACTTGGCGGCTATAAAGATTTTAAAGATTTACCCTACGCCTGCTCTTTATGCACCGCTTGTGACAGCGTGTGTCCGGTGCGTATTCCGCTGTCAAAACTGATTTTGCGTCATCGTCGGGTGATGGCTGAAAAAGGGATCACCGCAAAAGCAGAGCAACGGGCGATAAAAATGTTCGCTTATGCCAATAGTCATCCAGGATTGTGGAAAGTCGGGATGATGGCTGGTGCTCATGCGGTAAGCTGGTTTATCAATGGCGGCAAAACACCACTCAAATTTGGCGCGATTAGCGACTGGATGGAAGCACGCGATCTTCCTGAAGCTGACGGAGAGAGTTTCCGTAGTTGGTTTAAGAAACATCAGGCGCAGGAGAAAAAGAATGGATAATCGGAGCGAATTTTTGAATAACGTTGCTCAGGCACTGGGTCGCCCGCTGCGACTTGAACCGCAAGCAGAAGATGCGCCGCTTAACAACTATGCTAACGAGCGGCTTACCCAACTTACCCAACAGCAGCGTTGTGACGCGTTTATTCAGTTTGCCAGCGATGTTATGTTGACGCGCTGTGAACTGACCAGCGAGGCGAAGGCGGCAGAAGCTGCAATACGTCTGTGTAAAGAGCTGGGAGATCAGTCGGTCGTGATTAGCGGTGACACGAGGCTGGAGGAATTGGGGATTAGCGAACGTTTGCAGCAGGAATGCAATGTCGTTGTTTGGGATCCGGCGAAAGGTGCCGAGAATATCTCACAGGCAGAGCAGGCTAAAGTGGGTGTCGTGTATGCTGAATATGGTTTAACCGAATCGGGAGGCGTGGTTCTTTTTTCCGCCGCCGAGCGCGGGCGTTCATTGAGCCTGCTCCCGGAATCTTCTCTTTTTATCCTGCGTAAAAGCACAATCCTGCCGCGTGTAGCGCAACTCGCAGAAAAATTGCATCAGAAAGCGCAGGCCGGTGAACGAATGCCGTCCTGCATTAACATCATTAGCGGCCCTAGTTCAACGGCGGATATTGAGCTTATCAAAGTCGTCGGGGTTCATGGCCCGGTGAAAGCGGTGTATCTGATTATTGAGGATTGCTGAGAGAGATATGAAGTCTGGACATAAACCTGAAGGCAGCATACGAGGTTGTGAATAGCGTTAAGGACAACCTGACTTAACCCCGTTCCGTCATGGTTATGCTGCTCTTCTGTAAATATCCTGGCATTAGTAATGCCAGGATATTTACAGTGAAAAAGACAGGCATCCATTCCTGAAAACGGGTTCCCTTCCCGGTCATTGTCACTTCAGCTTTATACAGGCACTCTCTATCAGAATGCTGTTTATTACTGCCCAGAGTTTTGTTGGTATTCATCTACCATTTTTTTGACAAGGCAAAACATTACAGAAATCACAATGCTTAGAAAAAATCCCAGAATCAGGCAAATGGCAGCAGGATATTTACTTTTTATTTCCGGTGAGCTTATAGTTACACAGCCATCACCGTTCGGATACAATGACCAGTTCCTGGTCAGGTATATCATTTTTGTATAAAGCTCACTGTTAATTGCTGAAGGTGTTTGTATCTCATCGAGAACTTGCCTGCCATTATGGTATTCTGACGCATACCATTTGATAATAGACGCCTGCACGCGAGATATTTCCGCTTCAGCAGTTGGTAAATCTCTCTTATCTCCTGACCATTCCAGCTTTATTTCTCTGTTCTTGACATCTGGGCTGGTCTGAAAAAATGTAGTAATTCGCTGAATAACATCTTCAGTCATTGTGGTCTGACAGGCAAAGTTATTATTGCTATCACAGCTAACAAGTATGCCTGGTGTTGTCTGGTTTATTTTTAGGCTGTAACTCACTTTTATATTATCTTTATTGATATACAGAAACAACAGCACCATTGCCATACAGATAGTTATAATAAAAAGGATAATACGAATCTTTTTCTTCAGATAAAATAAAATCTCAATCAGATCGATATCCTGTTTGATTTGTTCACTCATAATATATCCAGAAAATAAAATCTGCCGCAGATAAATGAATTAATAGTCTGTATCAGGAGTGTTCGGGTTAAATATCAGCAAAAAACCAGCATCATGAATACTGGATATGAAGCATGAGAGTTACCTCAGTGTTTTATATAAGGATTCGGTCCTCATAGTAGAACGGTAACTCTCAATCTAATCGGTTCCTGAGTCAGTTCACATAACGACTCATTTTTTCACTCTCACCGGCATCCCATTTGCCACAAAATATCTTGCCGTGCTCCTCGGCAACGCTTCTTGCCCGCGAATCATATCCGCTATTTTCTCGCCAATCATAATCGTCGTGGCGTTCAAATTGCCGGTGATAATTTGCGGCATAATTGACGCATCCACCACGCGCAGGCCTTCCAGCCCGTGTACGCGGCCTTCGCCGTCAACCACTGCCATCTCGTCATAACCCATTTTGCAGGTACCGCACGGGTGGAAGGCGGTTTCGGCGTGGTTACGCACGAACTCATCGAGCTGCTCATCCGTCTGGCATTCGACACCGGGGCTGATTTCGCGGCCACGATACTGATCCAGCGCCGGTTGATGCATGATCTCGCGGGTGATGCGAATTGCGTCGCGGAACTCCTGCCAGTCCTGCTCGTGCGACATGTAGTTAAACAGAATCGCTGGATGCTGGTGCGGGTCGCGGGATTTAATCCGCACATGCCCACGGCTTGGCGAGCGCATCGATCCGACGTGGCACTGGAAGCCGTGCTCTTTCACTGCGTTCGAGCCGTTATAGTTAATCGCCACTGGCAGGAAATGGTACTGAATATTCGGCCACGCAAATTCCTCACGGCTGCGAATAAATCCGCCTGCTTCAAAGTGGTTGCTGGCACCAACGCCGGTGCCGCCAAACAGCCACTCCGCACCGATTTTCGGCTGATTCCACCACTGCAGGGCAGGGTAGAGGGAAACCGGTTCTTTGCACTCATATTGCAGATACATCTCCAGGTGATCCTGAAGATTTTCGCCGACGCCGGGTAAATCATGCACCAGCGGAATATCAAACTCCGCCAGCAGTTCAGCGCTACCCACGCCGGAACGTTGCAGGATCTGCGGTGAGGCAATCGCGCCTGCACATAACAGCACCTCTTTATTCGCCGCCGCGCGGGTCGGAATGGTGCTGTCGCCTTCCAGCCACTCGACGCCCACCGCGCGTTTGCCGTCAAAAATGATGTGATCGGTCATGGCGTGAGTACGAATGGTCAGGTTAGGGCGCGATTTGGCCTGATCGAGATAGCCACGCGCGGTGCTGGCGCGACGGCCATGCGGCGTGACGGTGCGATCCATCGGGCCAAAACCTTCCTGCTGATAGCCGTTGAGATCGTCCGTGCGCGGGTAGCCCGCCTGCACGCCCGCTTCAATCATCGCTTCAAACAGCGGATTGACGCCGGGTTTGGAGGTGGTGACGCTCACCGGGCCATCACCGCCGTGGTAGTCGTTCTCGCCCACGTCGCGAGTCTCGGCCTTGCGGTAGTAGGGCAGGCAGTCGAGATAACTCCAGTTCTCCAGGCCAGGTTCTTGCGCCCAGTTGTCGAGATCCAGCGCGTTGCCACGGATGTAGCACATGCCGTTGATCAGCGACGATCCACCCAGACCTTTACCGCGTCCGCACTCCATGCGGCGGTTATTCATAAACGGTTCAGGTTCCGTTTCATAGGCCCAGTTGTAGCGTTTACCCTGTAGCGGGAACGCCAGCGCTGCGGGCATCTGGGTGCGGAAGTCAAAGCGATAGTCCGGGCCGCCCGCTTCAAGCAGCAGCACGGAGGTATTCGGATCTTCAGTCAGACGGGTAGCGAGAACGTTGCCGGCTGAGCCGGCACCAATAATGATGTAGTCAAATTGCAAATAAACCTCCTGGTTAGAATATGGACTGGAATTTAGCCATCTCAACCTGGATGGACTTCACCTGGGTGTAACTCTGGAGCGTCATCACGCCGTTCTCGCGACCAATGCCGGAGTGTTTGTAGCCGCCAACGGGCATCTCTGCCGGGGATTCGCCCCAGGTGTTGATCCAGCAAATACCCGCTTCCAGCTGATGAATGACGCGATGCGCGCGGTTCAGGTCCGCCGTCACGATGCCCGCCGCCAGGCCGTAGTCGGTATCATTGGCGCGGCGAATCACTTCGTCCTCAGATTCATAAGTGAGAAGCGACATCACCGGACCGAAGATCTCTTCGCGCACGATGGTCATTTCGTCGCGGCAATCGGTGAACACGGTCGGTGCAACCCATGCGCCGTTATCGAAGCCATCGCCTTTCAATACATCGCCGCCGCACAGTACGCGCGCGCCTTCCTCTTTGCCTTTGGCGATGTAACGCAGCACGTTATCGCGATGCGGGAAGCTGACCAGCGGGCCGAAGTTAGTTTGCGGATCGAAAACGTCGCCCGCGCGAATGCGCTCAACGCGCGCCAGAATCTTTTGTTCAAATGCGGCTTTGCATTTCGCCGGAATAAACACGCGGGTGCCGTTGGTACACACCTGACCGGAGCTGAAGAAGTTCGCCATCATGGCGATATCAGCGGCGAGATCGAGATCCGCATCGTCGAAAACGATCAGCGGTGATTTACCGCCCAGCTCCATGGTCACTTCTTTCAGGGAGGAAGCCGCCGAGTTAGCCATCACTTTTTTGCCGCTGGCGACACCGCCGGTAAATGACACTTTGGCAATGCCCGGATGCTCGGTCAGATACTGCCCGGTTTCCGCACCTACGCCCGGCAGCACGTTAAATACGCCGTCCGGCAGGCCCGCTTCGCTGTAAATTTCGGCCAGCTTTAACGCGGTAAGCGGGGTGACTTCGCTCGGTTTGAAAATCATCGCGTTGCCTGCCGCCAGCGCCGGTGCGGATTTCCACAAGGCAATCTGGATCGGGTAGTTCCATGCGCCAATCCCTGCCACTACGCCCAGCGGTTCGCGGCGGGTATAAACAAATGACGTCTCACGCAATGGGATCTGGCTGCCTTCCAGCGACGGGATCAGCCCGGCGTAGTACTCGAGCACGTCCGCGCCGGTAACGATATCGACGGTTGAGGTTTCCGAATACGCTTTTCCGGTGTCGAGGGTTTCCAGTTTTGCGAGTTCGTCATTGCGTTCACGCAGAATATCAACGGCCCGACGCAGAATACGCGAGCGCTCCATAGCGGTCATCGCCGCCCAGATTTTTTGCCCCTGTTGGGCACTCTTCACGGCGCGATCGACATCCTCACGCCCGGCGGCCTGCACGGTCGCCAGCACGTTACCGTTGGCCGGGTTAATGGTCTCGAAGGTGCGACCGCTGGTGGCGGAGGTATAACCACCATGTATATAAAGCTGCTGTTCTGCCATTCGGGACATCACGTTTCCTCGGTTAATCGGTGGGTAAATGCTGAGTAATAAAGTGACGGGTCAGCGAGTGTGCGAGAGGTTTATCCAGCGGTTTGCCGCTCAGTGCCGCGCGCAGCCATAATCCGTCAATCAGCGCGGCAAGGCCGTAGCCCGCTTCCTGTGCCTGTTGGCGCGGTAACTCGCGGTGAAATTCGCTCACCAGATTCGACAACAAGCGGCGGCTGCTCACCTGCTGCAAACGGTAAAGCATTGGCTGATGCATACTGCTGGCCCAAAACGCCAACCAGGCTTTCATCGCAGCATTACTGACCTGCGTTTCATCGAAATTCCCGTCAACAATCGCCTGTAATCGCTGCTCTGCACTGCCCTGCGGAAGTGCATGTAATCGATTCAAAACCGCGTCACGCAGCTGACTGGTGATATCGCGCATGGTTGCTTCCAGCAGACCATTTTTGTCCCTGAAATAGTGGCTGATGATCCCCGTAGAAACGCCTGCACGGCGGGCGATCTGCGCGATCGTTGCATCGTGCATGCCCACTTCATTTATTGCTTCCAGCGTGGCGTCGATCAGTTGTCTGCGCCGGATCGACTGCATCCCCAATTTGGGCATTTTCGCCACTCCATTCATCAGCGTTGTTTATCTATTAAAGCGGTTATTGATTGGACGTTCAATATAAAATGTGTCTTAATTGTTACGAATTTGATTTTAAATGGTAACAATAACAGTGGGGATACTGGATGACAGACCTTTCACACAGCAGGGAAAAGGACAAAATCAATCCGGTGGTGTTTTACACCTCCGCCGGACTGATTTTGTTGTTTTCCCTGACAACGATCCTGTTTCGCGACTTCTCGGCCCTGTGGATTGGCCGCACGCTGGACTGGGTTTCTAAAACCTTCGGTTGGTACTATCTGCTGGCGGCAACGCTCTATATTGTCTTTGTGGTCTGTATCGCTTGTTCGCGTTTTGGTTCGGTGAAGCTCGGGCCAGAACAATCCAAACCGGAATTCAGTCTGCTGAGTTGGGCGGCGATGCTGTTTGCTGCCGGGATCGGTATCGACCTGATGTTCTTCTCCGTAGCCGAACCGGTAACGCAGTATATGCAGCCGCCGGAAGGCGCGGGTCAGACGATTGAGGCTGCGCGTCAGGCGATGGTCTGGACGCTGTTTCACTACGGCTTAACCGGCTGGTCGATGTATGCGCTGATGGGCATGGCGCTCGGATACTTTAGCTATCGTTATAATTTGCCGCTCACCATCCGCTCGGCGCTGTACCCGATCTTCGGTAAACGGATTAACGGGCCGATTGGTCATTCAGTGGATATTGCAGCGGTAATCGGCACCATCTTCGGTATTGCCACTACGCTCGGTATCGGTGTGGTGCAGCTTAACTATGGCTTGAGCGTACTGTTTGATATTCCTGATTCGATGGCGGCGAAAGCGGCACTGATCGCCTTGTCGGTGATCATCGCAACAATCTCTGTCACCTCCGGTGTCGATAAGGGCATTCGCGTGTTATCGGAACTCAACGTTGCGCTGGCGCTGGGGTTGATCCTGTTCGTGCTGTTTATGGGCGACACCTCGTTCCTGCTTAATGCGCTGGTGCTGAACGTTGGCGACTATGTGAATCGCTTTATGGGCATGACGCTCAACAGTTTTGCCTTCGACCGTCCGGTTGAGTGGATGAATAACTGGACGCTCTTCTTCTGGGCATGGTGGGTGGCATGGTCGCCGTTTGTCGGCTTGTTCCTGGCGCGTATCTCGCGTGGGCGTACCATTCGCCAGTTCGTGCTGGGCACGTTGATTATTCCGTTTACCTTCACGCTGTTATGGCTCTCGGTGTTCGGCAATAGCGCGCTGTATGAAATCATCCACGGCGGCGCGGCATTTGCCGAGGAAGCGATGGTCCATCCGGAGCGCGGCTTCTACAGCCTGCTGGCGCAGTATCCGGCGTTTACCTTTAGCGCCTCCGTCGCCACCATTACTGGCCTGCTGTTTTATGTGACCTCGGCGGACTCCGGGGCGCTGGTGCTGGGGAATTTCACCTCGCAGCTTAAAGATATCAACAGCGACGCCCCCGGCTGGCTGCGCGTCTTCTGGTCGGTGGCGATTGGCCTGCTGACGCTCGGCATGCTGATGACCAACGGGATATCCGCGCTGCAAAACACCACGGTGATTATGGGTCTGCCGTTCAGCTTTGTGATTTTCTTCGTGATGGCGGGGTTGTATAAATCTCTGAAGGTAGAAGATTACCGCCGTGAAAGTGCCAACCGTGATACCGCGCCGCGACCGCTGGGGCTTCAGGATCGCCTGAGCTGGAAAAAACGTCTCTCGCGCCTGATGAATTATCCAGGCACGCGTTACACTAAACAGATGATGGAGACGGTCTGTTACCCGGCAATGGAAGAAGTGGCGCAGGAGCTGCGGTTGCGCGGCGCGTACGTGGAGCTAAAAAACCTGCCGCCGGAAGAGGGACAACAGTTGGGGCATCTGGATTTGTTGGTGCATATGGGCGAAGAGCAAAACTTTGTCTATCAGATTTGGCCGCAGCAATACTCGGTGCCGGGCTTTACCTACCGCGCACGTAGCGGGAAATCGACCTACTACCGGCTGGAAACCTTCCTGTTAGAAGGCAGCCAGGGCAACGACCTGATGGACTACAGCAAAGAGCAGGTGATCACCGATATTCTCGATCAGTACGAGCGGCACCTTAACTTTATCCATCTCCATCGTGAAGCGCCGGGCCATAGCGTGATGTTCCCGGACGCGTGATTGTTATTGCATAAAACCGCGCCATGTCTGCATATGGCGCGGTTTCTCTTACCTCTTGATACGTTATATCTGTGTACAGTTAAGCCCTTAGTATCGATTGATGATTGCCAGGCAACAGATAATAAAAAAGAAAAGAACTATTGAAGCCCAAAACCTACGCTTGGACTGTTGTGAATGTTCAATAAGCTTAGTCTTATTTAATGTAAATATTGGTGCTAATTTGAAATGACGCTTTATTCATGGGAAACGCGTAGCGCAAATCAACTAAAATCAATGTAACTGTTTGTTGTTTAAGGTTTAATTGTCTGTGTCTGATATTTTATTGATTGTTTTAAATATTGTTTTTATTGTCATTGTTATAATGTTGGCTATCTATTGCTGAATGGATTCAGCCTTAAAAAGCAGGTTGTTAAGGGATAGGCATAGAGTAATGACGTGTATGCATAACCAACATCTTTACTCATTATGTCATTGAATGTTGACGCTATGTGTTTATGAGGTTGAGGTATTTTCAGTTGATCTGGATTGTTAAATTCATATAATGCGCCTTTACTCATGAATGGGCGTCAATACGTAGTGGGAAATTATAAATATTGAAATAGTCCAACTACTTCTTTATTACCAAAAATGAGTATCTGAATTTTAATATTGCATTCTTGCGTGATTATCTCCTGAGTTTGACTTGTGATTACCTTTTTAAGGTATTTAGCGTAACTGTTTTTGAGCGAGCATCAGAGGTAAAGATAATCTTTTTGATAGTGATGTGGGATGTTATGCGTATGGCATCGCTGATGTTTATGGTTACCCCTTATGTGTGCTCAGGAATCCACAGGTAATCACTCATACTGAACAGCGATAAAAGATAAAGGTGTGTTCATGAATTCATGTGATTTTCGTGTTTTTCTGCAAGAGTTCGGTACAACGGTTCATTTGTCATTGCCTGGTAGCGTATCCGAGAAAGAACGACTGCTACTCAAGCTGCTGATGCAGGGAATGTCTGTAACAGAAATATCACAGTACAGAAATCGCAGTGCAAAGACCATTTCACATCAAAAGAAACAGCTCTTTGAGAAACTGGGGATTCAGAGCGATATTACTTTCTGGCGGGATATTTTCTTTCAGTACAATCCGGAGATCATATCCGCCACGGGTAATAATAGTCACAAATATATTAATGATAATCACTATCACCATATCGTCACGCCTGAAGCCATCAGTCTGGCGTTGGAAAACCACGAATTCAAACCGTGGATCCAACCGGTTTTCTGCGCGCAGACTGGGGTACTGACGGGCTGTGAGGTGCTTGTCCGCTGGGAACATCCACAAACGGGAATTATCCCACCGGATCAGTTTATTCCTCTGGCGGAGTCATCTGGTCTTATCGTCATAATGACTCGCCAGTTGATGAAACAGACTGCGGATATTCTGATGCCGGTAAAACATTTGCTGCCGGACAATTTCCATATTGGCATCAACGTCTCGGCGGGTTGTTTTTTGGCTGCGGGATTTGAAAAAGAATGCCTGAACCTGGTTAAGAAATTAGGTAACGATAAAATCAAACTGGTTCTCGAGCTAACGGAACGTAACCCTATTCCGGTAACGCCAGAAGCCAGAGCGATATTTGACAGCCTTCATCAGCACAACATTACCTTTGCGCTGGATGACTTTGGTACGGGTTATGCGACCTATCGTTACTTGCAGGCGTTCCCGGTCGATTTTATTAAGATCGATAAGTCATTTGTGCAAATGGCGAGCGTGGACGAAATATCCGGTCATATTGTGGACAATATTGTCGAACTGGCGCGTAAGCCTGGTCTGAGTATCGTGGCGGAAGGGGTAGAAACCCAGGAGCAGGCGGATTTAATGATCGGCAAAGGCGTTCACTTTTTGCAGGGCTATTTGTACTCTCCGCCAGTACCGGGTAATAAATTTATCTCTGAATGGGTAATGAAAGCAGGTGGTTGATGTAAACCGCTATTCACAGCGCATCGGGAGGTTGGCAGCGATTAATTCTCCCGATGCAGTAAATCCTGATAGATCCCCGTTAATATGCCATTTGGCGAAAATTGTTTTTTAATCCACTGCGTCACCTGACCCGTAGCAGAATGCTGAGTTGCGAGTAACATGCGTGAATCCTGGCGCGGATTATGGATTTGTCGGGTAACCAGCAGGGATTGCGCCATCGCCTCACGGACCATGTAATCCGGCAAAAAACCAATCCCTTCACCTAAAATCTGGCACTGACATTTGGTGTTGAAATCTGGCACCAGAATCGACTCCTGCCCATGCAGCAACCAGCCCACTTTTTTATTAATCGTATGCGCGGTGTCCTCCACCATGATATTAGGATAGAGACGCAGTTGGCTTTCGGCGATCGGCTCCGGCACAAAGGCTAATGGGTGATCCGGGGCGATAGCAAAAGCCCAGCGAATTGCGCCAATCTCCGTGTAATCAATGCCGCCGCCGTCCAGCAGTGTGTCGGGCGCGCCGATAGCAATATTCGCCTGATTATTAATAATCGCATCCCAGACGCCGTTATACACTTCGGTCGTCACGGTAATCTGGCAGGTTGGAAACTGCTTTTTCAGTACCTGTAATAAGCGTGCGGTGTGTTTGGGCGTATAAAGCAGTTGGTTAATACAAATGCGCACCCGTGCTTCTATACCCTGCGAAATAGTATCGATGCTGCGTTTGATGGCGTGAAAATCATTCAGCAGGTCGGTAGCTTTGCGGAAAAAATAACGCCCGGACTCCGTTAACTCAATGCTTCGGGTACTGCGAGTGAACAGCACCACATCCAGCCCTGTTTCCATTCGCTTGATGGTGTAGCTAATGGCGGAAGTGGTTAAACCCAACTCTTCTGCGGCTTTACTGAAGCTGCCAAAACGCGCAGCGGTAGTAAATGCCAACAGATTCTCTTCGGTAAAAATTGAGTTCATTAAACCATTCCCGCCATTATCTACTATGAATTTCTCCAGCCATGACTGTAGAGGTATCGGTTAAAGATAGATAATCATTTTTGAATAACTTTTAATACCCGTCGCGTTTAGTCGTCGCTTCGCTTAATTTTTGTCCGCCATATTCTGAAATTATCCCCACGCAGTTACCCGCCAGAAAACCCAGTAATGTCACCGTCCAGTTCATCCCGCTGGCAAAAAATAGCGTCATGCCGAGAAAGCCTCCGGGAATAAAAGACAATAAACCGAAACGTCCTTGCCAGACCACTACCGCCGAGAAGGGTACAGTCATAATCACGCTCGCCCAGAACGTGGACAATCCACTCACCGAGGCCAGCCAACCGGCAGCCAGCGCGGCGAAAAACGCCCACACCATCCCGGAATAATTAACCGCCAGGCTTTTGATAAACCCCGATTTACCGCCTCCTGCGGCATAAAAACTGCAAAAGGCGACGACATGTGAAGTATGGTTCCTAATAATTCCCATCCCTGAGAGAGCCCGACATGTGAAGACACTAACTGCCAAAGCCCTGCACAAATACCGACGGTGACACCCGTTGCCGTGAGTCCGTTCATCTTGTTCCCCTCTGGTTAGACATGGACGAAAGCTACTCTTACATGTGCAGACTATAGAGAAATAAAACCTGATTGAGTGAAAGGGTATCGGGTCAAAGAAACAAATATTGCACTACCGCACACTGCGAAAAGATTGTTGAACATCATTCAACAAAAAGGCGAAATACGGCGAATTAAATTTAAGCGGGTTCTTTTATCAGATTATCGTTGCTATTCTCAATTCATCGAAAACAGCCACAAAAAACAGGGGAATGTGAATGACTATAAAAAATCTACCTGCCGACTATTTATTGGCTGCGCAACAGGGTGATATCGATAAAGTAAAAACCTGCCTTGCGCTGGGTGTCGATATTAATACCTGCGATCGTCAGGGGAAAACGGCAATTACGCTGGCAAGTTTATATCAGCAATATGCTTGCGTTCAGGCATTAATTGATGCCGGAGCGGATATTAATAAGCAAGATCAGATATGTTCAAATCCTTTTTTAATTAGCTGCCTGACCGGCGATTTAACCCTGTTACGGATTATTTTACCGGCTAAACCCGATCTTAATTGCGTAACCCGTTTTGGCGGTGTCGGCCTGACGCCTGCCTGTGAAAAAGGCCATTTAAATATTGTAAAAGAGCTTTTGGCGCATACGGAGATTAACGTTAACCAGACCAACCATGTTGGCTGGACGCCGCTACTGGAAGCAATTGTGCTTAATGATGGCGGGATTAAACAGCAGGCGATTGTCCAGTTATTGCTGGAACACGGTGCCAGCCCGCACATGACGGATAAATATGGCAAAACGCCGCTGGAACTGGCGCGAGAACGGGGCTTTGAAGAGATTGCGCAGTTACTGATTGCCGCAGGTGCATAAACCGGGAGGCTTGCTATCAACACACCAGAAAGACGGTGTGTGTGGGCGCTAACTGCGGATGCTGATTTTCTGGCGCAGCGGGGGCAAGGACAGGTTGAACAGGTCTTTGCCAGAGCGGTAAATATCGCACTTCCGGCCCGCCAGCAGTTGCTGACGCTGCTTTGTGAAGAGTACGACAATGCGCCAAACAGTTGTCGGTTGGCACTCACTCACTTTGATGGTCTGTTCCGGCATGGTGATAAGGTTCAGTTTGACGATCAAGGCATTACGATTGGTCAACATCTTCATATAGAGATGAGTAGTTGTCGGCGTTGGCTGTCCCCAACCTTGCAAATGGCCGCTGTGAATTTTCACCTTATCGCCTGGCAACTTGCTGGGTATTTCAGGCTTCCATTATGGCTTGATTCACTAGGGACAGTTGCGGC
>OGYU01000540.1_pt1 | contig 30981 bp, 24 predicted proteins | sample 1576581 | NCBI WGS metagenome assembly OGYU01 (sample SAMEA3541547, study PRJEB24748) | human gut metagenome | biome: human gut; feature: human-associated habitat; material: faeces | place: China | collected 2012 | reverse complement strand
ATGAAACGTTTGAATATCTCTTCCTGGCGATTTATTCCTTCGGTCTTTTTTTGCACCCGTTTCTTCTGATACCACAAATGTAAAAGCATCAGAGACTTCAGACAAGCCAATGGCTGCACGGTGACGCGTTCCAAACTCTTTTGAAATCTCAGTGTTTTCAGTCAAGGGTAGATAAGCACAAGAAACAGCGATTTTGTCATTGCGGACAATGACGGCTCCATCATGCAAGGGCGTATTAGGAATGAAGATATTAATCAGCAATTCTCCTGAAATATCTGCATCTAGAGGAATCCCTGTGGAAATATATTCCTGAAGGGTTCTAGCTCCTTGAATAGCTACCAAGGCACCAATCTTACGTGGGCTCATATAAGCCACTGCCTTAACATAGGCCTGCACCATCTTCTCTTCCTGACTGACTTCACTCGTCGTAAAGAATTCTGTCGCCCGACCCAGACGCTCTAAACCAATCCGAATCTCAGGGGAGAAAATCACAACCAGCGCGATAACCCCATAGGTAATCACTTGATTGATCAGCCAAGAAATAGTCGTTAAACCCAAAAAATTGGCTAAAAATTGAGCCAAGAAAAAGATAATGACCCCACGCACCAAAATCATGATCTTGGTCCCGACGATGGCCTTGATCAAAAAATACAACAACCAAGCCACCAGGGCAATATCAATGATATTGATAATAATACTCCACCAATTCGGGAACAAACTGGTCCAAAATTGTGGATTTGAAAACTGTTGAATATTCATATTCTCATACCTACCACTTCTCTAAAAGACATCATCTTATTATAACACGTTTCAACAGATTTTTCTGTAACCTTCTGATGCTTTTTATGATAAAATATGATTTATGAAGATAAATACAACCTTGGGCCTTCTGGCAGGAAAGCTTTCCGGCTCTATTCTAGAAAAAATGGGGCGGGGATCAACCCTACCAGGTAAAGTAGCCCTCAAATTTGATAAAGATATTCTCAGTCAACTGGCAAAAAACTATGAGATTGTTGTGATTACAGGGACAAATGGAAAAACCCTGACCACTGCGCTAACAGTAGGTATTCTCCAAGAAGCTTTTGGACCGATTTTAACCAATCCAAGTGGGGCCAATATGATCTCTGGGATTACAACGACCTTCTTACGAGCTAAGCATTCGAAATCAAATCGACCGATTGCGGTACTTGAAATTGACGAGGCCAGCCTCTCTCGGATTTGTGATTATATTAAGCCCAGCCTTTTTGTGATCACTAATATTTTCCGGGACCAGATGGACCGCTATGGAGAGATCTATACGACCTACCAAATGATTTTGGATGCCATTCACAAGGTCCCAACTGCAACAGTCTTGTTAAATGGTGATAGTCCGCTCTTTAATAGTCAGACCTTATCCAATCCGATCCAATATTATGGATTTGATACAGACAAATCAGAGCCACAACTAGCTCATTACAATACGGAAGGAATCCTCTGTCCGCATTGCCACAACATCCTCAAGTACAAGCTCAATACCTATGCAAATCTTGGGGATTATATCTGTGAGCACTGTGGTTTCCACAGGCCTCCTCTGACTTATGCCGTATCAGACCTCCTCTCATTAACCCAGCGCTCTTCCCAATTCCGGATTCAAGGCCAAGACTACCACATCAATATCGGCGGTCTTTACAACATCTACAATGCCTTAGCTGCTGTTTCCGTTGCTGGATTCTTTGGAGTTCAACCTGAAGTGATTAAGCAAGGATTTGATCGCAGTCGCGCTGTCTTTGGTCGTCAGGAAACCTTTAAGATTGGGGATAAGGAATGTACCTTGGTTTTGATTAAGAATCCAGTTGGTGCGACCCAAGCTATTGAAATGATCAAACTAGCTCCTTATTCCTTTAGCTTATCAGCCCTCCTCAATGCGAATTATGCGGATGGGATCGACACCAGCTGGATTTGGGATGCGGACTTTGAGCAAATCACCCAGATGGATATTCCAGAAATCAATGCTGGTGGGGTGCGCCACTCTGAGATTGCTCGGCGACTTCGGGTCACTGGCTATCCGGCTGAAAAGATCACAGAAATGGCTGAATTAAAAGAGGTCTTCCAACGCATCCAGCAACAGGAAACCCCTCACGCTTACATTTTAGCTACCTATACGGCCATGCTTGAATTCCGTGAACTCTTGGCCCAAGAACACCTGATTGAAAAGGAGATGCACTAATGACTTATACTTCTCTAGAATCTTCTGATCAGGCACAGTATCCATACAGCCTGCGCATTGCCCATCTCTACGGCAACTTAATGAATACCTACGGAGACAATGGAAATATCCTCATGCTCAAGTACGTTGCTGAAAAACTTGGAGCCCATGTCACAGTGGATATCGTCTCTCTCAAAGACCGGTTCGACCCTGATGCCTATGATATCGCCTTTTTCGGTGGCGGCCAAGACTACGAACAGACCATTGTATCAGAAGATCTACCAGATAAAAAAGAAGATCTTGAACGCTTCATTCATGACGATGGTGTGGTCCTTGCTATCTGTGGTGGCTTTCAGCTTCTAGGCCAGTACTACATTGAAGCTTCTGGCAAACGCATTGAAGGGCTCGGTATTATGGGCCACTATACGCTCAACCAAGTCAACAACCGCTATATCGGTGATATCAAGATCCATAACGAAGAATTTAACGAAACCTATTATGGTTTTGAAAACCACCAAGGTCGGACCTTCTTGGCAGAGGATGAAAAACCGCTGGGTAAGGTCGTCTATGGAAATGGGAACAACAAAGAAGATGGGTGCGAAGGGGTTCATTACAAGAACGTCTTTGGAAGCTACTTCCACGGTCCTATCTTGTCCCGAAATGCCAATTTGGCCTATCGTCTAGTGAGCACTGCTTTAAAAAATAAATATGGCAAGGACCTTTCCCTACCGGCTTATGAGGATATTCTAAGCCTAGAGCAACCGGAAGAGTACGCTGATGTGAAAAGCAAGGCCCCTGCTGAACAATAAGGAGATAATGATGAACAAAAATAATCTACACTACATTGCTTTATTACTTTTAATTTTATTGATTGCTGGTATTTCCCTTGCAAACATGCAATCAGTCACTGTGAATTTCCTCTTGGTCCAATTTAAATTGCCCTTGATCATTCTGATCTTGCTCTGTGTCCTCTTGGGTGCATTCGTCATGACCTTGGTTAATTTTTCAAAGGGCTTCTCCCTAAAAAAAGAACTCAAGAGCACTCAAAAGCAACTGGAAGAAGAAAAGAAAGAAATCAAGACAGAAGAAAAAGAAAACAACTAAAAAAGCACCGATTGGTGCTTTTTTTATGCTGATGTACCTTCTTTTGCTTGTAATTTCTTGGCGACTACTTGAGCTAGGAGTGAAAAGAGGATGATGCCAACTCCAATCAGGAGAAAAGATTCTACACGGACACTTGGTAACCAGGTCATCAATCCTTTAGCTACGGGCATAAAGAGAATAGCTAGGGTAAAAATGGTGCTTAAGACCCTGCCCAGATAGTCTCCTTCTACCTTGGTTTGCACTTGGGTAAAAAAGTGAATATTAAAAATCGTCATAAAGAGTTCACAGACTAAATTTCCAGAAAAGGAAAGAAGAGGCGGAAGAGGCAAGCCCATCATAAGCACTCCCACTCCTGTTAAAATCAATAAGAAGAGAAGCATCTCCATGCTTGATTTAAATTTATTGGCGATCAAGGCTCCGATGATAGAGCCGATAGCACCCAAGGTTAAGATGGTCGCATAGGCTCCTTTGACCCCGTAAAGGCGATTGGAAAAGGGAAGTAAAAACTCAAAAGCCGCAAAAAAGAAATTGACGCTGGAAGCCACCAATAGAAGGAAGAAAATCTCTTTCTGATGCCAGATATAGTGCAGTCCATCCTTGATATCCGAAAAAATATCTTTTCCCGTAAACCGTTTCTTTTCTTGAACTTTGGCTTCTTCTTTGGGAAGGAATGCCACTAGGACAAAGGCGATGAAAAAGGTCAGTGCATCCAGTAAGAGGGTCGCATGGAGACTGGCAAATTGTAAAACAAGGAAAGAGAACACAGGTGAGCTAACACCAACAACCTGTAAGACCAGCTCCAAGCTGGCATTATAGGTCACAATCTCGTCCTTCTCTACGACCTCAGTGATAATGGCTTTGTTGGCCGTACGAGAAAATGCAAAGGCAATGGCCTGAACAATATTGGCAACAATCAGGGCTGCAATCATCCAACGATCGTTCCTGATAAAAGAAATGCCCAAACAAAGGAGACCACAAACCAAGTCGGTTGTCATCAAAATCTTGCGTCGGGAAAAACGGTCTGAGATCACGCCACCAAATGGATTGACTAGAATGGAGGTGACAAGTTCAGAAATCTGATAAATCCCTAATACCGTCTTTCCCACCGTCCCCATCGAGGCCAGCCAAACACTATTCCCATAATCATAGAGCATATTTCCCATTCGATTGATTGCCCCACGAGCAATCAGCTGGATAGCATGTCGATTCATAAAAAACCTCCTTCATTTTCTGAAACTATTGTATCAGTTCATGAAAGAGGTTTTCATTTTGTCCCCTATTTGGGAAAATTAATGCTTTACAAATTTATCGAAGGATGCCTACTGTTCTTTTGATTGAAGCTGCTTAGCTACTAGCTGAGCCAAGAGTGAAAAGAGAATAACTCCAGCTCCAATCAAGAGAAATGATTCCATGCGGACACTTGGCAACCAAGTCATCAACCCTTTGGCGATGGGCATAAAGAGAACAGCCAAAGTATAAATTGTGCTCAAGACTCTCCCCAGATAATCATCTTCCACCTTGGTTTGTACTTGGGTAAAAACGTGGATGTCGAAAATGGTCACAAAAAATTCACAGACCAGATTTCCTGAAAATGAAAGATAAGGCGGAAGGGGCAAGCCCATTATGAACACTCCGACCCCTGCCATGATCAGTAAAAACAGGAGAATTTTCATACTTGATTTCATTTTATTGGCAACAAGCGCTCCTAGAATAGATCCAATAGCTCCCAGCGTTAAAATGGTCGCATAAGCTCCTTTAACCCCGTATAGACGATTCGAGAAGGGAAGTAAAAACTCAAAAGCCGCAAAAAAGAAATTGACGCTAGAAGCCACTAATAAGAGAAAGAAAATCTCTTTCTGATGCCAGATATAGTCTAACCCATCCTTGATATCAGAAAAAATATCTTTCCCGGTAAACTGTTTCCTCTCTTGCACCTTAGCTTCTTCTTTCGGAAGGAAAGCCACTAGAACAAAGGCAATGAAAAAGGTCAGCGCATCCAGTAAGAGGGTCGCATGAAGACTGGCAAATTGTAGAACTAGGAAAGAAAAAACAGGTGAACTGACACTAACAACCTGTAAGACCAACTCCAAGTGAGCATTATAGGTCACAATCTCATCTTTCTCAACAACCTCTGTGATAATAGCTTTATTGGCAGGTCGAGAAAAACCAAAGGCAATGGCCTGAACAATATTGGCAAAAATAAGAGCCGCAATCATCAAGCTATCATTTGTGATAAAAGAAATCGCCAAACAAAGGAGTCCACAAACCAGGTCGGTCGTCATCAAAATCTTGCGACGAGAAAAACGGTCTGAAATCACTCCTCCAAAAGGATTCACGAGAATCCCTGTCACTAACTCAGAAATTTGATAGATCCCTAATACCGTCTTTCCTATAGTCCCCATCGAGGCTAGCCAGACACTATTCCCATAGTCATAGAGCATATTTCCAATTTTGTTAATAGCTCCACGACTAATTAATTGGACCGCATGTCGGTTCATAAAATCTCCTTTATCACTGTCCTATTTAGAACATTCATTTTTTACAAATTTATCAAAGTGTTCTTGATAGTAAGCTACCTGCTCTGGTAGTCCCAACACATCAAAAATATTCATGGCTTCCTGCATTTGCTGACAGCCTTCTTTCTTTTGCCCCTTCTGATAGAGGGCAAATCCCTTGAGATAATGAAAGATATTGCGTTCGTAGAGTTTGATGCTCTTCCCGATAATCTTTTCTACATAGGCTTCAAAATAGCTGGCATTTTCAAAAGAACAGTGTTCTAAACAATGCTGGTAGCAATTCAGAGCTAGAATCAAGACCAGTTTTCGATGGCGACCAATTTCCTTGTAGAAATCTTCACGCTCCATCACTTCTCTCCCAAGCCGTGTGACATAGTCCACATCATAAAAGCTGTAGAGATTGCCAAAGAGGATCAACTCATACATGGTCCACTCTTCCGTTTGAAAGAGATAATCTGCCACCTTATCCAGATCACACTGCTTCATCGTGTAGCTGGCATCTCTCTGGCAAATTAGCCCTTGTAGCAGGATCCAGTTCAGCTCAAAATAGAGAGGATTGGTGGAATGTTTGGCTTTTTCAAGTTGTTCTCTTTGAAGCTTTTGAAAACCCGCAATATCATTTGAATAGTAAAGTGGAATAATCTGGGCCATCAAAGCAACATGCTCATGGTGTTGAAAATTTCTTGCCTTATCCATAAAATTCTCAATCGTCACATGGATATTGTCCAAAATGTCAAAGAAGCGCGAAGCAGCTAGATCCGACTCCCCCAATTCAAAACGGGATAATTGGGAGGTCGAGCAAGCTTCTCCTGCAGCTTCTTTCAACGAATAATTCTTACTAATTCGAAATTCACGAAAAACTTTTCCAAGATCTTCCATCTATTCCACCTGCTCTGACAGTTCTGCCCACTCTTCCATGACTGCTTCCTGCTGGACAGTCAGTTGATCCAGCTCGCTCTGGAGTTGGACCAAGTCAGCTGCATCGTTGGTGCTATGCATGGTTTCAGTGATGTCTTGGATTTTTTGATCCAGCTCTTCCATCTCTGCTTCCAATTGCTCAATGCGACGAGTGATTTTCCGGAGTTCCTTCTGGTTTTGCTTTTGCAGGTGATAGTCATTGCTGGTGACTTCTTCGGTCGAAGAGACAGACACGGCTTCTGCTTTCGCTGCAGCAAGAGCCTCTAACTCAGCTTTTTTCTCCAGATAATAATCGTAGTCTCCTAGATAAAGAGTTGAGCCCTCTTCTGAGAGTTCCAAAACTTGTGTAGCCACCCGATTGATAAAGTAACGGTCGTGGCTGACAAAGAGCAAGGTGCCGTCAAAATCAATTAAGGCATTCTCCAGCACTTCCTTGCTATCGATGTCCAAGTGGTTGGTTGGCTCATCGAGAATCAAGAAATTGTTATTTTCCATAGACAGCTTGGCTAGAAGTAAGCGGGCCCGCTCTCCACCCGACAGCATGCCGACGGTTTTCTTGACATCATCCCCAGAGAAAAGAAAGGCTCCCAGTCGATTGCGAATTTCTACTTCTGGCGTCAGTTTAAAGTCATTCCAGAGCTCATCCAAGACACTGTTGTGAGGCGTCAGTTTACTTTGGGTCTGATCATAGTAGCCCACCTCGACATTGGCCCCAAAACGAGCTTCACCCTTGATAAAAGGAATCTGCCCGACGATGGACTTGATAAGAGTAGATTTCCCGATCCCATTTGGTCCCACAATAGCGACTGCATTCATCTTGCGGATATCCAGATTGATGGGCTCTGACAGGATTTGATCGTCATAGCCGACGGCTGCCTCTTCTACTGTCAAAACGACATTTCCAGAAGCCTTATCAGAATGGAAGGTCATATGGGCAGACTTGGTCCCAGCTTCAGGCTTATCTAAGCGCTCCATTTTTTCCAATTGCTTGCGTCGAGACTGGGCTCGCTTGGTAGTCGACGCCCTCACCAAATTGCGATTAACAAAGTCTTCCAGCGCCGCGATTTCTTTTTGTTGCTTCTCGTAGTTTTTGGCTTCGGTCAGCAATTTTTGTTCTTTTTGCTCGACAAAGCTGGAGTAATTGCCGACATAGCGGTCCAAGGAATGCTTGGTCAAGTCCAGTGTAATGGTTGCGACCTTATCTAGGAAATAGCGGTCGTGGCTGACAATGAGAAGAGCTCCACTATAATTAACCAGATAGTTTTCCAACCAGGCGATGGTCTCAATATCCAAGTGGTTGGTCGGCTCGTCCAGTACCAGGAGATTTGGTTTTTCTAGAAGCATCTTGGCCAGAGCTAGACGGGTATTTTGCCCACCAGACAGCTCTTCAATCTTCATCTGCCACATGGACTCATCGAACTTAAAGCCGTTGAGAATGGCGCGGATATCTGCCTCATAGGTAAAGCCACCAGCCTGACGGAATTCTTCTGATAGACGGTCATAATCCTGCATGAGTTTTTCTAAGTCAGCCCCAGTTTTTTCCCCCATCTCAAGCTCCATCTGCCGCAAAGTTTTCTCCGTTTTACGGAGATCGTCAAAGACGTGGAGCATCTCATCGTAGATAGTATTGGACGACTCAAAGCGACTATCCTGGGCTAAATAAGAGAGAGAAAGATCCCGCTTTTTATTGATTTCTCCTGAAGTTGGTTCTTCTTCTCCCACCAAGATTTTTAAGAGCGTAGACTTGCCGGCTCCGTTCTTTCCGACCAGGGCAATCCGGTCCCGTTCATCCACTTGCAGGCTGATATTATCAAAAAGAACCTCCCCTGCAAAAGAGCGTTCAATTTTGTTGGCTTGTAAAATAATCATGTCCCTATTTTACTATCTTTTTTCAGATTAAACAAGGAAAGACGAGCCATCAAAAAAATCCTGAGCCCCTTGAGGCTCAGAACTTTCGAAAGTATTTTAAAACTTATTCTTCCTTGTATAATTGTCGGACTGCTTCCACATCTGTATCCTGAATACTGTAGAAGGAGCCAGCTGGTTGCATGACCGATTCTCCATCAGTGTGATCCAGCCCAATCGCATGGCCTAGCTCATGCTCAGCTGTATTGACAATCCGATCATAACTATAGTTATAGACATAATTTAAAAGATAATGGCGATTGAGACGCACTGTGATGTGGGTGAAGCGGTTGGTTAAGAGGTTGGTCTGAGAAGCAGTCTCTCCTGCAGCAGAAACCGATGCGTTATCCATTTCCGTCAAGACCACATTAGCCTCTTTTTCATTTGTAACCAACTTGAAGGTAAAGGCGCCTGTTTGGTTCCAAGCCTCAATAGCATCCCGATAAGCTTTTACAAAAGTTTGACTGATATTGGGATCCAGGTAGACCGTGGCCTCCGCTTTCTCCCAGCGAGCACCGCTATGCTCGTGATTGTCTGTCTGCGTAGTCTGTGAGCTAGGTGCCATCCCAAAGCGCGATGCAAAGCCTTGATCTCCAAATAAATTGCCGACTTGATAGACAACCTTTTGGGCAGCTCGTCCAAATCCATCCATACCAGAACTAGGAGAATCTGTAAAATAGATGATCCCCACTAGAACGAGAAAACTGATGGCAATGGTCCAGAAAAATCCCCAAAAAAGACTCCAAGCCATGCGAAGGATTCCTCTGAAAAATCGAAAAATGGTTCTCATACATTCTCCTTTCTCTTAAAGAAGGTATGCAATTGTAACACCCCATTCTTAAAAATAACTTAAATAACTGCGCTTTCCAGCTTATTGATGAACGGTTACTTTTCCTGTCTGGTAATCCAGGCTAATCCCACTTTGAACATTGGGAACAAAGACATTGAACTCAAGGGTTCCATCACTCGATTTAGCTTCGATCTGAGAACCTAATGGAATCAAATCTTCTGGTTGGTTGTAGATCAAGGTTACTCGATAGCGAATCCTCTTGTTCTTATCCAGTGCTTTTCGAACCAGGGTCTCGTAGTAGTTTTGACCAGTGGAATGAGGATCATTGGCTTGATTGGACCAAGCCGTTTGTACGGCGATATTTTTGGGATTGCTTGTCGAAGCATCGAAACCTTTGAGATTGCCGATCAAGGCGTAGCCCAATAGATGGCCCCGATCCACAGCATGGTCATACTCACCGGACAGATTGTGGACCTGGTGCCAACCTGCTGGTTTCCAATCGGTTAGACCACTTCCTGTTGCCTCCCGATCTCTATACTGGCGAGTCGCCTTGGTCATAATAGCGTTCGCAACCGTCGGTACGGTCTTTCCATTCACTTCTTTTGTCTTGTTATCCGCATAGGGTTGACTAGCCACACTGGCATCCAGATCTGTGCGATTCCCCTTAACTACAAAGGCTCCAGCACCATTCCATTCCAAGTCATTTCCCAATTGTGAACGAGCCGATTTCGTTAGTACAGAGCTAGCTAACTCTTTACTAGGTGTTTCTTGTTGGCTACTAGTCACCACCGAAACAACCTGATCCGTCGCTTCTTTTACCGACGGTTGGTTAAAATAATAACCACCAATTGCTAAGGCTGTTGCAACCACGAAGCCTGCTAGGGTTTGTTTGGTTCGTTTGCTTACTATTTGTTTTGTCATTCCTCTCTCCAAAAAAGAGCAGCGCTAGATGGTCACTGACTCGATTCGCTGCTCTCCTTTTTACTCAATTTTAGTTAAAAGCTTATTTGCCTGTTAGTTTTCCAATGATCTCTGACCAAGTGTCCGGAGAGAGAATGGACCATGGATTTTTTCCATCTCCAATCACTCCATAACCAATGACCAAACCAACTGCAAAAATGATGATTCCAATCACAGCCAACAGGAGGACAATTCCTAGCTGTTTTCCAACATAGCGAAGATTAGTTTTCATCGTCTTCTTCCTCTACACGTTTCACGTCTGCACCTAGTGCCACTAATTTCTCATGGAATTGATAATAACCACGATCTAAGTGACTTAATTTGCTGACTTTCGTCTCTCCTTCTGCTACCAAGCCCATCAAGACCAAGGTTGCACTTGCTCGTAAATCTGTCGACATGACCTCTGCACCTTGGAAGCTTTCCCCTCCAACGATACGAGCTGTATCCCGCATAATGTCTGAATGAACCCCCATCCGACGCATTTCTTCTAAATGCTGGAAACGATTCTCAAATACTGTTTCAATCATGGTGGACTCACCCTTAGCCATAGCCATCAAAGCCGTAAATTGAGCCTGCATGTCTGTTGGGAATCCTGGGTACGGAAGGGTTTTAACGGTCACTGGACGAAGCTTACTAATATCCGATTGAATCCGAATTCCATTTTCTTCTTCGGTTACCGTCACACCCATCTCCTGCATCTTAGACAGAAGCGGACGGTTGTGTTCCCAAATGGCATCTTCGATCAAGACATCTCCACCAGTCATGGCTGCCCCAATCATAAAGGTTCCAGCTTCGATGCGGTCTTGCACAACATTGTGGTTTGCACCATGCAAGCTCTCCACACCAACAATGGTCAAGGTCTCAGTTCCTGCCCCCTTGACATTAGCTCCCATTTTATTCAGCAAGAGAGCTAGGTCAACAATTTCAGGTTCTCGAGCTGCATTTTCAATCACAGTGACTCCATCTGCCAAGGTTGCGGCCATCATAATATTTTGTGTCGCACCTACTGATGGGAAGTCCATATAGATGTGTGCACCCTTGAGACGATCTGCTTTTGCTTCAATATAGCCGGCCGTTTGGGTAATTTCAGCCCCCATAGCTTCCAGACCTTTCAGGTGGAGGTCAATCGGACGACTCCCAATCGTACAGCCTCCAGGCATGGAAACTTTGGCATGGCCATTGCGTGCCAAGACAGGACCTAGGACAACGATAGAAGCCCGCATCTTACTCACATATTTATAAGGCGCTTCCTCAGACAATTTCTCTCGTGCATCTACGACAACCGTATTGTCTTCTTCATTGAAGGTTACTTGTGCATTCAAACCACGAACAACATTGTTCATTGTATAGACATCTGATAAAACAGGTACATTTTTCAAGGTTGTCACGCCCTCGCTTGCTAGAACTGTTGCAGCAAGAAGAGGAAGGACAGCATTTTTTGCTCCTTCGATTTTGACGGTTCCAACCAGTCGATTATGACCACCATTAACGATTATTTTTTCCATACGGGATTGTTCTCCAATTTCTTAAAGTCACGCTTTCTATCATACCATATTTTTTATAAAATGTGGCTAGAATTGGCCAATAAAAATCTGCCGACTCATCTCATAAACACTGATAAAAAATGAGCTGGCTAGATAGCCTATTCCGACGCTGATCATCAAGATCAAAAAACGGATTTTAACCGCATTTTCAGCACTTACTTTTAAAAACTTTTCCCATTGAACTAGGTTCAACAATAGGTAATAGGCAAAAAAGATAAACAATAGATGGCTAGAAAGATTAAAAATCATTTGAATCATATAGCTATTATACCATATTTGGTCCGTACTTTCTTCTTTTGATTCTCTCCCAACAAAAATAAGGTGAGGACAAAACCTCCACCTTATTTTGAATATCTTATAAACGATTTCCGACATTAATCCGGTTAATGGCGCGTTGAAGAGCAATTTTAGCACGACGTTCCATATCAACCGAATGCTGATCTTTGGCTTCTTCAATCGCTTTTTCAGCTCGCAGTTTGGCACGTTCTGCACGACTAATGTCGATATCTCGAGCACGTTCGGCAGAATCGGCAACAATGGTAATGACATTATCAGCTACTTCGATAATCCCACCATTGACTGCAATCCAATCAATATGTTTGTCATCGTCGACACGACGAACCTTTACTTGGTCTACAGCCAAAACCGCAATGGTATTGATATGATGAGGTAAAATCCCTAATTCACCATCAATTGTCTTGACAGATACAAATGCGGCATGATGATCATAAACCAGTCCATCCGGTGTAACGATTTGGACGTTCATTTGACTCATCTTTCACCTCTTCTTAGAATCCCATTTTTTCAGCTTTGGCGATCACATCTTCGATCGATCCAACACCACGGAAGGCATCTTCAGGAAGATGGTCATATTTCCCATCCAAAATTTCTTTAAAGCCACGAACAGTTTCTCCAACTGGTACATAAGAACCAGGTTGACCTGTAAATTGTTCCGCAACGTTGAAGTTTTGTGACAAGAAGAATTGGATCCGGCGAGCACGAGCAACCAATGTTTTTTCTTCGTCAGACAATTCATCCATCCCTAAGATGGCAATGATATCTTGCAATTCATGGTAACGTTGAAGGACGCGTTTGACTTCAGAAGCTACTGCATAGTGTTCTTCTCCTACGATTTCTGGAGAAAGGGCACGTGAGCTTGATGCCAATGGATCCACCGCAGGGTAGATCCCCAATTGTACCAATTTACGTTCCAAATTGGTGGTTGAATCCAAGTGAGCAAAAGCGGTTGCTGGCGCTGGGTCTGTATAGTCATCGGCTGGCACATAGATGGCTTGGATCGATGTAACAGAACCTTTCTTCGTTGACGTAATCCGTTCTTGCAATTGCCCCATTTCAGTTGCCAAAGTAGGTTGGTAACCAACGGCTGATGGCATCCGTCCCAAAAGGGCTGATACTTCAGATCCGGCTTGTGTGAAACGGAAGATATTGTCGATAAACAAGAGAACGTCCTGACCTTCGACATCACGGAAGTATTCCGCAATGGTCAAACCAGTCAAAGCAACACGCATCCGTGCTCCAGGTGGCTCATTCATTTGTCCAAAGACCATGGCTGTTTTTTCAATAACGCCAGATTCTTTCATTTCCCAGTAAAGGTCATTCCCTTCACGTGTCCGTTCCCCAACACCGGTAAATACAGAAATACCACCGTGTTCTTGGGCAATATTATGGATTAATTCTTGAATCAAGACGGTCTTCCCAACTCCGGCACCACCGAAGAGTCCGACCTTCCCACCTTTCAAATAAGGGGCTAAGAGGTCAATAACCTTGATCCCTGTTTCAAGAATTTCTTCTGAAGTAGAGAGCTCGTCAAAGGATGGAGCTTTTTTGTGGATGGAGTCACGAGAAGCATCCTCAGGAAAAGGTTGATCCAAGTCAATGGTATCTCCAAGAACATTGAAGACACGTCCCAAGGTTTCTTTTCCGACAGGAACAGAGATTGGACGACCTGTGTCCAAGACTTCCATTCCACGTGTTAAACCATCAGTTGATTCCATGGCGATGGTCCGTACAACCCCATCACCAAGTTCCAAAGCTACTTCAAGAACGACTTTTGATTTTTGTTGGTCATTTTTATAGACTACAAGCGCATTATTGATCTCAGGAAGTTTATCTCCAACGGAAAAGGCAACGTCTACGACGGGACCTACGACCTGAGAAATTTTGCCTAAACTCATGTCATTCTCCTATTCTAAGTAATTTCTACTGCTCAAAAGTTCTTTTTCGAGCATCTGTTTTTGTATATAAAATTGTATCCGACAACTATTCAAGGGCGCTAGCACCAGCAACGATTTCAGTAATTTCTTGTGTAATCGCTGCTTGACGAGCACGGTTGTATTGAATCGTTAATTCATCAATGACTTTCTTGGCATTGTCTGTTGCAGTTTGCATGGCCATCATCCCCGCAGCATTTTCAGCTGTTTTAGCATCAATAATGGCACCATAGATCATGCTTTCAGCAAATTGAGGGAGCAATTGATCCAAAATGGCATCTCGACTAGATTCCAATTCTAGATTCAATACATAATCCTCATCTGCTTCATTGGGGTCCAAATCAATAATCGGAAGCATCTGTTCTACCCGCATTTGGCTAGTCAAACTGTTAACGTGATGGTTGTAACAGACGTACAACTCGTCAAACAAGCCTTCCTGATACATTTGGACTGTTTTCGAAATGATCGTACGAACTTCCTTAAAGCTAGGTTGATCAGGCAAACCACGCAATTCATAAACCGGCTGAATCCCACGGGCACGGAAGAAATCCGCCCCGACACTTCCAATACAGATCACTTCAAAGTCATCTCCAGTTGGATGGTATTCTGCCTTCATTTCCATCATGGTTTTAAGGATGGAGGCATTGTAGCCTCCGACCAAACCACGATCGGATGTAATCACGATATAAGCTGTCTTTTTTACCGGCCGACTCACCAACATGGGATGGGACTTAGCATTTTCTGTTTCATGTCCATGGAGCAAGTCTGTTAGTAACTTACGTACCTTAGCAGCATAAACCTGAAAATCCTTGGCTGCTTGCTCCGATTTTCCGAGTTTAGCAGCAGACACCATCTGCATGGCATTGGTAATTTGACTAGTATTTTTAGTGGATGCAATTTTATTTTTTATATCATTTAATGAAACTGCCATCTTCCACTCCTATTTCTATTTGAAATTTGACTGGTTGACAAATTCTGTAAGGGCTGCATCCAGTTCTTCTTCTGCTGGAAGATCATGTGTTGAACGAATCGTCTCAAAGATTTGATCATAATGTGCTTCAAAGTAATCAAACAACTCTTCTTGGAAACGAAGAATGTCGTCTACTGGAACACTATCTAAGAAACCATGAGTCAAGGCGTACAAGATCACGACTTGTTTTTCAACTGTCAATGGTTCATGAACGGGTTGTTTCAAGACTTCAACTGTTCGGCGACCACGGTTCAATTTCGCTTGAGTCGCAGCATCCAAGTCACTACCAAATTTCGTGAAGGCTTCCAATTCACGGTATGAAGCGAGGTCGATACGAAGAGTACCCGCAACTTTCTTCATAGCCTTGATTTGGGCAGCTCCCCCTACACGGGATACAGAAGAACCTGCATCAATGGCTGGACGAATACCAGCATTGAACAAACTATCTTGCAAGAAGATTTGTCCATCTGTGATCGAAATCACGTTGGTTGCGATATAAGCAGAAATATCTCCTGCTTGGGTTTCAATGATTGGAAGAGCTGTAATAGAGCCACCACCCAATTCATCTGAAACTTTAGCAGAACGTTCCAACAAACGGCTGTGGAGATAGAAGACATCCCCTGGGAAGGCTTCACGTCCTGGTGGACGACGAAGAAGAAGGGACAATTCACGGTAAGCTACGGCTTGTTTTGACAAATCATCATAGACGATCAAAACGTGTTTACCGTTATACATGAACTCTTCAGCCATGGCAACCCCGGCATAAGGTGCCAAGTAGAGCAATGGAGACGGTTGTGAGGCAGATGCCGTCACGACAATCGTATAATCCATGGCTCCGTATTTACGAAGAGTTTCTACTTGCGTACGAACTGTTGATTCTTTTTGACCAATCGCCACATAGATACAGATCATGTCTTGACCCTTTTGGTTCAAGATGGTATCGATGGCAATCGAAGTTTTCCCTGTTTGACGGTCCCCGATAATCAATTCCCGTTGGCCACGTCCGATTGGAACGAGGGCATCAATGGCTTTCAAACCAGTTTGTAGGGGTTCTGAGACAGATTTCCGTTGCATAACGCCAGGAGCTGGTGTTTCAACTGGACGGAATTTATCTGTCACAATCTCACCCAAACCATCTACTGGTTGGCCAAGTGGGTTGACAACCCGACCAATCAAGGCATCCCCTGCAGGGACTTCCATGATTTTACCTGTACGACGGACAGAGTCTCCTTCACGAATATCCGTGAAATCACCCAAGATGATGATACCGACATCCGTTGTCTCTAAGTTTTGGGCCATCCCGTATGAGCCATTTTCAAAGATCAACAACTCACCACTCATGGCATTTTCAAGACCATGAGCACGGGCAATCCCGTCACCAATGTAGGTTACAACACCTGTCTCAGTGACGTCAAAGTTTGGCTTGAAATTTTCAATTTGTTGCTTAATTAAAGCGCTGATTTCTTGTGCGTTAATCGCCAAAATTCACACCACTTTCTATTTCAATTTAGATTTTATAACTTGCAATTGGTGTTTGAGACTGGTATCCAACGTTTTATGATTGGCTGTCACGACAAAGCCACCAATTAAATCTGGATCGATCTTTTGTTGGATCGAGCGAACTTGAATCCCAAATTTTCTTTCGATAATGGGGATTAGCTTTTGCTCTTGAACAGGATCCAAACCAGCAACCGTCGTAACAGTGACGACAAAAGCGTTGCTCAACAGTTGAATCTGATCCAAACAAATCGTTACAATGTCATAAAATAAGGCTTCACGATGATTGAGAATAACCACTTCAATCAAATGGTCGAGTAATTGTGAATCCGAGGGTTGAAAAAGTCTGAGACTTTTTGCTTTCTCTTCATCCTCTACACCGATATGAGCTAAGAAGTTAGCAAGTCCAGTCTCTTCAAAAATACCCTTGATTTGAGTCAATTTTTCAAAGACTAGGTCTTGTTCTCCTTTTTCAAAGACCAATTGAACAAAAGGCTGGGTATATTTCTCAATCACCATCAGTTGCTTTTTGTCCATTAGGCTTCTCCTAATTCATCAAGATAGCGATCGATCAGTTGGCGTTGACCTTCAGCATCCAGCTGTTGACTCAACAATTTGCTGGCAAGATTGACAGTGAGATCTGCCACATCGCCTTTGATACTGTTCAATGCTTCTTCTTTGTTATGCGCAATTTCTTGTTGCGCTTTTTCTTTCAAACGTACTGCTTCTTGAGTGGCTTCTGAAAGGATCTGAGATTTATTCTTTTCTGCAGTTTCCTTTGCATTTTCGACGATAGACGCAGCTTCTTTGCGGCTACCTGCCAACTCTTCTTCACGTTTACTTGCTAGTTCCTCAGCTTTTTGACGAGCTGATTCTGCTCCATCAATATCATCTGTAATCTTTTTGGCACGCGCTTCTAAAATTCCATTGATATTGTTCCATGCAAATTTCTTTATTAAAAAGATTAATAATAGGAAGGAACCAGCAATGAGAATAAAGTTACCAATAATTTCACTCATTGATACATGCATTCTTCTACTCCTCCTCTACTTACTCTTCGCCATTAATTTTCTTACCAATATAGATTGATGACAACATGGTAAACACATAGGCTTGGATACATGAAATAAAAATTGAAAATGCAGTCCATGCCATGCTACCAATAAAGGCAAATGGATACCAATAGAAAGCTTGGTGTGATAAGTTCACGAGCAAGCTTGCTAATACCTCACCCGCAAAGATATTTCCGAAGATCCGAAGTGCCAAGGAGGCAAAGTTCGTTAATTCTTCCAAAATATTCATGGGGGTCATAAATCCAGGTGTCACAAAAGCCTTTAAATATTCCTTCACACCACGTCGGCGAATTCCTTCTACATGGGCGATTAAGGTGATCAAAAATGAAAAGGCAAAGTCATAACCCAGGTTAGCGGTTGGTGATGTCCACAAATTGTAACCATTGGTCGTTTCGATTTTAGCCATCAATCCAATGTTATTGGCCACTAAAAGAAATAGGAAAAGAACAAACAAGAACAAGGAATAGTCCTTTATATAATGTTCCCCAATATTTCCTTTGGTGAAGCCTACGACAAAGTCATATGCGTATTCCAGCACATTTTGTTTGCCCTTTGGTCGGATCGTCATTTTACGGCTGGCCCAATAAATAAAGCCAAAAACCACCAAAACAGCAATCAAGGTCATAGCAAGTAGGGTCAAATTAAAAGTTACAGGTCCAAGAGTTATCGTTGGAGTGATACTTTCTTCCAAGTTTTGACACCTCCTTTTCTAAAATAGAAGTGCTTATTTGATAATGAAGGCCATAACCAAGGTTACGAAGAAAGTACCTTCGACAAAGGCAACACCAAGAATCAAGAGGCTACGCAATTGACCAATAATTTCTGGTTGACGAGACGCAGATTTCAATAGGCTGCTCATCATCAAACCTTCTGCCAGTGATACACCAAAGCAGGCTAAACAAAGACCTAAAAATGTTAAATTCATGATGAATTCTCCTTAAATAAATTTTACTCCCTTAGTTTACTCCTAAAAGATATAATAGTCAAATATTTCCTAGAAAAGAAAGCGTTTTTGTTAAATTACGTTATTTTTTTAATATGATAATTTTTCCGACCTACGATTGATTCCTTTTAATTTTTAGACACTTTGTCCACCTCTATTTATTTTTCTTCTAAAAAACTCTCACCTGCTCAGCAGATGAGAGAATTCGATTATTTAAAGATAGACGTTTTGAAACTGTCTGTTTGTTGCAGCAATTTCTTAAAGACTTTTTCTTTCAGTGCAACCGTATTGTCAAATTTGACAGAACCGTTACTTAGAGTAGCCTTATCTTTATCCACTGCTTCAGCAAATGCACGTTTCAAGTCTTCATAGCTATTGTATGTCTTCCCATCGATGTCAATAGCCTGCATTCCATTTTTGGCACTGGTCACCACTTCATTGAAGTAAGCTTTCTTCCAATCTTCAAGGGTACTGAATCTTCCATCAGAAATCTTCTGAATGACGAAGTCATCTCCTAGAGTGGCAAGTCCAGCTTGTTTAGACTCTTGTTTATACTTGTTTGAAGCATAACCCAGGAATCCTTTTTCATAGCCATAATAGCCCCAAATTCTGAAGGTATTGTGTTTGAAGGACATGGCTCCAGGAGCCCCTTTACTAGTGTTCCCACCATAGATCCCTGTCATCATCGGAACAGTCACATAGGCTGAACCAAAGTCAGACGGATTATAGACGCCATTTCCAGGACCACGATTGGTCATGAAGTTGTTGGTGATGAGTTCATCTACTGTGTTTAAAGCAATCGCTTTTTCCTCATCGTTCAAAGGACGTACCTTATCGAATTGATTCTTGGTGTTAGCTCCACGGTACTGTTTATCAACCTTCTTGAACCAAGCATTGTTTAATGCTTGACTGCCTTTATTGAGGACAGCCTCTCCTTCCAGGTAATCCAGAAGCATGAGGGTGTCGTTATAGCCTTTCATGTACCGATCAATCTCCTCGCGTGAAGTGAGATCATTTGGATTGGTATTGTACCATTGGTTTCCATCATTTGGACGTTCATAGGCCATGTTGAGACCCAAGGCCTTGTATTCCCCATTTGGATTGGATACTGATGGTGTTTGGAGCATGCCTTGGGCAAAGGCTTCGATATCGGTTCCTTCGCGATGTCTCCAACCACCTAAGTAAACCATGCGGTCATTGACGTGCGTTGTTTCGTGCGTGAAGGCAGAGACCCCAAAGTCACTGATCATATCGGTCACCATGAAGAAGACAGAGTCGTCTTTATATGGATTTCCGTAAATTCGCGCCACTGCTCCCATCCGCCAATCTGTCGCATGGTAACGATCGGTTGGACCATACAACTCCCGAATTGGAGCGACATCCTTGCCACTGTTGGTATGACCATAACGGTTTGTACTAATGCCCTTGTAGTTTTGGTTATCAAGGACAGGGGTCGGAACCATATTATTGCTCTTCAAGAGTTGATTGCGAACCTTATCCGTTGCCAGACGTGACCAGAAATCTAGGTAATTCTGTTGTCCTTTAGCCACCTTGTCAATTTCCGCTTTGAAGACCGTTCGTTCCGCTTCAGTATTCTTGCCATATTTCTCAAAGGAACTGTAGGCCATGGTATTGTAAGTTGAAATTAAGAACATATGGGCATCTTTTAAGTTCAAGAGTGGCAAAATCATTTTACCGTGAACATCATTGTTTAAGCCCTCATAGGCTCTATGCTTAGCAGATGCGAAAGCTGGATTGGTCGTCTCAGGCTCCACTATATAGACATTGTCTTTGGTTGCTTTGATGAACCAATCATTCAAGTCTCTATCACTTGTAAAGAGCTCCATATTGTACTTCAGGAAGTCATTTAGGTTGCTAGAAAGAGTAGACTTCGCAACGACTTCTCGGAAGGCATCATGGGTACGAGTCCCTTTGATGTAGTCTTCTTTTGAACCAATTTCAATCAAGCGGCCTAAAACATCAACACTCTTCCCATAGAAGTCTGGCTTGAACAACATGAGCTGCTTGAGATTGACATCATCAAACTTCACTCCGTAATAACGATTGAGGTAAGAGAGCCCCAAAAGAACAGCGGCCTTGTTGTCATCAAGTTTCTTGATAAGGGCCCGTTTGGCAGCTTCATCCGTGTTTAATTGATGGTCTTGGTTTTCAACCAGTTGTTTGACAAAGTGAGTCAGATTGTCCTTGACTGCTTGGAAACTTTCTTCAAGGTAAAGGTTCTTAATAGCATTGACTTTGTTAGGACCTGTTCGACCAAGATGTGTGTAGATTGGATCTGATTGTAATTCGACAGGGCTTAATTTCCCTACGATAGCACTGATGAGATCGCTCCGGTCTTTGTCCACCATATTTGGCGTGTAGACTACTTCACCGAGCTCCGCCACACTGTACTCTTTGACTTGTTTGACTTTAGACTCTTTCGGTGAAATGCTAAAGATATCTTTGGTCTTATCCGCATAATGGATCAGGATGTGATCCGCATCCGCTAGTTCCGTGACAAAATCATTGCCCTTCATAGCCGTTACAGACAAGACTTCCTTGGTCAAGAGAGGACTCGTTGCAGCCAATTCATTCCCTTGGTCGACAATCCATTCTTTGTTGTAGAATGGTTGCAATTTAGCAATATTGCGGTAAGCTAGCTCACGAGTCGCATCGTAACCAGTGATGGCCTTGTATTGATCGTCTTTGCTAACAAGGTGATTGAGCGTATCTTCAATCGGTTTGCTGCTGGTGAATTTATCAGCAGTGATTCCCATTGCTTCGATTTTCTGCTCAGCTTCTGCCAGCGAGATGCTTGGGATTTTACGGGAGTTGTTAAAGGTTTTCTTCCCTTCACTCACGCCTTCCACGCTGTAATTGCGCTTGGTTCTTGAATAGGTGAAGTAATCATCAGCGTCGATATCCGAATGTCCGAAGACCATCTCACCAGTTTTGACTTTCATCATGGTGATGTTGTCTTCAATAGTCCCCAAGGCCCAGTTGGTCCCTAGTAATCCACCAGATTGAACCGCTTCTTTGAGTTCAATTGAACCTTTAGCAACTGAATTTCTGAGGACCCCTTCTTTACCGACCGTGTAGTTATTAGCACCATTTTGAGAGGAATAAACGAGACCTGCCGCTTTGGCTTTATTACCAGTAATTTCAGCATCAACGTAAGCTTTTTCAACAACACCTTTCCAGTTCTCGCCAAGGACACCCGCTAGATAGCCACCTTTGTTACCAGCAGCGTGCAGTTTACCGATAAAGGCGACATTACTGACTTTCCCACTGCCATCAATTTTATTGACGATTCCTGCTACGTCATTGTTCCCGACAACACTTCCTGTTACTTTAACGTTCTCGACAGTTGCATTGTTTTTGATGACACCTGCGATTGGGGCTACTCGATCTGTCCCAGGTAGGTCAATATTGACATTTTCAAGCAAGAGATTCTTAACCGAGCCACCTTCGATGTTCCCAAATAATGGTCTTGTAATGTTATGGATGGCAAATGTATTCCCATCCGTACTTTCCAAAATTCCCTTGAAGGCATTGGTCACATAGGATTTTCCTGCTGCTGGTACATTAGCCGCATTCATATTGTTACCAAGCTTAAAGGTGCCAGTCGGATTGGCTTGCATGGCTTTTACAAGTTCGTTGAAATTGTAGTAGACATCACCTTCATGTGCTTTGGGTTTCGCAATATAGTGGACATAGTCCTCACTAAATTGGTTGTCCGCAGTCCGTTGGATGAGATCAGGAGCTTTGGCTGTTACTTTGTAGAGGGTCGTGCCATCTACCGTCACTTCTTCAATTTTATCAACCGCTAGTTTTGTAACCTTATTATCATGGGTGGTAACCTTTAAGTAGTAAGGCTTCACATCTGATGGTGTTTCAGACAAGAGGCTGCTATCGGTCTCAAGACCTTGGTCATCCACGCTAATCAGACTGGTTTCCTTGATGTTTTTGATTTCAACTTTTTTAAGATCAATTCTCAGTGGTTCTTCCTTGAGAACTTCTTCTTCATCCCCATTTCCACGATCATAGACCATGGTCGTTGCGAGCGTATAATCCTTGTAATAGTCTAAGTCTACTAAGGCAGCTGCCAAGTTCGTCTCTGAAAGGGTCAGGGTTTTCACCACTTGATCACCCTTCTTCAATACAGCCTGGATGGACTTGATGGTCACACCGTCTGGTTTGTCCAAACGATAAGTAGCTTTAGCACTGCGCTTCAATTCTTCCTTATCGACCTGGGTCAAAGTCAAGGTTGGCTTGTCAAGTTCTTTGGCCCCTTGTTGAATGATCTGATCTTGCGCTTGTTCAACTACTTCCTCAGAAATCGTAGGAGCATCCGTTGTCTTAACTCCCTTAATGGTCTTGTAGACCTTGGTGATTTTCTTCTTCCCATTCTTACCGGCTTGAGAAACTCTTTCAGTTCCTTTTAGCAAGGTAGCATCTTGTTCAGTTACCGTCTTAAATGGAATTTCCTCAAACGAAACATCCTCTGTTTGGCCTTCAATCGCCTTACTTCCACGACTAATTTTTTCTGTCACAGGAGCTTTTACCGTTTCAGTTGTCGTGCTGAGGGGCTCACCATTTTTCTCACCATTGACCGTCTTATAAACACGGCGAATTTCCTGGCTACCGGCCTCACCTTTCTGAAGAAGGCTTTCTTCATCGGTGTAACGATTGGCATCCGTTACATACTCTGTTTCATATGGAAGGATTACCGTTTCTGTCTCTGTTACCGTCCCTTCCGTAACTTGATAGGTTGGGTTCTCCGGTTGAACAGGGGCTTCGCCGACATGACCTTCTTCCTGTGTTCCCTTAGCTTCCACCACACCTGTATAGGCTGGGTTCTCTGGTTGAACAGGAGCTTCGCCGACATGGCCTTCTTCCTGTGTTCCCTTAGCTTCCACCACACCTGTATAGGCTGGGTTCTCCGGTTGAATAGGGGCTTCGCCAACATGGCCTTCTTCTTGTGTCCCTTTGGCTTCCACCACACCTGTATAGGCTGGGTTCTCCGGTTGGATAGGGGCTTCGCCAACATGGCCTTCTTCTTGTGTCCCCTTAGCCGTTACAACTGGAGAAGGGCTGGGTTGAGGGGTTGGTTGGGCATCTTCTTTTGTCCCAACAGCAAGAATTTGTGAAACTGGTTCTTTAGTGACCTTGCTTTCAACGACTCTGCGAACTTCTTGTCCATCTACCACACTCACTTCTGTCAATAGGGTCCGCTCCCCATTTTGACCAGCAGTCAGCACCTTGGTTTGCCCTTTAGGTAATGTAGGATCAGCTTGTTTGACAGTTTCAAATGGCACAGGCTCAGTAGAGACTTCCAGGCTTGGTTTTTCAACTTGAGGAAAGGCTGGAGAGACTTCTGGGGTCACACGCGCTTGTGCTTCCACTTGTGGAATACCTGTACTTGTTTTGATCGTTCCTTCTACAGAAGGTTTCGTTTCCTGCATAGCCTTTGGCTCTCGTAAGCTCGTCTTTTGGACTGACGGGTAGCGCAGATAACCAATATAGTCATAGCCGTCAATTTGAATCACGCCATTTGCAAGATCTTTGCTCGATGCGATCGCAAGATCCTGATTATAGACGCGCAAAACTTGATTTTGTAGGGCTGCGACTTCAACTGGAAGTAGAAGACTTTGTCCCATGGCTCCAATCAAAAGGACGCCCATGACCTTCTTCCGGTGCTTTTTAGAGAGTAAGAGGACCGCAAAGGAATCTGTGGCTAGACTTAGCCCAAAAAGGGCGACTTCCTGACTTCCTGTTTGAGGAAGAACCGACTGAATTGCTTCCTTCTTCTTATAGACGAGATAGAAAGTATCTTCATTTTGATACTCTTCAGGGATTGCATGAATCACCTGTGCTTTTTCTTCAGCAGTCAGCTCTTCTTCTGTCACATATCCTAAGTGAACATGAGCAGGTAGAGTCATCTGATCAGCTTGTACAGGACGAGCTCCTAACAAGCTTCCTCCTAATAAAAAGGCTCCAATGGCCACCGGACCAACACCAACAGATAATTTCCGAATCGAATATTTGGTCTTCTTTTCAAAAAATTGTTTTGCTTTTTTCATCCTAAAATTCCTATATAGTAATATTTAACCCTCGAGCAGGGACCTGATTATTTTTAGAGAGGATGGGATCCTTTCCAGAAATAAGAACCTTCCCGGGATTTTTTACCTTTACCTATCTTATCTTTTTTCTTCTATTTTAGCAAGCTCTAAAACTCAAAAAAATAAACCGTTTTCTTTATAGGAAGAAAGCAACACAAAAAAACGCCTCGAAAGGCGTTTGTATCATAGTTCTATTTATAAGGATTGGTACAAATCATTGTATCGTTGACTAGCCGTATCCCATGAGAAGTCACGTGTCATAGCTTGTTCTTGGAGACCATACCAAGCCTGTTTGTCATTGTAGTAGACAGCCAAGGCTTCATCAACTGCCCAGTTAAACCAATAGCCAGACAAATTATTGAAACTAAAGCCTGTTCCACTTCCATCAACAGCATTAAACGGTTGAACCGTATCACGAAGTCCGCCGACTTCATGCACCAAAGGAAGAGTTCCATAACGCATGGCCATCATTTGAGAAAGGCCACACGGTTCAAAGCGACTTGGCATCAAGAAGACATCTGATGCTGCATAGATTTCTTGGGCCAATTGGACATCAAATGTGATATTCGCTGAAAGTTTATCTGGGTAGGCTTGACCAAACCAAGCAAAGGCATTTTCAAATCCAGGATCTCCTGTACCGAGCAAGACAATCTGAATATCCTTTTGCAAAAGTTGATGCAACTCTTCTACCACCACATCAAAACCTTTTTGACGTGTCAAACGAGAGACGATCCCAAACAAAGGAACATCATTGCGAACAGGTAGACCAACACGTTCTTGAAGAGCTCGTTTGCTAGCTGCTTTACCTGAAAGATCTGAGAGACTGAAGTGATACGTCAAGAGTGGATCCATTTCAGGATTATACAGATCCGCATCAATCCCGTTAACAATCCCTGTCACCTTGCCAGACTCCATCCGAAGGATCTGATCCAAGCCACAACCATATTCAGCAGTCATAATCTCATGCGCATAGCTAGGAGAAACAGTTGTCACACGGTCAGCATATAGAATACCAGCTTTCATCCAGTTCAGGCAATCATTCCACCGAAGCGTTCCATCTGCATAGCGTTCAAATCCAACTCCGAATAGGTCCCACAACATTCCTGGGTCGAACTGACCTTGGAATTCCAAATTATGGATGGTCAATACTGTCTTAATTCCATGATAAGCTTGAATCCAGCGGTATTTTTCCTTCAGCAAGAAAGGAATCATCGCCGTATGGTAATCATGGGCATGAAGAACATCTGGAATGAAGTCAACTCGTTCCATCGTTTCTAAGGCCGCGAGCTGGAAGAAGGCAAAGCGTTCGCCATCATCGAAGTCACCATACACATGTCCTCTAAAGAAATAGTGTTGGTTATCAATAAAGTAAAAGGTGACTCCATCGCGCACAATGCGTTTCACACCCACATATTGACTTCTCCAGCCAACCTTGGTCTCAAAATGCAAGACATCTTCGATTTGATCTCCAAACTTAGCCTCTACCATATCATAGTAAGGGAGGATCACGCGCACATCATGACCACTTTTCGCTAAGGATTTAGGAAGAGCGCCAATAACGTCTCCCAAACCACCTGTTTTAGAAAACGGTGCTCCTTCAGCTGCAACAAATAATAGTTTCATTAGACAATATCCTCTGTAACAATCGTTCCTTTTTTAACCACGACAGGTGCTTCTTCTGTCCCACGAATCGTCACACCAGCAGCCACTTCAACACCCTTATCCAGAATGGCATGTTCGACGATTGCATTTTCATGAATCACAACACCAGGGAAGAGAAGACTACTGCGGACCTCTGAACCTTGATGAAGGCGTACCCGACGTGAAACAATGGAACGTTCAACGGTTCCTTCTACAATACTACCCGAAGCAAATTGAGACGTTTTAATATGTGATGTCTTGGAATAATACGTTGGTTCTTCATTCTTCACTTTCGTATACACCTTTTGGTTTGGTGAAAAGAGCTTCATGAATTTTTGGTTTTCCAACATATCCAAGTTTGCATGGTAGTATGATTCAACTGAATGAATATTGGCTAAGTAACCTGTATATTCAAAGGCAAAAGCATTGTATTCCACCGCCAAATCACGCAAGATATAGCGCAATTTTTGTGGGTATTCTTTCTTAGCTTCTTCTTCAATTTTTTCAATCAACCAAGGAGTGTCCACAATAAAGACATCTGTTGACATGTTGTATACTTCATCAGGATCCTTGCCATCAAAAAGTTTTTGCTCTGTAACATGGTCTGTTTCATCAATTTTCAAGACAGCATTCACTTCAGAAATGTTTTGCAGATGCAACTTTTTATAAACCACTGTAATCGGACGATCAACGCTATTATGCAAGTGGAAAATCTGATTGAGGTCAATATTCATTAATACATCACAGTTCAAAGCAACTGTTTGGTTAGAACCAGACCGTTTCAAGTAGGTCAATAATTGTTGGTAGTATTCTGGCCCTACCGTTGTATTTTCAACTGGAGTATTATAGATTCCGAGGTAATAGTGGCTCAATAAAGTAGACAAGCCCCACTCACGACCTGAACGAATATGGTCAAAGACCGAACTAATATTTTCTTGTTGGAAAATCCCAAAAACACTACGAATACCAGCATTTGCAAGACTAGACAATGGGAAATCGATTAAGCGGTATTTCCCATCAAACGGTAGTGATGCTACCGGACGATGGCTGGTCAAAGTGGACATATCATGATACCCAACTGTATTTCCTAAAATGGCTGAATATTTATCAATCTTCATCTGTTGCTACCCCCACTTTTTCATTGTAACCGACAACTTGTACTTCCTCTGTTCCATCAATCACGACACCTTCTGCAATGACTGCGCCTTCTCCGATAATCGCGCGTTTCACAACAGCTCCTTTACCGATAATGGCATTGCTCATCACGACAGCATCTTCGACAACTGCTCCTTCACGAACTTGAGCTTCTGTTGATAAGATGGAGTGTTTGACTGTACCGTCTACCGAACAACCGTCGACGACAAGAGAATCTTCGACGTGGCCATGTTCCCCAAAGAAGTTCGGTGGAGAAATGAGGTTGCGTGAATAGATTTTCCAGTGACGATCGCGACTATCCAAGGCATTATTTGGATCGATATATTCCATATTGGCTTCCCAAAGAGACTCGATCGTACCAACGTCTTTCCAATAACCATTGAATTCATAAGCATAAACACTTTCGCCTGATTCTAGATAAGTTGGAATGACATTTTTACCGAAGTCTGACATATCGATATCACTCTTTTCAGCAGCAACCAACATATTGCGGAGACGAGCCCAGTCAAAGATGTAAATCCCCATGGAAGCCTTGGTAGATTTTGGTTCAGCTGGTTTTTCTTCAAATTCGACAATCCGATTATTGGCATCTGTATTCATGATTCCAAAACGGCTTGCTTCCTTCAAAGGTACATCTAGGACGGCAACAGTTAAGCTTGCATTATTATCCTTGTGCGCTTGAAGCATATCATCGTAATCCATCTTATAGATGTGGTCCCCAGATAATATCAAGACATATTCCGGATTGATGCTGTCGATATAGTCGATGTTTTGGAGGATGGCATGGCTAGTTCCTTCAAACCAACGATTTCCTTCACTAGCTGAATAAGGTTGGAGAATAGACACACCCGTATTGATTCCATCCAAGCCCCAGCTGGAACCATTCCCAATATGGCTGTTAAGGGCAAGTGGCTGGTACTGTGTAATCACACCAACATTGTGAATTCCTGAGTTGGCGCAGTTTGATAGCGCAAAATCGATAATCCGATAGCGCCCACCAAATTGAACCGCAGGTTTTGCGATGTTTTTGGTTAATTTTCCAAGACGTGTTCCTTGCCCACCGGCAAGAATTAAAGCGAGCATTTCATTCTTCATTGACTACTTCCTCTTTTTAAAGCTTGGACTCCCATAGAGTCAACCGATCGTCATTTCTTATCTGATGTTTTAGATTTTGTCTTACGCACCTTGCGTTTTACCTTCCAAATACTAGCCCCTAAAGCCGGCAAAGTAAAGGTCAAAGTTTGTTCATAATCCTTCCACAGTCCATCTTGAGACTGAACTGTCGGATTGTGCTCTTTCCAGACACCTCCCCATTCTTCTAATTCTGTATTCCAAATTTCTTCATAGACCGCTGATACAGGCACACCAATCGTAAAGTCCTTGCGTTCCACTGGTGCCATATTGAAAACACACACCAGAAGATCGCCTTTACGATTTTTCCGAACCATAGACAAGACGCTCTGATCCCGGTTATCTGCATCAATAATCTCTAAGCCATCAAAGCTATCATCAATCTCCCACAATTCCTTGTGTTCTTTGTAGAAATGATTGAGCTGAGAAGTGAAACGACGCATCTTAGCATTCATTTCATCCTCTAGATTGCCCCATTCCAGTTGCTCTTCTGACTTCCATTCCAAAAATTGACCAAATTCCGAACCCATAAAGAGTAATTTTTTTCCTGGATGGCAAATCTGATAGGTCAAAAGGTTACGGAGTCCAGCAAATTGATTGTAACGATCTCCCCACATCTTATGCATCAAACTCTTCTTACCATGCACCACTTCATCGTGTGAAAATGGTAGTAAGAAGTTTTCAGAAAATGCATACATGAAACTAAAAGTTACCAGGTTAAAGTCAAATTTCCGGTAGACGGGATCTTCTTCATAGAATCGAAGGATATCATTCATCCAACCCATATTCCATTTATAGTCAAACCCTAAGCCACCTTCTTCTTCAGGGCCTGTGATCTTTTGACCAGCAGAACTTTCTTCTGCAATCATCATGACATCTGGGTGTTCGTTCTTGATAATCGCATTCAAACGTCTAAGGAAATGAACGCCTTCGTAGTTGAGGTTTCCACCATCAATATTTGGTGTCCATGGACCACTATCGTAGTCAAGATAGAGCATATTGCTCACAGCATCGACCCGAATCCCATCTAAATGATAGGTATCAATCCAAAACTTCAAACTAGAAATCAAGAATGACTGGACTTGATTCTTCCCTAAATCGAAGTTCAAGGCTCCCCATCCGTAGTTATGGGCACGATGTTCATCCTGGTATTCAAAGGTTGGTGTTCCATCATAATAAGCCAAGGCATCATCATTGATAATGAAATGTCCTGGTACCCAATCCACGATCACTCCGATATTGTTGAGGTGGCATTCTTCCACGAAGTCTTGAAACTCTTCTGGACTACCATAAGTCTGCTCGAGTGCAAAATATCCCATGAGCTGATAGCCCCAACTCAAGCCCAATGGATGGGCCATCACTGGCATAAATTCCACGTGGGTGTAGTTCATCTCCACCAAATATGGAATTAATTCTTCTTTTAGTTGTTTGAAGGTATAGGAACTGTGATCCTCATTACGTTTCCACGATCCTGCATGAACCTCGTAAATATTAACGGGTCGTTCCTTAAAACCAAGTTTTTTGCGGCGTGCTCTCCAGAGACCATCTTTCCAGTTTTTCTCTGGAATCGTCTTAATAATAGAACCTGTATTGGGTCTCTTTTCCATCCATAACGCTAGAGGATCGATTTTTTGCACCTGATGGCCATTTTGTCGAGTCACCAAATACTTGTATATATCTCCCTCTTTTGCATCGGAACAGAAGACTTCCCAGACGCCTCCTTCATTACGAACCATTGGAATTCTACGGGCTTCCCAATCAGTGAAATCACCAATCAGATCCACCGCCTGAGCATTGGGAGCCCAAACACGGAAGGTAAAGCCTTCTTGTTCTCCCCTTGTTTCCTTGTGAGCTCCTAAGTACTCTTGAAGATGGAAATTATCCCCTCTTCCAAATGTCCATAAGTCTGTGCTTCTATCCATATACTCACCTCTTTATTTTTGAAAGCGTTTTCTAATTGTTTTTATTTTACTATAAAATCACTTAATTTTCAAGTTGATTCCTGTAAAATCATGTAAAATTATCAGGAAAAGTTTTTCCATTTTCTTTCCCGAACCTTTTACTGCATTCCTTCGCTTTCCTCCTAATCTTACTTACGATTATACTATATATACGAGGAAAATTAAACAAAAAACCGAACATTTAAATCACTATTTTTATTACTAACTAGTTTATTACGAATAAAATGAACATTTTTAAGAATAATGTAAAAAAAGACTAAGACAGATTTGTCTTAGTCTTGTTGAATTCTTAGTCTACGTTCACGTATTCTTTTGAAAGTTCAAGAACTTCTTCC
>OGYU01000533.1_pt1 | contig 31262 bp, 27 predicted proteins | sample 1576581 | NCBI WGS metagenome assembly OGYU01 (sample SAMEA3541547, study PRJEB24748) | human gut metagenome | biome: human gut; feature: human-associated habitat; material: faeces | place: China | collected 2012 | reverse complement strand
GTTGATGGTGAGCGAGCCGAGGGACGGGCCGGTGTCCACCAGGATGTAGTCATAATCCGCCCGGAGAGGCGCCAGCAGCTTGGCAAGGCAATCGTCCTTTCGCTCAATCAACAGGTTCACCTCTGCCACGGTCAGCGTTTTTTTGGACGGGAGCAGGTCCACCTTGCCTATGTTCAGGATGTAACTGGCCTTTTCCGGCAGAACTTCATCCATGACTAATTTCATCATCAGGCTGGCCGCCGTCTCCTGCAAAGCGGCTGGTGCCACGCCAAAGCTGATCGTCAGATTGGTTTGGGGGTCGAAGTCCACCGCCAATACTTTTTTCCCCAGCTCCGCCAGGGAGTAGGCCAGGTTCCGGGTACTACTGGTCTTTGCCACGCCCCCTTTCTGGTTTGCCATCACGATAATCTTACACACGGGTTCTCAACCTCCTGTTTTCAGTGGATTTACGCTGTTTCAGCGCATAAAAAAACTTGGACTAAACTCGCACCCCGTTATTGGAGTTCTGACTTTAGTCCAAGTATAGCTGTATCATCGGTAAAGTGCGTAGGGTTGGGCAGCCCATTCCGGCGGGCAAAATCCTCTAACATCTGTTTTTGGTTGGATATGGAGTTGCTCTCGCCCTGTAACTCATCGTCCCGGCTCAGGCGCTCGTACAGTGGGGTAATTTTTTCATTTCTCATGGCTGTACCTCCTGAAACAAAAATGCTCTAAGTGATTGCTTCACTAACCATGACAAAATCATGATTAAGAAGTCACTTAGAGCATATATCACCGCTGGCCAATTTGTACTTTTTATACTGTTTGACCGCGAAGCAATCCGGCTTGCGCTTTTCAAGCCCGGCAAACATATAGTCCACCGCGTTCATAAAATCCTCGTCATCCTCCTTGACCTCCATGCCGGAAATCATATCCACAAGGGTATTCATGTTCCGATCCTCGGCAGGCCCCTCGAAAATGATGTAGGCAATCAGGGCGCAGTATAAAAGCGTTTCCGATTTCGTCCAGAATGGATCGCCTTCCTTGCCTTCGCCCTTTGTGTTGGAAATCAGGGCATCCACGAATTTCAGAATATCGGCCTCGTTGCGGATATACGCCAGCGGGTTATAGTGCATGGATTTTGAAAAATCTATGCTGTTGAATACCTTGATTTTGTACCCGCGTTTTTGCAGGAAAGCTCCGACCTGTCCCAGCACACCGCCTTTGGGATCGACCACCACATAAGAGGAATGAGCCTGTAAAAGCTGGGGCGTGAGCCAGAAGCGGGTTTTGCCGGAGCCGGACGAGCCGATAATGCAGCAATTCAGGTTTCGGGCATTTGCGGGGATTTTCGGGCGGGTGTTCATCGTGAGAAACTCCGTCCCGGTCAAAATCACGTTGTTTTCAAACCTTGGATCAACAAACGGTTTGATGTCTTTTTCCGTTCCCCACCGGGCGCTGCCGTATTCTGCATCCCGCCGAAACTTCTTAGCGTTCTTGCTTTTGAAATAGATCAGCAGCCGGAAACCAACTGCGCCTACAATACCAACAAGCCAATCCAGCGGAGCAAGACCGGGTGCAAAGTCAGCAAAGGCCGGGCCAATCGTCTGGCCCAGCCCGATGAGCTTATGTGCAAAATCGTTCCCCGCCGCCAGCCGGTAGGCCGTTCCCAGCTTGAGGAACGCCCACAGGATGAATAGATAGGGAATGTTCGGAATGAGATATTTTCTGATCTTATCTGTCCTCATGGGCCACCTCCTTTGCACGTTCTTTCTGCTTCGGCTTTTCTTTGGAAAGCTGATCTGCCGCCTGTTGCAGTTGTTCCCGGATGGGAACACGGTTCGATTTTGCTTTGCTTAACACCTTCCGGGAATACTCAGAAAAGCAGGCGGTCATTGCGTCTGCCTGTCCAGCCTTGAAAAACAGCAGGTATTTGTCCGGCCCGGTTTTATAGAACGCATAGTCTACATTCCATTTCCGGGCCACGCGGTCAAAGGACTTGGCATCCCCGGATAGCTCAATGCTGTTGGTGGCTGTACCGTGGGCCATGAGCTTTCGCACACTTTGTTTTCCATGCGGTACTTGCCGCCCACGGTATGCCTTGCGGATCTTCCGGCCCACCATGCCCAGCACATACGCCAGTCCCCGCGCCGTCAGCTTGGTTGTTTTTACGGATATGGCTATCGTGCGCCGGGAAATATCTTCATCAATCAGTTACACCGCCTCCTTCCTTGGGACAATTTGTCTCGAAGTGCCATCACCGATCCCCACGGTCTTTTTTCTGCATTTGACGGTAGCCCTCCAAAGAAGAACCGTCTATGATTTCCTGATAAGCGGCCATTTGCTCCCGGATAGAGAGCTTCGGGAAAGAGAATACCTTATGCTCCTTGGGAATATCCTGCAAGCCGTGATACACTTCCACGAAATGATCGCTTTCTTTGACAACATAGCCGCCCGGGGCAAAATGGCCGTTTTCGTGGATGCAGGCATCCCGGCCATACGCCTCATAATCGAAATACGGTTTTACCTGATCCGGCACATCCAACATTTCCAGATCGTCCACATAAATACGCCCCAGCGTTTCCTCATCGGATACGCCGGGGTAAAAACCGTAACAGTCCAGATTTTGTGTCAGATTGATGATGTCCCGCACCGAAGAACAGTGATCGCCGCTGTCGAGGACGGCCTCCAGTGTTTCCAGCTCCGATGAGGTAAGCTCGGAAAGCAGGCAGGCCAGATGATTAAGCTCATCCAGATTTTCATACTCGCTCAAATGGTCATAGAGCCCCAGCACATCCCCATCGAAAGAGGTAATAAAAATTTCCTGATAGCGGACGCCATCCACGCCGATCCGTTTCAAGAGAGCCTCCACCTCCTGGGCGGTTGTGGGAAATTTCAGTGTTTCACCCACAAGCTGGCCCTCGCTGTACTTTCCGGCGTTGGTAACGTAGGCTTCAAACAGGGTTGCCATTAGCGGCGGCCCTGTCCCTTGACGGTCAGGATGCCCTCAAGGGTTGTTGCCGTAATTCCCAGCCGCTGGGCCACGGCAATATCATTTTTCATGGCTTCGGTCATACTGTGCCCGCAAACAACCAGCACATGAGAACGGCGGAGCAGGTCACGGCTCATGTCGATGCCGCTTTTATGCTCCTCGGGAACAGCATCATTGAGAAACAGGGGCAAGTACAGGGGCGGGCAAATAGGAGAAAAGCCTGCCTCATACACGGTGCGGCAATACTGCGCCGCCAGTTCTGCGTTTTCGCTATCGCCGCCGAGCCATGCAGCGGTGATATAAGCAAGGGGTCGTTTCATCGTTCATACCTCCGATATTTTAATAAGAAAGTTCAACCCAAACCCCACGCCCTTTCCCAGTCTTGGGAAAGGGGGCGGCTCTGGAGGATATACCCCCGCCGCTTGCCGGGGAAATAGCACAGCCGGGGCAGACCGTCAAGGGCGAGCCGCCGAAAACGGCGGTGCGCTGCACCCTTGACGGCCCACTCCCGGCTGTACTAAAAAACAGGCGGCGACGGGGGATATATACCACCAGAGCTTCTGCGCGAGGGCGGGACCCTCGGGACAAAGTGTCTCGAAGTTGTTACTTATCAAGTTCCTGCTTTTTCGGGGCTTTTGCCAGCTCCGGCGGCTGTTTTTCTTTCCAGTCATCCAGCAGGGACATAATCTGTTCTTTCATTTTGGCGGGAGTGACCTCCTTGCCAAAATACTTTTCCAGTTCCGCAGTAGAAATAATCACGCCTCGATCCTCCTTTTTCTGTTCTGATAAGATGCCGTCAATGACATCGCCGTTGAGCTTGCCTTCCTTATCCAGCTCCCGGAGCCGTTTAGCTTGGGCCAGCGAGGGCGAAGCCTGCTCCCCGTCAATGGAAACAGCAATAAGCCTCTGATTTTTCGGTTTGATGTAGGACAGTTCCACGGCAGGCATAAAGCCCATCTTTTTATCGTCTACCTTATCCAGAAGCTCCGGCACAAGGGAGTTGAGCCGCAAGTAGCGCATGACCTTTTTATAGTTCATTTCATGCGCCTCGCCTACAATCTCAACCGAGCGTTTCCCGACATCGCCTTCCGCAACACCTTTCAGCCGCCCGCCCTGATGCTTGATGTCCTCAACCTCGAGTTCCAGCAGCGCGGCCAATTCGCTGGGGAGCATCCCGTCACGCTGCTTGTTGCTGTCCTTCATGGCCTGTACCGCTTCGTGGTCGGTCATTTCACGGACGATAAAGGGCATTTCCTCCAGTCCAGCCAGCTCACTGCCGTGGGTACGGCGATGGCCCGCTACAATTTCATAGCCGTTTCCATCTTTCTCCGGGCGGGCAAGACCGGGAACCATTACACCGTTTACGCGGATAGAAGCAACGATTTCCTGCATCTTCGCATCGTCCTGTACCTTAAAGGGGTGCGGACGGAATGTGTGAAACGGATGAACCTCGGAAAGTTTCAGATAAACCAGCTTGCCTTCCTCAACCGGGCGGGGCGGTGTGGTCGGCTCGGGAGCCGTCTGTTCCGCAGTAGCAGTTTCCTTCGGTGCCGTATCCTGTGCGGGCTTAATGGGCTCCTTGGCATCCGGGGCCTTTCCGTCACTTCGGGACACTTTGTCTCGTTTGGACGGCTTGGGCTTGTCAGGGGCCGTCTTATCCGCCTTGGGTGGGCGGCCCTTGCGGGCCTCAGCCGATTTCTCCGATTTTTGATTTTCAGTCGCGGCCTTTTCTGCTTTCGGCGGACGGCCACGGCGCGGCTTTTTCGGCTCCTCCGTATTGGCGGGCTGCGGTGTTTCTCCGGGGGCTGCCGCCTCCGGCGCTTCGGGGGTTTCCGCCTTTTCGACTTCGGCGCGGGCGTTCTGTCTCTTTTCTGCCATAAGCTCATTGATTTTGTCAAAGGACACAACCACATCGCCGGGCTCAGGTATGGTAGGCCCGGTCTGTTCCTGCCGGGGCTCAGACGCTGCGGCCTGTTCGGGTGTGGTGATAGGCTCGGCGGCCTCCGGGGAAGTATTCTCCGCAGGGCCTGTGTTCAGTTTTTCATCGGCCATTTACGATCCTCCTTTTCGTTAAAGTTGCACAAATTTGAACGCTAAAATTTTGTAGTTATTTTTGTGCCTCCTTTCCGTCTATCCACGCAAAAAAGCCGCCCGTTTTTCATGCCGGACGGCTTTTTGCGTAATGTGATAGATCAAATATTATTTTTTCTGGTTTGCAGGCTCCGAAAAGCCTTGTATTTACAGTGTTCCTAATAGGAAGTAATCATATTTAAAATAACCTGCCGTATTGTAAACAGCTTCTTTCATATCTCCATAAAAAATGTTCAGCATTTCTTGTCCTCTCTTTTTACCATACTAGATTTTTGATATCCCGTAGAGCCTTTGATGTAAAATTTTAAAATATTGCTTTTTATTTAAATATGATACCTCAAAATACTGGAGGATTTCAATACATCTCATGTTTCTATTAATCTCGGCAAAGAGAAAACGGAATTTCTGGCAACTGAACCATAAAGTATAATTGCCGCAATATCTCCAGAAAAAATATCCAGCGGCCCTTTGATCAAATCTTCTTTCATAAGATCACGCAACATGAACTCGCCCCTCCCGCAGCAATTTTCCCATTACTGCAGAAGGGGCGGTCTGTTCTCTTTCTTTTTATTCATGACAATAGAATGCTCGCAGAGCGTGCATTCTATTGTTTGATATACGGCATTTCCGTCATGCGCAGGTTCGTGCATCCGTAGGGCTGCAGCAGCACGTCTTTTGCCTCCCCAAGCGCTTTTCTTTCTATCGGGGAAATAGCGCAAATGCCGCCTTTTTCTTCCCACGGAACCGGAACCATCTTCGCTTTGATCCTGATGGGCGGGTTCTCAACAGAAAACGGAGTGTCTGTGACAGGCTCAAACATCACTTCAAACGCTTCGCTGTAAAAGCCATAATTCCACTCAGAATCCTGGAACATCTCATAATCGCAGTACGGGAACCTGCGCTCTACGCCGTCCCGCACATATTCGATACGGTTCACCTTTGCCTTTACCGGCAGGGAGAACAGGAGCGGTCCCCGAACCAGCACCTTTGCATCGTAAGGGCGGTCCTGTAAAATAGCTTCAAAGGTCAGCTCCACCGTAATGCATGTTACACCGTCAACCAGAATGTTCTGCTCGAAATAAGTGCCGGGGCAGGCTTCTTTTCCGTTGACTGTCGCTTTCTTTGCAAAGCCGGGAATACGGATCTGCAGACAGGTTTCGACAGGCTTGTCCGAGCTCAGTTCAATCACTGCATTGTCACGGAACGGGTACTTAGAAACAATATGTACCTGAACAGTTCCGTTGGGTGTTTCCACCTGTGCACAGCAGGGCACGAGGCTCTGTACAACCGGACCGCGTTCATTTTTCATCACTGCGGAAATTGCAAATTTCGGCCATGCCTGATTGAAGTTTGCGGTACAGCAGCCAAAGTGAGGCTCCAGCCCGAACATGTTCGCTTCGTTATTATTGGAATTATACGGATTCTCTGCATCCGGGATTCGCGCTGCCGAGATCTGGTTTGTCATCTGAAGGTACTGATGCGCCCACATATCCGGCGTCGTCGTTGCAGGCATGGAATTGAATGCCTCACGCTCCAGTAAATCCCCCCAGAAGGGATTTCCTCCAATAGAAAGCAGGGTTTCACAGGAATACATCATCTCCGCAACGCTGCAGCACTCGCTGCCCTGGATCGGCGCATCACCGGACAGGCACTCGTCACCGGTAAAATGTCCGGTCGCCATACTGTTGTATTTCATCACCTTTTGATACATGGAAAGAGCGAACTCATCCGGATCTTCCTCTGTCAGACAGGACATCAGTGCACGGCACTTAAATGCCATGGCGGTATTTACCACATGGTTTGTCTGCGTCCAGTATTTCTTCGAAGCAGGCTTTTGGAAATCAAAATAGGTATAAAGCTTTTCGTAATCGATACCATCTGCATCCAGCAGCTCCATCAGCTGCAAAAGCCAGGGCTCCGGTCTGCGCTCATACATCCACAAAATCGGGATCAGACATTCATACCAGCGTGCTGCCGACCAGTTAAACAGCGTATTTCTTGCAATATGAGGAAGAAGCTGCTTTAACGTGCGGTATACCGCTTCCTCAATCCTTTCATCCCCACTGCAGTCCTGGTACAGCACCAGAACCTTACAGATCAAAAATGCCGCCCAGAGGTCGTAGCGGTCGCGCTCTTCCAACGCACAGGGGCAGATCCAACCGTCTTCCTTCTGGGCTGCCAGAATCGCATCGATATATCTTTTTGCACGCTTTTTCAGATCTTCATCGTTCAGCAGATATGCCAGCGGGATAAAACCGTCCAGCCAGTACGGTACGCGCTCCCAGCCTTCCTTATCTCCGCCGATCCATTTACTCTCCCGTATATCCGGCCATACCAGATCCAGATGTCCGCTCAGCCCCTCCGCCTGAATTTCCAGCTGCCGCAAAAGCCAGCCCTCCGGTTTGATCTGCTGCGCAGTAAGCGCACGATATTTTGCACCTCTCATTTTTTCCCTCCCTTTCTGATGCCGTCCTGAAATATTTTCGCGGCAAGTTTTCGCAGTCTCCGGCAAATGACTCCGCCCTCGGCTGCATTTTGTATTCTTTTCTCTTCCGTTATGCTATACTGTCAGTAGAATTCTGAATCCAAACCTACGTGCGCATTTTGCATTCCCGGATTGGCAGGTTGCTTGCACAATCTTTCCCTTCGGAGGACCCCCTTGATGAATACCGATTTTATTTTTCTAAATCCTGCTCCCATGCCCTATCTGACCGACTGCGACTACAAAAGGTTCGAACCGGACGAATATCACAGCTCCCGGATCGTGGACTTCTTCGTCCTGATTTTTATGCTCCGGGGCAGCCTTCACTTCATAGAAGACGGTATTCCGGTCAGCGTACACGAGGGCGAATGGTATATTCAGCGTAAAAATCTGCGGCAGGGTGCGGATCGTCCCAGCCCCGGCGCGGAGTATTACTACTTCCATTTCAACGCAGATTATACTCTGGATCTGCTCAACCGAATCAAACTGCCGCTTCGCGGGACTTTTTCTGCCTCGCTGCTGCTTCCTTCTTTCAAAAAACTCTGCAGCCTGTTTCACCAGGCGCCGCAGAACCCTTTTGAAATCCAGAGTGAATTTCTGAGCCTTTCCAACGCGCTGTATGAACAAGAACACGCTTATACGTCCCTGACATCCTCAGTCATGCATTTTCTGACCGAACATGCAGCGGAATCTATCACCGCGCAGACGCTGACGGAGCAGTTCCATTATTCTGCGGCCTACATCAACCGACGGCTGAAAGCGGAGATCGGAATCACGGCACATACCTATCTGACAATCACCCGGCTGCAAAAAGCCTCCCGCTTGTTGGTGCTTACCGAACGACCGGTTCAGGAAATCGCACAGGACTGCGGCTACAGTGATCCGTCCCTATTTTATAAGGCATTTACCCGGTATAACGGTCAAAATCCGTCTCAATACCGGAAAGAACACCGCTTTCACAACTGAGTTGTCGGAAACTGCCGCAGCCAGATTCCATAACTGCCTTTTGCAAATATTATTGCGATTTTGCACCGTCTGATATGTACAGTTACTGCTGCGCCGCTACAGGGTTTATGTTTTTATTATATAAGATTCCTCTTCATTTCCAAAGTTCAAAATCAGCCTTATACATTGCAAAATTGAAACAGGTATGACAGTATTTTGGAGAAAATAAAACAGGCGGACTGCATCGCTACATCTCTGTAGCTGTAATTCCGCCTGCTTTTATTCATATCAATACTATAAAACGATGGGATGCGGTGCGATCCCGGCATATCTGTCCATTAACTTCTGCGCCGCTGCTGCCGCCACGCTCCGCTTACTCCTGTGCCGCTGCCGCGCTGTCCAGATCCTTCTGTGCAAGCTCCAGATCCCTGCGGATGGAGAGATGCTGAGGACAGACTTTTTCACACTTGCCGCACTTCACGCAGCATTTCGCCTTTTCTTCGTCCTTCAAATCCTTTTCCCATGCATTTTTTACATGGTCGTAGGTTCCGTAAATGTGGTATTTGTTCCACAGTGCGAAGTTCTGCGGAATGTTTACGCCAGCCGGGCACGGCATACAATACCGACAGCCGGTACAGCCATTCTGTACTCTGCTCTGCAAATCTGATACGATTTCAGAAATCATCTTTTCTTCTGCTTCATCCAGCGGCTTAAAGTTCGAGAAGGTCTTCAGGTTATCCTCAACCTGCTCTTCATTCGACATACCGCTCAGGATCACCTTTGCATTGGAATGGCTGCCAACCCAGCGAAATGCCCAGGATGCGATGCTGGCATCTTTATCCATCGCTTTGAACTTTGCATTGATATCATCAGAGAAGTTTGCAAGGCTGCCGCCCTTTACAGGCTCCATGATCACCAGCGGAATTCCAAGCTCTTCTGCCAAAGCGTAGCCTTTATCCCCTGCCTGTTCCTCGGTGTCCATGTAGTTATACTGAATCTGGCAGAAATCCCAGTCACGGCCGCGCAGCACTTCTTCAAATGCTTCGTAGGTATCGTGGAAGGAAAAGCCCAGATAACGGATTTTGCCCTCTGCCTTTAACTGCTCGCAGAACTCCACAATTCCGAGTTCTTTCACTTTATCCCATCTCTCTTTGCTCATTGCGTGCATCAGATAAAAATCGATATGATCTGTGCGCAGGCGCTCCAGCTGTTCTGCAAAAATGCGTTTTGCATCGTCTACACTCTCAATTGCCCAGACAGGCAGCTTTGTTGCCAGATAAAAGGAATTGCGGTCATATTTCTGCAGCACTTTGCCGACAAACGGTTCACTGTCACCATTATGGTACGGATACGCGGTGTCGATGTAATTGACACCTGCTGCGATGGCACGATCCAAAAGCTTCTCTGCTCTCGACTCATCGATTTTGCCGTCCGGTGTGGCAGGAAAACGCATACAGCCAAAGCCAAGCAGTGATGTTTCGATTCCAAGCTTTTCAAATTTTCTCTTTTCCATGTCTGTTCTCCTTTTCGCTATGAAATGATTGGACTGTCCGTATTCTCCGGCTCTGCCACATCTTTTTCCATCTTCTCCGGTTCTTTTAATTTACCGATTTCATTATGACTCTCGAAGCTCTTTTCGATCTCCTGCAGCTGGTTTGCGTAGCCTAACAGCTCTGTTGTCAGCTCCTCCTTATCCGCCCGTTCTTTTTTATAAGAAATGCGGTGTTCCATACTTGCCCAGAAATCCATCGATAATGTCCGCAGCTGTACTTCTACCGGAAAATATTCCATCCCATCCATGCAATAGACCGGAACGCCGACAATCAGATGATAGCTGCGATATCCATTTGGTTTCGGCGCTTTGATGTAGTCCTGTTCGCGGATCACGATCAGGTCAGCCTGCCGCTTTAAGCTTTTGGCAAGGTTATAAATATCGTCCACAAAGTAACAAATAATACGGACACCGGCGATATCCTGCAGATAGTCCTTAGCGTTGTCTACGGTCGGTTCTTTTCCGCGCCGGATCAATTTTTCTTCCAGGCTCTTTTTCTTCTTGATCCGGTTCTGGATGTAATGAATCGGGCGGCTGTCTGACTTACCGTAAAGGTTGTGGTTAAGCACATCCAGCCGGGTCAGGAGCATCTGCATCGCATCCGCATAAGGCCTCACAAAATTGTAGTATTCTTCGTCGTTCATAAAACTCCTCATTTCTGAGTGATCTGTTTTTCTGCGTTTCACAATCATCAGTATACAACAATTTTGTCAAAAAATCATGAATTTTAGAAAATTATTTGTTAAATTTTTATAACGTCAGGCGCATCTGATACCAAACGACATTTCCGTGTACCGATTTCGAAACTCCCTCGTTGACAAAGCCAAAGTCCTCATAATAATGGAGCAGTTTGTCCTTACAGGTCAGGACAAGCCCTTTGCGCCCTTCTTTTTTTGCCTGTTCAATGGCACAGCGAATTAACTGACCCGCGTAGCCTTTTTTGCGACATTCGGGAATCGTATTGACGCCAAAAATCATCTGCCACGCACCGTTTTCGTCGTGCAGCGCTGCATTTTCATACATTTCATCTGCCAGATCCGGCGTATCCGTCACCATACCGTCCACAAAGGACACCAGCTTTCCGTTTTTAAACAGCAGCCAGAAATGATTGCCATATGCTGCGATCCGCTCTGCAAATTCTTCCTTCGAAGCCGCCTCTGCCGCCGGAAAGCATTCCGCCTCCACCGCCGCAACACAGTCCAGATCAGATGACGTCGCTGTCCTGATATTCTGATTTGTTTCCATAAAAATCTCCATTCCGCAGGCGCTTTGCGTCGAAGGAATCGCGGGGCGAACGTCCAGTTCGGCTCTACAATCATAGCTGCTTTGTGACGCCTGCGGCACAAACAATAGAATGCACGCTCTGCGAGCATTCTATTGTCATGAATAGCTGTGTGAAAAATAAGCGTCCACGGTTTCCTTACAGAATGTATTTTCTCAACGCGCCGGTGAACTCTGCGATTCTCTGCTCCGCCAGCTCCTTCACCGTCACATTTTTCATGCTTTCGACATAGCCCTGCTCCTGACGATACAGCCATCTTGCGTCCTCCGGGCGGATTAAGCCGTAGTGGTTTGCCGCAATCCAGTCCTCATAGCTGATCGGCAGCTCATAGCCAAGCTTTTCTTCCAGAAGCTTCGGAAAATTGATCTGGTCTGCGCGTTCCCGGATACCCTCCCAGAATTCCAGCACCTCTTCCACGTGCTCGTGGATCTCATAGCGTCTTGCGCCGCCGTCATAAATGATGCACTTTTCAAACAGCGGGCTGCACATGGACAGCGTCTCCCGGCGAAATTCCGGCGCAACGATGCCGCCCTTCCAGTAAAAGTCCACATCCGGCAGATTGATGCCGGAAACGCCTTTGTCCTGGTAGGTTGCAAAAATTCCTTCATAATATACCGTAATAAATCCTTCAAATTCCGGCCAGAACTCGCGGATATCGCGGGTCAGATCTTCTAAAATATCGATTCCCTTTGTGCCGCCAATCGTAAAAATGATGATGTTGCGCAGCTTTGCACCGTGCTCGCGGTAAAAATCTGTCACATAGCGCAGGCAGTGGATCAGCGTCTCGCCGCTTGCGATGATATCACCGATCATCAGCGTGCTGTCCGGCACCATCGTCAGCTTGCTGTATTTGATTTCCAATCCGGCGATTTCTTCGTTTTCAAACACGCGTTCACTGGATAAAAAGCTGATGTCATGCACACGGATATGCTCCCGGTAGCAGCTTTCTTCCAACGGATAGTTCAACGCACCCCTAAGGATGGAGAGGATATTTGCCGTCGTCACTTTTTTCTGCTCCTTCAGATAATACAGCATCTGGGAGGTAGAAGAAATCAGGCAGTTATAGACCTCATAGCCTACGATTTCCGGCGTGTTGAGCAGCTTTCTCGTCTCCGCCTCCGAAATAATATAGTATTCATTCAAAAAATCAGCTCCGGTCAGCCGATAACAGGCTACGCCCTGTTCATTAAATTCCGGTGCAATTTTTACATCTTTCCAGTTATTCATCGGTTCTTCCTCTTCTACATGTATTTGAAACAGTCACGGACATTTCTTTCTTTGAATATATTAACGGGATTCCCATATACCGTCAAGGCAATTGGACGGATTCCTTTGAAAAACGACAACACAAAACGGCAGCCAGGATAGGAGGGCTGCCGTTTTGTGTTTATATGAGGGGGGAGATAGTGAGTCATTCATCTATCCGTAAAATAGAATACCGAATAAATGTGTCCTCGTTATGTCCAGTTCCTAAAAATGTCCTAAAATTTATAAAGGAAAAATAAAATCCGGATGATGAAATTCTTAAGGTTGCAAAAAAACTAAATTTCAACCATTTCCCGAATCGTTCCATCCAATTCTTTCCAGACCGCCTGATTTATTTCCAGAATCATATATCCGCGCCAGCTGTCCTGCTTTGGCAACGACACCGATCCCGGATTCATGCAGCGAATCCCGTTTTTTACCTCATTCATCGGCACATGAGTGTGCCCTTGCAAAAACAGATCGCCCTCTCGAAGCGGTGGCAATTGCTCTGCCGATGTCAAATGCCCATGTGTGGCATACACCAGTTTCGTTCCAAGATCGAGCATACAGTAATCCGCCAGAATCGGGAATTCCAACACCATCTGATCCACTTCCGCATCGCAGTTTCCGCGGACGCACAAAATGTTCTTCTTTTTCGCATTGAGCATGGTGATCACCACCTTCGGGGCATATTCCTCCGGCAGATCGTTGCGCGGACCATGATACAAAAGATCTCCCAGCAAAAGCAGCCGATCCGCCTCTTCCCGTTCATATGCGTCAAGCAGCTCCCTGCAATACTTTGCAGAGCCGTGTATATCTGATGCAACCATCCATTTCATCTTTCAGATTCCTCATTTCGTAAAAATTCAAATGCGAGCCGCGCTCAGCCCTCGAACAGCCCGGTCGTATCCAGACTGATATCGCAGGTTTTTTCCACGCCGGCTTTCCAGAAATAACGCTCTTCCAACGGAATCCAGATCCGTTCAAACATTTCCTCCCGCTCTTCTCCGTTTCTTTTCCGAATCCGTTCCAGCTGTTCCTGTCGGTCAACCGTCAGAAAAATGCGCAGGTCATAGCTTCTGCGCAGTCTCGGATGACAGGCATAGGAACCCTCGATGATCGTCACCTTTTTCGGAGAAACTATTACCTCGGGCAAAAAACAGACCGCGTGCGCGTCATAGGGGCGATAGGAGAATGCCTCTCCTGTAAGCAGTGGCTGCAGCACCTCTGTTTCAAACCGCTCATAGTCCACATTTCCACCAGGCTCCCGCAGGCGCTTGGTCGTGCGCTGATGGGGCTGAAGATAAAAATCATCCATGTGGATCACGTTGCAGTCCAGCTGCTTTTGCAGATCTTTTGCCAGTGTGCTTTTTCCGGAAGCACAGCGTCCGTCGATCGCCACCAGCAGCGGCTTGTCCTGCCTCACCTGCTGCCGCAGTTTTTCTTCCAGCAGCACCATTACCGTCGTTATAGGGGTAGTTGTTCTGGTTTCCATAGGTCTCCTCGTTTCCGGATCATCGTTGAAATCACGTTTCCGGGTCATCGTTGAAATCACAATTGAAATTACGTTTTCCTTTTGATTGTATCACAAACAGAATCTTTCACGCAATCTGAATCGCGATCTTCATCACGCCGTACCTGCTGCAATCGTGCCCCACCGTTCTTTATTATGCAAAAAATTGAAAACCTAGGACCACGATCCCCAAAACGACTAAAATCACACCGGTCGCACGGTTTAAGGTCTTCGGCGTTGCCTTGTTGGCAAAAACAGCCGCAATCCGTGCCCACAGCAGCGTAAATACCATACACAGGATCAGCACCGTCCAGTCAGGCGCACCGCCGATGGCGAAATGCGAAATTGATCCGGTAAATGCCGTAAACGCCATGATAAACACACTCGTTCCGACTGCAGTTTTTAATTCATAACCCAGCACGGAGGTCAGAATCAACAGCATCATCATGCCGCCGCCAGCGCCGACAAAGCCGCAGATAAAGCCGATCAGCAGCCCGCAGACGATCGACTGTACCGCACGTTTTTTTGCAGAAACGCCCTGCATTGCCTCCTTGGTTGTCATAACCGGGCGTACAATGAATTTAATGCCGAGCAAAAGCGTCATAAACACAGAAAAGCTGCCCATCGTCCGGGAAGGAACCAGACTGGAAACATAGCTACCAACCACGGTAAATGTCAGCACGCTTACCATCATAATCAGTCCGTTTCGGATATCCAGATTTTTATTTTTTCCATAGGTATAAGCGGAAACCGCGCTGGCAAGCACGTCCGACGCCAGCGCAATGCCGACTGCCATATACGGATCCATACCAAGAAACGTAATCAGAACCGGACTGATGACCGCCGCTGCGCTCATCCCCGCAAAGCCGGTACCAAGCCCTGCGCCCATTCCCGCAAAAAATGTAACCAATATTGTGATCAGTAACTGCATGTTATCCTTCGTCTCCTTTTATAATCTGATCCAGATTTTTTTCCATTTGTGAAAAATATACCGCCAGCTTTTCCTGGTCTTCGTCGCTCAAGCCCGCCATCAGTCGCTCTGCAAACTCCTGCTGCAGCTCTCTGCCCTGTTTCTGAACCGGCAGCGCCTTTTGCGTACAGATCAGCTCCGTTTTGCGGCGGTCCTTTTCTACTGCCTGCCGCTCAATATAGCCGTCCTGCACCAGCTTTTCCACATTTACCGAAACCAGGTTCGCCTTGATGTTGCGGATTTCCACAATATCGCGTGCCGTTTTATACTCCGGGTTGTTGTACAAAAACATCAGGATATCAAAGGCGGTCTGCGGCAGCTTCATTTCCTGGCACAGCGGTCTGCATACCGCCGTATAGGCAAGGGCCATTTTTCTGGCAAACTCGATTTTCAGATTCATCCGTCGACTCTCCTTCCTTAATTATTTCATTTTTGAACTATTCACTTTTGAAGTAATTATACTTCTTTTTCCAGAAGCGTCAAGGGGGTTTTGGAAGAAAGGCGGAAAAAAGAACTGCCGGAAATCGTTTTCCGGCAGTTCCCGTTTTTCTTATGAAGTTTTCACCTGAAGTCTTTGCAAAGACCGGGCAGCGCTTATCCAGTCCTCACACTACCCTGAAATCCGCCCTCAGCGGCAGATCCCCGGCATTCGCCCCGGCGAGCACTGTGAAGTCGCCCGGTTCCACCACCCAGTGATAGGAAGCGTCCAACAGGCGCAGCTCATCAAATCCGAGCGTAAAGTGCAGCGTCTTTGTCTCTCCTGCTTCCAGCTCCACGCGCTGAAATCCTTTCAGTTCCATAATCGGGCGCACCACGGATGTATAATGGTCATCGACATAAATCTGTGCCACCGTTGCTCCGGCACGGCTGCCTGTGTTCGTTATGTCTAACAGTACCTCCAGAGATTCGTCCCCATGGATTTCGGAAGCGGACAGCCTCAGATTCTCAAAGGAAAATGTCGTGTAGGACAGCCCATATCCGAAGGGATACAGCGGGTTCCAGTCCATCTCAACGTATTTTCGCCCGCCTGCAGGTTTACGGGAATAGTGGCACGGGATCTGGCCTGCACTGCGCGGATAGCTCATTGTCAGATGTCCGGATGGATTCACATCCCCGAACAGAACCTGTGCCGTTGCCAGTCCACCCTTTTCCCCGTTAAAGCCTGCCTGTAGAATCGCAGGGATATGCTCCTGCTCCCAGGTACAGGAAACCGGACGTCCCGTATTCATGACCAGCACCACCGGGGTACCCGTTTCATACACTGCTTTCAGAAAATCCAGCTGCTTTCCGGGCAGGTTAAGCGTCGTCCGGTCAAAATTTTCTCCGGAGGTTTCTGTCGAATCCCCAAGTGCCACGATCGCCAAATCGCTTTCTTTTGCGAACCGGATCGCACGGTCGATGGTTTCTTCTCCGTGGTCGTAGCCGAAAATCACCCGCACGCCTCTCGCATCATTTCTAAATTCCACACGCACATCATATTTTCTGCCGCTCTCAAAGAAAAACGGAACCATCTGGCTTGCTTCCTTATCTTCTCCCCAGCCATCAATAACAAGTTCTCCGTCAATATACAGCCGCATACTGTCCGGACTGGATAACCCGATCCTTCCTTCAAAGCTCTTCGGGCTGCACATCGTTGCCGTCCAGCGGACGCAGAACTGTCTGGAATCTACTTTATCATCCGGAGCATGGTAGATCCAGTTGAAGTTGATCTGCGGATCGAGTCTCGTCAGAACCGGTTCTCCCGAAAAATCTGCACCGTTGAAATACTCCGCTGTAAAACCGTAATCGATCTCCGTGATACCCACCGCCGGACGCGGCTTTGCATTGAACCACCATCGCTCCAGCGGCTTGATCTCTGCACCCAGAATATTGCAGCCCTTGTCGTAGACAATTTCCGGATGTGAGGCATTGGCAGCTGTCTCTACATTCTCCGCCGGAACGCCCAGCACCTCCCGGATCCCCTCCAGCAGTGTTACTGCATGGTAATCCGGCTCCATACAATAATCGCCCATAACCGGAAGATTTGCGTTGGGTCCAAGCACCGCTATTTTCCGGATGCCCCTGGACAGCGGCAGCATATTATTTTCATTTTTTAACAGGACAACGGTTTTCTGTGCGATTTCCAATGCCTTGTCCTGATGCTCCTTGCAGTGTACCACCTTAGATTCCAGCGTTTCATCCACATAAGGATTTTCAAACAGTCCAAGCATGTCCTTCACACGCAGCACCCGGGCAGTCGAGGTATCCAGATCCTCCATCGTAATGCTGCCGTCTGCAAGCATTTCTTTCATCAGTCTCCGATATTCTTCGTGAGAATAATCCGCAAACTGCACGTCAACGCCGGCCTTGACCGCCTTTTGCAGTGCCTCCTTCGGCGTTGCTGCACTGTGATGCGCCGTATGCTGCATGATGATCGCCGTCATATCAGAGCGTACAAAGCCTGGCATTTTATAGGTTCCCCGCAGCACGTCTGTCAGAATTTCATGATCCGATACAACCGGAAAACCATCGATCGAATTGTACGAGCACATCGTATCCGTTGCACCCGCCTTTACAAATGCTTCCTCAAAGACCGGCATGCAATAGGAAAATACATCATGCCGTCCCATTGTAGTCGGTGCACAGTTTAATCCGCCGATCGGATTTCCGTAGCCGGTATAATGCTTCAGTTCTGACGCTACTGTATGGTCGGTTGCAAGATCCTCTCCCTGCAATCCCCGCACAACCGCGGCACCAAGCTTCGAGGAAAGATAGGTATCTTCTCCGTAGGTTTCCTCCGTCCGCCCCCACCTTGGGTCGCGGGCAAGATCCAGCACCGGAGCCAGAACCTCATGTATATTTTTCGCGCGGGTCTCTGCCGCAACCATCCGCCCCATATCCTCACACAGTGCCGGTTCAAATGCACCGGCAAGCGTCAGCTGCTGTGGAAAGATCGTTGCGTCACGGCGATGCAGCCCGTGCAGGGCCTCCTCATGGAACAAAAACGGAATTCCCAGACGTGTTTGTTCTTTTGCATATTTCTGCAGTGCATTATAAACTCTTGCATCTGCCCGCCGTTTTTCCAGTTTTTCCAGGCATTCCCTGCGCATCGGTTCTTCGATTTTTTCCCACTCGATCCCCATAATATTCGGATCCAGCTCATCCAGCTTTTCTTCCACTGTCATCTCTGACAATAGCTCTTTGATATGTCTCTCTATCGCTTCTTTGCTTTTCATTTGCACCTTCCTCCAGACTGCAGTCCGCTATACAACAAAAAGAGCCTTTGAAGGCGTTCTTATCCCAAGAACATTTTCAAAGGCCTTTTGTTCATGACAATAGAATGCTCGCAGAGCGTGCATTCTATTGTTTGTGCTTAAATCATCATATTTCTGAAATACCGGATTGTATAATCAACGCCTCTGTCGGAAAGCTCACCATGCCAGTATGCAGATTCCGGCTCGATGCTCAGGCCGCCGTCATACCCCAAGCCGTACAGAATACCCATAAAGGAGGTCCAATCGGTCTGATCCATGCCTGCGGGCGGGTTGTCATATACCTTGCCTTCGATTTTTACAGCGCCCTTTAAGTGCACATGTATAAATCTCTTGCCCCAGTCTCTTGTCTCCTGCAGATAATCGCCGCCTGCATTGATGCAGTGGGAGGTATCATATTTGATATACAGGTCTTTTAAATAACCATGAATGATCTTATATGCTTCCGCATTGCACACAAAGTTATTCCAGCGGCAGTTGTAGGTTGCAATTTTTATATTCTTTTCTTTGCCGTATGCGATGAGCTTTTCAAAATATGCAATGGCAAAGGAGCAGTTTTCATAATAAGAAAGGCTGTCTACATAGTTGCAGCCGGTGATATAAATACCAGTGCCAAGCTCTGCTGCCGCATCGATCAGGCTGTATTCTATTGCAAGCTCTTCCTCACGGATGCCGTTTTCATCGATTCTGGCACTTCCCCAACGTCCGATGGCCGCTACCGGAAGATCGTACTTTTGGCTATATTCCTTTGTCTGCTCCAATGCATCCAAAAATTCCTTCACTCTGTCATTAACATCCAGTTCTACGAAGGACAGTCCTTTTGCTTTTACCCGCTGAAAATCCTCTTCATGGATCCAGCTAATCATCCCCAATGTCATATCCAGTTCTCCTTTTTATTCAGGAATCCACCAGTCAGACCTTCTAATGCAGCCTGGTAATTCCTTTTCCCCAAAAATCCTGCCCGACCGTCTTGCAACCGGGCAGGATCTACATTTTTATTCATGACAATAGAATGCTCGCAGAGCGTGCATTCTATTGTTTACTTCTAGAATCAGTCAAAGTAAATGGTCTTGCCGGTCTTTGCAGATTCATAAATTGCTTCCAGCAGCTGTGTAACAACCAGAGCCTGCTCCGGCTTCACAGTCAGAGGAGTGCCTTTGGTTACCGCATTGTAAAAGATTTCTGCTTCGATATCCTGAGGTCTTTCCTCTTCACCATCATAAAAAGCAACACCGCCTGCACCTAAGTTGGGCTTTTCTACACACTGACGTCCGTGATGTACGCGATTGATGCGAAGGCCGTCCTTCATATCAGCGCCTGCTTTGGTACCGCACAGGCTGGTCTTTGCTTCATCTACTTCCAGCGAATTTAATGCCCAGGAAGCTTCCAGAACGATGGTCGCGCCATTCTTCATCTTGATAAAGCCAAATGCAGAATCTTCTACGGTGAACTTCTCAGGATCCCAGTCACCCCATGCGTTTCCGGTCTGAGTCTGGTCTGCCAGCTTACGGTAGGTAGAACCGGTTACGCTTGCAGGCTCGTAGTTGTTCATCATCCACAGAGTCAGGTCAAGTGCATGAGTACCGATATCGATCAGGGGACCGCCGCCCTGTTTTTCTTCATCAAGGAACACGCCCCAGGTCGGAACGGCTCTTCTGCGGATCGCATGAGCCTTTGCATAGTAAATATCGCCCAGCTCATCTGCTTCGCAGACACTCTTTAAATACTGGGAATCTGCACGGTAACGGTTCTGGTAACCGATGGTCAGGATCTTACCTGTCTCTTTTGCGGTTTCAACCATTTCCTTTGCTTCTGCATAGGTTTTTGCCATAGGCTTTTCACACATAACATGCTTGCCGGCTTTCATTGCTGCAATGCTGACCGGTGCATGTGCGTTGTTGGGGGTCAGAACATAAACAACATCTACATCCTCTTTTACCAGATCCTTATAATCCGTATAAACTCTTGCATCGGGTGTGCCGTATTCTTCTTTTGCTTTCTCCGCACGCTCTTTGATCAGGTCACAAAATGCAACCAGCTCGATTTTTCCATTTCTTTTGATCGCGGGCAGATGCTTTCCGTTTGCAATTCCGCCGCAGCCTACTACGCCTGCTTTAATAATTTTTGTCATGTCAGACTCCTTTCCAAGTTCTCTTAAATAATCAAGGCTCTTTTTCATATCTCCCATGGGTGTCCCGTAGGGATGATCATCCTGTTCAATAACCAGCCACTGTGCACCGCATTCTTTTGCGGTCTTTACCAGAGTCGGAAAATCCTGTTCTCCTTCGCCCAGTGCCAGCAGATCTACGCCGTCTTCTCTGCGTCGAAAATCCTTTACATGTACCAGCGGGCAGCGTCCGCTGTATTTCTTCAACCATTCGCTGGGATCCGGTCCGCCAACCTTGATCCAGCAGGTATCCGGCTCTGCACCCAGCACATCTGCAGGAACCTCTGCATACAGCTGATCCAGCGCATAGGTACCGTCCGGTGTCTTTGCAAATTCAAAATCGTGATTGTGATACAGAAGCGTCATGCCGTGTTTTTTACAGCCCTCTGCGATCACAGGGATTCCCTTTATTGTTTCCTCATATAAAGCAGCTCCAAATCTACGATCTTCTCCCAGCCAGGGAATTACGATATAACGGCAGCCGATGGTCTCATAGTCCTGCAGAGTCTTTTCCAAATCTCCAGCCAGCTCGTCATAGGAAACATGTGCACTGATCGCAGTCAGTCCTGCCGCTTTTATGCTGTCACGGATCTCTTCCGCACTTTTTCCATATAATCCTGCCAGTTCTACACCGTCGTAGCCCATCTCACCCAGCTTTTTCATTGTGCCGGCAAAATCACGCTCCGCCTCTTCCCTTACCGAATAAACCTGTACTGCAATCGGTAATGTTTTGCTCATGGACCCCTCTCCTTCTATCTATGCTGTCGGAACGCCCATTTTACAGGCACTCCGACTGTTACCCTGTTTTCAGGCTTCGAATTTAATAACCTGTTCCTTTTCTGCAGATTCGAAAATTGCTTCCATCAGGCGCATAACCCTTGCAACCTCATCCAGCTTGATCCTGCTCTCTGCTTTTCCTTCGATCACTGCCATTACATTGCGGTAGAAATCGCGGATGTCACTATCTGCCCAGGGCAGATCCTCTGTGCGGATGGTATCCTCTCTTCTCGGAGCCATGGTCTTTGTCAGGCCTGCTGCCGTGATGACCGGAACAACATCACCTTCATTGATGCCGGTTGCACATACCATCTTGCCGTCTCTGCCGAAATCCTGGATAACAGCCGTTCCGTCAGCGCCTAATACATACCAGCGAGGCAGGGATACAAAGTTGCTCGTGCCAACCTCAACCAGCACATGCACTCCGTTTTCAAACCCGAGGTCTGCAGAAAAGCCGTCGTCAACCAGCTGGTTGGTTACGTTGGTCAGAGTTGCATAAACAGTGTTTAACTTCACGCCGGGATATAATAACAGCGCCTGATCCAGAAGATGTACGCCCCAGTCAAGCACCATGCCGCCGCCATGCTCTTTTTCCTGTCTCCAGTCACCGGGGATACCTCTGGAGCCGTGTACTCTGGATTCAATTCTGAAAATTTCGCCCAGCTTGCCTTCTGCCATGATATTCTTTACCGTCAGGAAATCTTCATCCCAACGACGATTCTGATGTACGGTAAAGAATTTGCCGGTCTTTTCCGCAGCCGCGCGCATTTCTGCAAGATCCGCAGAGCAAAGAGTTACAGGCTTCTCGGAAACGGCGTTCTTGCCAGCTTCCAGGGCACGAATGACAACACCTTTATGAACATCATTCGGAGTTGCTACCAGTACGATATCAACAGTCGGATCTGCCATCAGATCTTCTTCGCTTTTATATACATGGATGCCCTTGCCTTCTGCATAGGTTCTGCGTTCTTCCTTAATATCCCAGATACCTGCAACTTCCAGGTCGTCAATTCTCTGAATCAAATCATAATGCCAGCCTGCCATTCCGCCAAAGCCGACCATCGCAAGTCTGTGTTTCATGTCTTTTCCTCTTTTCTGTTCTGTCGCAGCAGGACGCTTCTGCGTCCCTGCCTATATGCCGAGTTGCAAAAGCAACTCGGTAAAACCATCCGGAACTGTTTTCGCAAACACGCCGGGTTACGCAGTAACTCGCTGGAACTTCCGACGGAAGTTCCATGTTATGCCCAATACATATTTCCTCTGTCCTCAAAGATCAGGGAATTCTTCAGGCATCCGATTGCCTTTAACAGTCCTTCCTTACCAGACATCAGGCTGTCTTCATGCTCGATGCTGATGGCATAGTCATAACCTGCAAGACGAAGTTCGGAAGCGATCGCTTTCCAGTAATCTTCGCCATGACCGTAACCAACAGAGCGGAAGATCCAGGAACGGGTCAGTTCTTCGCTGTAATGCTGAGTATCCAGTACGCCGTTTACTGCAGTGTTGATTGCATCCACTTTGGTGTCTTTTGCATGGAAATGGAAAATCGCATTTGCCTTGCCAAGCTCTCTGATTACTGCGATCAAATCCATTCCCTGCCAGATCAGGTGGCTGGGATCCAGGTTCGCGCCGATTTCCGGACCGACTGCCTCACGCAGCTTTAACAGGCTTCTTGTATTGTATACGCAGAAGCCGGGATGCAGCTCCAGTGCGATTTTATGTACGTTATGTGCTTTTGCAAAAGCAACCTTTTCTTTCCAGTAAGGAATCAGAACATCGTTCCACTGATATTCCAGAATCTCGGAAAAATCATCCGGCCAAGGACAGGTAACCCAGTTGGGTGTCTTGTCCTCCGGAGATCCGCCAGGGCAACCGGAAAACGTATTTACAACCGGAACACCAAGCTTTTCTGCCAACAGGATCGCATTGGTCAGATCCTCATCGAATTTCTTTGCAATCGCTTTATCAGGATGTACTGCATTCCCGTGCGCACTCAGTGCACTGATCTCCAAGCCATATTTGTGAATTGTGTCTAAAAACTCTTTCTGCTTATTTTCATCCGCCAGAAGCTCTGCCGCGTTGCAGTGCGCCGTTCCAGGGAAGCCGCCGCAACCGATCTCCACCATCTGTACGCCCTGTTCAGACAAAAATTTACATGCCGCATCCAGGGACATATCGCCCAAGGCAACCGTCAATACTCCTAATTTCATGTGCATTTTCCTCCTTTAGCATTGATCAGATTCGTCATTTTGTATTCATTTCCAACAATCACTGTTTCTATTTTGTTTCTATGCTACACATTTTAATGAATAAAACGAAAGAAAGATAGACCTCCTTTGCTACTCTCTCATACGATTCTGCTATTTCTTCTTTTCTTTTTCCGATTTTACATCCACTGGATCTTCTTTTTTTATGGATCCGATTTCGAAGGTTTTGATTCCTTCACTTCTACCCGGACGCTTTGCACTCTTGCCCTCGGATTCCCGCACCGCTTCCATCGGCGTACATTGATAATACCGCCGAAACAATCTTCCGAAATGATTGTAATCCGAAAATCCGACCGCATCCGCAACCTCTGCCGCAGAATAATTTCCGCTTTTTAACAGATGCATGGCTTTCTTTAGACGCACCTCATTCATATACTGCAGCGGCGCCATCCCCATACTCTCCCGAAACAGATGGTTAAACCTGTCTTCGCTGACATGGATCAGTTCAGCCAGCTGCGCATTTGATATGCTGTCCGTATAATTTTCCTCAATATAATGGACGACCGTGTTCAGGCGCTCCAGATTTTTCCGACGCTTTAAGCTCTCTTTATCCGTCAGCATCTGTTCTGCATAGCGGCGCACCAGATAAGCGATCAGCTGCAGCAATGCTCCCTTACAGGCAAGCTTCCAGCCAAGGCTTCTTTCATTCTGTTCCTGATAGATCAGGCTCATGAGCTCCTGTATCTTTGTATCTGCACAGATCATTGGCTGAAACAAAATATTTTTTTCCGCTACCTGCGCAGACAGCTCGTCCAGCTCAAAAATAACAACCAGCACCTCTACCGGGGTTCCGTTGCAAAAACCGGCATGCAGGACATTGCTGTTAATGACAGCTAGATCGCCTTGTCGAAAGGTATACCTGGTCTGATTGAGCAAAATATCCGTCTCCCCATGTACAACGTAATGCAGCTCAATGTGCTCATGCCAGTGTGTGTGGAAATACTGGCATTTGTCCTGAATCCGGTTCATAAATACTTCGATTGGAAACTCTTTATCGCTGATAATTTTCTGTTCATAAAACTGCAGCTGCTGCGATGACATTGAAATTCTCCTTTTTGTACTTTCTCCCACTCTGTACTCATGCTACAATATATCGATGATACTGATATCCGTCGGTCAAACTACACACTCGTTTAAAAATTTTTACAGAAATGGAGAACCTATGAATCCACTTTGTAAACCCTCTGGCAAAACAGCTTGCCAACCGCTCCTGATCGGCTCCCATGTGGGCATGAGCGGAACATCTATGATGGACGGTTCCGTCCAGGAAGCGCTTTCCTACGGAGCCAATACCTTTATGCTTTATACCGGCGCGCCGCAGAACACCCGACGTAAACCGGTGGATGAGCTCTGCATCCCACAGGCACAGGAACGGATGCGCCAGAACAATATTACCCGCTTCGTCGTCCACGCCCCTTATATCATCAATCTCGCCAATACCGTAAAACCGGAGGTCTTTTCCCTCGCGGTTGAATTTCTCGCAAAGGAAATCGAGCGGACAGAAGCGATGGGCAGCGACGTGCTCATCCTGCATCCCGGTTCCCACGTCGGCGCTGGAACGGACGCTGGAATCCATCAGATCATCGAAGGCTTAAACGAAGTGCTTTCCCAGCCTTCTCCGGTCCGCATTGCACTGGAAACAATGGCAGGCAAAGGCTCCGAAATCGGCAAACGCTTTGAAGAACTGGCTGCAATCTATGACGGTGTCCGTTTTCCTGACCGGCTGCGCGTCTGCTTCGACACCTGCCACGTCCACGACGCAGGATATGATCTCACAGCAAATCCTGATCTCGTCCTGGATGAGTTTGACAAAACCCTCGGCAAGGATCAGATTGCAGTTTTCCATATCAACGACAGTAAGAACGAAAAGGGAGCCGCCAAAGACCGACATGCCAATCTCGGTGCCGGTCAGATCGGGTTTGCACCGCTGTACCATATCGTCCATCATCCTGATTTTTTGACTATCCCCAAAATCCTCGAAACGCCCTGGTATCCTGACCCGCAGAATCCAAAAAAGCTGCTGCCGCCCTACCGCCGGGAAATCGCGTGGCTGCGCGCCGGACGGATAGACGCATAGTCCTATAACCAGTCGTTCCAGAACTTCTCCACCCGGCTGCCGATGCTCTCTCCCCGGACGACCTCAAACTGCTCCCACTCCCGTGGAAACAGCCTGCGGTAGCCCGGCGTCAGGAACCGGTCGTCCAAAAGCGCCACGATTCCGACATCATCCGCTGTCCGGATGACCCTGCCTGCCGCCTGAAGCACTTTGTTCATGCCAGGGTACCGGTAGGCATAGTCAAAACCATTTTCTCCGTTTTCTTCGAAATATCCCCGAATAATCTCCCGTTCCGTGCAGACCTGCGGCAGTCCGGTTCCTACAATCAGCGCGCCGATCAGGCTGTCCTCCTTTAAATCGATCCCCTCGGAAAAAATCCCACCCAGCACGCAAAAGCCAACCAGACTGCTTTCTTCCTCCACTTCGATTTCCATATGGATAATATCGGACAGGTCCATTCCGGGATTTCCCTCAAAGCGCTGCAAAAACGCCTCCCGCTCAGCCTCATCCATATGCTCGGTCTGTACCAGACACTCTGTATCGTCTTTTACCGCATAACACCTCAGATAACGCTCATACACCTGCTGCAAAAAGACGTGTGATGGGAAAAAAACCATATAATTTCCATGCCGCTGCGACACGGTTTGATGAATGTAATTCGCGATTTTATCGTATTCCCGGTCGGAACGCCTCGTATAACGGCTGGTCACATCCTCCGCCAGAAACAGCCCCTTTTTCTCCGGCGAAAAAACGGACTTCGCGTAGACCTCATAATCCTCTGCCTCTCCGCCCAGAAGCTTTTTATAATACTGGATCGGAAGCAGAGTCGCGGAAAACAACACACTGCTGACGGAACGCTGCAGACACTCCCTGAGGTTCGTCGACGGGTCAACATTGAACAGTCGCAACAAAAAGCGTCCATCTTCATCCAGCTTTGTATACACAACATATTTCTGATCCAGCAGCTCATAAATCTGCAGAAAATGACTGATTTCAAAATAGAAGTCCAGAATCTCCCGCCGAACCGGGCTGTCATCGTGATTTTCGAGATAGTCTTCCATACAGGGCGACAACCGCAAAAGTGCCTGTACGAACGCATCTATCTCCTCCACAATGCACCAGTCCTCGCATTCGCGTTTCAGGAAAAGCAGCTCACGATTGCACTTATCCAAAAGCTTCTCCATGCGAGGAGAAAATGCCTTCACAGTCTTTTTCAAGGTCAAGAAATCTTCTTTATATAACTGAGCGCTGTACATTTCCCGGCCACGCTCCAAAAGATTATGCGCCTCATCAATCAGAAACAGATACTGCTCTCTGCCTGCACCCTCTCCGAAAAAGCGCCGCAGATAGACATGCGGATCAAAGACATAATTGTAATCGCACAAAATGCCATCGGAAAACAGGCTCATATCCAGCCCCAGCTCAAAGGGGCAGACCTTATATTTCTGAGCACATGCCTCGATTTCTTCCCGGCTGTAATGCTCCTTTGTCGTCATCAATTCAAAAATCGCATCGTTGATCCGGTCAAAATGTCCCTTTGCATAAGGACAGGAGTCCGGATTGCATTCCGATTCTTCCATAAAGCAGATTTTATCCCGTGCCGTCAGCACCACCGTCTTAAAATGTAATCCGCGCTCCCGCAAAAGGTCGAACGTACGATCCGCGACTGTCCGGGCAATCGTCTTCGCTGTCAAATAAAAAATCCGATCCGCCTTTCCTTCCCCGACTGCCTTGACTGCCGGAAACACCGTCGAAATCGTCTTACCCGCCCCGGTCGGTGCTTCGATAAACAGTTTTCTGCTGTGGCAGATCGTATGATAAACATGCGTGACCAGCTCTTTTTGTCCCTCCCGGTACGGGAACGGAAAGGACAGGCTGTGAATGGAATCCTGACGAAGTTTCTTCCAGGCAATGTCTGCATCTGACCACTTCCGATATTCCTGCAGCAAACTGTCAAACCATTCTTCCAGGTCTGACATCTCATACACAAACTTGAAATAGCGGATTTCTTCTGTCTCTATGTTGCAGTAGGTCATACTGACCTCCATCCGCTCTTTTCCATGCTCCTGCCCATACATCCAGGCATAGCATTTTGCCTGGGCCAAATGCACCGGATTCGGCTCCTTCATCCGGGACAAATCCCGATACGTCCCCTTGATCTCGTCAACTGCAACGGGATCGGAATCGATAATCCCATCTGCCCTGCCCTCTACGACAAGATCATATTCCCCGCAGTCTCTGCGATAACGCAGCATAACCTCTGCATGGTAACTGGAACCCATCTTTTTCTGGATCATGCGGTGAATTCGGCTTCCCTCCGCCATAGCGTCGTCCGGGGCAGATTTTTTGCGATTGTCAATATCCCCTGTGCGAAGCAAAAACTCCACCAGTCCTCTTACTGAAACCTTGATCTCCACGACACTGTATCCTCCACATGCTTTTGCCTTATTTTTTCTGAAATTCCGTCATGTGCATCCGATACTTTAACGGCACCAGCTGTTGCTGCAGGGGTTGATTTTGCCGCTCAAGGATTGAAAGAGACCGACAAAAGCTCTGAAACAGCACTTCGATCTCCTGTTCATTCTCATCCTTCTGCTGTCCGGCCTGCTGCAGTGTATCCAACTCCTGCTTTGAAAGCTTTGTCAAAAACCACGTTTTTCCAGCCGGATGGATTCCTGCTGCTGCCCTCCGTTCATCCAGAATCACAAAATTCTCCAACGGGAAACGGTCTGCAAAATGCGGCATAACAAACGCAAGAACGTCTGCATCCGGCGCAATCTCCCCATATAAAATCCCGCCGGTGATCTCCTGAAACCGCAAAAACTGAAGCACTCTTTCCCGCACCCTGTGTACACTCCGGCTCAGTGCAAACACCCGATGGATACATGGCTCTGCAAGTGCCTGTAAAAGCGGTCCCCGGATCCGACCGGACAGACCAGCTGCAACCGTCTCATAAACTGCCTGACTCTTGTCGGCTTCCTCTGACGCCAGCGCATAGCTGATTGCTTCCCACGCCTGCTCTCCGAAACGTCTCCGCAGGGTTCGTGCTACCTTCGCCGCGCACTCTGCATCCGGCATTACCTCCCGATACTGGGCAAACAGACATAAATCCGATGCACCTGTTTGAATTTTAACACGTTTGCCGCAAAGCTTCCATTCATAAATCCGATAAATTGCAGTAAGTATCCCTTCGACCGAGTCCTCGCATATCAGAATCAGCTCTTCCATTTCGTTTTCTCCCACATCAGATTCGGTCAGACTATCGTCTCCTTCCCCATACAGGACTTTTTTGGCTCGCCGCGCTTCTCTCCCCAGTTCTCGCTCTCACCCCGCTGCGCCCCTCCAGGCGCTTTCCGGCTGTACCAGCTGCTTCCCATCGTAGCCGAAGTTCCGATCATCAAATAAAGACAGCTGCTGATACGTTACACCATCCTTTTCAAACGGGAGATTTTCCCGGATGCCGAGAAGCTGCCGCGTAATAAAGTTTTCCTCAATTCGAAGTGGATACATCTGTCTGCCGTTGCAGGTGATAAAATAAATCGCACGCTTCAAAACGACACCAATCTTTTTCAGATGCTGATACTCCAGACGGCTGCTTCTGCGCGCCTGAACAATCCTGCGGGCGCTTTTGACACCGATCCCGGGCACGCGCAAAAGCTCTTCATAGGAAGCGCAGTTGACCTCCACAGGGAACTGCTCCAGATGCCGCAGCGCCCAGTCTGCCTTCGGGTCTAAAAACAGATTAAAGTCCGGATTCTTCTCGTTTAAAAGCTCTCCTGCCTCAAAGCCGTAAAAACGAAGCAGCCAATCTGCCTGATACAGCCGGTGTTCCCGCAGAAGCGGCGGACCTCCCTGCAGCGCCGGGAGGTCTTTATCCTCATTGACTTTTACAAATGCGGAATAGAATACTCGTTTTAAATCAAATTTGCGATACAGGCTCTCTGCCACAGACAAAATTTCATAATCATGCTCCGGTGTCGCGCCGATAATCATCTGCGTAGACTGTCCAGCCGGAACGAATTCCGGGGCGTGCCGGTAAAATGCCACCTCCTGTTTGCTCACAGAAATTCCGTTCTGAATCTGCCGCATCGGCGTCAGGATCGTCTTGCGATGCTTGTTCGGTGCAAGGCGCGATAGTCCCTCCGCCGTCGGGAGCTCCAGATTGATACTCATGCGGTCCGCCAAAAATCCCGTCAGCCGGATCAGCTCCGGATCCGCCCCCGGAATCGCTTTGACATGGATATAGCCCTGAAAATGATACTGTGTGCGCAGCTTATAAATCGTCTGATACAAAAGCCCCATCGTCACATTCGGGTTCTGTATAATCCCGGAGCTTAGGAAAAGTCCTTCGATATAATTACGGCGATAAAACTCGATCGTCAGGCGACAGACTTCATCCGGCGTAAACGACGCCCGCGGCACGTCGTTGGAACGCCGGTTCTGACAGTATTTGCAGTCATAAATACATTCGTTGGTAAACAGAATCTTCAGCAGGCTGATGCATCTGCCATCCGCTGAAAAGCTGTGACAGATTCCCGCGTTTACCGTGTTGCCGATCCCTTTTCCATCACCCCGGCGATTACTCCCACTGCTCGTACAGGCAACGTCATATTTCGCCGCATCGCTCAGAATATTCAGCTTCTCCATCAGGGACATTTCCTGCATGATCCTCATCCTGTACTCCATTCCGCAGACAGAGGTTCCTGAATTTGTTTGATTTGTTCGAACATTTGTTCTGTCTGTGGTTTTATGATAGTACGTATGTTCGATTTATGCAAGCACTTTTTGTGCTTTTTTTAGTCGTTCTGAGAACTGATCGTAAAAATTCTGTTCTGCATCCCAGCCCCGGAAATAAAATTCCTGCAAAATGTAGCGATTGATCCTCTGCGCTGCCTCCATATCGGACTGCTGCATCAGGCGATCCTGCAGCCTACGCACAAAAAAATGCCAGTCCGCCACAAACGTCTCATAACGACCAAATTCCGGCATATCGATCCATTTGCGGATTTTCTGCTTTGTGCGGTTTTCCCTGCTGCACTCTTTTGTCTGTAAAAAATATCGAAAGCTCCCGTTTTCATAAAAACGTCCCAGCGGAAACAGCCGGCAAATGCCCGGGCGGAACGGATGGATGCTGCAGCGTCCTTTTTCGTTCAAATATACGCACTGCTCCTTTTCCCCCGCCATTTTCAGGTTCGGCAAAATTACACCATCCTGTACATGCAGATCCAGACTTTCGTCCAGAAGCTGTTCAAAGCTTTTGCCGCGTCCCTGCATCAGTTGCCAGACGTCCAGCGGGTCTAAAATAATCGTATCCCCCATCTGACAGCAGCAATCGCAGCACCCCTCGCAGTCCTGACAGCCGACCTTCGCAAGATCTCCCGCTGTATACAGTTTTCCATCCGAAATTTCATCCAGATCGATATTGCGCAGCATAATGATTTCCTCCCAAATAGATATTTCCATACAACTTGAAAAAACTTGTGCCCCGACGCATGCTCTGCCTGCAGCGGATCGCGAAAGCGACTTTCTTCCGCTCCGCCGCTTATGCGTCCCCGTAGAGCGTTTTTTACCGTATAGAAACGAAGTTTCCTATACAACAAAAAAGAGACCTGACTCTTCAGGTCTCTTTGGAGTGAAGCACGGGGGATTCGAACCCCCGACAACCTGATTAAAAGTCAGGTGCTCTACCGACT
>OGYU01000506.1_pt1 | contig 32223 bp, 26 predicted proteins | sample 1576581 | NCBI WGS metagenome assembly OGYU01 (sample SAMEA3541547, study PRJEB24748) | human gut metagenome | biome: human gut; feature: human-associated habitat; material: faeces | place: China | collected 2012 | reverse complement strand
GTTCTCATAAAGATCAGCGTTTACTGCTGCGGCAACGATAGAACCTGTTACGTCAGAACCGCCTCTTGAAAATGTCTTGATAGTATCGTTAGGCATTGAGCCGTAGAAACCAGGTATTACCGCATTGTCAAGTGTAGCTAATCTCTGAGGAAGCACCTCGTTTGTTCTTGCAGAATCAAACTGACCCTGATCGTTAAAATAGATAACATCGGCAGCGTCAACAAAGTTATATCCAAGATAGTTAGCAAGAACGATACCGTTAAGATACTCGCCACGGGAAGCCGCATAGTCACGTCCTGCCTTGCCGATAAAGCAAGCCTTGATAGTTTCAAACTCCTTGTCAAGAGAAAGGTCAAGACCCAGATCATTGATTATGCCGTAATATCTTTCCTTGATAGCGTCGAACTCGCTGCTGAAATCCTTGCCCTTTGCAGCAAGATCATAGCAGCCGTAAAGCATATCAGTTACCTTTGTATCGTTTGAAAATCTTTTACCAGGAGCAGACGGCACAACAAATCTTCTTGAGCTTTCCGCTGTGATTATCTCCTTTACCTTTTTGAACTGCTCAGCACTTGCAAGAGAGCTTCCACCGAATTTTACAACCTTTGTCATTTCACAAACCCCTTATAAACTATAGAATTATTCCTGTCTGCGTACTTTTCCCACGCTGACGTTACAATAAATAGTATACCGAATTTGCGTGATTAAGTCAATGTATAAATGGACTAATTTTTATAGTTTTTTCGGTGTATGTTTGTGAAATACGCTTGTATTTGTATGACGGACAACTCATACTTATCTGTCTGCCTATTATCTGTAATGTTCGTCTATCCACTTATCATGTTTTCGTGAAAGAAAGCCCCAGCGTTCTTCAACACAAAATGCAATGGATAAAACAAGCGGCAAAGAAAGCAGCACAGCCGCAATAATAAGAATAGCCATATTACTTACGTTCACAAGAACGTCTCCCGTCTCGGTTTTGTTATGACTATATTATAGCGTTCCTTACTTAAACAGACCTTAATGCAAAGTGAAAACCATGTGAAAAAAAGCCCCGACCGAAAGTGCGGCGCTGATATAGCAGTATAATCCCAACTACTATATTAAGACCAAAACAGCGAGCTATGAAAATGAAAGACAGATACTTCCACAAGAGAGGTATCTGTCTTTTTACATAGAAGAAACGACTTCCGTTATTAGATTTAACTGGAACTAGTGGTCTGAACTAATTTATTCTTTATGATTTCCAGACTTTTAAAACCATTATGTTCAGATGAAAAACCAGAAATAATTGCTTCCATCGTTTCGGAACTCCAGTAAATGGTTAGTTTTTTCTTTGTGCGAGTTATCGCTGTGTAAAATACACCTTTTGTTATTTTTTCGGTATTAACGCTCGGAATAACAACTTTTACAGAATCATATTCTAAGCCTTGTGCTTTATGAATCGAAACGGCATATGCTAACTGGAAAGGTATAATAGTCTTCTTAGCGTTTTCCTCGTCATCAACTTCATCTTCATCGAAAGCATATACAATGAGTTTAATCCGAGTTTTTTCGTCTATGGTGTCAATGTACTCTATTTGATCTGATTTACATTGTTGTTCAGTAATTATTGTTTCCACATCAATAGTAAACGCTATTTGATCATCAGCCTTTTCAATTTCAACGATGATCCCTTTAAGATTATTATAAAGATATGTGAAACGAGAGTTATCATTAAAGAGAATTTTGTCTCCCTTTTTAAACCTCCAGCTTTGCCATATTATAGCTTCTCCATTTGGATTTGCATTTTGGAAATAACTGTTTATATTATTTAACCCGAATTTCCCATCATAGTTCAAGCATAAAACAACTTCATCTTTAACGTCAGAAGTAAAAATATCTGATCCGATTTCCTTTGAAAAGGGCCCGTCTATGACGAGTTTTTCGGTGATCCTAACATCATTGTTCCTTACTTCTTCCCATAGGCTCAGTAAGTTTTCTTCCCGAGTCCGCCAAGTATCAAGTAATTCAACGTTAGCTCCATGTGTAGTTATGATATCTTTAGCATAATAAAACCAGTTACCAAAATCAATTGATTCGATTTGATTGATGTCTCCTGCAAGGACAATCAATGAATCCGAACTAATTTTACTAATAAAGTTAAGCATCGTTCGATTATCTATTGTACTGCACTCATCTACAAAAATAATATCATAATCTGGCAAATTAACTCTTCTTGTAAAACTATCAATACAAATAAAATCAGAATCTGATCCTGGATTATCAATTCTTCTTTGAAGGTGTTGAATGGCAGCATGTGTTTTAGTAAGAAAAAGCTTTTTTGATTTGGGCATAAGACTAGATATATAATTAATAAGTGTTGTTTTACCCGTTCCAGCAGCACCATATATCAACAGTATTCTTGAATTAACAAAAGCATATTTAATTGCTTTTTGCTTGGAAACATCAACCTTGTCAAAGAGTGCTGAATGATCTTTTATAAATCGTGCGTTTAGTTCTTTTTGACCTTTAATTCCTGCTTGCGTAAAATCTAACAATCTCTGTAGAATCTTAAGTGTAATGGTTTCATAGGCAGATATTGTAACTAAGCCACTATCATTTACTATGCTATATCCTTGATCTTGCTCCCACTCAACTAAATACTCATTATAATCGTTAATGGATTTGTCTGAAGCAATTTCGCTTGCTTTGAAATATAATTCACCCGATTTATTTATCGCATTTCTTATTCTTAGATATGGTAAAAGAATATTGATTTTTTCTGTTCCAGATGCACTAAGTATTTTTGTTATACTAACTTCAGCTGTTTTACTATGTGGTAAATTTGCTAGAAGCGGATTGCGTTCAAATGGACGACATCCTGATGCAAGGTAAAGAGGGGAACCAGCTAGCATTTTTGTGAATCTATTAGGCATTACATCAATTAGACTTTTTTCACGAAGATTAATCAAAAGATAACGAACAACATTTTTTCCAAATATTACGGAATCGGAAGAATAATCTCTTCTCAATATCTCAATCACTTCTCTAAAGTGTTTAGTGTTTGTATTACCATATATTTGATCAGTAATTGAATGGAAATCCATTTCTTGTAAATCAATAAGATCAAGCAACGTCATTCCCGTTTTGGTGAGAAAACTCATTAATTCAGCATACTCGCCATAGTTTGCATTCAAACTTAATGGAATATTTAATATTCTTCCAAGTTTGTTTAAACAAGTAGGTGCAATGGATACCCTCCAGTTTGTGATGATTTTTATATTTGAAGCAATACCCCATAAATCAATCGTTGTGTCGGTATAGCCAATATTAATTGAATAACCAGTTGAAATATTCTGCTTTGAATAAACAGTTATTCTATTAAATTTAGTAGCATATTTATTGGCTAATTGCAAGGTGATTTCATAATAACGTTTGGTGCCAACATAAAATGGCATTTTCTTTTGAACATAAAAACGTGTGCTTTCCATAGAACGAGGTGATAAATCCGTAGATTCAATAGCTTTTGCAACTATATTATAGTACTCGTTGTCAAGTTGATCCGTATTTAGTGGGAACTTTTCAAGGTTTTGCAAGATTAAAATCTTGTAAATATTATCGAAAAATTCTCTAATCTGCCACATGAAGTTATAGTATTTTAGCATCAATCTTTCAGATTGACCATCTTCCGGAATACGGCAATCAATATACTTCAATCCTCTTAAAAAATTAGCAAGATATTTAGTTCTCAAATCGAGTTGAGCTTGTTCATATGCTAATTGAAGATTTGGCTTTGAGCATCCAAGATTATAAGAGTTTAGTAAAAGAGCCGCTCTACAAAGATCATATAATTTCGGTAGAATATCTTGTGAGACTTCATCTCTAGTTGCGCCAAGGCTTTCTATTGTATCAATACTTCTGACTATCGACCTATTACAAGCCATTACAATTCTTTTGATCTCATCAAGATTAAGCTGAGTTGAACTAAGCTTATTTACAAATGAATGATGTTCAATTATACGATCAAGTTTTTTACAAAAATCAATAATACTTTCATCAGTATTATAAATTTCCTCTGAGGGGGCGAAATCAACCGTTATACTTCCTTGAGTGAAATTTATAGAGTTGATATAGTCTACAGACATATACTTCCAGAAAACACGTTCAGAGCCTCTTTCATCAGGATTAAGTACAACAAAGAGTATTCCGGGGTCTAAGGTGACATCCATAGCCATCGTTGCAGGAAAACCAAGACTTTGCAATGAATATTTGATTTTCCCATTATCCTCTCTGTATGAATGAGATCCTTTTATCTGAACAAAGAAATTTTGCTTAGGTCGCCTTGATACATCAGGATCTGCTACATATTCAAACGTTCCATCAGTATTAGGCCACTTATCATTAGATGCAAATAATGGGTTAATCCGCCCATTTGAACGAAAAAAGAATTCTAATGTAGAGACAGCAGCTTCGTCTTCTGCTGATCTTTCAGTATGCGTTTTTATGTGCTTTTCTATTAGTTCTTTGGGCTGCTCTAACATTTTTTACTCCTTTCTCTGCCTAAGGCAAACAATCGCATCATTCAACCTTATTATAATAATCTAGTCTTAAATCATTAAGTTCTTTTCGTACAGCCCGCCAATCCTTCATGTACAAATCCATACATGAAATAAAAACTGAATTATGTGTACGTTCCTTTAAATGGAGAAGTTCATGCAATATTACATACTCTAAACACTCGATTGGTTTCTGTGCAAGCTGTAAATTAAACCATAGTTTTTTCTTCTCTGTATTACAAGTTCCCCAGCGAGTTAACATATATTTGGTTTGCCAAGAATCACAGTATAGCTCGGTAAGCCTTTCCCACTTCGGAAGTAATCTTTCAATTTCCGCTTTTAGTAAGATACGGTACTGCTCTCGCACATAGTTTTCTCTTTGCTTTACTGTACTTTCTTCACGCATAGAGAGTATTACCTTATCTCCTTTTATTTCAAATCCGTTCTTTTGTGAATTAGGCTGAAAGGATAGATAATATTGTTTTCCCCATATGAAAAGCGTTTCTCCGCTTACATACTGACGTTTAGTGCTTCTTGCCTGATGTTGAAACTTTTCAATCTGTTTTTTGATCCAAATAAGATTTGTTCGGGCATATATTTCTATTACCTTATCATCAATAGATGACGGAGCAGAGATAACGACGTGTCCATCAGGAGGCTTGACCTGAAGATGCATATTCTTGATATTCTTTTTATGGATATCAATAGGTATGCCAGAAATCATAATTGTCATATATTAGTATTCCTCCTGCTTTTCGATGATTTTAAATAATCTTTCGACTTCAGAATCATCATTAAGAATAATGAATAAAGCTTTCTTTATTCTATTTTCTTTTATAGGATCACCACGGAATCCACTCATTTTACTGCTAAGAACAGCATTATGAAGTTTGATTGCTAATATTTCATTACCGTCAGTATTATCGTATAGAGCTTGCAAAGCCTTACTTTTTCTTATGCTTTCAGGATAGTCTTCATTTTGTTCCGGATGTTCAACATTTTTAGCAAGTTTTATTTGTTCCTCAAGGAGTTCCTTATAAGAGATAACGCCTTGCTTTCTTTTTTGAATCAGCTCATCCAGTATTGTTGACATCTTTTCATAATACTTAGGGTTGACCGCAACTTTTTCTACCATTTTACGACGAATATTATTTTCAATTGCTTCAGCTGCTCCTTCTTTTTTATCTGAGGGGGCATCTTCTTCGGTCATGATTTCTCCCTGTTCTGCTACGAAATCAAGTAGTGTTAGATCATCGAACTCACCGATTTTAACGCTATCTGAAGCTGTAATATAGTTGTCGATCAGTTTGCGCATATCCGGCTCATAAGCTTTAAAATCCAAGAAGTCTCCACTTTTATTTCCGATTGTCTGTTTCAGCTCAACATAGAATTTTACTTTTTCATCGTATGCAGATACTTCTTTGGCAGTATAAATATCAACCATGTATGGCTTGGCTTCTGCAAATGCACGAACTAAACCGCTTACAAGCTTATAAAGCCTCTCTCTAAGGCGAGAATAGATCTCATCAGTTTCTTCGCTCATGCCGGATTCTCCGCAGAAATAATGCATATACTGTAAATCACCCTTTGGAGCTTCTACGCCTTCGCATAGTTCTTCCAACTGATCGTACACTTCATTGAAATGCTTGATTGCTTCAGCGCTTCTATCTTTGATAAGTCCATCGACATCTTCCGGATCATAGTTTTCAAATGCACCTGATGTATAGGTGTCCATAGCATTCTTTAGGTCTCCGAAAAGCTGCTTATAATCAACGATATATCCAAATTCCTTTGTGTCACCATCCAGTCTGTTAACACGGCAAATAGCTTGGAACAAACCGTGATCCTGCATACTCTTGTCAATATACAGATATGTACACGGCGGAGCATCAAATCCTGTGAGCAGCTTATCAACCACAATGAGCAGTTTCATGTTTGCAGGCTGGTTGATAAACTTATCTTTAACATCTTTTTCAAAGTCCTCGACTTTTTTCTGTATTGAAAGCTTTTCAGGAAGATTATCAGGATCAAGTCCTAACATACGGAGATATATCTCGTATTTTTCAAAAGTTTCAGTTTCATCATCGGCACTTACAGTATCAGTTCTCAGATCACCGGCTTGCGGAGTGTAAGAGGAGATAATCGCACACTTCTTGAAACCTCTCTGCTGGAAGATCTCATAATACTTGCAAGCAGTATAGATCGAATCTGAAACGAGAATTGCATTTCCATTTCCGTCCATTAGGCGAGGCTTCAAATCAAAATCCTGAATTATATCCCAAGCGACACGTTCAAGCCTTGAACGGGAACTATAGATTTTCTGCATACTTGCCCATTTCTCTTTCAGCTTTGCTTTAGCTCTGCTTGAAAGAGAACGTGTTTTAACGTCAAACCATTGGTCAACTCTGTCATGAGCGCTAAGCTCCTGGGGGATATCTCTGTATTCATATCTCAGATCAAGCACAACACCGTCACGCACAGCTTCGTTATACTTATAGGTATGAATATAAGTGCCAAACACTTCTATGCTTGTCTTCTTATCTTTTTTCAGAAGCGGTGTTCCTGTAAAACCGATGAATATCGCATCAGGCATGATTGCCTGCATTGCTGCGTGGAGCTTGCCTGACTGCGTTCTGTGACATTCATCAACAAAGACAAAGATTTTTCCTTTCGCCTTAAAGTCAGCAGGGAGCGACTTCTTCAACTCATCAATATACTTGTCATAATCGGATTCAGTAGCTTCTCCGCCACGACGACCAAATTTATGCACCAATGAACATAAGAGTGAACTGTCATAGGAATTCAACTTACGGAGCAGATCATCACAGCTCTTGGTTCTGGTGATCTTTTCATCAACACCAATGTATGTCTTTTCAATCTGCTCATCCAGTTCATCACGGTCGGTGACGATAAGCACACGAGAGTTTTCTTCTTTACAATTGGCAAGGATCCATTTTGACAGCCATACCATTGTCAACGTTTTACCGCTGCCTTGAGTATGCCATAGAATACCGCCACGCTGTTTTGCTAATCTGTTCTGAGTACGTTTTATGCCGAAAAACTGATTATAGCGGCATACCTTCTTAATGCCCTTATCGAAAACTACAAAATTCTCAATGAGGTCTATAAAGCGTTTCTTATCGAACATCTGATACAGCTGCTGAAGCAGGAGGTTATCAATATGATCGCAGTATTCCATAATACGTGCATCTTCAGGATCACGCTCGTCTTCGTTTTCATGGAATCCGTCAGGCTTCCATTCCATATAGTATTTTTCGCCTGTCAGAATAGTGCCGTAACGCAGACCTTCTATTTCATTGCCTGCCATACAAAACTGCACTGTGGTAAAGAACGATGCAATAAAGCCGTCCTTCTGATTGGTAAGGTTCTGCCTGATACCGTTTGAAACGGACACGCTGCTCTTTTTCAGCTCTATAACTGCCATGGCGATGCCGTTGACATAAATAACAAGATCTGGTCTTTTCTCCTGACGGTCAATAACCGTTACTTCCTCGGCTATTGCAAAATCATTATTTGTAGGGTTATCAACATCAATGAAGTAAACCGTCTTAGGGGAGCTTTCGGGAGTTTCCTTGACCTTGGCACCGTATTTCAGCAGCGTATAGACCTTATGGTTAGCATCATAAAGCCCATGTGTCATATCATCAGCAGCTTTCACAAGTTCGGCAACAGCACCGTCTATCAGCCTTTCACTGTAACCGCTAAGGCGCAGGTACGCACGAAGTCGGTCTTCACGGATATTTTTATTTGCTGTGTCTTTCAGGTTGCCAATATATTTATAATCGAGGATATTTCTGTTCTTAAAGAAATCAATTACACGATTTTGCGTGGTTCTCTCGGTATCACCGATACTCATACGTACATTCCTCCTTAATGTGTTTGTTATTTCATGGAAAAAACTTTCTGATCAATCCTGCTTTTATGCTTTTATATTTATCACACTTACGCTGGTGAAGGGTGATAAGGGTGTCAAGTTGAGAGAAAAAGGTTCCGATTTTTTGCTGTTCATCTTTTTGAGTAGGTAATAAAATAGGTGTCTTTTTCCCGCTTTCGATAGTATAAGTTCCGACTGTTCCTATTCCAGCAGATTCTTTTATAAAGTTCTGAATGAAACTACCGTTAAAAGAATGATAGAAAAATTCGCCATCTATTCTATCTTCATTTTTGAACCAAATAATATTTCCATCCTTGAAGTATAGCGGTTCTTCGTTGTTTATCAACATTGGAACGCCTATTGTTCCAACACCCGTTACAAGCAAATCACCAATTTTCACTTTGCCCGATAAAGCACTGTACTCATCATATTTCTCTTGTGATATAAATAACGGTTCAGAAACTTCTTCGTTTTTTGATACTGCTACAATATCTCTTGCTCTTAAAAATCTTACACCTGAATCTGTCCAATCGGACTGATGAATTCGTTTTACAGATGTTATTTCCATCAGCTCACCCAACTTACGTTGTTCCCAAGCGTCAGTAAATCCTTTGAATCTTAGTTCAGGCTTATCAGCACCATTTTGGGGAAACATTTTTTTCAGCATAGCCGCTTTGAATTGAATCAACTTGTCACACTTACGCTGATGAAGGGTGATGAGGTTGTCGAGGTTCTGAAAATATGCTGAAATTTCTGCTTGTTCATCAAGCGATTTTGGATACGAAATACTCGTTCCTTGTAATGCAGATTTTGAAATTGAGGTTACTTTTGTTCCCTGCATTAAAGGTATCAATGTATCGTGATAGGAATTTGAATTTAAGTAATATCCAAGGTATCCAGAAGCATATTCTTCCTTTGGTCTTACTGGAATTGTATGCAAACCCGAAAGAACTGTTTTATCGCCTAAATTGGCTATTTCACTGCATTTTCCTACTGTCGCATCTTCTGCTGTGTCAGCAATAATAACATCACCATTTTGAAGATAGGAGTTCTTCATAGCTGTTACAATTTTATCAGAATTTATATATGCTAACGGCTCATTTCCAACATCAAGAACCTCGCCATATTTTATAAGCACATCGCCATAGTGAATGTTCTGTGCAAGTCCGCTTTCATCACACAAATCGGCTCTTGAAAGTGTGTTATTTTGAAGTATTTCAAATACTGAACTAAACCCACGCTGTTCCCAAGTGTCAGTAAATCCTTTGAATCTTATCGCCGGAGTTTTGTTATTATTCGACATCGTTTGAACCTCCGAGCAATTCTATTAACTCTGCAAAAGCTTTCATATCATAATCATTGCCTGTTAATTCACCAAGCATATCTGACAGTGATGATTCTGCTTCGTTTATCTGACCGTCAAGGTCTGTAAGTGTAAGCTTATATCTTTTTGAAAGCTCAGTGATACGCTCGGCAAGCTTATGAGAAATTGCTGTGTACAGATCAATTATTCCCTTGCCTATGGCATAATACCACTTCTTGTCTACAAGCAGTTCCTTGATCTCATCATCGGTAAGTGACGCATATCTCTCACGAGCCTTTTCATCAAGTGCCTTATCCATTTCTTTTATAAGCTTTGTAGACTCCTCAGACCTTTGTGCAAGCTCAAACGCTTTCTTTAACTCTTCATAGTCATCGGCGTATGCAGCAGGTGCAGGCGCTTCTGCACGGGCTGCACTTAAAGCATTATTTATGGATGTTTTGGTTACTGTTCCTTTATCGGTATACGCAACTTCCAGTTCAGCGTGCTTGTCGATATACTGTGTATATTCCTTCTTTTTCATTGACGGAAGAAGATTCAAAAGCGTTACAAGGCTGTCAATAAGCGGAGTATGGACATTTTCCATGATCTTGTCGATTTTCTCCTGAATGTCCTTGCTCTTGACTTTTCCACCCTCTGCAAGTTCCGATAATGCCGAGTCTTCTGCCGATTTCTCGATCATTGCCATGAGTCTTGAATCGGTCTCTGCGACAATATCCATAAGGTCATCTATCGCCTTTTTCTCCTCGGGGAATAGCTCTGAGATAACTATTTTCTTCGGAATAAGCTTACCTTCCCAGCCTGCAACCTTTAGCTCAGGGTTGCCGTCAGCATCGGTTTTCTTTGTCTCCTTCATGATGTTCTCGGTCTCTCTTGCAATTTCATAGCCCTTATCATCCGAGATTATCAAAGAAACATCGTCATTAAGCACTTCGTTCCAGTATGCAAGAAGTATCTGGTAAATATCATACTTGTTGATAAGCAAGATATCTTCAAATGCTTTCATTATATTCTCTGCCAACTCGGATATGAGAATTTTGGCAGAAACGGAGCTATCAAGTTTTTTCAACTTTGTATCTGCAAAAGATTTCCAGTCTGTGAATGCCTTGTCGATAAGATCCCCATATGCCGAGAATTCACCATTAGCATATATCATTCTGCGAATGTCGTTTTCTTCCACATTCAGCTTATAATAGCCATCACTAAGCGAACTGAGCAACTCATCTTTCAGCGTCGGGAATGCATCCCAGTATTTACTCAGTGCATCTATATCCACAGCAGGGATACCGCCGTGAATATGAGCATAAATATCCTGAATATCCTCAGGCTCGGAAGAATCTATATAACGGGAAATATTCAGGTTATAGCCATTCTTCTCTTTGATCTCCTTATTGGGAACAAAGCGAGCATATTTAGGATCATCTGTAATCTGCTCATTGAATGTAGTGACTATGCGATAGATATCCTGTTCACGCAGTCTGTTCTTGTTTCCGTCCTTAACAAATCCCTTTCCTGCATCTATCATAAAGATTCCGGAACGGTTTTCAGCACCCTCTTTATCGATTATAATAATACAAGCAGGTATTCCCGTACCGTAAAACAGGTTAGGCGGCAGACTGATAATGCCTTTGATCCAGCCCTTATCAACGATAGCCTGACGAATAGTACCTTCAGCATTTCCACGGAACAGAACACCATGAGGGAGAATGACAGCAGCTTTACCCGTAGATTTCAGCGTTTTTAATATGTGCATCAACCAGGCATAGTCGCCGTTTTTCTCAGGTGGTCTATCTCCATAACCGGAGAACCTTCCATACTCCTTCAAACCATCTGACCAGTTTTTAAGAGAAAAAGGGGGATTCGCAACAATATAGTCGAAGCGTTCCAGTTCGGAAGAATCTTCATTTTTGATAAACTGAGGATCAGAAAAAGTATTACCTGCCATGATCTTGATAGTAGCTTTATTATGAAGAACGGCATTCATTTTAGCAAGACCTGCCGTCGAACTCTCTTTTTCCTGTCCATAACCTGATATCTCAAAAGGAACCTCTGCAAGTGCTCTGATAAGTAATGAACCACTACCACAAGCAGGATCTGGTGCCGTTCTAAAGGTGATACAATTTAACGAATAACCTTTTAACGATGAACACACCCACCCCTTAGTGGGTGCATAATTTAACGATGCCGTGTTCATTTGCACACGGCGGTAACGATAGGGTGCATAAGCTAATGTTGTGCTCATAAACACGACCTCCTTTGGTTTTCATAAACTATTATTTTATTTTTGACCAAAACTTGTCAACATGAGTATAGGTTATCGGTTTCTGGATTTTTTTACTCATAGAAGCTCTATCATTTTCACTTCTATAATAATATGTAACATTCTTTAGTTGAGATTGATTAATCATCAAAAAAAGGTGTTCATCATTACATGGAGACATTCCAACGATATCTAAATGTCCACTCATATTTTTAAATGAATCTGCTCCAAATGTTTTCTCAGAATCAATCCAATGCCCATATTTTTCAAGCCAATACCAACTCATTATCGTATTACTGAACATATATTCATACCCTACTATCACATCTCTGGAAAAATTTTCATTCGGATTTTCTTGCACAAATAAGCTATTAGCATCGTACTCTGGTGCCAATGAATCAAAACGACCATGAAGATGCATGACGCCATCATAGTATCTGTCTAAATTTGTATCATAATTAATCGTAAAAACATGAGAGTACTTTAAAAGAAATTGCTGCATTTCATTCGTATAATCTACGGTATTTATATTTCCATCATTATAAATTGCATCTAACATGAGCATTTGCAATTCACGATTTATCTTGTGCCTAAATCGCTCATCATCCTTGTATTTATTACTCAAAAGTTCGACTGCAATGAAGATATCCTCCAATCCGATATCTTCAATTTTACTGTTCTCATCATACAAATTTTTAATTCTTTCAATTTCCATCAACATAAATAAACCATCAGCATAATTAGCCCATTTAGAAATATCCTTAACGATATTAAATAATCCATCTATGCTTTCCAATAATTCACGGTTACTTATTCCTTTGAAAATATTTTTATATTTATCAGACTTAATGTTCTCCATTAATCTGCTCATAATAGCTTTATTTGAGTAGTTATCAAAACCTCCGAATTCAATATTTATTCCGTTTCCAAAGATAATGTTATGTTCCATATAATCCAATCACGCTCCTCTATTAATGCGAAAATTTAATTTCTTTTTATTGTTTCCATCCATGACCATCTCTGCATTTTCCACAATTTATATAACGCTGTCAGAAATATCAACTTCTTTTATTTCTGGATGTGAAAGCATCCACGTCATTTTTCCATCAGCGTCCTTGAAAAAAACAATATGCCAATGAGTAATCATACCATCTTCATCACGGGATATATTCATATTGTCGATATGCTCCTCAATTATAGGAATTGGGAGTTGAACCATAGTCCCTTCATCTTTGCAACCATAAATAAAATACTTATTTTCACAATTTTCTATATCAACCAAATTATTTCTTCTATATGCAAACCAATATTTCTCACGATTTCCTTGCTTATAAGCTTTCGAAGTCGTGAACACAAATCCTTTTTTACCATCAGCTGATATATAAGTACTCCTGCCCACTTTAATTAATTCTTCATTTAGTATCTGTGCCAATCTCTGAACACATTTGTCTGCAAATTTAACTTTTTTGTTTGGCATCGGCTGTGTCTCTGGAATGATTACAGTTTTTGCAATCACTTCAGGTTCTTCATAACTTTCCTCATATTTAATGCCAAGTGAAGCACAGAATAAACGTTTTATCTTTTCAAATCTTTTCGTACAGTAGTCTGTATAGTACTCTTTTAACACTGCAAAATCATCTGGTTGCGTATATGGCATATCCATCCATTCCAAATCTGCCTCTTCCGTAAAACTATATTTACTTTCCACATCTGCCAAATCAATATGCAGCAAATATTTTTTATCTTGATAAAAATTCTTATCACGCTTACTTCTGTTAATGTATTCTGGAAGATAACAAAGATTTGCAATGCAACTTATAGGCAAACCTTCTCCATTACACGAATCAATTAGTTTTCTCATTTGTTCTTTTGGGGCAATATGCTCTACATCAAATTTATCAATTGATAATTGATCCATAGCCGTAAAAGTTTTTAGATAAATGCAATTTAGCATTACAAATTCCTCACTGCGAGGGTTTGCAACCTTCTTACTTTCTGCTCTAAGCATAGAGCGTTCAAAAAAACCATCTAAAGCAACCATCCATGCTCGTCCGGGAATTTCAATCATATACCTGTTGGGTTTAGCCGCAGCATGGATTTTGCCTGTTCCACCCTCGCTCCAATAATTCGTAATAATATCATAAACATAATACTGAACTAAGTTATTTGCTATAATATTTTTTCTTTCAGACCACATTGCATCTTGCTTAGAATAATCTCCGTCGGAATACATTTCTTTAAATGTAGTAGAAATCATTGAAAGTATTTGGTACTTGGAATGAAAAATCTTATTTGCATTTCGAGAGTTGCCCTTAAATTTTGTGATAACTAAAATAGCATTATTCACAAATTCAATAGCACAGTGCAATGCAGCCTCAAACTCATCTAAATTAAGAGTCTGAAGATTCCTATACAAAGTTTTTATTCTATCTGTATCATTTAGGCAGGCATTCACCAATTCAAATGCAAGAGGATTAACTGTATCCTCTGACAGATTTTTATTAAATCCTAAAATTTCATATTTATTTACAAGATATTTTCCAAGTCCAAAAAGATACTCAAAAGCATTAACTTGTTTTTTGGAACGCATCTCCTCACGACTATATCCATGTATTTGGAAATCATCCTCTGTAAATGTGTCATATTTTCGAACGACATATTCAATAATCTCTGCATTACTTATTTTATATTTCTGATTTACTGGCCAAGAAGCGGCATAAACCTCGTACTGGTCAAGAGGGGTTCCTTGTGAATTAATTCTGTCGAATATTTCCGGCAAATTATTCTCATCACCAGTATAAACAATTACAGGGATTACAGTACTTGCGATTTTATCATATAAATCTTGACGCTCTTCAAAAAACGCGGTAATGATATCAATGATTTCTCCTATCGGCTCATATCCTACACCAAAATCATCAACCAAAGTCTTCGCCACATTATAGTATTGCAAGTTTTTAAACGTCTGTTGCTGTTTAATAAATGAAGTAAGTATCGAGCGGATTTTCCCATATGAATCGGTGCCATCTTTATTAAGCAACTTGCAAAGACTTTCACAAAAGGCATCAGAAATACTGTCATCATAAAAAAACTCAGTAGGATTCGTCATATACTTTTTAATGCTATTACCACGCTGTAATCCATCAACAAGAATATATGTACGTTTATTATTTTCAAGCGTTTCGTAAAACAGCATTGTTCCAACAGGATAGCCCTTTATTAAAGAGTCAATAAATTTTTGTTCTTGTGACTTCTTCCATCTTTTTCCTCGTTGAAACATAGGAACCACTATTTTTTTATTATCTTTATGCATATCTTGTAATGCACTGGATAAATCTTGTAATGTCCAATTTTCGCAAGTACATCCGGCCATAATTTAACCCTCTTTTCTCAAATTTTCTCTTTTCACATAGGTTAGTTCAATGTCATATCCCAGTGCTTCCAGCATCTGCACAAAAGTTTTATTGACCACACCGTCCTGCTTTTTTATGATGCGGTTTACATACGGACTGGAAGTTCCGACTTCCTCCGCCAACTGTGCCTGCGTAATGCTGTTCTCTATACATTTGACCTTCACATCTAATTCAATATTGTTCTTAATCATAGTTCTATCCACCTCTCAGAAGTGCGTTAATATCTTTCACAAATAAGATAATTTATTATATCACAGTTTCTACTGATTTACAATCCTCCAAGGCATTGTTCACAAAATATCCGAAAAGAAAAAAACACCCTGCATCTCTGCAAGGTGTCCATGTATATCTCTGTTCAGTTTTATGCCTGTACTTCCGAGCCGTCTTTAAATGTGACGGTCATATTTTTATTCTTATCCACCGTGATGTACTCGACCATGCTACCCCACATCTCGGCATCGAAATCCATGATAGGCTCTCCATGCTTTTCAAGGGTGTCAATGAAAATGCCCAGTTTTTCATAATGAGCCTGCTTTTTCTCGATGGCTTCTACTATAGCATCGTATCTTGATTTAACCTTTTCGTATCGCTCTACCAAACCATCATAGCGTTTCTGATAATCCTCCTGGTTCTGTGCGGTTCTCGCATTCTCCGCCACACAGCTTTGGGTCAGTTCCACCACAATTTCCATCTCGCTGCGAAGTTTGTCCTGTTCTTGCTCCAAAGCAGTGACATCGCAGACTGTCTGTCGTATCAGCTGAATGTTTTCTATGATTTCATCTTTCTCGGTAATGAGGATATTCATTGCCTTTATAAAAGCGGCAATGATTTCTTCTTCCGTAACATGAGGAGTTTCGCATTTTCTATTCCCATCGAATTTATGGTTGCAGCGGTAAATGACCCTGCGGTACTTATCATTGGAATGCCAGACCTTGGATCCGTACCAACTTCCACACTCGGCACATTTAATCTTATTAGAGAAGATGCTGACTCCGCTGTACCTCGTTTCGCTTTTCTTGGAGCGTTTGGCAAGTTCCACCTGCACCAAATCATAAACGCTTGGCTCGATGATGGCTTCGTGGTTGCCCTCAACATAATATTGTGGAACTTCACCCTCGTTCTTCTTGGTCTTTTTCTGCAGGTAATCCACCGTGAATTCCTTTTGTAGCAAGGCATCACCCTTGTACTTCTCATTGGAAAGCATCCTGCGGACGGTTGCTCCATTCCACTTATCCTTACCGCCTGGGGACTTGATACCCATTTCTGTCAGTTCCGCCGCTATGCTGTGGGGTGTCATGCCCTCAAGGAATCGTCTGAATATCAGTTTTACAATCTTCGCCTGTTCTTGGTTAACCACGATGTTCCCATCAGGTCCCTTCTCAAGGCCAAGCACACGGGAGTAGGCGAAGCTGACTTTTCCGTCAGCAAAACGCTTTCTGTGTCCCCATGTGACGTTCTCGGAAATGGAGCGGCTTTCTTCCTGTGCCAGTGAACTCATAATGGTGAGGAGCAGTTCGCCCTTACTGTCAAAAGTCCAAATGTTCTCCTTTTCAAAATAGCACTCCACGTTATGTTCCTTCAGCTTTCGGATGGTAGTAAGGGAGTCCACTGTATTTCGTGCAAATCGGCTAACCGACTTTGTTATGATAAGGTCGATTTTACCTGCCAGGGCATCCGCCACCATGCGTTTGAAGCCATCTCGTTTTTTGGTATTGGTTGCAGATATTCCTTCGTCCGTATATATTCCGGCAAACTCCCAATCCTCTCTGCCTTTGATATAATTCGTGTAATAATCTACCTGTGCCGCATAGCTTGTGACCTGGTCTTCATGGTCAGTGCTGACACGAGCATAACCTGCCACCCTGCGTTTTTTCCTGCTGTTGACTGGAGTGGCTGTGAATTTATTGATGGTTGCAGGAATAGCCGTTACTTTTCTTTGCGCCAATTTTCGCCACGCTCCTTTCTCATCTGCTTCATTCGTTCACTCATCTCTGCTTTTCGCTCCGGAGTCCATTTTTCCTTCATAAGGCTTCGCATATGCTCTTTCTGTTCCTCTGTCCTTGGCAGTCGCTTTGGAGCAGGCGGTGCATAAATCACTGCCGTTACCGTGCCGTCCTTTTTGTGAATCTCCAAGTCCTTATCCGTCAGCACTGAAATGTAGTCCACAATCTTTCGGAATAAGCCATCGTCAAACTCGGCCATTCCAAGAGCATCGGCAAGAAGGGGCATCAGTACATCCTCACGCAATCCTGCCGTCTGACAGCCATTGCTGTGTTCGGAGCATCGCCAGTAATTGACCTTCCCGCTTTCCGCTGTGGCTGACGGCTGTGTGGCTCTGTGGAAATTGCATCCACAGTTTTTGCACTTGATTTTTCCCGTAAAACAGGAGGAGCCTTTGCAGTTCGTACCAGTCTTTCTTCTCTTGGCAGAAGTCTTAGCACGGTATTCTGCCGTCCAACAGTCCTTATGACCTGTGTTGGGGCAGTCCTTTGTGATAACCCTGCCGTCTGTCATATGAAACTCCAGTACATAGCGTTTCGGAACATCGATATGGTCAACCTCTCGGAGGAAAATCTCCTCATCAAATTCTTCTAATCCAAGCACCTCAGTGCAGGCTTTGACCATATTTTTATGGTTAATACTCCCGCCAACCCCACAGTGGCCGCCCTTCTTCTTTCTCGAACCACAGCACCAGAACTCAAGGCAGTTGCCACGGTCGGTTCGCTTGTTGTGCATATAGCTGACACCGCAGTGAGGACATTTAATTTTCCCCGTAAAGCAGGTGGTGTTTAGGCTCTTATTTGCCAAAGCCCCCAGTTCTTTTCGCCTTGCAATCTCATCCTGCACATACTGGAATGTTTCCATATCAATGATTGGCTCATGGGTATTCTCCACGAAATACTGCGGCATTTCGCCACGATTCTTTTTTCTTCGTTTTGTAATAGGGTCCTCGATGAACTCCTTCTGCAGGAGTAGATTGCCTGTGTAGGTAATGTTGGTAAGTACCACCTTGATGTTTGAATCCACCCATCGGCAGCCGTTTGCCGTGGTAATGCCCTCGGCGGCAAATTCCTTTTCCGTTTCAAGTCTTGACTTACCGTCAAGGAAATTCTGAAAAATGCGTTTGACGATGGCAGCTTCACTTGGCTCTATCACAAGCTGGTCTTCATCCCATCTGTAGCCAAAAATTCTGAACTTACCGTTCGGAATACCTTGTTCAAAGCGTTTCTTGGTTGCCCAGCGTATATTCTCACTGATGGAACGGCTCTCTTCTTGGGCGAAGGATGCAAGAATGGAAAGCATCAACTCACCGTCACCGCTCATGGAGCTTATGTTTTCCTTTTCAAACCTCACCTCAATGCCTTTAGCTTTGAGGTCTCTCACTGTTTCCAAAAGGTCAACCGTGTTTCTGGCGAATCTTGAAATGGACTTTGTAAGAATAATGTCTATTTTTCCTTCCTCGCAGTCGGCAAGCATACGCTTGAATTCATCACGCTTTACCGTATTCGTGCCGGAGATAAAATCATCGGCATAAACACCCGCGTACTCCCAATCGGGATTCTTCTGAATCAGCTTGCTGTAGTAGCTGATCTGTGCGGAAAGGGAATGCATCATTCTCTCCGACTGCATGGATACTCTGGCATAAGCCGCCACTTTTTTGAGTTGCTTTATGGCAGGCACAGTCGGTTCAATTCTGCTTATTTTCGGCATATAATCACTTCCTTCCGCTACTATACATCACTCTTTTCGCCCCAGAAGTCAACGATATGTCGGCAAATAATGTACCCAGAGTTGGGTGGTATTTTTCACGGAAAATTGTATCAATCTGCCCATACTCTTTATCCGATATAATGCCCTCGGAGAGCATCTTTCTTGCCATAAGCATGGTGGTCTGATACAGTTTTTCATTTCTGAATTCCTGCTTATCCATCAATACCACCTCCGAATCGATGCTCCACATAGCACTCGTGGCAGCAATACTTCCTGTGGCTGTTGCCGTATACCTCAAACTCCTTACCGCAGTTCGGACATTTATATTTGTAGATGGCTTTTCGCTGCACCCGGTCAAGATGTGCATTCCACCATTTATTCCTGCAGGTATCACAGCAGAATCTCTTTTTCTTCCTGCCTTCCATTTGTACCATTGCTTTTCCACAGCATTTGCAGACAGAACCGTCTGCAACAGGCACATTAGGTTTCTCAATGCCAGTGAGGTTATTCCTCCGGCAGAACGATTTTATGGTATTCTGTGAAATGCCTGTCTGCTGTGCTATCTTCATATATCCCACACCCTGTTTTCGGAGTGCGCAGATTTGCGCTTTCTGATTTTCTGTCACTGCTGACACCTCCCATAGTTATGAGGTCATCGCCTCTAACGGTGAAAGGACAGAAACACATCATTCAAGAACCACAAATTTCAACAGGAGCAAAAAAAATAATGCCCGCCAAGGACAAAATCCAAGACGGGCATCAAGTCAGTACACAAGTATCACAAGAATTACTATATAATTATTTTTCTATTTTATAGAGGGGAACACGCACACGTATACGCACATACGCGCGTATAGGAATTTTCCGAGCCTGCCCAGTCACTTGTGTCTTGTGTTCCCATGATACGCTTAAACCTTTGTGCAAAAATCAAGCGAAATCCAACCTGCTCCGCTTTTCAATCTTCCCCAACCCTTGTCTGAGCCAGTGCCGGACTGCACTTCGACAATCGTATACACACCGACGGGGATATATTTGGTTCTGGCATAGTTTGTGCCGGGACCTTTTCTGATGTTAAGGTCAGAAATTGCAACCTTAACCTTGAACGGCACGGTAGTCGCAGTTGTTTTCGATGTGTAGATGTTTACACCATTTACATCAAACACACTATATCCGGGATGCTTATCCACGCAGGCTTTCGCATTGGCAAGTTCCTTATACGCACCAATTTGACTCTTGGCATCTGCCCAGGTCTTACGGACACGATACCAGACCGTCTTGTCAGCAGTCGGTGTCTGTGCCGTACCGCCAAGAGCTGCCGTTACCTTCGCCGCCAGATCACCCAAGCGGTTATACAGCCAATCTCCCGGACAGGATTTGTTGGCAAACCAGCGATGGACGGTAAGCACCATCTCATCGCTCTTCGGATTGTAATTCAAGGACTTGTCCTTATCGGCAAACCAGATAAGTTTCTTCTTTCCGTTACGCTTGCAAATGTCTGTGCACAACTTGATGAGGGAGGCATAAACTGCATCAGTCATGGCATAGGGAGCCGTCTTATCACTGGCACACTCGATGGTGATGGCTCTCTGGTCATTGGAATTACTGGATGTACACCAGGAACGGTTCTTTTCCTCAACACAAAGAGAAATGCGACCGTCCTTACCAATACCGTAATTGCAGCTTGCATCACGGCCTGCCGGAAAACAGGCACAGATGGTTTCTGCGGAAAGCTGACCGACAACACAATGCGGAGTGATTCGGTCAATCGAGTGGGTTCTCTGCCCGGAATGATTCGGACTTAACCCTGTGTAAGCCACAAGAGGACTGTTTGTGTAAGCCATAATTATTCATCTCCTTTCTCGCTGCGGTCATGCAGCTGCTGTAATACATCTTTCATTTTCTCTGGGATAGGCAAACCAAGATGCCCTGCATTTTCCAAAAGGCTCACACCTTCATTGGAAATGTAGAAGAAAATAATCGCCGTTCGAAGTACAGACCCGGTGCCAATTACCTGCACATCAAGGATGTTTGCAATTCCAACAAGCAGGAAAATCAACACCTTACGGCAGATACCTTTGAAGCCGACCTCGCTGGAAAGCGTGTGGTCCGAGATGGCACACATCACTCCTGTGATATAGTCCACCACTACAAAGGCAAGCAGTGCATAGAGCAGACCATCACAGCCACCTAAGAAGTAGCCGAGCCAGCCGCCAATGCCTGCAAATACAAGTTGAATTGTATTCCAGAATTCTTTCATAATGAGTTCCTCACTTTCTTTAAAAATGTGTATGAAAAAAGCACCTCCGAAGAGATGCTTGATTCCTATTGTTCCTGCAAGATATATGTGATTTTCATCGTCTTATCTGCAGTTTTCGTTACCGGGGTATCAAGATTATTAATAGTTGCAAGGTAATTACATAACATATACCATCCTGCTGTCGACCACGTTCCGTAATCTCCAAAATACAATAAAGGTTCATTACGAACCGGGGTCAGATTCATTTCATGACTGCTGTTAAAAAATGATTGTGATTCCGGTGGCATAATTTCATTTGTCACTATATTTGCAACAAGAAGTTGTTGGTTATAATTATCATAATAAATACGTCCGTTTATATATGCTTTTGGAACACCTGAAACGCCACCTGTGTTGATTCGCTTAAACTTCACTACATTAGCCGGGTTGGTAATCTGAATCTTGTACAACTCATATGGCGAATTATATGATTTCACAAATAGATACCCTTCTGCCACATACATCTGCCAATAACTGTCAGAACGAAGAGATACGTCTGTGGTGTTCGTAACTTCATACTGTTTAACTTCCCATGTGTCGAGCTTAATCTCCGTCACCAGATATGTCCCATTAGGTGCAACGGTAGAGTTCGTTGCAGTGCAAATATACAGACTGTCATTTGACGGGTCATAATTGTAACCCCAATAACTCATACGAAGTTCGGATGTAAGCTCCTGTAATTCAATCTCCTTTATCAGCGGTTTCTTTGAATTGACATTGTCCAAAACAGATACGGATTTAAGAAATGTCCTTCTTTTTGTAATATGGATATGTTTCTTATCCACCACCTTGAAGTAATAGGCACAATCCTTTTCACGGTCGATTAGGAAAATCATTTCGGTTGTACCAATTGTCATACCGGAATATCTGCTGCTCGTTGCTGCCCCTGTATTGTTCGGGTACACATACTGTAGCGTATCCTCTGCAATGGACTGCATGAGAGGATAGTTTGTGTTGTAAACCGCATTTTTATATCCGTAGGAAGTAAACCCTCCGTGTTTATGTGTCAAACACACACTTGCAATCGTTCCGTTTGCCTGACTTGTTGCAAAATCATATACATATTTCACATAACGGTCTTTCAAATTTAATTCTGATTCCGTCTGATTATATCCGCCACGACAAGTATTAATGGTATTATTCTGCACACCATAGGATGCACAGCCGATAAGATTTGCGTTGGCGGGTGGATAATAATTGTCAGGGTTTTCTTCAATGGCAGTATCGAAACACAAAATACCACCGAGCAGTTTCTCATAATATGGAACGAAATCACTAAAATAACGGGATGGTCTGTTGGACAGTCCAAGGGGTTTGAATATATCTGTCAGTGCATTTGTTATCATGTTATGGTTTTCGTATGTCTCAACTTTTCCAGTCTTTACATCTGTCAGTTCAATTTTTGTTGTACCTTTAATTGCCATCGTCATCATCTCCATTTCTATAATTCATTACAAAAGATGTTAGTGTAGCATCGCCTGCCAGCCAAAATCGAAAAGTAATCGTTTTACTTTCTGTAAGACCTGCATACATCACATCAAGGTCTGACAGCAGAAAATCTGCCATTGCCGTTTCTTCCGTGAATATTTCCCCATCATAACTGTACTGAACTGTTACTATCCCCGTGTACTCAGCATTTAAGGATTTAATACCAAGTACTGTTCCATCTGATAGATTGGCCATACACTCGATATACTGTTTCGGTGGAGTTCCCGTAATAATGGCATTTAACGGAAATCCACGGCTGTCGCTCCAACTATATACAGACGGTGTGTTCAGTCCTTTTATCAGATTCCAGTCCGGTAGCTTTGCAAATCCTCTTGTTTTAAACAGATATGATGTAATCTCTGTTTCTTCCAGTTGCACAAGCACATCTGCATATTCTTCCAGTTCCTCATTGATGATGTGATTTTCCACAGTATAAATCTTTCCGTCCAAATCTCTAACAAGCAGTTTAAACGGAACAAGTAAATCAATTGGTGTGTACTTCACTTCAAATATCTTGTTTTCCGCATAATATTGAAACGTGACATCCGGTGAGGTTTTTGTAGGCTTAGTATAGGTGTAGGTTTTATCCGCCACAAAATTAAAACCACCATCATAGCAGGAAACCGGAACTTCAATCATATGAAGTGAAATATCTCCGGTATCCCATAATATAAGGTCATACTTTAACTGATAATCTGCTCCTGATGCATTATAATGCGACCAGCCTTCCCATCTGATTTTTAGAAATCTGTAATAGCTGTACAAAGTTCCTTCTTCTCGATACAAGGAACGCATTCTTGTATCACGGTTATCGACCTTCAGATGGGAGGTATCCGAACCAAATTCCCAGTACGAATCTCCATGTGCGTAAACAGATGGCACTGCATTTCCCATAAAAGTAAAGAAATCAGCACCGCTTACCGCAAGAGCTCCACCATCGTAACTGCCACTATCTTGAAGAAGGCAAGTCATATTCGTTACTCCGGCAGAGAATATTTCATTTACACTATCGTAGTTCATAGTTCAAATCTCACTCCTTTCACGCCATCAAAAGCAGAAATATCAATGGCTGTTATTTCAAGAAATCCCTCGTCTATTTCTCCCGTTACGGCTTTCTGGGTTTCTTCTGTTGTACCTTTTAACTCATATCTTCCTTTTGACGTATCAATGGTATCTGCAACCTCCACAAGAGCACCCTTGGCATTAAGGATAAATTTCAAGCGGAAACCAGTGGTATATCCATTTATCTCCACGGAATCTACACTCTCATAAAATGAGGTGTCCACCACCAGACTTTCCATGTATCCGAAATCCATTGAATTAGGAGCAGACACAATCATATATCTTTTACGAAGTGTAAACTGCTCCTTATTATTGACGGTGATATACCCATTATATTTTGGATTTCCACGAACACTGGTAAGTACAAAGGTTCGAAGAATTTCTGCAATCCAAGTACGGTCTGTAAATGTGTTTACGGTAAATGGCTGTTCTATAATCATTACATTGGATATCATCTGTGTCAGACCATTTCTTTTGGTTTTCGGGAATGTTACGGATAATGAATCTGCATATACATCCGTCACATATGGAATATCTGTAATGGCTACAAATCCCATATTTTCATTGATATTAATACGTCCGTTCCAATCTCCAAGACCTGCAGCAAGTCCCTGACCACTTATAGTTGCCCTTATCTGTGATTCTCCGATGGTTATAGTTCCGTCAGATATTTCCAGATACATTGAGAACGTATTGGAACTGTTCTCCACAACCTTTGAAATAGGCAGAAACAAGGTCACGATGTGTTTTCCGTAAATACAGGTTTTTGTCGGCATAAAGGTATCTATCGTTTCATCATTCATCTTATAAACAATGAATAGTTCTGGGAGAACCTCCGCTGTTTCTTCTACTTTAACCACCTCTAACAGCATTTCACACTGGAAAGCAGCAGATGTTTCTTCCGTTGCCGTAAAGTCGATATCCATCACCTTCGTAAGGGATTGACCAATCACAAACGGACTGACATTGACAAAGTTGTAAATAATCGTCCTGCCACTTTCCACGGAGTTAATGAGACCAGTTATATTTTTATCATTTTTACTTTTTGCAGAGGCAAGTTTTGGATTCTTTCCCACGCATTTTAATGTCTGCTTTCCAAAGATACGAAGTTCAATACTTGTAATACAGGAAATCTGCCCATCATCTGCATGGCCACCTGTAAACTGCAGAACATCGCCCGGCTCCAATGACGGATTGCCTATTGTGGAACTGTCAAACGGAACATAATTCACTTTTTGCAGTGCAGTCAGAATCTCTCGGAGCATTTTTTCTCGTACGGACTTTAGCCCAAACTGCATCAGAGGATTGATACCCAGATTCATGGTAAGGGCATCATCTTTTTCCATTGCAATATATTCTGACTCCTGACTCATCTGATTGGTAGAAGAAATAGCTGTATACCTTGTTACAAAATCGGAATAACTGCTGTTGAATCGTTCCTTTTGCGGTACTGTCCACGATGCTGTATTTCCATACTGCTTAAGCACAAGTTTTCCATACCTGTCTATCTGGCAAAAACATCCTACCACCTGTGCTACATAAAAAATAAGGTCACGAAAAGTTTCGATGTCATTATCCGTATAAATGCCAAGTGTTGTCTTTCCATTTGGGAGCGATGATATTTCTGCTACAGTCTGAGATAGTTCCACTTTGCAGGCATCACAGGCAGCTTTCAAAAACTGATAGGGCGTACCGCTTGAAGACTCAAGTTTTAAGGTTTTTTCGAATCTGAGCATATAATCATATGCTTTTAATTCCAGCGTTTTAATATTTCTGTTTGCCTCTGTTACTTCAAAAATGCCCATTGGTATAGTTTCCACACTTCCGTCAGATAAGGTAAGTGAATAGAAAAGCTGTATTTTAGCATCTTCCAAAGTATATCTGTCCACATTGGAAAAGAGGCTGATTCCAAGTTCAGCGGCATATACAGTTCCCAGTTCTATTTCCGAACCACCGCAGCACTGCCATTTGATATACCCGGAACCTTTTACGATGTCTTTGGAAGTAAAGTCATATACTTTCCCAGCTTTGGTAATGATTGAGCCAAACCAGTCATATTTTCTTGTATTCTGTCTTACAGCATTTTTGAACATTTCTGATACTGGATACACACTTTCACCTCCCATCAAAATTCTTTCAGCGTAAAAGAAACCGTCCAGAGTCCTTTGTAGGATGTATCCTTTTCAAGCTTTGACTTAAAGCCTGTGATATACATCTCCGTTTCACGGACTCCAAGGGTTTCGGTATCAAAATAACTAACCAGGATTTTATCCTTCTTAGCATAGGCGGATAACTTGGAAAGCCAAGTGGCAGACACAGAGAAAGAAACGGAAATGGTAACCACTCCCGCTCTGATTACATCTCTCTGCGTTGTTCCGGCTTCTGTCTCGCCACCACTATCTGCCTCCACATCCGTCAAATCCAAATCATAGGAGTCCGGCAAAGGCAGATTCTCATAGCCGAATTTCAGATACTGTATAAATGCCATTTTACCGACCTCCGCTTCTAAGATTTGCCCTCTGCTGGGCATTGATAATGACCTCATCTAAAAGATTGCCGCCAAGGTAAACAGGGATAACAATATCTCCGCCCTGTGAGTTGATAACGCTGATGGCATCCTTAATGGCTCCCACCATAGCCGACAGGTCTGTGGTTGATGCAGATGTGATTCCACCCATTGCATAGTCCATTCTTTCCACTTGAGGATTGATAACCATATCAGCAGCCACATCCTTAACTGCATTGGCAACCATACTCTTACTGCTTTCGATGCCTTTTGCCAAGCCTTGCATGAAGTCCGGCATCCAGCTTTCGTACTCCGTCAAAGGTCCCTCATCCGGCACAGAAAAGTGCAGGAAGGACTTGATTTTGTTTGCAACACCGCTGACGGCATCACCCACAGCACCGATACAGCTTTTGATGCCGTTTACGATGCCCATCACCAGATCTTTGCCCCAGTTGAATGCGGAAGATGCAAGGTTCTTGATATAGCCGACAACCTTATCAAACCCACCCTTGATGGTATTATAAATACCGCTTATGGTAGTTTTGATTCCGTTCCACATAGCAGAAAAGGCATTGCTTATGGTGCTCTTAATGCCGTTGACTACAGAAGATACCGTGGCTTTGATGTTATTCCAAACGGTAGTAATTGTATTTTTAATGCCGTTTACCACTGTGGTAATAACCGTTTTTATTGCATTCCAGATGGTGGTGAACACGGTCTTGATAGCATTCAGCACCGTTGTAATCACAGCTTTTATGGTGTTCCATGCTGTGGTAAGGAACGTCTGGATTGCCGTTACTATTGTGGTAATGAAAGTGCTGATTGCATTCCATACTGTTATAACCACAGTCTTTATCGCATTGAAGACCGTAGTGATTATGGTCTTGTAGATATTGAAATAAGTAGTAACAATGGTGCTAATCACATTCAGCACGGTTTGAAATACCAGCTTGATTCCTTCCCATATCGCAGTAAAGAAAGTCTGAATTGCCGTAAACACCGTAGTAACCGTGGTTTGAATTGCTGTCCAAGCCGTGGAAAGAAATGTGCTGATTGCTGTAACCGCTGTAGTAAATACAGTTTTGATACCTTCCCACAATCCCGTGAAAAAGGATGCCAACGCATTCCACACCGTTTCTGCAACAGACTTGATGCCTTCCCATACAGCCACAAAGAATTCCTTGATAGCATTCCATACGGCAATGACCACGGTCTTGATGTTTTCCCATAGGTCAATCCAAAACTGACGGAAGTCCTCATTGGTATTCCACAGATAAATGAATGCTGCCACCAAAGCTGCAATGGCAGCAATAATCAGAATAATTGGGTTGGCAAGCATTGTGGCATTCAGTGCTGCAAACGCACCCTGCACCGTCTTAATCACTCCGGCAATTTTCGGCACGATAGTCATAATCGTACCCACGGCAGAGATTACCTTGCCGACAATAATCAGCACGGGTCCAAGAGCCGCTGCAAACAGTGCAACAGTAACCACAACCTTTTTCGTACCCTCGTCCATGCCATTGAGCCAGTCTACAAATTTCTGCACCCAACCGACAATCTGCTTGATTGCTGGCATGAGAAGTTCTCCAAAGGAAATGGCAAGACCCTCAAGTGCAGACTTTAGGATAGTCAGCTGACCCTGTAAGTTGTCAAGCTGTGTATCTGCCATTTGCTGTGCAGCACCGCCACTGTTTGCAATGGACTGTTGCAGGCTGTCCCAGGTACTGCCCGTGTTGGCAAGGAGTGCGTTGACAGAGGAAAGGTCGGTTTTATTGAAGATATTGCTGATGATGTTACTCTTCTCAGCAGAAGTCATTCCATCCATGCTGGTGTTCAAATCACCAAGAATGTCATTCATACTTCGCATATTACCTTGCGAATCGTAAACCTGTACGCCAAGAGACTCCATTGCATCAGCAGCATTATCGGTAGGGTTTTGCAAGGATAGGATAATGTTACGAAGATGCGTACCGCCCTCTGCACCCTTGATACCGTTGTTGGCAAGGATACCAAGAGCCGTGTTTAATTCCGCAGTACCGCCCTTTATAGACTTTGCTGTTGCACCAATAGTAAGAATACCTTCTCCAAGCTGTGCGACTGAGGTATTGGTAGTCGATGCTGTTTTTGCCATTTGGTCGACCATCGTTCCTGCTTCATTCACACCCATACCGAGGGCAGACATAGCGTCCGTAACCATATCAGATGCAGAAGCAAGTTCAATATCACCGGCTGCGGCAAGGTTCAGAACGGTCGGAAGGGTGTCGCACATCTGTTGTGTGTCATATCCGGCAAGTGCCAGGTAATTCAGAGCCTGCGCACATTCCGATGCAGAGAATGCCGTTTCCGAACCCATCTTCTTTGCCAGTTTTCCGAGGGTATCCATTGTGTTTACAGACTGACCATCTACCGTAGACATGGAGTCCTTTGTGATGCCCATCGTAGCTTGCACCTGCGACATGGAAGACTCAAAGTTGGCTGCTGTGGTAACCGCAGCCGTTCCAAGTCCTGTGACTGCCGCTGTTACCGGGAGCAGTTTCTGTCCGGCACTTGAGATAGTATCTCCTGTGTTTTTCAGTTTTTCGCCTGCTGACGCAATCTTCTGCACAGCTGTAGCAGACTGATTTGCCTGGGTTTCCAGCTTTTTTAAATCATTTTCTGTTTCTATGATTTCACGCTGAAGGGCATCGTACTGCTCCTGCGAGATTTCTCCATTGGCAAGAGCCGTGTTTGCCTGTTCTGCCGCCGTTTTCAGAGTGGACAGCTTATTCTTGGTTTCTTCCACCGCCTGTCCAAGGAGTTTATGCTTTTGTGCAAGCAGCTCTGTATTGCCCGGATCCAGTTTCAGAAGTTTCTCCACATCCTTCAGCTGTGCCTGCGTATTCTTGATTTCTCCATTGACACCTTTTAAGGCATTCTGAAGTTTGGTGGTATCACCGCCGATTTCAACTGTGATACCCTTGATTCTGTTTGCCACTTGTATGCACCTCCTTCCAAACAGCAAAAAGCACCAGCCTTTTTACAGCTGATGCTTTGGTTCAATTACATCATTTTGCGTTTCAATTTCGCCATTTTGTTTCAAATGATGCAGTTGGAATACTCGATGATGTAATTAAAATCTGTCGAAATCCTCCTGCGTAGCAAGTTCCTTATACCCTTTATAATCATCATTCCTGCTCTCTGCGTACATATCGTTGACCATACCGATGGTCAGAAGTTCCAAATCTTTCAGCGAAATGCCAAGCTGTACGCAACGGAGCAGAAACAACGGGGTTGTCATTTCGCGGTCAGTTGAGCGAAGTTTTTTTTAGAAGCAACTTCCGTCTGGGTGTTCAATCCCCAAAGCTGAATCAACTGGGGAAGCACCTGGTAGATGGAGAATGTATTAAAACCATCCAGCCAATCTTCAGGAGAATCCGGAATAGACGGGTCTGCGTGTTTGGCCATGATATAGGCAATATTCTCAAACATCTCAAGAGAGAACATATCCAAGTTGGAATTCTCCTCCGTTCCGTCACCGACTGATTTCTCCAGGGAACGCAGGTCTTTGTAAATATCACGATGGAACTTCATGCGATAAATACGGGGAATGGCAGCAGATGCCTTGAATGGCACCTGCTTACCGTCAATCTTAATATTCTGTTTCATGCTCATGGCTTATACCTCCTTTGCAGCCGTGGTTGTTTTAGCTGTTGTCGTTGTATTTGTGCTTACTGTTTTAGCTGCACTTGCTAAACTCTGTACCTCCGGCACTGCTTCTGCAGAAGTCGGAAGATACACAGCCTCATACCACTTCTGATATACCGCATCAGTAGTGGAATCCCCGGTTTTGGCTTTTACATAACCGTTTGCCATCGGAGTAGCTTTCAGAGCAAGGGTTTCTGTCTTAACTTCAATCTCGTCTTCATTGGTCTGAGATTCGATGCTCGGACGGCTTGCCGCACAGTTATACAGCACATGACGGATTTTCTTAACGTCACCGTCAAACTCGAAAAGCAATGCAAAATTAGCAGTTTCCACATTTGCGTTTTCCACCAGTACCTGGTTGCTGTCCAGTTCCTCTTTCAGCACATCGGTTCGGAAACTCTCCGGCACCATTGCAAGTTCCAGATCACCGTCATAACCCATGTTATTGGAAATAGTGTAATAGGCATAGCCGTCAGCATAGAAGTTGGACGGCTCACCATTTGCATCCAATGACAGAGAAACCGCACCCGGCATAGCAACAGGCGTTCCAAAGGTTACCGTGCCGTCCTCGGCAAGTGACTGCAATGCATAATGTACATTGCAGATATTGAATTTTACTTTATTCTTCTTAAGGCTCATTTTGTACCCTCCTGTTCAAATTGATATAGGACTTCATACAGCTTCTCGCTGTCAATCCACGTTTCGGACTTTGCATAGAAGATGCCGCACCTGTCCAGCACATCCTCCACTTTCTGTTCTGCCGACAAGTCCTTGGTGTCGGTGTACAGTTCGATGTTTACTTCGTTTATCTTGTAGTAGACCCTGCCGTCCGCAGCAAAGTTGTCACTGCCTGGGAGCAGATAGCAGATAAACGGAGGGGCAGGCGATTCTCCCTCTGCAAAGTGGTCATACGCAAAAGGAATCCCAATAGCATTCATGATTTCGAGCAGTTTATCCATCTCTCAGACTCCTTTCGATTTCTTCCTCCAGTTGACGGACTGCCTTTTCCTCTGCCGGAGCAATATGACTTTTGCCTGCCACACGACCGCCGCCACGCTTGGCATGACCATGTTCCAGAAGGTGTGCCAGCTGATAGCGGTTCTTGGAATGCACAATCAGCTGTATGGAGTCAGAGGACTCTTTTTCCTTTTTTACCGTCCAGCTTTTCGCATAGGCTCCCGTATCAGACGGAGCATTCTGCTGTATTTCTTTACGCACAGATGCCCCGGCTTTCTTCACCGCTTTTTTCATATCATCTGCCGCAAGGTCAGCATATTCTTTCAAACCGTCCATAATGGCTGATGCCAGTTGGTCGGTTTTGATTCTGTCACTTGCCATATTACCGTCTCACTTTCTGGCATTTCACCTTGATGGATTTGCGTTTGAAGTTCATATGGTCAATGGATAAGATGTTGTAAATTTCTCCACCAAACAGCACTCGGAACTCCGTGTTATTCAGTTCCGACACCTTTCGGCAAAATCTGACCGTAAAGCTGATATCAGAAACATCTACAACTGTGCCTGCCGCTGTTGCTTCTTTTCCACCCTCACCGCTGACTGTGGCATGGCAGGAATAAAAATCCGTCCATTCGTTTTTATGGTTGCCTATAGCATCCACAACCACAGCACTTTTCTGAAATGTGATGCTCACGTTCAAAAGTGTAATGTCCATCAGAATCCCTCCCGTCTACTGCCAAAGAGCAAGGCTCGAAGGGTTATCATCAATGCGTGATGGTCGGCATCCTCACGATGCTCATATAAATATGCCACCGTATATAAAACCGCCGTCTTTGCATTCGGCTCAGATGTGAGCGTATTGGCATCCTCGGTTCGCATAATATCCATGCAAATTTTCTCTGCACTTGATATCAGATATTCTATAAGGGAATCATCGTCCGGGAAGTCTACTCGCAGGTACTGCTTCATCTCTTCCAAAGACACAATCATATCTATCACCACCTCAATCCATGAAAAGGACGGTATCCCTTGATTTATGACCCGCCCCCTGTCAAGTAGACAGCGCAAAAAACAAAAATATTCTATGTT
>OGYU01000499.1_pt1 | contig 32390 bp, 35 predicted proteins | sample 1576581 | NCBI WGS metagenome assembly OGYU01 (sample SAMEA3541547, study PRJEB24748) | human gut metagenome | biome: human gut; feature: human-associated habitat; material: faeces | place: China | collected 2012 | reverse complement strand
TTAAAATCCCGTGGGTAGTGATACCCGTACCGGTTCGATTCCGGTCTGCGGCATTTCAATGGATGGCTTAAATTATAGGTTTAAGTCATTTTTCTTTTTCTTTAAAATTTCTTCTTAATATTTTTTCTATGTTACATCCCTCCTAAATTGGTCATACATCCCTCCTGTAAATAATTGGAAAATGTAGATAATATTGCGTTTGCTGATTGTACTTTCTTGTTGTAGTCAAAATGCGTATAAATATTTGCCGTTGTACTGATGGAACTGTGTCCTAACCATGCTTGTATTGATTTGAGATCGATTTCTTTTGCATATAACAAGCTAGCACATGTATGCCTTAAATCATGAAAGCGAATTCTTTTCAAAGCATTTTTCTCCAAGACTAATATAAAATGTTGTGATATATATCCAGGCTTTATGAGTTCGCCAATCGGGGTCCTATTCACATAATCCAAATAATTAAGAGAATAGGCATTACCACAAATTATTTGCTCTTGCTCTTGTTTTTCTTTTAGTTGCAGTAGAGCAACTTCCAATGGCGGTAAGAGCGGATAAACTCTTGTGCTTGATTTATTTTTAGCCTTGTCCTTTATGACACGTTTTACATGTCCATTTATGTATGCATCTGTTACAACATGTTTAATCGTAATTGTTTTTTGTTCGAAATCAATTGCGTTCCATTTTAGGCCAACGACTTCGCTTCTACGCATACCATACAAAGCTGCTAGAAGGACAGGAATTTCTAAAGGATCATTTTTGAATGCTCTAAACAACAATTCTAATTCATGTGAGTCATAATATTTTGGCGAATACTCATTTTTTTGTGGACGTTCAATCCGATCAGCTGGATTAGAATCTATCAAGCCAATTTGAACGGCATATTGTAGACATTTTCGTATATTCGCATGACGGTGAATTATGGTATTAGTTGTTAGATGTTTTACCGTTAATTCATATTGGTAATAATCCTGAATATAAATTGGATTTGCTTCCAGATCTTGTAATGTATATTCTTTTTCAGCAAAATAGGGAGCAATTCGTTGTTTTATACCAGAAGAGTATCCAGAGAAAGTTGTCTCTTCTACGCTGGATTTCATTATTTCCAGCCATTCTAAAATAAAATCTGAAAAGAGCTTTTTTATTCTACCTGAAATAGGATCAATTTTTTTGCAAGGATTGATTTGAGCCCAGTTCGATAAAATTGCATGATCAATTCCTATTGAGATTATTGAATGGCACGTTTCTAATACTCTGTTTAGAGAATCTTCTTTAGAAGAAAGTGGCTTTGAACGAACAAACTTATAAAATTGTTCCAAGTCCCTCACATTTAAACTTGCGATTGTAATTGTAGTTTCTTGAAAATAAGGAACAATATACAGTTTCAGTATTCTTTTATGAAATGCGTATTGTTCTGGTGTATAATTACAATAATCAATCCAGTCTGTTAGGTAGTCCCAGAGTAAGGTATCGCCATCCCATAATGTGGGAACGAATTCCTTTCTGGCAATATACAGCATCGCTTCAGCACGTTTTTTATTTCCCTTAACGGGTAAGTGCGTGCTGATAGATTTTGTTTTTCGTTTCTTACTTTTGTCTTTATAGCTTAGTATCATTTGATAGATACCGTTTTGTTCACGTAGATGTCCTGCTACCATTTTAAATTTGACCTCCTTTGAGGTAACAGTCAAATTTACACCTAACTAGCATGCTTATTATAGCATAGTGGCATAAAAATGGCAGTATAATGTTATTTTTTTTCTTGAGTGTCAACTAAGCCCAAATAAATAAGAATATTGTATTTAGGAATTTTAAAAATCCGACCTATTTTAAAATGCTTGATACAGTTTTCATTTAAGAGTTTGTAGGCGGTTTTTGTGCTGATATCCAGCATTTCACTCATCTGTTCGACGGTCACTACATCTGGATAGTCTTTAAACACATCAGAATACGTAAGTTCATTTTTTTTCAAAATATCCCTCCAGTATTATATTATTTTGAATTATCTTCCAAGAAACCGTTTCCTATGCCCTGTTCCATGCACGTAGAAGGTGTTACTATGTAAGCATCAAGCTGCAGGTGAGCATTTATGCACACTATCTACAGCGCCTATATACATTCCTCGGAAGTCTATGAAGTTGTCAAGGTACAGAGGCGTAAGACTTTGTTTTGTCTTAACAATTTCATTAAGTAATTAACTGAGATTTTTTCAGATTGAACAGATTATGTGTTTTTTATAAAAAAATTTTTTAAAACTAAAAAAAAGGGAGGTGATACATGATATTGCAATGTTTTAATTGAAGTCATAGATGAAACATAGTATTTAAGAATGCACAATATATTGTGTGTGAAGATTGACATATACCATATCATGTGCTACTATACTGCTATAGTTAATTTTATGCATACCCATAGGGGGAGTTTTGGATTTGTATAAATCCAGAAACTCAGGGAGAGCAGTAAAACTGCTTATTCTGCATAAGTTGTTTATGATTGTATAAAGTGTCACTATCTGTCCTTATGGGACAATAGCGGCACTTTTGTTTTTTCGGTAATATTACCAGGGATATAAGAATGGATAGCGAAGGAATACTTCCCTTTTCATTCTTTTTTTTATGCCCCAATAAAAGGTAGGATTGCCACAATCAGCATTGGCTGTTTATGGATAAATAAATTTAAGAAAGGTGGTACACACATGAAAGAAACGAAGATTTATGCAGATGAGTTTTGCACTACATTTGCAAGCACAACGGAGATGCTGGATTTTTTAGCTGAGAGGGCAAAGCAATCCAAATGGATTCGTAAGCCTACCAGGATGCTGAAACTGGTTCCATTGGAAAAGGAGGCAGAAACCATTGAAGAAGCCTGTGAAAAAGAACTGGAAGGAATTGTAGAGGATACAGAAAAAAATACCCAGTTGGTATTAAAAGTGAACAAGGATTTTTATCCGGTTCGTGACTGTGCTATCCATACAATTCTGAAAAGAGCCGGCATTAATGGAACAGGATTAAAGAAACTGGAGAAAGCTACTTATGCAAAGGTAGTAAACTACTGTCTTCAGGTAGCGAAAGGAGATGCCTTAATCAAGGTGGCAGATGGAAAGGTATCTGCAGTACATGGAGGTGATGATCACGATTACTGTGTACTGGATATGCAGACAATTTTCAATATGACAAGTGATTATCTAAAAGCACATTTTAAGGGAAGTACTTATCTGGAAGGTTCCGGAAGTTTTGACCATTCCCTTGTGTCCGCTATGTGGACTCTGGGAGGAAATCAGGAACTTTTGGATACTTATCACCAGGCTTTGGAGGATCATGGAATTGAGGATAAGAGCCTTGCTCCTGCACTGCGCCTGACCACTTCTGATGTAGCAGTAAGTGGTGTGAACCTGTATCCCATGATGCTGTCTCAAACCAGTAACCGTGTCATTAACCTGGGCAGTCCTATTAAACTGTCACATGATAGAGGGGCAACCTTACAGGATTTCCGGAAGAATCTGGACAAAATTTTCTCCCGTTATCAGGAAGCAGTTAAAGGAATTGTTGGTTTGATGGATATAGAAATCCAAAATCCTGTAAACTGCCTGCATCTGATTATGAAGGAACTCAAAATCAATCAGAAAATCCGAAATGAAGTGGTAGATCTTTTTGTGGGACAATATGGGGAAGAGCCATGTACAGCTCATGATCTTTATTTTGCCATGCACGAAGCTGCTTTCTTTGCTGCTTGTGAAGGATTTTCTGCACCACGGATTTTAAAATTGGAAGAAGATCTTGCAAAAACACTGGTCTTTGACTGGAAAGCGTTTGATGTATACGGAACGATTAAATTATAAGGAGGACATGAGATGAATACAGTATTAAATTATCAGCCGGAAGTTCTGGTAGATACAGCAGATTTGAGACGGGAAGATTGGCTGAATTATCGACGTCTTGGTATTGGCGGAAGCGATGCAGCGGCAATCATGGGCGTATCCCCATTTGCGACAATCAGGGATTTGTATTTCGATAAAATTGGTATTACGCCAGTGATTGAAGAAGAGGAAGAAAACTGGGTAGCAAAAGAAGTGGGACACCGACTGGAAGATCTGGTTGCCATGATTTTTGCCAAGAAGACTGGACTTGAAGTGTTCCCGGTACGGAAAATGTTCCGGCATCCGCTATATCCGTTTATGCTGGCAGATGTGGATTATTTTATCCGTTTTTCAGATGGCAGCATTGGGATTTTGGAATGTAAAACCTGTAATTACAATGCAAAGGACAAATGGGCAGATGATGGGATTCCTGACAACTATGTTTTTCAGGTCCGTCATTATCTTGCGGTCATGAATATGAATAAAGCATATATTGCCTGCCTTTATGGCAACAATGAAAATGAATTTGTTTATCGGTGTCTGGAACGGGATGCAAGGGAGGAAGAAGAACTCATTGACCAGGAGAAATACTTCTGGGAAGAATATGTGGAGAAGAAAATAGAACCACCGTATTCTGGAAAACCGGATCTTATTTTGGCTAGTATCCGGAAATATAATGGTTACGCAGACAAATCCATTCCTGAAATCAGCATATCTAGCCTGGAATCACATAGTCTTGAAAAATATCTTAAACTATCTGAAGAAAAATCCCAATTAGAAAAAAGAAAAAAGGAGATTGAAGCGGAACAACGTGCATTGAGTGTACCGTTTGTTGAGCTTCTTGGACAAGGGTGTAAAGCAGTAGTTGAGGATGGGAATTTCCGTTACCGGATTACCTATAATCCTACGATACGCACCCAGATTGGAAAAGAAAATATGGAGAAACTGAAAAATCAGCATCCGGATATCTACGAAGAGTACACAAGCACTACAGAAAGCAGGATTTTCCGGATTAAAAAGGAGGCTGCATAATGTTACAAGGAAAAAAAGCATATATCTGCTCCCCACTGTCTGCCCCAAGTCCAGAGGGAGTGCAGCATAATATGGAACTGGCAAAATATTATCTCATGCAGATAAAAAGGCTGTATCATTGCCGTACTTTTGCTTCACACGCTCATCTTCCGCTCATGTTGGATGACCGTATCCCCGAAGAGCGTGAGACTGCAATGCAGATTGGAGCTTTGATGCTGGATTTATGTGAAGTATTGATTATTTGTGGTTCACATATCAGTGAAGGAATGAGAAGTGAGATACAGACAGCATTTGAGAAAGGAAAGGACGTTTATTGGTATGATTCCAAGATGAAGCCAGGCGAATTGATGAAAGTAGAGAACTGGAGGAGCATAGACGATGAGGTGCAAATATATACGTAAGATTTTTCAAAATGAAGAAAACGGATATACGGTTGCATTATTTTCCACGCTGGATCATGAGGTTCCTCTTTCTGCCAGAGATAAATTTTGGGCAGACAAAAGAATCATTGCGTTTACTGCCAAAGGATATGACCTTCCTCTTACAGATGAAATTGAAATCGAGATGGAAGGGGAGTGGGAGACAAATTCCCATGGAACACAATACAAGGTGGAAACTTTTTTGGAAGTTGTACCTAGAACAAGGGAAGGTATCTTAGGATACCTTTCTTGTGGTTCTTTAAAAGGAATTGGTCCCAAAACGGCAGAACGGATTGTGAATCGTTTTGGTCTGGACACCTTGGAGGTAATGGAAAAGTATCCACAGGAATTATTAAAGATTCAGGGGATATCTCAGAAAAAACTGGATCGTATTGTGGATTCTTTTGGAAAAAATAAAGTATTCCGGGAATTGATGACTTTTTTATCACCGTTTCATGTTACGCCTAAAAAAGCAAATATGATTCTTCAGAAGTTTCGGGATCAATCCGTAGAAATCATTCGGAAGCAGCCTTATATACTCTGCTCAGTCAAGGGGTTTGGTTTTCTAACCGTGGATGCCATTGCGAGGCAGTGCTGTGCTGCAACAAATGACCCTATGCGTATTTCCGGATGTGTCAGCTATGTGCTGCGGGAAGCCATGAAGCAGAACGGACATTTATATCTGGAGCAGGAAATTCTGGTGAAAGATGCATTGAAGGTTCTGAATAAAGAACCGGATCTTCAGCCGGTGACGGAAACGGAGATCTTAAAGGTGTTGTATCGTCTGGTCATGCAGGACAGTATCGTGGTAGAAGAAAATAGGATCTACATTACTAAACAGTATCAGGAAGAAGAGGATACAGCTTCTATGGTTGCCAGAAAATTGCATGAGCGAATTCCGACCCTTACGATTGAAAAGGAACTGGAGGAAGCACAGGAGGATTTAAACATAACATTATCCGAACAGCAGAAAGAAGCAGTGCGTATGGTTTTCGCAAACCCGATCAGCATTATTACTGGAGGACCTGGAACCGGCAAAACAACGGTTTTGAAGGTCATTTTGTATATCTATCAGAAAAAATGCGGAAATGAAGTCAAACTGATGGCACCGACTGGACGTGCTGCAAGGAGAATGGCAGAGAGTACTGGAAATGGAGATGCCACTACGATGCACATGGCACTGGGCCTTTTTGGGGACGGTGATTATGAAGCACTTACGGATAAACTATCTGCAGATTTTATTAATGTGGATGAGGTATCTATGGTAGATATGCACCTTGCCTATGAATTTTTTTACAAGGTAAAAGCAGGAGCCAGAGTGCTTTTGGTAGGAGATGTCCACCAGCTTCCTTCTGTAGGAGCTGGGGATGTGTTCCGGCAGCTTATCCTGTGCGGAAAAATACCGGTTACTGTTTTAAATCTGGTATATCGCCAGGGGAAGGACAGCAATATCCCCATAAATGCTCAACTTATCAATGAAGGAAAGACAAACCTGCAATGGGGGGATGATTTCCAGATGGTTGAATGTTCAGGAGCAGATGCGGCGGCACAAATTGTTAAATATATCTATCTCAAGGAAATTCAGATGTATGGTATGGAGCAAGTACAGATACTCTCTCCATATAAAGTGAGAAGTGCAGCCGGTGTCTTGGAACTGAACCGCAGTCTGCAGAACGAGGTAAATCCCCCTGTATCCGGAAAAAGGGAGCTTCATCTTGGCGGTGAGATATTTCGGGAAGGTGACAGAATCCTTCAAAACAAGAATACAGAATTTGCCAGTAACGGAGATTTGGGTACATTGGTACAGATTGCTGAAGATGAGGACAATAACCCTCTGGTTCAAATCGTATTTACAGATGGCCGAAGGGTGAAGTATGAGGCAGAGCAGGTGGAAATGATTGAACATGCAAACGCCATAACCATACACAAAAGCCAAGGAAGTGAGTGCCAGGTGGTCATCATTCCGTGGTTAAAAGCTTTTTATCCCATGCTAAAGCGAAACATCTTTTATACGGGAATCACCAGGGCAAAACAGCGTGTTTATATTGTTGGGGAATGGAAAGCCGTTTGTCAGGCAATCCACACAGATGATACGGGAACCAGAAAGACGATGTTGGCAGTGAAAATACAACAGTATTATGAACGGTATCAGAGACAGGAAAACAGACGGATCCCTGCAACAATTTACAACAGAGCTGTGTAAAAAAATAGCAAAATAGTTCAATGTTGGGAATTGGCAGGTTATTACTTTATGAAGGGATGTCCTGCCGGTTCCAAAGAAAGGAGCAGGCAATGAGCGAATTATTATATAACAAGTCAAAAGCAGTAGAAGAACTGAATAAAGTGGAAGGATTTTATCCTCTGGAACTTGCCAGAGTTATTTCTAATGAAGGGCAGGAGGAACAACGGTATCTGGATGTGAAATATCGGAAGCTGTGGTTCCGTCTGGTAAATCCTACAGGCAAGATTATCAGCCGGATTGTTCACTTTACCGAAAATATGGCAGTCGTAGAAGCCAGAATTTATCTGGATAAGTGTGATCAGGAAGATAATTATATTGCCAATTCCTTTTCACAGAAGTTTCGTACAGCAGATACACAGTTTGGGGATAAATTTCTTGAAATGGCAGAAACAGCAGCGATTGGACGAGCTTTGGCAGATGCGGGATATGGTCTGCAATTTGCTGATGTAGGGGAAGGAAATGATCCCATGCAGGTAGATGCAGGATTTCCTGTAAATCCGGGAGCACCGGTGCAGGCTACAATGCCAACACCACCTCCGGCACCTGGAATGCAGCAGACTCCCAGCCAGCCAGCAGGGACGATACCATCATTTCCGCCTCAAGCAACTCCAGGACAGCAGATGATGGAACAGTTTTATCAAGAAGCACAAGCCAATGGAAATACCATTGGCGGGGCAACAGGGATAGGACAGATGACAAATCCGGTAATGGGTCCGGCACCTGGAGCTGTACCAGTTATGCAGCAGATGCCTCCCCAGCATCAGACACCCTCTAAGCCACAATCTCTGGATCCCAATATGCCAGTAGAAGAGCTGGTGAAATGGATGAGTTATGAGCAGGCAATACAAGTAGCCATAACAGGGCAGGGAAAGTTTAGTGGCAAAACCATGGGACAGGTTGCAATGGAAAGCCCTTCCAGTTTGCAATGGTTCGCAGAACAGTATCATGGACAGAATCATTTCATACCGGCAGCCGCCAGAGTAATTCTTGCAAAGGCATAGCAAATAGCCGGCTTAACATTCTTTCCACAGCCTTTATTGGCTGTGGAAGAAAGGAGGAACTATAGAGTGTATGATATGTCAGGCTTTAACTATGATATCACAGATGTCGTGCATTTACTGCAGCTTAGAGTAAGGCATAAAAATTCTTCGTCAATGGATGTGAATTGTCCATTTTGTGGAGAAACAAAAGGGAAAATGAATGTTAACCTTCAGAAAAATGTGTTCCGGTGTAATCGGTGCGATGCTTCCGGCGGAATGCTTGAATTATATGGAAGGCTGCATGGGGTTTCCTGTGCAGAGGCAAACCGACAGATCCGGGAAGCTCTGGGAAAGGGGGAATACCGAACGGATTATCAGGTGGTTCATAAAGAAGAGCCTGGAGAAATTCTCAATGCCGAGTTGGCGGATGCAGATGTCATTGACCGAACATATCAAGAAATGTTGTCGTTACTGACCTTAAATGATAAACATCAGGAGGATCTTAAAAAAAGAGGGTTGACGAAAGAACAAATCGAGATACAGAGGTATCGTAGTGTACCGTTGTTTGGAATTAAAAATATGGTACAAAAACTGTTGGAATCCGGACAGACGGTAAAAGGCGTACCGGGATTTTATGAAGATCAAGATGGGAAATGGACAATTAATTTTACTTCTAAAAATTCCGGTATTTTGATACCGATTCGATCCATGGAAGGAAAAATACAAGGATTTCAAATACGGTTGGATCAGGTAATGGAGGGACGGAAGTATATCTGGCTTTCCAGTGTGAAATTCCAAAACGGAGTATCATCAGGGAGTCCGGTACATGTCATAGGAAGTCTGGACGCAGAACAGATCTATTTAACGGAAGGTGCATTAAAAGGTACGATAGCCCACTATTTATCTGGAGATACGTTTATTTGCGTTGCAGGTGTGAATCAGTACAGAAATTTAAAGCCAGTTTTAGAAACACTGAAAAGCAGACATTTGCAGCACTTATATGAAGCTTATGATATGGATAAAAAAATGAAGGTATATTGTGATGGGGATTCTGAAAAATGCGATGCCTGTCAACGTAAATCATCCGCTTTTTACTGTCCGCATAAGATGCAGAAACGGCAGATTCTACAAAATGCCTGTAGAAAGGTATATGAGATCTGTAGTGGATTGTCTATTTCCATGAGCCGTATGGTTTGGGATATGGATTCTTATGGTGAGTGGAATGGGCAGATCAAAGGAATTGATGATTATTACTATGTATTGCAGAATACGGAGTGAATATGGACCGGGCAAGTTGTCCGGTCTTATGGAAGAGGAGGATTCAATGAAACAAAAAAAACTTTACGGCATATTTATGATTGCAGCCATTGCTGTTTTTTTATTTGCAGCAGGAAGGATACTGCAAGTTTATTTGAATTATCGGGAAAGCCAAAAAGTCTATGAGCAGATGGAAGAGTTTACGCAAAAGACAGAGAATCAAGACTTGTCACCAGAAGGGGGTCCAGGGAAAACGCCAGAGGAGGTTGCAGAGCAGGGATTCCTACAGGTGGATTTTGACAAACTGAGAGAAATTAATCCAGATGTCATTGCATGGATTGAGATCCCTGGTTTGAAAATTAGCTATCCGGTAGTACAGGGGAGAGATAATGACTACTATCTGCATCACCTGATTACGGGAGAAAATCATAAAAGTGGCAGTATTTTTATGGATTTTCACAACCAGAAGGATTTATCAGACAGAAATTCCATTATCTATGGTCATAATATGAAGGATGGGAGCATGTTTGGAACCCTGGATCAGTATCAGTCACAGGTACTTTATCAAAACTATCCCTGTTTTTATATTTATGTGCCAGGATATATTTATGAGTATCAGATTTTTTCCTGTTATGAAGCACCAACGGATCATCCAGCATATACTTATGATTTTCCGGCTTCTGAGGACTATGAAGTTTTTCTGGAAACACTGCAAAGAAGTGCTGCGTATGACACAGGGATGACAGTCACCAAGGAGGATCAGGTAGTGACCTTATCAACTTGTGTAAATACCCGAAGGGATTATCGCTATTTAGTACATGGAAAACTGAAACAGAAAATAAAAATGGAGGAATAACAGATGTTAGATTTTGAATATGCAAAGGCATTGACAGAGGTTGTACTGGATACCACTTGCAGCGAAAAAGAAAGAGAAGTACGGCTGGAGTGTTTAACCAAAATATTTGGCAGAGCAAATGCTTATTTAAAGAAAGGCTTCTTACCCGATGTGGTAGAGGCTTTTTTTGTGCGAAAAATGGAAGGTTTGCCACTGGTATCGACAAAGCAGGATATGCAGGATTTTTTGAAAGTCAGTACACCCCATTATTTTGGTGGGAAATTTACAGTTAGTAATATTCCGTATTATTCTGAGGAAGAAGAGCTGCTACTTTGGTCGGAAACATCACTTCGTGGTCCATTGATTTCAGCCGGATATGAACGTTATACGGAACTGTTTAAAAAGATTTTGCCTCAGAAGGCAGAACAGATTAATTTTTTATAAGAAGAGTAATTTGAAAGGGGCAGGAAATGTTTGGTAGTTAAGGATAAATGTTAAAAAACACTATATAGGAAAAAAGCACCTGTCTGTGGCAAAAAATGCTGCAGACAGGATATTTTTTTGAAAAAAGTTGCTTTGTACGGAAGCTCTGCGTACAAGAGAAGTATAAAGAAAAAAGGAGAGATGATTTTATGATAAAAAAAGTTCGGATTGCAGTAGATCATGGCAATAGAAATATGAAAACTTGTTCCCAGGTATTTACAACAGGGCTTACCATTCAGGATAAAAAGCCTGCAAGGGGGGAACAGTTCTTGTTCTACGAGGGAAAGTATTATGTGCTGAGTGAAAACAGGATTCCTTATCAAAGAGATAAAACGCAGGATGACCGGTTTTTTATCCTTACACTATTTGCAATCGTAAAAGAGTTGGAAGAAAACCCTCAAATTCAGCCAGAGGATGTCATTCAGGTGGATCTTCCGATTGGTCTGCCACCCAAGCATTATGCGGAACTTTGTGAACGGTATGAAGCGTATTTTAAAAGACAAGGGAAAATCCATGATATTAATTACTGTGGTAATACATACCACATCACCATTGGGGAGGTAATGGCATTTCCACAGGACTATGCAGCTATGATGACTATGATTGAAAAGCTGCAGCAGATTCCCAAGGTAGTAGGAATTGATATAGGGGGATTTACTACAGACTACCTTCTGATGCGGAAAGGCAATCCGGATATGGAAGCCTGTGATTCCATGGAAAAGGGTGTGATTACCATGTATAACAAGATTATTTCCGGGATTAACAGTGAATATGATATTTTGCTGGAGGAAAGTGATATTGACAGTATCCTTCAGGGAAATACAGAGTTTTATGAAGAGGCTGTAGTCCGTATGACAGAAAGTATGGTACAGGATTTTGTAAAAGATCTGCTGAACAGTATTCGAGAAAGAGGCATAGATACCAAAGCAGCATATACGGTATTTATTGGAGGTGGGGCAAAGCTATTGAGCCATTTTCTGGAACGATCAGACCGTCTGGGGAAATATACCTTTATTGAGGATATTTCTGCCAATGCCAAAGGATATGACAGACTGTTTCAGATTATGTAGAGGAGTGTGATCAATGTGGAGAAAAAGAATCCCTATAAATTCACACTTGGATTTGATAAAACAAAGCCTTCACATGTGAGGGCAACAGAAATCCTAAACTCTGTAAAGGATAAGGCAGATTTAATCGCTTCAGCGTTGGTATCTTACATAGATGATGTCCGACAAGAGGAAGGGGCTGTTTTAAGTAATGAAGCTCTTCAGGTTTTAATGCAGGAGATGGTAAAACAGGAAGTAGCAAAAGCGATGCACCTGCATTCCATAAAGTCAGAGGAGGCGAATCACAATTCAAAGAGTGTAATGGCTGTGCAGCAGGAATCAATTGAAGCCATTACTCCAGAAGTAGCAAAAAGTGTAAGAGATGCTATGAGCATATTCCGTAATCGAACGTAAATAAAAAAGAAGCACTCAGAAATTGAGCAGCTTCTTTTTTTGTATTTTTATCTTCTACAAGAAACTCACAGATTGGACAAAGGTTTGCCACAGATTCTGTCCATATACTCATAGGTTAGATATTGTTAGAAAAAGTTAATCGGAATGCTCTTTTTCTTTTAGTGCAGAAAGAAGTTCACGCAATGTGCGAAGGGCAATCTGACGATCATCTTCGGAACAGGTTTGCAGTTCTTTCATGATTTGATATGTGGTAGTATCCGTTTCATCTTCCTGAACGACGGAATCAATAGAAATTTTCAAATACTGGGTAAGAGGAATTAAAGTAGCAAGTTCTGGATTTCCATTGCAAGTTTCAATATCAGAGATTGTTCGTGTGGAAACTCCTGCCCGTTCTGCCAGGCTGGACTGTGACAGGCCAAGCCGCTCTCGTTCGCTTCTAACCGTGTAGCCTAATTTTTTCTTGACGGTATCCATCAGCATCCGCATCACCTCACTTATTGTTTTATTTTAACGTAGATTGATAGTAAGAGAAACGCATTATAGCACATGATAAAATGCAATATCGTGTGAGTGAGCGGTGCTTTAGAACCTGTAAAAGGAGGAAAGCACCCATGCTGAAAGCAAGGAAAAGGCATTTGTGTAGTGATTCATCAAAAAAATTCGTCCATTATGGGAAAAGGAAAAGAGTCATTTATATGCAGGATATGCGTTAAGTGTTAGATGTTCCGTGCAGTATCCTGCATGGTTCAGAAGAAATGTCGGATTAGTTGAATACTGGTTCGGCTTTTTCTTTTATTGTGAAAGGAAACTATTTTTTTATCCTGGATGCAGATCGCCACCTTTAGAAATTTGGAAACTAATTCATTTGCAAATTTCGGAGGTAAAGGATGAAAGAAGAGAAAAAATACAGTGGTTCTAAAACCAGAAACTATTTTACGGCATATTTGTTGGCATCTATTCAGGGGAGAAGGCTCCGGTATCTGGAAAAGCAGCAGAAAATATTATTTGCGGAGGAGAATCTGGAGGATAAGGAAATTACAGATATGGACATTTCTTTGGAGGAACGCTTAGAACTTGAGAAAAGGGAACAGTTACTTCTGGATGAATCCAGGGGGATTTATCCAGAGTGGAATGAGATGACGGACATGAGCCTTATGGAAGCCATGTTTTCTTTGCAGGAGGAAGAACGGAAGCTCATCTATCAGCATGTCTTTGAGGAGCGTACTTTTAAGGAGATGAGCATCTTGAATCAGATGACGGAAGAGCGGTGTAAAGGAGCGTATTATTGGGCTATCCGCAAAATACGAAAGAGAATGGGAGGAAAGAAATCATGAATTTTAAAGAATTGTTATATAGGGCAAGGCAAGGGGATGAAGATGCCATCTTGGAAATATTTGAAATGTACCGGCCACTCTTAATTAAAAATGCTCTGGTAGATGGAATCTTTGATGAAGATCTGTACCAGGAATTGACAGCAGAATTGTTGAAGTGCATACGGTATTTTAGGGATGTAGAATAGGTTTATAGTGAGAAGCGTAGCGGTTTGATCGTTACGCTTCTTTGGTATATTCTATTGTTTTCAGTAGATGAATTACATAATTATAATTCCAATTAGGCAATAAAAAACGCAATCGATACAAGAATACTAGACGGAATAAACAAGAACCCTCTAATATAATAAAAAATAAGGAGGAGATTTCGATGGAGATGAAGCAAAAAGAATGCGGAATAGTGTGCAAAGAAAATGGTACGGAACAAATAGAAAAAGTGACAGAGGAAGAACGGAAATTATTAAAACAATACAGAAATTTATGTGAAGAAAATAAATTAACCATCAATATTTTGATTCAGCGATTATTAGCACACGAGAAAGGCAGGGAATAAGTTGATTAAAGTAGCATTATGTGATGACATTATTGACTATAATAAAAAAATGGAGAGTTATATTGAGAAATATAGCGATGAAAATCATGTAGAGGTCAAAATAACTTCGTATGGAAGTGGCAGTCAGTTATTATTAAATTTTCAGAAACGGAAATTTGATATTATATTTTTAGATGTGTCTATGCCTGAAATGGATGGATTTGAAACAGCGGAGGAGATCCGGAAGAGTGATCCTGATGTTTCAATTGTTTTTTGTACTTCTTATTATACAATCACTAATGCAGGGAAAGGTTTTGAAGTTGCTGCAGAAGACTTTTTATCAAAACCTTTGCTGTATAGAAAAGTTGAGAATATCTTAAACAAAATATATAAAAAGAAACTGTTAAATGCTGAGGAAAAATTATTTTTGAAATGCCACGATGGATTGATTACGCTGCAGCTTTCCGATATAATCTATATACAAACAGAAAACAAACTGCTGATTTTGCATACAATTCATGGAGATGTGCAAAGTAGCCAAAGAATGAGTGAACTAGAGAAGCGGTTAAGCAAAAAGCAGTTTTACAGATGTCACAATAGCTATATGGTCAATTTTGATTATGTTGAAGGAGTGAAGCAAGATAGTGTGTTGATCCAATATAAGGATCAGAAATTAAAGAGCATTCCGGTAAGCAAATATAAGAAAGAAGAATTTATGAGAGCATTAGCTTTATATGTGGGAAAATGGGAAAATTGAAAATCTATGTCAAAAATATGTTGATTTATACAAAGAATATTGTTGTACGGGGAAAAAGGGACTATAGTTTCCATATACTAAACAGAAAGGAGAAATAATATGCTGAACAATGAATCAACAGAAGAATTCTTGAAAGAACTGGATTTGACAGAAGAAGAAATTGAGAGTTATTCCGGATGTTCTGAAAGAACACAGAGATGTTTAACTGATTGTCCATGGCCATTTCCAGGGGCATACATTAATGAAGCTAGTTAAGACAAAGAGCCGTATAGCCTATCCTGATGCGATAGCCTGTGCGGTTTCTTTTTTGGAGGGATCAATGTATACAATTACTTTAGAGGTAAATCAGATATGTAATTTACGCTGTAATTATTGTTATCTTGGTAAGAAAACAAATCAAAAGATGACGGAAGAGATAGCATATAAGGGGTTGGAAATTGCATTTTTAAATGCAGTAAAACATAAGGATCGAAGATTGTGGGTAGATTTTGTAGGTGGAGAAGCACTCTTAAGCTTTTCATTTTTAAAGCAGTTGGTGAAATACATAGAACGGCAGGCTCTGGAACGGGATATATTCGTAACATATTCTATTACAACAAACGGAACTATTCTAAACGAAGAGATATTAGAATGGCTGATTAGATATAAAATTCATTTAAAGGTAAGTATTGATGGAGATGAGGAAACCCATAATAGAAACCGAAAGTGGATTGATGGTGTTGGAAGTTATGCGAATATTATTGAAAACGATGTTTATTTCAAAGAATATGAGAAGCAGACAAAGCAATATATCCAGGCAGCACATGTAGTAACACAGAATAATTATGAAGAAACTTTTCAGTCTGTTTGTCATTTGATTGAAAACCTAAATTTTAGAGTAGTGGATTCTTCCATTGATGTTATGCATAGGTGGACAACGGATCAATTAAATGATTTGGCTGATGAATGGGAAAAAGTATTATGCTATTATATAAAAAAACAAAAAGCAGGGAAAGCATTTCTTTGGGGACCGGTTTTAGATTTGAAAAAATACGGAGAAAATAATGGAAAAACGGGATTTTGTGGTGTAGGACTCATTCAAATATATGTGAAGGTGGATGGAAGAATTTTTGGTTGTGCAGCAAATTTAGAATCCAGTGGGTGCATTGGAGATGTTGACAATGGATTGTCCATGGGGAGAATCAAAAAATGGAGAGAATTAGGAAAAGAAGATACCATGTGCTCAAAATGCGGAATTCATGAGGCATGTCAAAGTAAAAATTGTATAATGAATAGCCTAGCTTATAGTGGAACAATAAATGAACATAATCCTGATATGTGTTATTTTGAGCGAAAAAAAAGAAGTCTTTGGGAAAAGTATGCTATAGAATTATAATTTTTAAAATTAAAACTTGAAATGTTGGTAAAAATACGTTATTTTTATTATGAATACTAGCCTATAAAGTGAATGTAGCAAGTATTTTATTCTATTGGTGCGGTGGTGGAAATGAACATAATCAGGCGAAAGAGAAAGGAATTGGGAATTTCTCAGAAGGAGTTAAGCGAAAAACTCGGTACAAGTCAACAGACAATCAGCAGAATCGAAAAGGCAGATATTGAAAATATCCCCTGTAGTTTACTGGTGAAATTGGCAAATATATTTGAAACTCCCATAGATATTTTAGTATACGGAGATAATAGTGATTTGTGTAAAAGTCAAATTGAAGAATTATGGGATGTTTTTCGGAAGTTAGACGAGATAAACAAAGCCACTTTATTGTTGATGGGAAGAAGACTAAATGAAGCCCAGATAGAAAATATGCTGAAGAAGCAGATAGGTGATATAAGTGATAAAAATAGCGATATGTGATGATGAAAAATATTTTGTAGATACAGTTGAGAAAATGCTGAAAAATTATGCGGAGAAGAATGATCAGGATTTTCTGATCAAAAAATACACAAAGCCGTTACATTTGATGGAATCTTTAAAGGAAGAATTTCAAATATTCTTTTTGGATATCGAGATGCCAGCAATGGATGGCATGGAATTGGTAGATATCATCCGCAGACATGATGAGAAATCAATTATTCTTTTTGTGTCATCCCACAATGAATTTTTGGGGGTAGGATATAAATACGATGTGCAGAATTTTATCACAAAACCAATTACACAGGTACAGATTAACTGTGAAATGAACAGAGCATTAAGAAAATTAAGTTCGTATGAACAAAGATACATAGCAGTTAAAAATGAAAAGGGGTACTTCAAACTATTTCTTTCAGATATAGAATATATAGAAACGGTAAAACGAAAAGTTTTATTTCATTTGCGAAATGGAGAACAGGAAGATGGATATTTTAAAATGAGAGATCTGGAAGAACGCTTGGAAAAGTATTATTTTGTACGCTGTCATAATGGGATTATTGTAAATGTAGATTGCATTGAATCTTTACATGATCTTACCGTCACACTATATTCTGGAGATAAAATTTATATTACACGTTCCAGAAAACAAAATCTAATGAAAAAAATGGCTGAACGGGGAGGAAGTGTGTAGTGTGGATGGACTAAGTATGATAAAGAATTTGTTCTCAATACTAAATATTTTGTTGATTACATATTTGTTAATTGATAGAAAAAGCAATCAAAGTTACAGAAAGAAAAATTGGTATTCCTATGTTTTGTGTCTTGGGAGCATATTTTTTGTGAGAGTAATGGAAAATGGAGCGTCCATACATATTGCTTATAATTATATTACCATTGTGGTTATTGCTATGTTTATAGGACATTTTTTGTTTCAGCGGAATATGAAGTATTGTATATTGATAGGCAGTATTTACTTATCTATTTCGTTATTGGGACAATTACTAAGCTGTATTTTTCTGTATCCATATAGTGGAAATAGAATATTAGCGGAGCTGCCAGGAATCTACCAAGTGGGTATGATGGTAATTGCGGAAGGTGTTATTATTGCCGGAAGTTTGGCATTAAAGAGAATTATAGAAAGAATTCCACCGTTCCTATCCAGTATGAATGTGATTACGATTCTTATCCCGTTATTTCTTAATATTATAGTTATGGCAGTGTGTACCGATAATCTATATAATGATAAAAACGTAATTATTGGGAATATATGGTCGGTTATTACGATATTAATAGTTCCTATTGTTATGTTTTTAGGAACTGTCTGTAATATAGTAATTTTGGAGAATTACTTAAATGTAAAAAAAATCGAGAATGAAAAGAAGCTTCAAATAAGTGAGATGAGCTTGCAGTACGATTATTATATGAAACAATCGAAAGATATGGAAAATATCCGTAGGCTTTCCCATGATATAAAAAACCATTTGGAAGCATTGAAAGAAAATGTAGAACCAGAACAAAAAATAGAGTACATTAACGGTATTGAGCGTAAACTAAATAAGTATCAAAGTTATTATAAATCAGGGAATACATTTATTGATAATCTGCTTCATACGAAAAGATTAGAGGCTATTGAAAATGGAATTGAATTTAAGGTGTTTGCCGATTTTACAGAGTTTAAGCAGGTAAGGAACGAGGATTTATGCGTCATAATTTCTAATACAATAGATAATGGATTAAGGGAATGCCGATTAATGAAAGAAGAAAATCCTACGGTAGAGTGTTTGGTACAGTTAAAGGCTAAAAAAGTAAAAGGTTTCTTATCTATTTTATGTGAAAACAGTCTGAGAGAATCTCAAGTCCGTTATCTGCGAGAAAATACAACAATGGAAACATCAAAAGAAGATAAGAAAAATCACGGTTTTGGTGTCAAAAATATTAAGAGTGTAGTGAAGGATTATGGGGGAGAAGTATCATTTAACGTTTTAGATGATATGTTTTCTGTCTCTGTGATTATTCCAATAGAAATATAGTGGAAAGATGGTGCTTATGGAAAATAAGTGCCATTTTTTTTTCGGTCCAGGCAGGGCATAAAAAATGCAAACTAAACAAATTATGTGTTTTTTCCTGAAGTAGGATGTAAAATAAAGAAAAAAAAGAGGAGGCATGAGTATGCGAAAAAAAATGAAACTATTTATTGCCATGGTATCAGTGGGGGCTTTACTGGGGACTATGCCAGTTATGGCAGCGGAACAGCCGGAACTTCCAACGAAAGTGCAGGATATTGCAAATGGTTCTGATGATCTTTACGGTGAAGGGGTTCCGATAGAGCATGGTGCAAATCCAGACGAAAGATTTTCATCCGGTGGGGTAGATCACACACATCAGTATATTATTGCAAATGCACTTAAAATTCTGAGTAATGATCAGGGCAATAGTGCATTTAATGGTGAACTGAATTCATCTATTCTTATGGAAGCAACTGACTGGCCGGATAAACTTGGAAATGAAACGGATACGGGAACCTTTGCCGGACACTTTTATGATCCTGATTCTGGAAAAAACTGGCTTGGACAAACAGCTCCGACAGCTAGGACAAGAGCAGAGTCATATTTTCAGGCAGCAGTAAATGCGTATCGGGCAGGGGATGTACAATTAGCTATGTCAAATTTGGGAAAGGGTACACATTATGTATCAGACTTAAATGAACCGCACCATGCATCAAACTTGACTGCAGTAAACAGCAATCATTCTGCTTTTGAAAAATATGTAGATAAAAACCGTAAATCTTACACAATAACAGGGAATTCGTTTAATTCTTCCGTATATACAACTGCATTAAATACATCAACGGGAGATTTGATGTATTCAGCAGCAAAGCATGCGAAAGGGCTTGCGGCGAATGCTCAAAATGAAAGTACCTATGATAGTGCAGGCAGGCAATCTGTTCAGCATGCCATACAGACAGTAACCCAATATATGTATAAATTTGGGAAAGAAGTCGGAATCTATTAATAGGATTTTTCAGGTCTTGGTATTTAAGGATATCAAGACCTATATTTATGCCATTTAGACACTAAAATACGCAAAATAATCAAAATATGTGGCGAAATAGGAAGATTTGATTAAAATTGTTTTTAGTATATTCAAGAAAGGAGTAGACAGATATGTACAATTTCACGTTATATATGACAACAGATTGTAATTTTAAATGCCAGTATTGTTATGAAGACTACCATAACCATTATCAGTTGAATGAAAAAACACTTGTGGACTCTTTGGAGTTTATGATGAATTATGGGGATAGAGGGAAAGTCTTGATTGATTTTTTAGGCGGTGAGCCTTTGCTGAAGAAAAATCTAATTTACCAGGCAGTATCCTATATCAAAGATAATTATCCGGAAAGGGAAGTAAAGTATTATATTACGACCAATTGCTCCCTGATGGATGATCCGTTTATTGCATTTATGAAAGAAAATCATTTTACAGTACGCCTTAGTTTTGATGGGAATAGGGAAACCCATGATTTGAACAGAGTTGCAAAAGATGGAGTATCTTGCTATGACAAAATTTTTGAGAATATCATGAAGGTAAAGGATAGTGGATTGAATTTTTCTGTAAGAATGACGGTCACAGAAAATACAATTCCTCACATGTTTGAGAATATCTGCTACCTGCATGAGCATGGTCTGGATAACATCTGTATGATTATGGATGTATATTTAAAAATATCTGATGAGCTGAAGGTGAAATTTGAAAATCAGGTCGGACAAATTTTGCAATACTATTTGGATGAGGCAGCAGCGGGCAGAGTTTTTACGATAGATCAATTCGATGGAAAAATGTTTAATATGCTGTGCAACTTTGGAAACTGCTTTGGTATGTGCGATGCTGGAATTGGAAATTTCAAGATCTTTCCGAATGGTCAGATATACCCGTGCGGTTTCCTTACAAGTAATGAAAAATATTGTATAGGAAATATCAAGGAAGGTGTTGACATAAGGAAGGCAAAATTAATCGCAATGTCTAACTTTGATAAAACGGATCCGAAGTGTAAAGGATGTACAATCCGAGACTTTTGTCATGGGATGAAATGCGGATATATGAATTTTATCAATACAGGGAAGATTAATGTGCCCTCAGATGCAGAGTGTATTTTTGAAAATATCTTTTATAAGGCAATGGTGCAGATTCTTGAATATTATTTGCAGCAACCCATCGAAATTGTTAGAGAAAAATTAGGCGTGTATATAGACTATATCCAGGAGGAAGATTTAAAATTCAGTGAGTTCGGAGAGAAGATTGCCAAGAGGTTAAGCGATGAAAATTAAAGAAAGCCGCCCATATCTTGGATTTTTAAAAGAGTATGCTTTTAAGAAAAAGCTACTACCTTCCTATATTTTAACAATAGCGATTATTGTGCTAACGGCGGGGGTTTCTTTGATACGCCCGGAGCTACAGGGAAAAGTGATAGATGATTTGGGGAATCCGCATAGTACCAGTTTATCTGCGTTTATGCTTCTTCTAGCTGTGTTCCTGGGAATGTTGCTGCTAAACTACCTTATGAATTATGTACAGAGATATGTCGTAGCTGTCATATCGGAAGAGATAGCAGCAGATATGCGACAAAAGGTAGAAGATAAATTGTCAACAGTAAGCGTTAATTTTTTTGAGAAGATAAAACTAAGTGACATTTTGCTGAAAGTAGATAAAGATGTTTCAGCAGTGAAACAATGTGGAATCACAAGTATTATCACATTGGTTTCTAATATTGTTATCCTGGTGGTTGTTCCTCCATATATGTTTTCTATCCATAAGGGAATTGCCATATCCAATATTATCTTACTTGTCAGCGTTCCTTTTATCAGCAGAATCCTGGGAAAATTGATACAGGAAACCAGTGGTCAGGTTCTGGAAGGATATAACAGTATTACCAGTGTTTTGACAAACACCTATGATAATTGGTTTATTACAAGACTCTTTCAATGTGGGCAATATGTGCATGATATGTACTTTGAGAAAAATCAGAAATACAAAAAAGAGACGAATCGCCAGAATTTGTTGTACATATTGAATACATCTACGATACTCGTGATTCAGTTTGTAGGAACAGTCATAATTTGGGTAGTCGGTGCACAAGAAGTATTTAAAGGGAATATGACCATAGGTACCATTATGGCCTTGATGAATTACCAGACAATTATTATGAATCCTATTATTGGAATTGCACAGTTTGCTAACGAGTATCATACAGCCGTAGTTTCCTTAAAGGATATCAATGGTCTGCTTCAGTATCCGGATCAGAAACAAGGAGACGGAAAGAAAGTAACAACAGTTAACAACATTTCCTTAGAAGAGATGAGCTTTTCTTATCCAGAGTCAAATAAACAAGTATTCGACCGGCTCAATTTGAAGTTCGAAAAAGGCACTCTTTACGGAGTTCATGGAAAAAGTGGACAAGGTAAAAGCACCCTGTTCAAAATTATAACAGGTGTGTATCAACCGACAGAAGGAAAAGTGATTGTGAACGACACACATTTGCAGGAGTTAGATATTAACAGTTATTGGGAAAATACAGGATATGTTATGCAGCGTACACAGTTCTTCAATGATACGGTAAGACGGAACATGGGATTACTACATATTGTTTCGGAGGAAGAAATGGATGCGGTGGCAAAGTGCTTGGATTTGTATGATGAAATCCATACTTTAGAAAAGGTATGGGATACTGAAATCCGAATAGATCCATGTAATTTCTCAGAGGGACAAATGCGGCGTTTGGATATTATGAGGAATATTTTGAAAAATTCACAAATTCTGATTTTTGATGAAGCCACAGCAAATATTGATGAAAAACGAAGAGGGCGTTTTTATCAATTATTGCATGCATTATCAAGGGAGAAAATTATTATTTTTTCTACGCACAATCTGGAAGAATTGCGAGAAGCAGATATTATTGTGGATTTGGAGAAGCTACATATAAGGCAGGTGAGTGAAAAGTGAGGATAGGTGTGTTGGATTCCAATGGATCTTTTGATAATCCTTTTTTTCAGGATAAGAAAATTGTAAAAATAGACTGCAAGTGGAAAGACCAGGCATACAGTAAAGATACCTTTGGATTTACCCATGCAGAATATGTCTGTTCTTTTATTTTAAAGGAAAACCCAGAAGCTGAAATTGTTCTGGTACCCATTGTGAGGAAGAACAAAAAGAGTACGGTTTTGGATATGATAGAAGGTATTGAATTACTGATAGAGGAACAGGTAGACATAATTAATATGAGTATGGGAGATGAGTACAAATATCACAAAGAAATAGAGGAAGTGTGTAGGGCAGCTACAGAAAAGGGGATTTTGATTGTGGCTGCATATTCCAATCAGAAAGCAGAAGCAACCTATCCAGCTTCCTTCCCTTTTGTAATGGGGGTAAGATGCCTGGATATGGAGGACCCGGTACAAGTGCTTCAATATGATGGGATAGGAAAGGATGTGATTTTTTCCTCTAAATTTTTTTCTCTTTATCATTTAGGCATTCCTAAGTTTTATCAGGGCAATAGCTTTGGGTGTGCTGTAATAACAGGGTATTTAAGCAATTATGAGGATGAATATGAACAGGCAATTTTACAGTTTACTCTTAACACTTTGAATAAGTATTATCCATATCAGACATTGAAGCAGAAACAGTGTTATTTTCTAACGAACCGTATGGAAGAACCTTTAGAGCAGCGTTTCATACGGGAAGTTACGAGAACAGAGAGATGCGATACTTTTGAAAGTGGAATGGAAAAATTGAGAAATAAAAAAATAGCAGAGCAGTATTCGGTGGTATTTATTGATCACAATAATTATCAGGAAATATGTGAGTATAAAGAGAGAATCAGGGGATATGCCATGGAACATCCGGAGACAGAAATTGTTTTGCGATATCCCTTATTTAATATGGTGGAAAGGTTGGATTTCCAGAAGAAAACAAATAGAAATTTGAACCAATTTACAGTTTAGGAGGCAGGAAAATGTATACATTGTCATTAGAGATCATAAATAAGTGTAATTTGAATTGCACTTACTGCTATCTGGGCGAGAAGAAGAATACATACATGAGTTTAGAAACGGCTCAAAAGGCAATTGATATTGCTGTGCATGAAGCAAATAAGCAGCATGATCGGACACTTATGGTTTACTTTATTGGAGGGGAACCCCTTATGGCATTTAATCTGATGAAAGATGCGGTAGATTATGCGAAGAAAAAATGCCAGGAAACAAACTTAATATGCAAGTTCAGTACTACGATAAATGGAACGCTAGTTACGGCTGAAGTAATTGATTTTTTTGTGGAAAATACATTTGAGGTGAAGGTGAGTTTAGATGGTCCTGAGCATGTCCAGAATTTGAACAGGAGAGATTATGCAGGAACCGGAAGCTTTGAAAAAATTATGAAGAACCTTCCGTTATTGAGAAAATATGAGCAGGAAACAGGAAATCAGATTTCGGTAGCCAGTGTTGTGACAAGTAATAACTATCAATATTATGCAGAAAGTTTCCAGTTTTTGCTTGATTTAGGAATTAAAAAATTAGAGTCGGGAATTGATTATTATTGCTCCTGGAGTGATGAGCAGATACAGGGATTACGAGAGCAGATAGAGAAAGTTTTTGGATTATATAAAGCATATATACAAAAAAATCAAGAAGTAATCTTCTGGAATCTCTGGGAACACTATCTGAAATCCTTCTTGATTCCATGTCCATTTTATGCATGTAAGGCGGGTTTGACAACTTGCTATGTAACAACGGATGGTGGGATTTATACTTGTGCGGAACTTCCAGAATTTAAAATCGGTTCTGTAGAAGCCGGGTTGGATGTTCCGAGGATTCGAGAGATTATTTACCTAGAGGATCAAGGGGATACAATGTGTAAAGAATGTCAATACATTAGACATTGCAAAACAAGAGGCTGTCAGGTGGCAAATTATGAAATTCACCAAAATGTATATCAACCTATAAAAGTGAATTGTGAAGTGACGAAGTGGATGTATCATCTGATTCAAACAAACTTAACTGAAAAACAGCTTGAAAAGCTGAAACAAGAATATGAAAGGAGATATTTACGCCATGGAAAGTAAGATGAATGAGTTTATTAAGATAACTGAGGGAGAAAAAGTGGCTTTAATTGATCCGGTAGGAAAAGTCTGCCTGGGGGTAAGTAAAAGATTTGCAGACAATTTAGATAAACCAGAGTTTCAGGAAAAGTTATTCCCTGTATGGAAGCAGCAAACTGAATTTGTAAAGGAAATAGAAAATAATCATGAGAAAATCAATACGGTATATTTGATGGTAACCAGGAAATGTAATATGAATTGTGATTTTTGTGCGATCAGTGCAAACGACAAACTTCGTCCAGAAAAAGAATTTAAGCTGGAGGATATACAGAATAAGGTGATTCCGTTCTTTCAGAAAAATAAACCACATAAAATGATTCTTACAGGTGGAGAGCCACTGATTAAAGATCAAATTGTGGGAATTGCAAAAGTATTGAGAAATGGTTTAACTTGCCCAATTACACTGCAGAGCAATGGTCTTGCGATTACCAAGGAATTAACAGAACAGCTCAAAGGCTATATAGATGAAATTGATTTCAGTACCATGCACATGTTTGGAACACCTGAAAAGGAGCAGCAGCTAATTAAGCATATCGAGATGTGTCAGCAAGCTGGAATAAAGGTGGTCCTTAGTTTCATTTACGAGAAAACCAATGAAAGGGAGTTGTATCGAATGATTGATATAGCTGCGAAATATGACGTTGATGTTCTTTTTAATATTGTTTCATCTGTGGGTAGGGCGAAAGAAAACTCTGAAATTTTAACAGATATGGAACATCTTGATATGAACCTGAAGATAGCAAAATATATATTGAAACAGGGATACGAGAATAAAAAAATAGGGGGAGCCTTTTATCAAAGAATTCAGGTAAGAAATTCTTGTGGGGGTTATGGAAAAGTTATGGCAATTTTCCCAGAAGGCGATATTTACATGTGTCAGTGTATGGAGCAGAACCAGGTTCGAATGGGAAATATACTGTCCGATGAGCCACAGAAAATTTTACAGGAATTAGAAAATTTATTGGAAAAAGATGAAATTAAGAGATTGTTCTGTGCTGAATATAAAGAGATATGTAAAGAATGTGATTACCGCTATATATGCGGTGGGCGTTGTATGGCATCAGAAGAACCGTATGATTATCGGTGTATTTTCTTAAAAGCAGTATTAAATTATGTATTGTTTTACTATGATTCTAAAGCAAATAGAAGGAAAAATTTAGAAATTTATATTGCGTATATGGAGGAGGTAAAGAGAAGATGGGAGGAAGAATCCAACGAGGAAGAAAAAAGAGCAATTTAGACAAGAAATATAGATAAAAGGTATGTGAAAGCGTATAAATATAGGCATAAGGAGGTGAGTTCTATGGAAGAATTCAATACAGAAAAAAAATCCTCAGAACTTAGCAAAGAGGAAGTAAGTATTTATACGGATGACTGCGGTGTGACAAGGTATGAATGCGTAACAGATTGTTTTTGGGTATCAGCTTTAATTACAGCAGCGGAGTAAATTCGGAAAGGAGACAGGAGACTATGAACGAATTAAAAGAAAAAGAAGTTCAGGAATTATCAAAGGAAGAAATCAATGTTTATGCAGCAGGCTGTGGAGAAATTCAGAACCATTGTAAAAATGACTGCTTTGGTGGTGGATCTTTTCTGAATCCGGATTATTAAAGAGGAGGATGGTTGTCATGGAAGAAAAGAGAATAGAAGTAACTGAAAACGAAGAGTTATTAAACGAAGAAGTTGATATTTATGACTTGCCAGACTGCGATATCGTTCGTAAGAAATGTGAAAATGATTGCATTGGTGGCGGCGCTTTTTTGAATACAACTAAGTAATACATACAAAAATATGGAAGGCTATTCGAGAAAAGAAAATCGAGTAGCCTTTCATTGATATATAGATACGAATTAAAGAAAGATTTAAAAGGAGAAATAAATTATGAAAGTATTGGAAGCAAGAAATATAAAAAAATATTATGGAAAGGAGCCTAATATAACAAAAGCATTGGATGGAGTAGATTTTAGTGTTGAAAAGGGAGAATTTGTAGCTATTGTTGGTACATCTGGAAGTGGTAAATCTACCTTATTGAATATGTTGGGAGGATTGGATATACCTACATCTGGAGAAATTAAAATTCAAGGGAAAAAATTGTCAGACTTGAATGATGAGCAGCTCACAATCTTTCGAAGAAGGAATATAGGATTTATTTTTCAAAACTATAACTTACTACCGATGTTGAATGTTTATGAGAATATAGTTTTGCCGATCGAATTAGATGGACGGGAAGTTGATCAGACATTTTTGAATGAAATTATCAATATGCTCGGTTTAAAGGAAAAACTGAAAAGTATGCCGAATATGTTATCTGGCGGACAGCAACAGCGTGTTGCGATTGCAAGAGCCTTGATTACGAAGCCGGCAATTATACTTGCGGATGAACCTACAGGAAATCTTGACAGCAAGACGAGCCAGGATGTACTGGAATTGATTCAAAGCACGAGTAGAAAATTTGAGCAAAGTGTTGTGATGATTACTCATAATGAGCAAATTGCAGATTTAGCGGAACGAATAGTGAGGATTGAAGATGGAAAATTTTTGAAAATTGGAGTTGGTGAAGATGAGAAAACCAGGGGATAAAAAAGTAATAAAGAATATTGTACAGAGGAATCTTCAGTCTGAAAAACGAAGAAATGTTATGTTAGTGATTTCTATAGCTCTAGCATCATTTTTGATATGCTTTTCAGGACTAATTGCGACTTCACTGCTGGAAGTACAAAAAAAACAGATTCAGGATACATACGAAGCAGTATATATGAATGTTTCAGAAGAAAAACTGTTAAAGCTAAAAGAAGAAACGGGATTTGAAAGAGTAGGACAATATTATATTGTTGGGGATATACCGTCTGACAAAAAATATACAGCAGCTTTTTTTTACATGGACCAGCCAATGCTCTATATGATGAGAAATCAGATGAGTTTATCCAGTGGAGAAGTTCCAGAGGAAGAAAATCAGATTGCTGTATGTAAAAAATGGTTGGAAAAGTATGAGAAAGATAAAAAGGTAGGAGATAAGATTACTTTAAACACGAAACAACTATCAGGCGAATATACGATTTCAGGGATTCTTGATATGAAGAGTAGTGGAGAAACATTTCCATTTTTAATATCTTGGGAACAACTGAAAAATTATGAAAACTATGATGAAGATTCTAATATGGTTTATGTGCATGTGAAGGAAAAAAATGCTGAAGAAATAAAGAAATATTGCAGCGAAATTGGTGAAAAAAATAGTCTACCTGTAGCATTTAACAATCGATATTTTCGGTACGTTAATCAAGTGATTTCTGCAGAACAATTAGGTATCTTAGGAATATTAATTGGACTCGTTTTGATAGGAAGCTATACTGTTATAAAAAGCATTTTCCAAATTTCTATAATTAATAAAATACAGAATTACGGACAACTTAGAACGATAGGAACGACACAAAAGCAGATAAAAAAGATTGTAAAAAGGGAAGGAAGATATTTAGGTGTTAGAGGAATACTGACAGGTATTTTATTAGCAATACTTTGTTCAGCAATAATACTAGCAAAAGGAATTAATGTTAGGAATTATATTGTATGTGCAATGATAACTGCAGCTATCTGCAGTATTATTGTCAGTATATCTATAAATAAACCAATTAAAATAGCAATGAAGGCATCTCCGATCGAATCTGTGAGGATGACAGCAATTAGTAATATAAAAATATCGACACAAGAAAAAAATAGAAAGCTTACGCCAATATCTTTGGGGATAATGAATTTTAAGAGAGAGCAAAAAAAAGTATGGAGCATTGTTATATCATTAAGCCTTGGAGGAATCATTCTGTTAACAGTATCTTCAACTTTACTTTTACAGTCGCCAGAAAAGATGGCACAACACTATTTTGGTGATGCTGATTATAAAATATATATAAAGTCAGATAAAGAGCCGACAGAATTATTATATTCCGGGAATCCCCTTAATGATAATTTGAAAGAAGAAATTGGTAGCATTCCAGGCATAAATGAAATACAAACATTAAGAAAATCAGCAACCTTTACCTTTGAATATCAGGGATATGGAGGAAGAGGAATGTGTGATATGATTACCACGCAAAATAAGAAAGAAATTGAAGATTCATTAATTGCAGGTCGAATGCCTGAAAATTCCCATGAAATATTAGTAAAGACTGGTTATAAAGATTTTGGGGAAGAAGTAAAGGTAGGAATGCAATTTGAGATATCCTTTGGGAAAGGGAAAATACCAGTAACAGTATCAGGAATTTTCCAATCAACTAAATTTGCATCTGCACTAGGAAGTGGGCGTGCAGGATTTAATGCTGCGATGATGTGTATGACGGAAGATGCTTTTAAAGAGCTATTGCCTGGACTAAATAATTTTGATTTCACATGGGGAATAAACATTGATCAAAAGGAACAGAGCAGTGTTGATGAAAATCTTCGAAATACGATTTCAAAAAACGAAGATATTGCAATCGAAAGCTTTAGCGAAAGAGTGAATGGATATGAAAAAGATAATACAATATATTTCATTTTGCAGATGATTTCAATCCTGATTTTCCTTTTTGGTGTGATAAATTTGATTAACACAACACTGTCAAACCAATTATTTAGAAGACGTGAATATAGTGTTTTACGGTCTATAGGGTTGACAGAAAAACAGCTTTATAAAGTTATTATCTGTGAAGGTATGTGCTATTCTATCTTAAGCGTTTGCATGACTCTGCTAATTGGAACGCCTATTGCAATGTTAATTTGTCGTCAAATGAGTATAAGCTGTTATGGGAAAGTGGTAGAATATTCATTTCCGTTTTTTTATATGGGTATATACGTATTGGTACTTCTGTTAATACAGGTTATATTATCCATTTACCAAATAAGAGAACAGAAGAAAAAATCCATCATTGATCAGCTAAGAATGGAATAGTTATCCAAACAGAAAGAAAAAAATGCAATCTGCACATAAAATATGGAAATGAAATTTTAAAATAGTATACTGATGTTATCAAAAAACATTAATAGGAAGGAGGAAAGTCGGATGAAGGCGCAAAGAGATGAGCAAGAGGCAAGAGAACTCTTTATTGCAGAAGTAAACATTTATACGGATGATTGTGGAGAGATTCAGTTTCACTGTTTAAATGATTGCTTGGGCGGAGGTGCTTGGCTCAATATTGAATACTAATAACAACTGCATAAATTTATACAGAAAGGAAAATAAGACATGGAAAACGAGAGAAAAGTAAAAAATAATGAAATAGAGATAGAAGAAGTGAATGTATATACAGATGATTGTGGAACAACAAGAAAAGATTGTGTAACAGATTGTATCGGTGGAGGTGCTCTTATAACCCCTATGAACTAAGATAAAGTAAGAGAGCTTCTATATAGACGATTGTGGATTAACAAAATACCAATATTGGTAGCAGCGTTTCGATATGTGCATAATCAATAGTTCGAAATAGATTACGGAGGATTTCTATGAACAATGTAAAATTAGAGAATAGTGAATTACAGGAAGAAGAAGTCAATATATACATTTCAGATTGTGGAGTAACAAGAAAAGCGTGTATAACAGATTGTTTTATGACGACTTGTTTAATTACTTGTGAGGAATAGATGGTGTAATAGGGGAGGAGCAGCGTTATCTGTAATGGATTATGCTGCTCCTTTAATAGGTGATCCACATATATCCAATCCCATATATTGTCTTAATATAATGATGATTTTCGGTATCAATTCTTTGCCGTATGCGGCAGATCATACTATTCAGAGAGGTTTCTTCTACGTAATTTCCATTTCGGTCCCATAGTGAATATAAAAGATGTTGTCTGGTTAAAACAGTGTTTGGGCTTAAAGAAAGTAGTTTGAGTAGCTTAAATTCCAATGGAGTAAAAGAAACAGCATTACCTTTAATCACTGCGGTCAAGGAGTCAAAATTTAAAGTTATGTGGCTGTCTTCGTACTTTGTGTGAATAATCCGGCTTCCGTGTCCATGCTGTCCGGACTCAGGAAACCGCAAATCCGTTTTTAAGGAAACCGCCATTCCGGTGGTGGAAACCTTTATCATAAATTCTTAGAATGTAACTATGCACCCCGTGGTGCAAATATATTCTAGGAGGTCTTGACTATGACCAAATATCGAGAGATTCTTAGGCTCAAAAGCTTGAATCTCAGTCAACAAAACATTGCCGACAGTTGCAATGTCTCAAAAAAGACAGTCAATCGTGTGTTAAAGCGTGCTGCTGAATTAGGTATATCCTGGCCGCTTGAGGAAAACGACACCGATGCTGTTCTTGCAGAAAAGTTCTTCCCTTCTGCAAAACAAGTCACATCCCACAAGCGTATGCCTGACTACGACTACATCCGTAAGGAGCTGCTCCGTAACGGCGTAAGCAAAAAGCTCCTTTGGACGGAATACATGGAGGATTGCCGTGCCAATGGCGATGAACCACTCATGTATTCACAATTCTGCTACCACATCCAACAGGATGAGCAGAAACATCGTGCTACCATGCATATCAACCGTAAACCCAGTGAACAGGTTGAAGTTGATTGGGCAGGTGATCCTGCAACAATCATTGATCCGGATACCGGCGAAATCATCAAGGCATATATATTTGTTGGTGTAATGACTTACAGCCAGTATGCATACGTGGAAGCATTTCTGGACATGAAGCAGAAATCATGGATTAATGCACATGTCCATATGTACGAGTACTTTGGCGGTGTTGCCAAGATTCTTGTACCGGATAACTGCAAAACGGCAGTTGTTCACAATGGAGGATGGAAAGACCAGCAGATCAATGAAACCTATCAGGAACTAGCTGAACACTATGGCACAGCTATTATTCCGTCTCGTGTCAGAGCTCCCAAGGATAAGCCGAATGCTGAGGGAACAGTAGGAAATATCTCTACTTGGATTACAGCAGCACTTCGGAATGAACAGTTCTTCTCTCTTGCAGAATTAAATCGCGCAATCAGAGACAAGCTCGAACTGTTCAACCAAAGGCTCTTTCAGAAGAAAGAGGGCAGTCGGCGAAGCTTATTTCTTGAGGAAGAAAAACCATTACTGGCACCATTACCTGCTACCCGTTTTGAACTGAGTGACTGGAAAACAGCCACCGTCCAATTTAATTATCACATATCTGTGGACGGAATGCTATACTCAGTTCCTTATGAATACATCAAAAAGAAAGTTGATGTAAAGGTAACAGATACCACTA
>OGYU01000490.1_pt1 | contig 32667 bp, 23 predicted proteins | sample 1576581 | NCBI WGS metagenome assembly OGYU01 (sample SAMEA3541547, study PRJEB24748) | human gut metagenome | biome: human gut; feature: human-associated habitat; material: faeces | place: China | collected 2012 | reverse complement strand
GAATATCCAAATGAGCATCCCATTTAGCATCGTTGTAATCGAGACCTGCATTGACGGCATGTTTAGGCACATAACCATCACGATTTGCTTTGCGAGTTGGTGTCGCATTGATATGAGTATACGTATAGCCTAGACGGGCAGATAAATGTTTCGTTAATTGCTTGCGTACATCTGCATTGATACCATGCGCTTTTTCTGTATCAAAGTTTTTATAGATACCACTGAATGTCACAGGATTTGTCATTACCCAACCAATTTTATCTTTTGTACTACGACTGAAGAAGCTAAGGTTACTATTCCAGGTTGTACCGAATTTATGATGAACACCTATGCTCCATTCATGACCTGTTTCAGGTTTCAAATTGCGGTTGCCATTTATGCCATCGAACAATTGATATGGTGTTGGTGCTAAGAAATATTCTTTGTACGCTGCATACACATTTGTTTTAGCATTTACATCATAACCAACACTGATGGACGGAGATGTATGTGTACCAAATGCAGAGTGATGGTCAACGCGAACACCTGGAATTACAGTCCATTTTGGAGCAACCTTCCACTCATCTTGTACGAAATAAGATGTGTTCGTAAGTTTTACACCACCCATATTAAGCACCTTATCTTGACGCCAATCAATACCGCCAACTACGGTATGATCTTTTCCTTTATACGTCACTTGGTCGCCAAACGCACGAGTCTTAATATCTGTTAAATAACCATCATATTTAGTTTTATAATGATTATCTAATACGTACAATTGATGGCTCCAGCGTTTATTGATGTTGTTATTCCAAACAGCACGGACGGAATCATTTGCTTCAGTACCATAACGAATATGATTAAGAGCACCCATATGGTCAGAGTACATCGCATCACCGCGATATGTATCATAGAATACCTTTACATCATTTTTGTCATTAATTTTATTACCTACCATGAAGGAACCAGTATGGCTGTTGCCATGTTGTGGAATGCGTTTACCATGACCATCTTTATAAGAACCGATGATATCCTTTTGGTAACCTACACGCCAATACCAATCCTTTTGGCTACCTTCGTTCAAAAGAGCGTATTGTTCTAAATCATTGCTACCACCCATCATACGAAGTTTAGTTTGAACGCCTTCCTCAGGTTTTGCAGTGATTACGTTCACAACGCCACCGATAGCGCCAGAACCATATAAGGTGGAACCTGCACCGCGTTGTACTTCTACACGGTCAATACTAGACATATCTTTCAGAATTGTCATCGGCGGGTTCACACCAGCCGCACCCATGTTGATGCCGTCTACCAAATATAGTACTTGGTCGGAACCATTAATACGAAACGCATTAGAGTTCGTATAACCTACACCACCGCCATACGTGTTAATATCAACACCTGGAACAACACGTAAAGCTTCGTTCATATTTGTTGCATGACGTTCACGAATATCGTCACCAGTCACAACGCCTACACTAGCTGGTACTTGTGAAAGTTGTTGTTCACTGCGCGTTGCAGTAACAACAATAGTATGCGCTTCTCCTGCTTCAGCAGCCAATACACTAGGTGCGCTAATAGTGCTACCAAATACAAGAGCCAAACCCACGTACATGGATAATCGTTTCATTTTTGATGCTTTCATAAAAACCTCCACACATAATTTCCTACAAACTATATATATTTTGTGCCATAGACACCATTGCACGGGTCATAAACTGGGAATAACTCATGACCTGCGAGGAATCTACTAGATACACACGACGGTTAGCAATGGCCTTAACACCTTGCAACGCAGGGTCAGAATAAAGCTGTTCTGCCGCTGCTGGCGTAGTGCCATCAGAAGTATAGTCCACGGACGGAATGATAATAATATCTGGATTGGCTTTGATTAAATCCTCTCGCGTCCCGTTATCAAAAGGCCCTAAGCCTAATTGAGCGGCCGCATTATTTACCTTCAGATATTTAGTCATGTCATCAAAGGTTGACCCTTTGCCACCTGTTAGACCAAACTGCGTATAAAACGCCACTAAAGGGCGCTCTCCGCTATGTTTATTCGCTATGTCTTCTACAGTTTTCAAATCTGCATCCATGCTAGCAATCATTGCTTCATCGGATGCATGTAAAAGGCCTGCAATTTCATGAATCACAGATTTTGCTTCTTTCACCGTAGTAGGAGTCTTGTAAACGTAAACGGGAATCTGCATATTCCGCATTTCCCCAATCGCATCCGGAGATATCCAGTTGGGAACTAATACTAAATCAGGTTGTACAGAAAGCATCGATTCAGCAGTTGCTTTCACATGTTTCTCTACCTTAGCCGACTTATCAGGCACATTATTAGGTATAGTACCAACAGCGGCCACTCGGCTCGGATCAACCAAGGATAATACGATATCTTCTGTGCTAGCACCGACAGGAACGATGCGCTTAGGCTCGTTAGGTATTGTAACGGCTACCCCTGTCCCGTCTGTCACTTGATGTGTGGTGCCTGTAGTGTCCGTTTGGGTAGGACCACAGCCGACCACCAGTAGTACCATCATTAATATGGCACATATAATCGATATTCTTTGTTTCATACTAACGACCTTCTATAACACCTTCTATTGAAATATATAGGGACTGCAAGTCTTGTAACATGTCTGGATCTGCATCCCAATAGCCACGTTGAGCGGCTTCTAATAAGATTTCTGCAAGGCGCTGCAAGGCCCACGGATTTACGTCACGCATCCAGTCTTGTACCGTCTTATCTAAGGCATACTTGTTCGCATAGCCTTCATAGACCCAATCGGGCACTATATCGCTCGTCGCATCCCAACCAAAACTGTGAGACACTACATTGGACATGTCCGATGCTCCTTTGTAGCCGTGTTTCATCATGGCTTGAATAAATTTTGGGTTCTGTGTTTCCCCTTGCACAACGCGACGGAACTCGTCCGATAAGGATCGCATCACGACGCGGCTACGATCTGTACTATCTCCCACATACGCGCGAGGGGCACTGCCTTTTGCAGTGCGCACCGCCGCAATAAGGCCACCATGATAGCTATAATAATCATCAGCACTCAAAATATGAGTCTCTCGATTATCTTCATTCTTAATGGTCACATCCATAGTAGTAAGGCGCCGTTGAAATAATCGCATATCTTGGGGAATGTCTTTATGCAAATGAAAGCTACTCCACTTACTGTATACTTGCGCAATATCTTCTACTGATTGCCAATTTTTACCTTCTATCAAAGCACCCACACCTGTGCCATAGGCTTGTGGTGGATCACCAAAGATGCGAAGGCGCGCCTTCTTAGTGGCTAACAGAGGATCTTCACCTTGTTCCACAAGCCAGTCTACATCGTCGTGAATATGCTTTTTCACATAGTTATCTTCTAATGGTTCATCTAGGTCTGCTACCAGTTCAACCGCCTTGTCAAGCCAACTAATGGCGGTAGGCATCATATCTCGAATGAGACCACTAATACGGCCCATAACATCGATACGAGGGCGTTGTAATTCATCTAATGGGATAATCTCAAGCCCTGAAATACGACCATTGGATTGCCATTTAGGACGAACCCCTAACAAGTAGAGGAACTCACCTAAACACTGACCATGACTTCTTGAGTTACTACTAGCCCAAAGAATAATGCCAACCGTCTCCGGATAGTGCTGTTCATTTAAAATATAATCGGCAATAACTTGATCTGCCAAGTCTATGCCTAGTTGGTACGCTATCTTCGTTGGTAGTGCACGCTCATCTAAACCATAGAAATTACGTCCCGTCGGTAATACATCAACCTGACCACTTGATGGAGCCCCACCAGGGCCTGGCTCAACGTAAGTCCCTTGCAACGCTTTAGATATAGAAATGAGCTCATTCTTGGTTTCACCTAATTTAGGAATATACTCACAAAGGATAGCCTCAGCCAAAGACTCCAAACTAGGTGGCACCTTGTAATTTGGATCATGCATGACATTAGATACAAAGGTACGCAATTCATGCCAGATGCGGTCAATGATTACACTATTACGAGTGCCATCATCTGAAGTTTCACCAGCATGCTGCTCTAAATATAACCAATCATAGCCCATCTCCGCTGCTAACATTTCAAGACCTGATGCAATATCGCCTTGAGGTGTCCGTACAATAGCCGTAACATATTCCTCTAAGTCAACACCTTCAGGACCTTGTCCCAAAATATGTAAACCATTGCGCATCTGCATATGTTTCAAATCAGTCAGTTTTTCATGGACTTCCGTAATAACAGCATCTAGCTCCATCATAAGTCCTTGTTCTTCATCGATAAGATGACAGGCCATCGCTTTTTCGCGAATCACTTTTCCAATTTCCCACACGCTTTCAGGATGCTCCTGTTCAAAGTGACTATGCTCATCTAGTAAGGCTTCTAGTTCTTCAAACTCATCATATAATCCTGCAGTCGTCATGGGTGGCGATAAATGGCCTACTAAACAAGCGGAACTACGCCGTTTCGCTTGTATACCTTCCCCGATGATGGTTGTCCAGTACGGGTAGATATTCGGCAAACTAGAGATGCCAATTTCAGGATAGCAACTAGCACTGAGTCCTGCACCCTTACCTGGTAACCATTCTAAAGAGCCATGAGTCCCTACATGGATAACTGCATCCGCTTTAAAGGCGGTCCGTACCCAATGGTAAAAGGCCAAATACTGATGCGGAGGTGGCAAACAGGGATCGTGGTAAATGGCGGATACATTCTCCCCAAAACCACGAGGTGGTTGCACCGTAATCCATAAATTACCATTTGAGAAGCCCGGTATGATGACTTCATCGTCGTACACAAATACATCACCAGGAGCCTCTCCCCAAGATGCAATCATAGCTTGTTGTGTATCTGTTGGTAGGGTTTCAAAATAAGCTTTATAATCTGCACTACTCATGTGCCCCTCTACAGAGGCTAATAGTTCATTGGTAAGCATGGAACGATCATTGGTCATGTGAGATGTTACCATATCCATCAAGTCTGCACTGGTGTCTGGTACCGTATCAATCGTATAACCTTCTGCTTTCATCTGTTCTAACAGCCGAAGCACCGACTCAGGTGTATCAAGACCTGCAGCAGAGCCAATATTAGAATTCTTAGGCGGGTAGTTATGTAAAACAATGGCTACCTTTCTCTCCGATATAGGAATATGACGTAACTTAGACCATTTAATGGCTCTCTGTACAACGGCTGCAATCCGTTCTTTTGCAGGCAAATATACATAATGGCCTTGCTCATCATACGTCTGACAAGCTACCACGCCACCTTGAATGACCCCATCCAGTTCGGGCTGTGATATAGATAAATTCACATCTAACGGCGTAACACCTTGCGGGTCTGCAGCCCAGGTTTTCTCATCCATGTATATGGTATAACCCTGAATGATAGGCACATTCTGTAACTTTAATTCCTCCAACGTTTGAGCACCTAAGGACTGGAAAGAGAACTTACAAGTATTGATAAGTACATCAAAGGGGAATACATCCTCCCCAAACAGGTGATTCATGGACAGTTTCATATTCGGAATGCCTACGCGAGGATTGGAGCCATATTGCCCGTAAAAGATAATAGGGTTATAACCATGTTTATAAATTTCTTCAAATAAGGCCTGTTGATAGTAAATATCCCCCATAATCCATTCGTCGCGGTAAAAGTACACTGCTATGGATGGCCAATCGCGATGTCCCTCAGCATCCATGAACGCATCATAGGTTTCGTAGATATTGCCATCACGGCCCATAATAGCCTGCCACGGTATAGGATCAGGTTGTTCCCATTCAGAGGTCGGTTTTGTACTAAGAGCTCCGTTAATAAGACGCACATAGTTCATAACGCCACTTGTGCGGCGATAACTTTCAAGAAGTCTCCGTTGTTCCTCATCTATATTACGATAGAGGATATCCGTTTTCTTAGGTTCCACTACGTCGATCCAGTACTTGGAGTGATGAGCATACAGCCAACGTTCTAAACGCTCTAAAAACGGCGAATCTAAACCGACACCCATATTCGTAACGAGAATCACATCCGCAGCCCGTAAGCGACTTTCAAAGTCAACATCCCACACAGGCTGTTTTTTCATATTACAAACATCTACCTCCCCTTGCAATAATTCTGGGTAGGTAGTAACGGCCTTTTCTATATATTGGATTTGTTTTCCTAAATTAGAAATATACATGAGACGGCTCATGATTTACCTCCGCGACACGCGCAAAATACTGTCTGCCGAAATAGTATCCATAGCATAATAATTGCCATTCATCAATTTACATAATTCTTTAGCTAGACCAAGCTTGATAAACCCCGTTTCCGTATCGATAACGATACAGTCTACTGGTAACGTGCCTACTATACGAGCCCATTGCTTGGACTCTGATACAGGGTCATCTGAATCACCGGAGGTAGCACGACCATCGGTGATACATATAATTTGAATCCGCTCCGCTTTATGGGATCGCAACAATCTATCGCACATGGTATAAGCCATACGCAAACCTTTAGATAATGGTGTTCTACCACCTGTAGGCATAGAGGCCAATAATCGTTCCGCTCGTTCCACGCTATGTGTAAACGGTAGTAATACTTCAGCACTATCCTTACGGAATGCAATGAGACCTACCGAATCACGATGAACATAAGAATCCCGTAAGAGACTCAAAATAGCTGCCTTTGTAGCCTCCATACGATGACGCGCCGCCATAGAACCACTCGCATCTACAACAAACAGTTGATATGCTCCAATACGTTTTTCTCGCGCCTTACGACGATAATCCTGAGGTTTTATCAATATAGATAATCTCTTGATTCGTTGATGTTCAAATTGCTTAGACTGCGCAAATAGATTTTCTTGTTCCATCTGAGTAGCAGCCCGCAATCGTTGATAGGGCGCTGCCGCTCGTAATGTATCTACTAGCGCCAAGTCCTCTAGGGCATGGTCATCTTGGTACGCTCGAATCATACGCCCTCGAGTGTCCTTTGTTTTAGTCATGAGTCGACGACCTGATCCCTTGCGATACTGACGGTCTACTATTTTGGAAGATTCTAGTTTCCATTGGAATAATTTGTTAGCTATACAAGCAACAGTATCGGGTAAACATAAAGAAGATAACTTATCACATATATCGCCCATATCATTAGTAGCGTCATCTCCTAAATATTTCTCAGGCTTTGTGGGATTGCTACTACCACTAGCTTCACTTGAATCAGTATCATCACCTTTAACAGAATCTATATCAGGATTCTCTGCATCATTAGTATTTGATTCATTAGGATGTATCTCATTACCATTGGCATCACCATTACCATCATCCTGTTCACATTCATTTGATACATCAGAATCCATTGAATCAGATGTGTTGTTACTTTGAGCCCCATCTTCCTCACTAATGCCACTGGATTTTTCATCTGGTGATGGCTGTGATTGTGGTGCTTCAGCCTTTTTCATACGATGCGGTAGTACATATAGTGCTGCTCGCTCTGCATGACTAGGCTTACAATAGGAGCTACCATCAAGAAGAGCTAAGGATTTCATCACTTGTAACAACACATATTCTGCACCATGACCTACGGTATGCGCTTTAAGTGCATAGGCAATCGCCAAGGATATCATCGGCTCTGGAACAGAAATCGTTTGAATACTCTTGTTTTCTATAAAAGCCCCTATATTCGCATCATTTTCATAAACGATTTCGTCACGAACTCGTTGCAGTACATCAATGCGAGTTTCTAATGACGGTGAATTCATAGATACGTGCACATCCACAAGCTCCCATTCCGAATCAGTTAAACTTGCTTCGTCATGGTTGAGAGTCATGATGAGTAGTATATTGCGACGCTCTGCCTCTTCGAGTAGCGCATGGCGAACCTCTGGCGCTAGCACATGACCATCATCGATGAGCCAGCAATGTGTACTATCATCATCCAATAAACTAAAAGACATAACCATCTTCCCTTGTACAAGGGATACTTCAAAATCGATGGATTCTTGTAATTCTGACGTATCTATATATACAGGTATCACACGATAGGGAATCTGCCATGCCTCTAAACACTGGCGTACAATAAAGCTTTTACCAACACCAGTACCACCAGAAATAACAAGGGTATGAATCTGATCATTTACAAGGCCAATTTTGATGGCCTCTTGCACAGATGTGTCCATAACTAGCCCTCAAGCACCGCAGAAACTACCATATCAATACGGTCTTCGTCATGACCTTGCTCTTCAAATGGCAGACGACGCAAGCGGTGTTTCAATGCCAAACGAGCAGCCACCTTGAGGTCATCATCTATAATTTGACTTCGGCCAGAAAAAGCTGCATGAGCACGAGCAGTGTGCATCATCGTAATATCTGGGCGATGACCGTCAACGCTCACTCCAATGCTGATACTTGCAATTTTTAGTAACACATCATCCGTTGGAAGAATGCTTGGTAACAACTGACGAGCTTGTAATAAAAGTTCTCGTAAGTCATGTTCTGACTCAACATATGATTCAATAAAATCTTTTGGATTATCACTAAAGGCAAGTCGCCGTTTAATAACAGCCATACGTTGGGCTGGGTCATGTTCACCATAGACCATGACGGATAAGCCAAAACGGTCCAACAGCTGAGGTCTAAGATCTCCCTCTTCTGGGTTCATAGTACCTACGAGAATAAAGCGAGACGGATGAGAATGACTCACCCCTTCACGTTCCACTGTGTTCACGCCCATAGCCGCTACATCGAGTAAAATATCTACAATATGGTCATCTAATAGATTTACCTCATCCACATAAAGGATATTTTGATGGGCCGCTTGTAAAATGCCTGGTTCAAAGGCTTTCACACCATCCTGTAAAGCCTTTTCTAAATTAATAGACCCTACAACGCGATCCTCTGTCGCATTGATGGGCAATTCCACAACAGTCATTGCATCAGCCCCTGTTTCCATAGGCGGTAATAGGTTCGCCAAAGCTCGGACAGCCGTAGATTTGGCCGTGCCCTTTTCACCTTCAATTAAGACACCACCGATAGATGGATTTATAGCATTTAGCAACAGGGCCAATTTCATTTCATCTTGACCAACAATAGCAGTAAATGGATATAACATAAGCCTTACCTCATTCGGAATAGCAATAGAAATATGTAGAAATAAACATTACGTTTAATGAGCTATATGTAGATAACACCTATTTTAGCTGTGGATCAATCGACATCTCTCCACTAACCTCTGTTTGTTTATACACTTCAATATCCGTAGTCCCTTTAGGGAATACAAATATTCGTTGTTGTTTAAAGTACGGATCATCATAGACTGCTGCCGATAAACGGAATGCCTTCCGTAAATTTTCCGCAGTCAATACGTCCCGTGGCGCACCTACATCTACAATATGGCCATCACTTACCAAAACGAGCTTAGTACAATATTTAGCCGCTAATTCTAAGTCATGAACGACGATTAAAATCGTTTTTCCTTCATCGCATAATCGACGGCCTTCGTGGAAAATATCATCCGCGTAGACCAAATCTAATGCAGCCGTCGGTTCGTCGAGTAACAGTACATCAGTTTGTTGTGCCAACGCCTTTGCTAAGAATACACGTTGTCGCTCGCCGCCGCTAAGGTTTTGCACAGAGCGATGTCGCAAGTGATATACGCCTACGTCTTTCATGGCTTCTTCTACAATGACCTTATCTTCTGGTCTTTCTTGTTGCCACCATTTTAAGTAAGGATAACGGGCGGTCATCACAATATCGATAGCTTCATAATCAAAGTTTACATTTACAGATTGTTGCATGTATGCTACATGATGAGCAATTTCCTTGTCTCTCAAAGAGGCGATGCTTTTACCATCCCATAAAACCTGTCCCCCAGAAATAGGATAGAGCCCACGCAAGGTTTTTAGTAATGTCGTTTTACCAGAACCATTAGGGCCGATAATACCAACGAACTCACCGCTATCAATAGAGAAGGACGCATCCTTTAGAATGTGGTTTTCCCCTAATGTAACGGATAGAGATTGAACATCTAATTTCATTAGGCCCCTCCTTTGCTACGCAAGCGATGAAGTAAATATAAGAAATACGGTGCCCCTAAGAGAGCTGTCATAATCCCCACTCGAATCTCAACTGGTTGTGCTATAACGCGGCCCAAGGTATCACAGAATACGAGGAACAGTGCGCCCCCAACGGCCGCCATAGGCAATAGGATGCGATGGTCTGGTCCCACTAAGAGCCTCACAATATGAGGAACTACAAGTCCTACAAATCCTATGGAACCGCTGACGCATACCGCAGTAGCCGTAACAACAGACGCTAAGAATAGGAATAACATACGGTACACCATAACAGGCAAACCCAATGCACGTGCCTCTGTATCGCCAAGGACGAGAACATTAAGATGACGACCGAGCATCATCAAGATAACGCTGCCCGTCATAATAGGTCCTATCGCCAGTAGCACATGGTCCCAACGACGAAAATCGAGGCCACCTACCATCCAGAATAGGAATTCACGCAATCGATATTCGTTAATCATCGTCAAAATGCCTGAAGTAAATGCACCGAGTAGCATACTTACAGCTACACCAGCAAGCAATAATGTTGTCGTATCGAGCTTATTATTGCGCCACGTTAAGAGGATAGTAATCCCAACGGATACAAAGGCCCCTATAAAAGCAAAGGCTGGCATGTAAAACATGCCAAGAGAAGTCACACCAAGAGCAATGGCGATAACAGCGCCCAAGGATGCCCCTGCAGATACGCCCATAATACCAGGATCCGCCAAAGGGTTTGAAAAAACGCCTTGCATAACGGCGCCAGCTAAAGCCAAGGCACCTCCTACGAGCAGGCCAATGATAAGGCGAGGCATGCGGATAAACCACAGTACCGCCTCTTGTTCAGCCGTTATAGGTTCTGCAAACTGTACCGGTATACCGATACCATTTAAAATACTTTGTATACCGCCTCCGATAGGAATCATAATCGTTCCTACATGTAGCGCTAATAAACTCACAATACATAGCAATACCCCAATCAGACTTATCGCCATGATTCGTTTTTTCTGTTTAGTCATGAGAATTCCTTTCTAACTGAGGATACACTGTATGCATAATGGCAAGCATCGCTTCACCGATATGCTGATTCATTGTATATAAATACGCCGCCGGTAAAGGCTTAACACGATGTTCTTTAATAGCTGGTAAATTTTCAAAGGCTGGATTTTCTAAATACCTATCTGATAACCCCTTATCCATCCCCTTATAGGATGGAATAAAGATAAAATCTGGATTCATGGCAAGCACTCGTTCTTCCCCAAAAGGTGTTCTCGGTGGTAACCCTAACATATGAGGTGCATTATTAATACTCATATACTTGCACATATCATCAAAGAGGCTACCCGTTCCCGTATAGCCATCCATGGACGATACAAAGAGTACGCTCTTGCGCTGCTCCGTCGGGATTGATGTTCCTAGCCGTTTTAATTCATCGATTTCACGATGAATCTTATTATCGTAAAATTGTCCCTTTTCATCTTCTCCTACGATATTGGCAATGTCTGTTACATTTTTAATGACACCCTCTACCGTAGTACCGCCAGCTACGACAACTGTGGGTATACCCATATGACGTAACCCTTCTATGACATCCGACGTTGTATAATCAGGAGCAATCACCAAATCAGGATTTAAGGCGATAATTTTTTCTAATGGATATGAACTCATAACTGGTTTTACGAGCTTTGCTCGCTCCGCTTCCAAGGAGTACTCAGGATAGGTGGATAATTTATTAATACCTACTAATCGGTCCGGTTCTATAAGGCCTAGCAAAATCGTATCGTATGCAGAAGACAACGCTAAAATACGTTTCGGATGATCAGGCACTGCCACGCGTACCCCATCATAACTTTCAACATAACGGGTATTTGGAAAAGTCCGCGTTTCATCTTGTGGACCACATCCGGTTATACCTAAAAAAAGGAGTATCATCAGACATATAAGATACACAATGTTCTTGTTCATGATGATACTCCTTGTATGATTCCAAACAATTAAAGAATACTTCTAGAATTTTTGAGTGTAACTAAGTTGATAATTAAATGGCTCATCCCAATATTCCCAATCGCCATTAGAAATAACATTGTGGCGATTTAACAAATTACGTGCATCGAAACGTACTGAGGAATCTTCGTTAAACTTATATCCTACATACGCATTCCAAGCCACGAGGTTTGGATTAATACCGCCATCACGGTTTTTTAACCGTTTCGTTACAAAGTTAAGGCTAGAACCGGCTGTCCATGTTGAACTTGCGTAATGGATGCCACCTGTAAATTGTAATTTTGGATTCGCTTGCTTCCAGTAATCCTTGTCAATTTCCATCTGTTTCGGATTTGAATAGGACGCGCCTACAGTCATCTTTAAGCGATTTGTTAACTTACGACCGTATTCCGTTTCAATCCCTACATTTTTATAACGACCACCATTTACGCGAATCGTCATTTTGCCGTTGCTATCAGGCTTCCAAGAGAAGAAGTTTTTGAAGTCCATGTAGAATGCAGCCACCTTCCAACTCTCCTTGTCCGTGATGTGCTTGTACCCTAATTCATAGTTCCAACCTTCTTCAGGTTTTAAGTTACGGCCACTCACCGCGCGATATTGGTTACTTACCGCTTTAAAGGTGTCGCTCAAGTTTGGCATGGTAAACGCCTTACCTACGTTCATATATAATGACGATTCTTTATTAATGCGATGGTTTAATTGGAACTGTGGTGTCAATACATGTTGATTCTTTACAGGATCCTTGATATCCGTATAACGCAATCCTACAATGGTGGTCCACGTAGGATTGATTTGATAGGAGTAGCTACCATACAAGGCTATACTGTTGCGATGCGGGTTTGCATATACAGGACCAGATGTAGTTCGATATGTTTCTCTCTTGCCAAGTACGCCTGCAATTAAATAATCCTTCCCATCTCGGAAATCCCATTCGTGTTGCACATCAAAACCATATTGACGAGCAATATAATTGCTGTCATTAGATTGGAATGCTGTAAGATCATGTCTGCGATTCTTTCCCTTCAAATCTCTATCATTATAGAAAAGTGTGCCTGTAGTAGTACCTTCTTTATAAATCAAGGATGCATTATTCTTTGTATCATCATAGGCGTATGTGGTGGAATGTCGATTTCGATTTGTTACATTACTTTCAGTACTCAACTGCGCATAAGCGGATTTACCTTCAAAACGACTGAAGTTCACTGTTACCTTATCACTCAATTTACCACTCATAAATAGACCAAGGGAGTTCCCCTTGTCACGAGCCGTATAGTACTCATACCCGCGAGGACGAGTCACACTATCAGTGCGAATTGGCGTTGATGGGTCTTGTTCACCAAAGAACCCACGTTCTATGCCAATTAAGAAGCGAGGTGTACCATAGTTGAGCTTATAGGAATGAGCACCACGATTGCCTACACTGACCGTAGCAGAACCACCTTCTTGATTCGGTGTTTTTGTTATTACATTAATAACGCCACTCATCGCATCAGAGCCATAGAGTGCAGAAGCAGCCCCTTTAAGTACCTCAATACGCTCGATGGAACCTGTTGGAATCGAGCTAAGACCACCCTTACCATTAAGGTTCATAGGCACACCATTCACGAGAACCAAGGACCCCCGTTCAAGGCCACGGATATTGACACGGCTATCCATGGCGCCGTATTCAAGGCCCGATGCACCATAGGAGAAGGACGTAATACCTGGCACCATGTTAACCGCATCAAAAGCATTTTTAGCACCACTATCCATGATATCTTGTGCTGTAATCACATCCATCGCCGCAGGTGTATCTAAATCCAGTAGAGCCGTGCGATTTGCCGTCACGTTAATAGTATGTATTTCTGATGATGTAGCAGCTGTTTTTGCTGATGCAGCAGCGTTTGATGATGTAGCAGTTACATCTGCTGCATAAGCATTCACAGATAAACCCATCAAAGCCATACAGATGAGTAAATATGTACGTCGTTTCATGTGTCTAGTCATAATAAGTCCCTCATAATACACATTCATAATTCATATTAATCACATAATTGTATTATTACACATTTAGAGGAACTCCACAAAACCCCTACCCCCTACTAGTACTGTTTGTATAGGGCCAGAACCAAAAGTATTTAAATTAGAATTTATGCGTATAGCTCAATTCATAATTGAACGGTTCATCCCAATATTCATAATCCCCATTAGTGATAACATTATGGCGATTTAATAAGTTGCGTGCATCGAGGCGAAGTGTGGCATCCTTATTGAAATGATAGCCTACATACGCATTCCAAATCGCGATATTAGGATTTAGGCCACCATCGCGATTGCGCAATCGTTTTGTGACAAAGTTAAAGGATGTACCAGCTTCCCATGTTGGGCTTGCATAATGAATACCTGTAGTAAATTGTAACTTAGGCGCTACTTGTTTCCAGTAGTTTTGGTTCATCTCCTTTTGTCTTGGGTTAGAATAGGAGCCGCCAAGCTTCACATTGAGACGCTTGGACAAACGTCTACTATACTCTGCTTCAATACCAACATTACGGAATTGACCACCATTGACGCGAACCGTAGGTCGCCCACTAGCATCACGTTCCCATTGGAAGAAGTTTTTGAAATCCATATAGAATACATCAACCTTCCAGCTATCCTTCTTGTTGATTTGCTTATATCCTACTTCATAATTCCAGCCTTCTTCCGGCTTCAAATTCTTACCGCTAACAGCCGTATATTGACGCGCTACACTACGGAACGTATCGCTAAGGCTAGGCATTGTGAAAGCTTTACCTACGTTCATGTACATGGAAGATTGTTTGTTGATGGTATGCAACAATTGGAATTGAGGTGTCAACACACGTTGATCCTTTACTGGATCTTGGATAACGGTGTAGCGTAAGCCCAAAATGGATGTCCACTTCGGATTAATTTCATAGGAATAACTACCATAGATAGCATAGGTGTTACGATGCGGATGAATGTATATAGGTGCCTGTGTAGCATGATATGTATCCTGTTTTCCTGTAAATCCCGCAACAAGATAGTCTTTACCACCTCTAAAATCCCATTCATGCTGTACATCAACGCCATACTGACGAGCATTATAGCTAGTATCGGTTGGTTTAAATTGATTTGTATTATGTACACGGCTTTCACCACGCATAGTGCGGTCATTATAGAATACTGTGCCGGTTGTACCCTTGTCTTTATAAATCAAGGATGCATTATTGCGGTCATCCTTATAGTTATAGGACGTAGAATGTCTTGCTTGATTGACCGGATTCGTTTCTGTACTTAGTAAACCATAAGAAGATCGATTTTCAGAGCGATTGAAATTCAAGGTTACCTTATCAGAAACTTTGCCGCTCATGAATACACCCAAAGCGTTTCCTTTATTGGTAGCCGAATAGTAATCATAATGTTTTGTACCTGCATAATCGTAGCGCACAGGGCTAGACGGATTTTGAGAGCCCCAGTATTTTCTATCGATACCAATGATAAATTTATCGGTTCCATACGACACATCATAGCGTTTAGAACCGCGATTTCCTATGGCTACAGTTGCAGAACCACCCTCTTTATCTGGAGTTTTTGTGATGACATTTATAACGCCACCTAAAGCCTCAGCCCCATATAGTGTAGAGGCTGCCCCCTTTACCACCTCGATGCGCTTGATAGCACTCGTTGGAATCGAACCGAGGCCGCCCTTACCATTAAGGTTCATAGGTACACCATTTAAAAGGATAAGAGCGCCGCGGTCAAGGCCTCGAATATTCGTGCGACTATCCATACCGCCAAAATCGCCACCAGATGCACTGTAGGAATTAATTGTCACACCTGGTACAGTACCCACTGCATCAAAGGCGTTTTTAGCGCCACTATTTTTTAAGTCCTCTGGCGTAATAACATTCATAGCACTCGGTGTATCTAAATCCATGAGGGCGGTACGATTTGCAGTGACATTGATATCAACCTCTTCTTCATTATTATTCATGGTTACATCTGCTGCATATCCATTTACAGACATACTAAACAAGGCTAACAACGTAGCAAAATATATGCGCTTATTCATTCTTTTCATCATACACTACCTCTATGTAAAAACTAAACTCAATCCATTGATAGAACATGTATACCCTAACCATGCGGTATAAGTCTATATCATTGTTGCATAACTATAGGGGGTATGCAATAACCCATACCCCCTATATGTATACTATTCCATATTATATATAATATTTAATCGCCCATTAGGCAATGTTTGCACCGAAGCAGATACACCGTAAATATATCGAATTGTTTCTGATGTCAATACATCTGCAGGTTTACCACTACAAACAATGCATCCATCCTTTAAGGCGATAATACGGTCACAATAGATAGCTGCTAAATTCAAATCATGAATAGCAGATACTACCGTTGCACCAAGCTTTTTTACAATGGTCATTAGTTCAAGTTGATACTTAATATCTAAATGATTTGTCGGCTCGTCTAAGACAAGGCATTCTGTGCGCTGTGCCAATGCTCGTGCCAAGATGACACGCTGTTGCTCACCACCCGATAGGGTGTTAAAGCTGCGGCTTTCAAAATCGCTAAGACCAACCTCTGCGAGCGCATGACGAGCAATTTCATAGTCCTCAATTTGATCTCGGTCGAGCAGCCCCTTGTAAGGGGAACGCCCTAAGAGAACCATCTCAAGTACGGAGAAATCAAAATTGACTGTACTATGCTGTGCTACAACAGCCATTTTCAAAGCTGTATCTCGATGACTCAACTCACTCAATTCCGTGCCATCAAAGAAAATCTTGCCATTGTTAGGTTGTAAAATACGATATAAACATTTTAGAAATGTACTTTTACCACTCCCATTAGGACCTATGATGCCAACAAATTCCTTGTCCTGTATATCTAGTGAAATGTCGTGAAGAATCGTCTTAGAACCAAATGAGACTTGGATATTACTCGTGTGAATATTCATTATTCTCCTCCAAATCCGTAATTCTTACGTACTAACATATATACAAAGGTCGGTGCACCAATGAGAGAAATCAAAATACCGATAGGCAATTCTGCGTGCGGAATGATGCATCGACAAAGAGCATCGGCGATAACGAGAAAAATACTGCCACAAAGGGCACTGAATGGAATCAATGTCCAGTGATTAGTCCCCATCGTCATACGCACAAGATGAGGAATTAGAAGGCCTACAAAGCCAATCATGCCTGCCGCATACACTACAAAACCAATGATGAGAGAGCTAATAATCAAGTACACTTGGCGATATATATGTAAATCACGTCCCAATGTGATCGCCACCTCATCGCCGAGGAGCATCAAATTAAGGATTCGGCTTTGAGACCAGAAAAATAAAATGCTCAACACCACAACTATGGCGATAATAGGAAGTATATCCCACTTAGCACCGGCAAAGCTCCCCATCAACCAATAAGTAATGGTTTGAATGCCTTCTTTATCGTTTGCGAGATATACCACAAAGCTAGAGAACGAGCTACATACAGCACTTAATGCGAGACCACCTAGAATAAGTTTTATCGAATTGGGACGTCCCCCTAGATTGGAGATAAACAATACGCCAAAGGAAATGGCCATAGCACCAATAAAGGCCATCACACCGACGAAATTTTCCCCAAACATCACACCCACACCGAATAGAATGGCAACCGTTGCGCCTAATGACGCACCGGAGGAAATCCCTAAAATATACGGATCCGCCAATGGATTCTTAACAATGGCTTGCATGATGACACCAGATACGGCGAGGCCTGCACCAATGATAGCAGCCATTAATAATCGTGGCATTCTAAGCAACCATATGATGGTCTGATCTGGACTATTTAAAGGATCATCGATAGCTAAAGGACTTGAAAATTGATTAATAACTATGTTAAGAATTTGAGAAAATGAAAAATGTACTGTACCAACAGAAAGTCCCCATAGTATAGCTAATAGTAGCACGCCTATGAGGACAAATCCGCCAGCAGTATATCCAATACGTTTTAACATACTGCTCCTTTACTAATGAATTAAATCAGGTACCCCTTCTGGATATAGGCTTGGATATAATCCATGAGATACGATGGTAATACCATCAGATAGTCGAATACCAGGGCTATATACAGCGAGAAGTGGTAAGAAATAAACCCGTTTATTTCGCAACGCATTAACGCCTTGTAAGGCTGGTTGCTCTAATACATAGTTCATGAAAGTATCTGCTTTACTATATACATCATCAGATACAATTAGAAATATAACATCTGGGTTTTGTTCTACTATATCTTCCATACTAATAGTTGGCGTATCCGTATCAATTACATCTGCATGAAGTGTATCTCCAATATTGCCTGCCAAAGTTTTATGTCCATAAAGATGAAACGTTTTTCCTGTAAGCTCCACGAACAAAGCCTTTGGTGGTTGTTCATGGGCCGTTTGTGCTACTGTATAATTCACCGATTGTTGCATATCGCTAACGAGACGCTCTGCCTCAACATCGCGATGAAAGATACGCCCTAAATCCCGTATATATTTATATTCCATATCCATAGTGAGCGCAGACTGTGCACCTAAGGAGGACTCCGCAATATATACATTCGCATGCCTTGCTTGCCAGAATACAGGGGGCCGTAATGTTTTATTGGTAAATGTAGATTTCCAACCAACCAATAAATCTGGTTTCATCATCAATACCGATTCTAAGTTATAATACTTTAAATCCTTATATGGGATTTTATCATAAGCTTCACGGTATTCAGGACGCACATATTTTCGATCAGGGATTCCCATTCCCGCAACGATACGGTTTCCTTCACCAAGGGCAATAATTGTTTCTATCGAATTTTGCCACATCGCTACTACACGTTCAGGCACTGCATCATAGGTACTTTCAAAAGGTTCACCACGTTGCACATACGACTGTATTGTCACAGGGGGGTGCAACTCAATATGAGGTGGCTTAGACTGTGTATCCTCAACAGTTATCTGCTGAGAGCCACAGCCTACGCACAATAGAAGAGATAGTATTAATATGCTCAATCTAATCATTAGAATTTATATTTCGCTCCAATCATGAAGGAACGCGCTGGCATAGCCGCACTACCACGACCATTATAAGCACTATAGCTTGTTTCATAAGCACGGTTAAGTACGTTATTAACTACGATATACGCAGTTAAATCCTTCGTAACATTATAGTTTAGATTCCAGTCAACGATGAGGAATTGTCTATGAGTGAACGCATAATCGCTGTTACCGGTGTACCAGTTAAACAATAAACCAGAATAAAGTTTTTTATTATCGTAGGACACATTTAAGGAATAATGGTTTTGCGGACGTAAGCTGTTGATAGCCACGTTGATATCATCGCTATTGTTATAACCCCAGTTTGGATCAAGAACCCAACCCCCCTTGGACGACCATTTATCCTTCATGTGAGAATAGGATGCACTCATCGCAATATGTTGATTCAATTTGTGATCTACAGTAATATTGAAAGATTGTTTATTTTCTTTTGCATTAACTGCTGTTTTCTCGAAATCACCAGACGTACTATTCCAAATTGGTAAGGTCGCGATGGCATTGCTCATGCGTGTGTAATCATAATGAACGGCAACAGTAGTGTTATTATTTTTACCAAAATTATGTTGTACACCAAATGTGAAAGCATCACCTTTTTCATCTTGTAGCGGTGTATTGAATACGCCATCTACCGCACTATAGTCACCAGTTTTAAGAGGTCTCATAATGCGAGTCCAACCAGCATACATGCTTGTATTTTTATTGAACTTAACTTGTCCGTGCAAGCTAGGTGTTAAGGAACTAGCGCTACCTTTACCTTGAGAGTCACCACTGCCACTACCTTGAACGCTACCGTAATGTGCGTAACGCAATGCAGGTGTTAACTCTACATTATTGCCAATGTAAATCTTATCTTGTAAATACGCATATAATGTATTACGACGAACATCGGAAGATTTGAGAACCCCATTACGTAAAGACTTAGTGTTTAATTGAGATCGGCTATAGTCGATATTAGCAATGATATCGTGTTTATCTAATTGACGAGTCCATTGAACCTCTATACCATTCTTCGTTTCTTTGTACCAGCTTGTCGGGCTACCTGCCATACCACCTGTATCAGCAATCCATTGACGAAGGGCATCTTTATTATCTGGGAATGGTGCCAAATTAGCATCGACCCAAGCATTAAAGTCCTCAACTGAAGCGCCATTAGGGAATGCTGCCGCATAAGCTGCACGAGCCTCCGCATTAGTACCACGATACCAAGAAAATTTATCGCGACCTTCATAACGATGGTCTAACCGGTACAATCTAACAAAGCTTTCCATTTGGCCGTTACGATCAAAGGTATATTTTAAATCGGTGTCCAAGTTCTTAAATTTACTATAGGAACCATAATTGCCATCTAAGGCAAACAAGTTATGATAACCTGGATTCTTAGAATCTCCGTATAAAGTAGGCGCATAACCATTAGGATTATTAGGGCTCACATAACTAGAATTTGCAATCAGTTTATGATTAGCATCAAATTGTCCTAATGTAGCATTGGAAATAATCCGACGCCAATCTTCTTTATTCCAATACTTACGGCTTGGTGTGGATATAGGATAACCGTCATGACCTTTTTTATAGTTTACAGAAAACTGTAAGCTTTGTTTCTTATTAAAATCATGGTCTACACGAGCATTAAAGCCTTCTTCTTTCCACTTAGAACCAGTAAGTGTTGCTACTTCCCCTGTATCGCCATCTTTGTATTTTGTATCTTGAGACATGTTGCGTGTAGCAGTCACAAAATAAGCAGTAGATGCATTTTTGCCTGCTGCACCTTGAACTGTTAAGTTGTAGCTGTGCTTATTCCAACTACCTGTTGCTAAATCGACAGAGCCATTAAAATTACCTTTACCACGACGTGTAATGATATTAATAACCCCACCCGTAGCATCGGAACCATATTGAGAAGCACCAGGGCCTTTGATAACTTCGATTTTATCAATAGCGTCCATGTTAGTTACTTCATCAATATTTACGCCTGTGGACTTAGAACCTTTTTTAGATCCGTTGCCCAAGCGACCAGATGTAATATTGTCTACACGACGACCATCTACAAGTACTACAACGCGGGAATCACCGTTGATGGATACACCATTATTATAAAATTGATAGCCATACTCGCCTCCACGGTAACCAGGATTTTGGAATGTAACGCCTGGTACGCGTTTAATCGCTTCTGTTACATCGCGATAATGACGTTTTTCAATTTCTTCGCGAGTGATGACTTTTACATCACCACCTGTACGATAATAGGATTGCTCTGTAATAGTATTACCATACTCATCCTTTGCAGAGTCTGCAGTAACATTAATATTATGCACTTCATACCCTTTAAAATTCTCATCATACGCATTTGCTTGATACGTGCCTAACGCTAATGTTACGGCAATTGCTGCTGATAAAAGATGTCTACGTTTCATAATCCCTCCATACACACTTATAACTATATAAAAAACTATAGTTTTCTCAATTTACTATAGTTAGAAATACACTATACATTCACACACAATCTAAAAGCTAACGCATGTAGCAATATATTACTTAATTCAGATTGTAACTTACATTCACATCAATCGTTACTGAGTGTCCGGTGGTGTTCTCAATACCACCCGAACTAGAAACTAAACTGTAAGCTGCATTATCAAGAATGCTTGAACCACTACTCCCCGTCATTTCCGCAGATGCAAAGTTACCATCACTATCAAATGTTACCGAAAAGGACACAGTCCCAGTTATGCCACGGCGTACCGCTTGTTGTGGCATGACTTTATTACTTTCTACACGTGCAATATAACCAGCACTACTATAGGACCCTGAACCTTCCGTATCACTAGTCCCAGGATTGCCGCCCTGTGTACCAGGACCGTCATCTGCTTGTCCACCATTACCAATGGGTCCACCACCTGGACCTGTTGTATCACCATCGCCGGGAACACCCACTGGATTATCTGTATTCCCATGTAGATTTACACTAGCCGCTTCATTGCCACCTAGATAAGGGTTAAGATTTTGCAAGCCCGGTGTCGGTTTTCCCGATAAATCCGGTAAAACACTACCCGACTTACCGCCCGCAGCATTTTCTTTATCATCAGAGACAATTTTCTCTTGCTGTTTCTTCTCCTGCTCAGGAGGTTCCGGTTGCACCATGTCAAGATTGATGACCAAATCTTTCTTTGGTGTTTCTGGTGGCTTCAAATGGCCGAACCAATCGCCTACAACCCCCCAGTATGCCAGATTGACAATCAACGCAGCTGCGAAAGGAATGGCATATCGTTTATTCACCATATGATCACTTCCGTTCTGTCGCTACGCTGACAAATCGAGCACCACTCATTTTAAGATTATCTAATATACTAATAACATCCTTATACGCAATATCTTCAGATGCACGGACGATAAAAGCTTGTTGTGGTTCCTTTGCAACGATACCTTGAATTTCATTGCCCAAATCATCAGGTTTAATTTCACGTTCGTTCAAATACATCTTATGAGTGGCTGTTAATGAAATCGTAATCGGCTCAATCGTTTTCGCCGTCGATGCAGACGCCTTTGGTAAGTTAAGAGGAATTTGTTCCTCAGTATGCATATACAACGTACTCATCATGAAAAATACGAGCAAGAAAAACACGATATCGATCATAGGTATAATCATGATGGTAGGTTCTTTTTGTATCCCTACTGAACTACGTTTCATCGTTGACTCCTAATATATAAATCCAAGATAGAACCTAAGCGTTGTTCCAATTTTGCAATATCATAATTTACTTTACTTGTGCACCAGCTATGGATGGCTAATGCTACGATGGCTACTGAAAGCCCTGTGGCAGTGGCAATCAACGCTTCGGATACACCACCAGTAATAACGGTAGGCGCACCGATATCGCCACCAACGGCAGCGAAGGAGCGAATCATACCAACTACAGTACCCAATAGCCCAAGCAATGGAGCCATAGTAACCATCATGCTGAGCCAGTTAAGGCCGCGTTTTAAACGTTCGTCCATGTAACCTACTACGTCGTGAAGGCGGTTTTCCAAGCCTTCAAAGTTATATACGGAATCTACAATCGGTGTTACAAATTGACTAAGTGCATCATCATTATTCTTAATCGCTTGTTCTAATGCAGCCCAATCATTCGCATTACGACCTGCTTCAATGCTAGACGACAATTGTTGAATTTCACTGTCAATGCGATGATACATACGAATTCGCTCAAATAAAATCGTACATGCTGCCAACATAAATAAAACTAGCGGATACATGACTACGCCACCCGCATTAAAAAGATGAATTGCATACTCCATAATAACCTCCTCAAACTTATAATTATAAATTTGTACTCTACTGCGTATAAAATACAAATGCAATCTGTATTAATCGTTATATTACGATTAACACTAAGTTATTTTATTATTTCATAAACAAATACGTAGCACAATAAACCTATACCCTGTATAGGTATGTTATTTTACTGTATGTATTCTTATAATTACTAATTTCTCTATTGAATACATACATTTGTCTATTACATAAAAACACTAATAATTCTCATACTAAAATTTATTTATCTGCTCTCAATACATATAAAAAAAGCAGTCTATAGAAATGTTTTCTATAGACTGCCTATACAGATATTATCTAAATTCTTAGCATACTAAGAGGCTGAACATAACACCTCTATCAAATACATATTTATTAATTCTATACAATTTTATGAATATTATTCATACCTGCATAACCATTCGTTTAAACTATCTATGACACTGTTATATCATCATAATAGAACTATGTATGTACACCCTCTCACTACGAAATATTGATACATAAACAATATCTTGCCTATCAATACACTATCTTGCATACACCACTTGAGCTATTGTATAAATACCTCGTCCAATATGGTAACTCTTAGCTAACAGGGCATCCGTAGACACGATGGCTACCTTTTTGTTTTTAATAGCTTTCAAATTTGCCAATGCAGGGTCATTATAGTAATTGGCATAGATTGCATCGCGATTATAATCCGGTGCATGTATGTCCATCGGTACAATGATAACATCAGGGTCGGCCTTGATAAGGTCTGCCTTTGTACCAAAGTTAGATTGTTTCACTCCGCTCTTAGCAGCCGCATTATCTACGCCCACATAGGTGAGCATATCGGCGATCAAGGTTTTCGGTTTACCATATAATCCGTTTTCATTATACACAGCAACGGTCTGCTTTGGGTCGTCGCGGTGCGCAAAACGAAGCGATTCTGTATCGCGGATGTAGTTCATCATCGTCGCTATGAGGCTGTCCGCCTTGCTTTCACGGCCTAGTAATTTACCTACATTGCGCGTCTGGTCCTCTACGTCTTTCACAGTCGCAGGCTCTCTTAATAATGCTACCTTAATGCCCTTTTCTCGCAACGGACTAACGAGTTCTATGGATTCAGCGCCATCTTCAATGATAACAATATCCGGCTTTAACGATACGATAGCATTCACATCAGGCGCCACCCGTTGCTTAATGGTATTAGTCACTTGATACGGTGCTGCGGTAGTAGCCACTACGGAATCACCGGCCAGTTCGCTCACTAAATCCGCCACATTAGGCCCTACGGCGACGATACGCTCTGCCTTATGATCTAATGTAACTGTTGTGCTGGTTCCATCCACCATCATATAGTGCCCGTGAGAGCTTAATATGCCGAATAGGCCCCCACTTGTAAAGTTTTGCCAAGAACGGTACATACCAAGAGCTGCTACCACCAGTCCTACAATACAAATAGCCAAAATAATCATCAAACGACGTAATTGCATAAGCTCTCCTCCTATGCTTTCAAAAACATCTCATCATGCAATACACTGCAAACTAGCAGCAACAATATAAGACCTATATCGCTAATTAGCTGGCACACTTTGGTATTTTACATAATTCTTATACGACCAATCGCCATACAACCATTTCGACATCTGTTCCATTTCATAATACATCCACGACGAATAGCTCATGATGTGCATGTCATTAATAGGATACACATAGCCCTTTTTCACAGCTGTTATATTCTGCAAGTCCGGATCATGCATAATGGCATCTATATCCTGCTTATACTCAGGTTGTTTGACCGAATATATGGTAGGCACAAAAATAACATCAGGATTGATGCGAATCAAATCCGCTTTTGTGCCCATGTTCTCTTGCATGTTGAAAGTAGGATAGCTCGCCCGATAGTCCCAAACATCAGATAGAACATTAGGATCCTTACCACGCTCTATGATTTTCAAGTTACCTGCACCATCAACGCCATGAATCATTTCAATCATATCCCGAAGTATACCTGAACGATACAAACCATGTGTCGGATTATATAACGCAATCACCGGTTTCACATCATTTTTATGAGGCTCCACCTGTTTTTTGACATGCATAACAGAACTATTAATCGAAGATTCTGCACTTGTACTGTTAAATAGCTTAGCCACTTGCTTCGTATTAAGGCTTATATCATTCAGGCTATCTTTCATGGTGTAAATAAACACGGGAATACCGGCGGCACGCAACGATGCCACTAATCCTGGCGGTGTCGTTTCCGGTGCGATAACCACATCCGGTTCATAGGCTTTTATAGACTCCACCGTAGGCTGCACACGGCCCTTGATTTCTGTACCAGAGACATAAGGAGACCCATCGGTAGCCACAACATAGGGCTCACCAGCAGCACCAACCAAGTCCACCGTTCCTGTCCCCAAGGTAACGACGCGGCGCACATAATCCGGCACGACCATCTCTGTATGTTGGCTATCTTGAATCTTCCGGTGATTCGCAGCATTTATCATCCGGCCTATCACGCCATGCCTCGGTATAACATCGCCTAACAACTCTGGCGCCATCCCAATAACTAAACCTATGGCAATACAAATGCCCATGACTATATACGGTAGTACAATCCATTTTATCTTCTTCATAAGCGGTCTCTCTCCATATATCACTTACGAGTCATACGATTTCTTTAGTTAACTACAACCAAAAGTATGTCACCATCGTATTATATTCTTATTTAAATGAGATCTTGTTTAATTATTTCTTACTAGCTTTTTTCTTGTTTGTTTTTGCTGCTTGTTTGCCTTTCGCAGGGCCTGCGGCTTTCACAAAGGAATTATTCAAATTAGTAGCAACCATAAGGGCCACATCAGCATTAGGAGTTGTGACAATAGAACGACCTGCCACGGTCACAGTAGGTCCATCATAAGATGCACCACCTGGCTGAATTTGACCATTATGGTACAAGCGCGCCAATTTACCAGCCATGAAATAAGCTCGTTCTTCGCCCGTATAGCGACCGCTATTGGCAGGGCTATAGATATTCACGCCATTCACAAATACCGCGCCATTATCGACCGTAACGTGATTGCCAGAATACGTATACATACGATCAATATTGTCCTTTACACGGCTGCTCGTCTTAGGATGATTGTTAGGACTGAACACTTGGTTCAAGCCTTCGCGATACAAATCACCGTATTTATTACGAAGCACCGCCATAGATGCAGCAGCAGCCCCCACATTATATGGAGACTCACTCAAGATCTTAAAGCCCAATTCGTCAGCCGCCTTTTCTTGGCCCATCGTGAATACTTGGTTCTCCATGTAATTACCAGCAATGTTGGACAAAATAGCCGCATTACCGCCACCGCCAGCAGCAAGGCTCACCGCTGTAGATAAACCTACTTGCTTCTTGAGACCATTGACAATGTCCTTATGCTCGCCATGAGAAATTTCATGAGCCATAACATAAGCGAGTTCATCATCATCTAATAGATCCAAAGCACCCTTGTTAACAGACATCACGCGACCAACCGTAGCGAACGCATTGAAATCATCACTAGGATTTGCGTACACCACATACGAACGCTTGACGCTAGGCGAAGCCTCTAAGGTCTTCATGATACGTTGCACCCGTGCTTGCGCCGCACTATCCTCTAAATAGCCAGTTTGTTTCTTTGCACGAGCTAAGCTTTGTTCTTGGCCTTCCTTAGAATTATCCATTTTATTGAAAGCCGTGGATACATATGCATACGCCACTGCACCACCAATTAACGTTTCTGCAGCCCCTGCAGAAGCAGCCTCTACCGTTGCGGGTACTATGGCAACTGTTGTTAATGAAAGCCCCATCACGGCGGCTAGTACCAAAGATTTAATTTTCTTATTCATATTTGATCCTCTCATTGTCTCTCAAAATAAACGCAGTCTTACTTAGATTCACCAACAAGCTCAATAGCCACCTTACCATCTTTAGATACAGCGCCACCATGAGTATACCCAACAACATCAAATCCAGCTGCTGCGCATTGGCGAGCTATGCTTTCATAATTGTCATTCTTACCACGCGTACACGTTGAAAGATGAATAGTAGTAACGCCATTTTTCTTGAAAGAAGCCAATTTCTTCTCCAAATCGCCACCACTATGGGTAAAGCCAACTAGCTCAGTATCCTCATCTGCATAGCGCTCGAAAGAATCCACTTTATTCATATATGCCTTAAGACAACCACCGCAAGAACAACGTTGCATCGTGTCTTCGTTCACAAGAACTGCAATCTTCTTAGACATAAACCCTCCTTAGGTAACATACATAATATTATGCATATTATATCACACCAAATTGATAAAAATTATGAATACAGAAAATTAAGAGCACGTGAGAATGCAGGGCTAAGCCAACGTGAATTAGCAGAACGTTCTGGTGTCCCACAGTCTACCATTGCTAGAATAGAACGTGGTTATAATACAAGTATTGATACACTTAGCAAAATCGCTTTCGCATTAAATAAGAGAGTGAAAATAAGTTTTATATAATAATAGCCCCTATCATACTAATTATGATAGGGGCTATCGTATTTATATTGCATTATATTGTAATACTATATCAAATCTTGTGGAGTAAGATTTATATACGTATTACATAATATCTTCTTCACGACCGAATTTACCATTTTTGTATTCCCCATAAGCGAGGATAAGCTCTGTTTTATTTGTCATAACAAATGACCCTTGTTTTACCACAGGTTCATTGAGTGGTTCTCCAGCGAGAACGAAGATTTCAAGACCTTCATCACCAGACTCTACCTCAAAGCGCTCTCCATCATTGTTGAAAAGTACAAAGTCTCCAGATTCTATGCTTTCACCATTGGCACTACCTGTACCATTAATCACAAGGAAGCCTGTATTCCAAGTCATATTCTCAGAAATAGAGATCCATGAATTAGGTTGAAGTTTTAATTTGTAAATATTCATCGGTGTATGGGATTTAGCAGGACCTGTTATATGTCTGAAAGCACCGGTGTAAACGATGGCATCGATTGTTTCATCAAGAGATTGATACCGCCCCATTGTGGTAGCAGGTATATATTGATATGCAGGTGCATCGTTTTTATGACGTTCAGGTAGATTTATCCATAATTGTAAAGCATGGAACAAACGTCCCCGCTTTGCATATTCTTTTTCATGAAATTCTTTGTGCAAAACACCACTAGCTGCAGTCATCCATTGCACATCACCAGAGTGAATAACACCACTATTACCCGCTGCATCTTTATGTTCAATGGAGCCGGAAAAAGAAAATGTTACCGTTTCATAGCCTTTATGGGGATGTGGACTGTCACCTGTATCAAAAGGACTGCCCTCAAAATAATATGGCTCGTTATAGTCGAGTAACAAAAATGGAGACATACGATCAAGCATAGGTGACTCATCGCCATCAGGGAAGTACTGACGTACTCTAAATCCAGTGCCTACCCAATGAATATCAGGAGCTTTAATAATTCTTTCAATTGTTCTTACAGGATTCATTCTATCACCTCTTAATCGAACAGGATTCATAATAGTCGTATTATATATGAATAGTTGCTCATATATCTTAATACTATTATATCTAATTTTTTCGATATGTCAAGGGTGGGCTATTAGAATAGTAAAGACGGCCTAGGAGGATAAAAAGCCATACAACAAAAAAAGACACACCCTAAGGTGTGTCTTTTAGCTTAATCAGCGACTTCCTATCCTCCCAGGCCGTCTCCAGCCAAGTACTTTCGGCGTTTACGAGCTTAACTACTGTGTTCGAGATGGGAACAGGTGGACCCTCGTAGCTATCGCCACTGAATCTGTCAGAGTTTGTACTCTGAAAACCACATAGAAGTTATATATATTTGTTGCACATTTCCGCTTATTGTATTAAGTAAAGCCCTCGATCTATTAGTACCAGTCAGCTCCAAGCCTCACGGCTCTTCCACACCTGGCCTATCAACCATGTCGTCTACATGGGATCTTACTAGCTTATGCTATGAGAAACCTCATCTCAAGGCTGGTTTCACGCTTAGATGCTTTCAGCGTTTATCCGTCCCGAACGTAGCTACCCAACTGTACCCTTGGCAGGATAATTGGTACACCAGCGGTTCGTCCACTCCGGTCCTCTCGTACTAGGAGCAGCCCCCTTCAAGTTTCTTGCGCCCGCGATGGATAGGGACCGAACTGTCTCACGACGTTCTGAACCCAGCTCACGTACCACTTTAATCGGCGAACAGCCGAACCCTTGGGACCTACTTCAGCCCCAGGATGTGATGAGCCGACATCGAGGTGCCAAACCTCCCCGTCGATATGGACTCTTGGGAGAGATTAGCCTGTTATCCCCAGGGTAGCTTTTATCCGTTGAGCGATGGCCCTTCCACTCGGCACCACCGGATCACTAAGCCCGACTTTCGTCCCTGCTCGACCTGTCCGTCTCGCAGTCAAGCTCCCTTCTGCCTTTACACTCTTCGAGCGATTTCCGTCCGCTCTGAGGGAACCTTTGGGCGCCTCCGTTACTCTTTAGGAGGCGACCGCCCCAGTCAAACTGCCCGCCTAAGACTGTCCGGCCGGTCGTTACTCGGCCCGTTAGAAATCAATTAATGAAAGGGTGGTATCCCAACAGCGACTCCCCTAAAACTGGCGTCCTAGGTTCTACGTCTCCCACCTATCCTGTACATTCATTAACTAAGTTCAATCTTAGGTTGCAGTAAAGCTCCATGGGGTCTTTCTGTCCAGTCGCGGGTAACCTGCATCTTCACAGGTACTTCAATTTCACCGGGTCCCTCGTTGAGACAGTGCCCAAGTCGTTACACCTTTCGTGCGGGTCGGAACTTACCCGACAAGGAATTTCGCTACCTTAGGACCGTTATAGTTACGGCCGCCGTTTACTGGGGCTTCAATTCAGAGCTTCGACCGAAGTCTAACCCCTCCTCTTAACCTTCCAGCACCGGGCAGGTGTCAGCACCTATACATCAGCTTTCGCTTTAGCAGGCACCTGTGTTTGTGGTAAACAGTCGCTTGCGCCTCTCTTGTGCCACTCATTCATGCTCCACGCGTTACTGCCCTTCACACTACATGAGTCCTCCTTTTCCCGAAGTTACGGAGGCATTTTGCCGAGTTCCTTAACGAGGGTTTTCCCGCGCACCTTAGGATTCTCTCCCCGCCTACCTGTGTCGGTTTTGGTACGGGCGATGTGTCTCTACCTAGAAGCTTTTCTCGACAGTGTAGGATCAATCACTTCGCTGTAAACAGCTCGTCATCACATCTCAGCTTTTAGAGTTACGGATTTGCCTATAACTCAACCTACATGCTTAAACACGCACTTCCAATCGCGTGCTGACCTACCTTACTGTGTCACTCCATCGATCAAACGATTCACACCGGTACAGGAATTTCAACCTGTTGTCCATCGCCTACGCTTTTCCGCCTCGGCTTAGGTCCCGACTTACCCTGAGACGACGATCGTTGCTCAGGAACCCTTAGGCTTTCGGTGGAATGGATTCTCACCATTCTTTTCGCTACTCATACCGACATTCTCACTTCTCATCAGTCCACAACTCCTTACGGTACTGCTTCAGCCCGATGAGAACGCTCCCCTACCCATATACATTGCTGCATATGACACGACTTCGGTTTTACACTTTAGCCCCGGACATTTTCGGCGCAGAGTCTCTCGACCAGTGAGCTATTACGCACTCTTTAAATGGTGGCTGCTTCTAAGCCAACATCCTGGTTGTTTTGGAAATTCCACATCCTTCGCCACTTAGTGTAACATTTGGGACCTTAGTCGGTGTTCTGGGCTGTTTCCCTCTTGACAATGGACCTTATCATTCACTGTCTGACTCCCGAGTATAAGTATAGCCATTCGTAGTTTGACTAGGTTCGGTAACCGGTATGGCCCCTAGCCCGATCAGTGCTCTACCGCCTATACTCTCAACCTCGAGGCTAGCCCTAAAGCTATTTCGGGGAGAACCAGCTATCTCCGTGTTCGATTGGCATTTCACCCCTATCCACAACTCATCCCAAAGCTTTTCAACGCTCACGAGTTCGGTCCTCCACACAATTTTACCTGTGCTTCAACCTGGCCATGGATAGATCACTACGGTTTCGGGTCTACTATTACTAACTGAACGCCCTGTTCAGACTCGCTTTCGCTGCGGCTCCATGTTTTCCACTTAACCTCGCTAGCAACAGTAACTCGTCGGTTCATTCTTCAATAGGCACGCCGTCGTCCTGATATATATACAGACTTCGACTGTTTGTAGACATACGGTTTCAGGTTCTCTTTCACTCCCCGCCAGGGGTTCTTTTCACCTTTCCCTCACGGTACTATGCGCTATCGGTCGATATCAGTATTTTGGCTTGGAGGGTGGTCCCCCCTGCTTCCCACAAGGTTTCACGTGTCTCGTGGTACTCTGGATACAGTCCCATGTATGCAAGGTTTCGATTACAGGGCTTTCACCTTCTGCGGCTGAGCTTTCCAACTCGATTCTTCTACCTCATTTACACTTGATGACTGTCCTCAACCCCGGTGCGGTTGCCCGCTCCGGTTTGGCCTCTTTCCCGTTCGCTCGCCGCTACTAAGAAAATCTCGTTTGATTACTTTTCCTCTGGGTAATTAGATGTTTCAGTTCCCCAGGTGCCCTCCTCATAGTCTAAGCTATGGGTGACAGTGCATAACCACTGCCGGGTTCCCCCATTCGGAAATCTACGGGTCAAAGGTTGCTTGCACCTCTCCGTAGCTTATCGCAGCTTACCGCGTCCTTCTTCGGCTGATATCGCCAAGGCATCCGCCGTACGCCCTTAAAATCTTTACTTAGATTTTATGACATGCATTAGATACATTGTCGTTTTTTGTAGCCGTACATTTTCATGTACGTCACCATTAAGTCAGAGAATTATTTCCTATGTGCTCGGGTCAACCTACTTAGAAATTCTAAGAGATGACCTTACAAATATATATTAATTCTTCTATGCAGTTTTCAAAGAACAAACAATTCATATATTTCGCGTCTATCGTCGTTGCATTCGTTTCACTTGTCTTGCGTAATTACCATTACGCGGCGACGTCGTTCATCTCATGCGCCTAGATATCCATCGAAATCTATTAAATTGTAACTGATTGTTTAAATCAGTTTAGTTATTTTAGTACACAACAGACTAGCTGTCAAATACTAAATGGTGGAGACGAGGAGATTCGAACTCCTGACCCCCTGCTTGCAAGGCAGGTGCTCTCCCAACTGA
>OGYU01000465.1_pt1 | contig 33613 bp, 29 predicted proteins | sample 1576581 | NCBI WGS metagenome assembly OGYU01 (sample SAMEA3541547, study PRJEB24748) | human gut metagenome | biome: human gut; feature: human-associated habitat; material: faeces | place: China | collected 2012 | reverse complement strand
TAGATTCCGAAGAATGCTTTTACGACACACTTTCAATTTCTGCAAATGAGATTTTCCGTATGGCGGCTATTGCTTTTATCTTACTTACAGTTTTGGTTTGGTTTGCGAAACCGCCGTTTACAGCGAAAGGCGTTGGGTGATGATAAAAGGAGGGGGTTATAGCAGGTAAGACCAGGGACCTTAAGTCTGCGCCATCGGCAGCATCGCTCACCCAGGGAAAGGATGGCGATGCTGAATTGAAAAGTAATTAGCGGCCTTTTGCCAGATATTGCTCCATCTCTTCTTCCGGCACCATTCCACCTCCCGTCGCCCACACCAGATGAGTGGCATTACGCAGTTGTTCTGCGCTGAAACCGTGCATCTGTTGGTAACTTACTGATGCGCACACGCGCTGAGGCCCGGCCATACCCGCCAGTGCCGAAGGTTCAAGACGAATGCCTTCTTCCTGCGCCAGCCAGCCAAGCATGTCATACATGGTTTGATCGCTAAGGGTATAGAAGCCATCCAGTAGACGCTCCATTGCCCGCCCGACAAAGCCTGATGCGCGACCAACTGCAAGGCCATCCGCTGCGGTAAGGTTGTCGATACCAATATCCTGAACAGAAATCTGATCGTGTAATCCTGTATGGACGCCTAACAGCATACAAGGGGAGTGCGTTGGTTCGGCAAAAAAGCAGTGAACATGATCGCCAAATGCCAGTTTAAGCCCGAATGCGACGCCACCAGGACCACCGCCAACACCACACGGCAGATAGACAAACAGAGGGTTATCAGCATCGACAATACGACTTTGCTCGGCAAATTGCGCTTTAAGACGCTGGCCAGCGACGGAATACCCAAGGAACAACGTGCGGGAATTCTCGTCATCAATAAAGAAACAGTTCGGGTCAGACTGCGCTGCTTTACGTCCTTCCTCGACTGCAACACCATAATCTTGCTCATATTCCACGACCGTAACGCCATGGCTGCGCAGTTTCGCTTTTTTCCATGCCCGGGCATCAGCAGACATATGTACTGTCACCTTAAAGCCAATGCGGGCGCTCATAATGCCGATTGATAACCCCAGATTTCCGGTTGAGCCCACAGCAATGCTGTATTGGCTAAAGAACTGTTTAAACTCCGGAGAAAGCAGTTTGCTGTAGTCATCTTCAAGCGTCAGCAACCCCGCTTCCAGAGCCAGTTTTTCTGCATGTGCCAGGACTTCATAAATCCCGCCGCGTGCTTTTATGGAGCCGGAAATGGGCAAATGGCTATCTTTTTTCAGTAGCAGTTGCCCGCTGATCGGTTGTTGATATTCCTTTTCCAGCCGTTTTTGCATAGCCGGAATGGCAACCAGTTCTGATTCAATAATCCCCCCAGTAGCAGCAGTTTCAGGAAATGCTTTTGCCAGATAGGCTGCAAAACGGGATAAGCGCGCATGGGCGTCCTGAACATCCTGTTCGGTCAGGCCAACATAAGGTAAACCTTCAGCCAATGAGGTCGTGCCAGGATTAAACCAGGTGGTTTCTTGAAGAGCAACCAGATCCTTTACCAACGGATACTGGGCGATGAGCGAGTTCATTTTAGCGTTTTCCATAGTACGTCTCTTTGCGCTTAGATGATAAATGACAGCAGGAATGTGCCCGCCAGAGCGACGACTGAAGCGATAAATGTCGCGGTCGTATAGTATTTAAATGTTTCATTGAGCGTAGCGCCGCAATATTGCTTCACCAGCCAGAAAAGCGAGTCCGTAACGATCGTGCAGCCAATCGCACCTGAACCGATAGCAATCGCAATAATTTCCGGGCTGATGTCGGGATACAGCGGCAGCACAATGATCCATATTTATATTTTCTTCTCCAGGTTGGCGATGCCAGTTGGCATGTTTTACCTACTTGCCTACATGGTTACTCGTTGGCGAGAACAGAGGCGGAATTGGGTACAATTGTCCGGGAATTATTGTTATTTTTTATTGTATTGCCGTGTCGGGTGATAGGGCGTCGAGAATATCGTTGGATCTCGCCAGTGACGTCTGTTTCTGCTACAGTGCCCGTTTTACGGCAAACGGCTTGGGTATGGCTTCATTAAAGGATGTCGCACGCCTGGCGGGAGTGTCGATGATGACAGTCTCCCGGGTGATGCATAATGCAGAATCTGTGCGTCCTGCAACGCGTGACCGCGTATTGCAGGCAATCCAGACCCTGAATTATGTTCCTGATCTTTCCGCCCGTAAGATGCGCGCTCAAGGACGTAAGCCGTCGACTCTCGCCGTGCTGGCGCAGGACACTGCTACCACTCCTTTCTCTGTTGATATTCTGCTTGCCATTGAGCAAACCGCCAGCGAGTTCGGCTGGAATAGTTTTTTAATCAATATTTTTTCTGAAGATGACGCTGCCCGTGCTGCTCGTCAGCTGCTTGCCCACCGTCCGGATGGCATTATCTATACTACAATGGGGCTGCGACATATCACGCTGCCTGAGTCTCTGTATGGTGAAAATATTGTATTGGCGAACTGTGTGGCGGATGACCCAGCGTTACCCAGTTATATCCCTGATGATTACACTGCACAATATGAATCAACACAGCATTTGCTCGCGGCGGGCTATCGTCAACCGTTATGCTTCTGGCTACCGGAAAGTGCGTTGGCAACAGGGTATCGTCGGCAGGGATTTGAGCAGGCCTGGCGTGATGCTGGACGAGATCTGGCTGAGGTGAAACAATTTCACATGGCAACAGGTGATGATCACTACACCGATCTCGCAAGTTTACTCAATGCCCACTTCAAATCTGGCAAACCAGATTTTGATGTTCTGATATGTGGTAACGATCGCGCAGCCTTTGTCGCTTATCAGGTTCTCCTGGCGAAGGGGGTACGTATCCCGCAGGATGTCGCCGTAATGGGCTTTGATAATCTGGTTGGCGTCGGGCATCTGTTTTTACCGCCGCTGACCACAATTCAGCTTCCACATGACATTATCGGGCGGGAAGCTGCATTGCATATTATTGAAGATCGTGAAGGGGGAAGAGTGACGCGGATCCCTTGCCCGCTGTTGATCCGTTGTTCCACCTGATATTATGTTAACCCAGTTGCCAGAGTGCTCCATGTTGCAGCACAGCCACTCCGTGGGAGGCATAGAGCGACAGTTCCCGTTCTTCTGGCTGCGGATATATTCGGCTACTCATCACCGCCTCCCCGTCGTTAATAAATACTTCCACGGATGATGTATCGATAAATATCCTTAGGGCGAGCATGTCACCCTGCGGGAGGGGAATACTACGGTAGCCATCTAAATTCTCGTGTGGGTAATACCGCCACAAAACAAGTCGCTCAGATTGGTTATCAATATACAGCCGCATTCCAGTGCCGAGCTGTAATCCGTAATGTTCGGCATCACTGTTCTTCAGCGCCCACTGCAACTGAATCTCAACTGCTTGCGCGTTTTCCTGCAAAACATATTTATTGCTGATTGTGCGGGGAGAGATAGATTGATGCTGCTGGCGTAACGACTCAGCTTCGTGTACCGGGCGTTGTAGAAGTTTGCCATTGCTCTCTGATAGCTCGCGCGCCAGCGTCATGCAGCCTGCCCAGCCTTCACGTTTTGAGGGCATTGGCGATTCCCACATATCCATCCAGCCGATAACAATACGCCGACCATCCTTCGCTAAAAAGCTTTGTGGTGCATAAAAGTCATGCCCGTTATCAAGTTCAGTAAAATGCCCGGATTGTGCAAAAAGTCGTCCTGGCGACCACATTCCGGGTATTACGCCACTTTGAAAGCGATTTCGGTAACTGTATCCCTCGGCATTCATTCCCTGCGGGGAAAACATCAGATAATGCTGATCGCCAAGGCTGAAAAAGTCCGGACATTCCCACATATAGCTTTCACCCGCATCAGCGTGGGCCAGTACGCGATCGAAGGTCCATTCACGCAATGAACTGCCGCGATAAAGCAGGATCTGCCCCGTGTTGCCTGGATCTTTCGCCCCGACAACCATCCACCATGTGTCGGCTTCACGCCACACTTTAGGATCGCGGAAGTGCATGATTCCTTCTGGTGGAGTGAGGATCACACCCTGTTTCTCGAAATGAATACCATCCCGACTGGTAGCCAGACATTGTACTTCGCGAATTGCATCGTCATTACCTGCACCATCGAGCCAGACGTGTCCGGTGTAGATAAGTGAGAGGACACCATTGTCATCGACAGCACTACCTGAAAAACACCCGTCTTTGTCATTCTCGTCTCCTGGCGCTAGCGCAATAGGCTTATGCTGCCAGTGGATCATATCGTCGCTGGTGGCATGTCCCCAGTGCATTGGCCCCCAGTGTTCGCTCATCGGGTGATGTTGATAAAACGCGTGATAACGATCGTTAAACCAGATCAGGCCGTTTGGATCGTTCATCCACCCGGCAGGAGGCGCGAGGTGAAAATGGGGATAGAAAGTGTTACCTCGGCGCTCGTGAAGTTTTGCTAGTGCGTTTTGCGCCGCATGTAATCGAGATTGCGTCATTTTTATCATCCTGGTTAAGCAAATTTGGTGAATTGTTAACGTTAACTTTTATAAAAATAAAGTCCATTACTTTCATAAATGCGATGAATATCACAAATGTTAACGTTAACTATGACGTTTTGTGATCGAATATGCATGTTTTAGTAAATCCATGACGATTTTGCGAAAAAGAGGTTTATCACTATGCGTAAGTCAGATGAATTTAAGGGAAAAAAATGTCAGCCAAAGTATGGGTTTTAGGGGATGCGGTCGTAGATCTCTTGCCAGAATCAGACGGGCGGCTACTGCCTTGTCCTGGCGGCGCGCCAGCTAACGTTGCGGTGGGAATCGCCAGATTAGGCGGAACAAGTGGGTTTATAGGTCGGGTCGGTGATGATCCTTTTGGTGCGTTAATGCAAAGAACGCTGCTAACTGAGGGTGTCGATATCACGTATCTGAAGCAAGATGAATGGCACCGGACATCCACGGTGCTTGTCGATCTGAACGATCAAGGAGAACGTTCATTTACGTTTATGGTCCGCCCCAGTGCCGATCTTTTTTTAGAGACGACAGACTTGCCCTGCTGGCGACATGGCGAATGGTTACATCTCTGTTCAATTGCGTTGTCTGCCGAGCCTTCGCGTACCAGCGCATTTACTGCGATGACGGCGATCCGGCATGCCGGAGGTTTTGTCAGCTTCGATCCCAATATTCGTGAAGATCTATGGCAAGACGAGCATTTGTTCCGCTTGTGTTTGCGGCAGGCGCTACAACTGGCGGATGTCGTCAAGCTCTCGGAAGAAGAATGGCGACTTATCAGTGGAAAAACACAGAACGATCGGGATATATGCGCGCTGGCAAAAGAGTATGAGATCGCCATGCTGTTGGTGACTAAAGGTGCAGAAGGGGTGGTGGTCTGTTATCGAGGACAAGTTCACCATTTTGCTGGAATGTCTGTGAATTGTGTCGATAGCACTGGGGCGGGAGATGCGTTCGTTGCCGGGTTACTCACAGGTCTGTCCTCTACGGGATTATCTACAGATGAGAGAGAAATGCGACGAATTATCAATCTCGCTCAACGTTGCGGAGCGCTTGCAGTAACAGCGAAAGGGGCAATGACAGCGCTGCCATGTCGACAAGAACTGGAAGGTGAGAAGTAAACGGCGAGGCCGCTCTTATCTCTAAATAGGACATGAATTTTTTAACGACAGGCAGGTAATTATGGCACTGAATATTCCATTCAGAAATGCGTACTATCGTTTTGCATCCAGTTACTCATTTCTCTTTTTTATTTCCTGGTCGCTGTGGTGGTCGTTATACGCTATTTGGCTGAAAGGACATCTAGGATTAACAGGGACGGAATTAGGTACACTTTATTCGGTCAACCAGTTTACCAGCATTCTATTTATGATGTTCTACGGCATCGTTCAGGATAAACTCGGTCTGAAGAAACCGCTCATCTGGTGTATGAGTTTCATTCTGGTCTTGACCGGACCGTTTATGATTTACGTTTATGAACCGTTACTGCAAAGCAATTTTTCTGTAGGTCTAATTCTGGGGGCGCTCTTTTTTGGCCTGGGGTATCTGGCGGGATGCGGTTTGCTTGACAGCTTCACCGAAAAAATGGCGCGAAATTTTCATTTCGAATATGGAACAGCGCGCGCCTGGGGATCTTTTGGCTATGCTATTGGCGCGTTCTTTGCCGGTATATTTTTTAGTATCAGTCCCCATATCAACTTCTGGTTGGTCTCGCTATTTGGCGCTGTATTTATGATGATCAACATGCGTTTTAAAGATAAGGATCACCAGTGCATAGCGGCGGATGCGGGAGGGGTAAAAAAAGAGGATTTTATCGCAGTTTTCAAGGATCGAAACTTCTGGGTTTTCGTCATATTTATTGTGGGGACGTGGTCTTTCTATAACATTTTTGATCAACAACTCTTTCCTGTCTTTTATGCAGGTTTATTCGAATCACACGATGTAGGAACGCGCCTGTATGGTTATCTCAACTCATTCCAGGTGGTACTCGAAGCGCTGTGCATGGCGATTATTCCTTTCTTTGTGAATCGGGTAGGGCCAAAAAATGCATTACTTATCGGTGTTGTGATTATGGCGTTGCGTATCCTTTCCTGCGCGTTGTTCGTTAACCCCTGGATTATTTCATTAGTGAAGCTGTTACATGCCATTGAGGTTCCACTTTGTGTCATATCCGTCTTCAAATACAGCGTGGCAAACTTTGATAAGCGCCTGTCGTCGACGATCTTTCTGATTGGTTTTCAAATTGCCAGTTCGCTTGGGATTGTGCTGCTTTCAACGCCGACTGGGATACTCTTTGACCACGCAGGCTACCAGACAGTTTTCTTCGCAATTTCGGGTATTGTCTGCCTGATGTTGCTATTTGGCATTTTCTTCCTGAGTAAAAAACGCGAGCAAATAGTTATGGAAACGCCTGTACCTTCAGCAATATAGACGTAAACTTTTTCCGGTTGTTGTCGATATCTCCATATCCCTCAACCGGAAAATAATAATACAAAAATGCTTAGCCCAACTAATAATCACCTAATCCAAACGCCTCATTCATGTTCTGGTACAGTCGCTCAAATGTACTCCGGATACGCGGTTCGCTGATTTCCAGGACATTGTCGTCATTCAGCGACCTGTCCCGAGTATCACGGGCCTGCGAATTCATCAAGGAATGCATTGCAGAGTGAAGTATCGAGTCACGCCATATTTCGCTATCAGGATTCTGTATGATGGTTACATCGCCCGGCCCAGGGCTGTTTAGTCATCAGCGCTTTCTGACAGTGCTGAGATTTCAACCTGTTGCAGTAAAAATGAGTAGATATAGGGCTAGTGTGCGCCAAACCCATCTTTTACGGGGTGAAGGTAGATTTGGTTTGAAGGGTATCTGGTGTCCCCTGCAGGAATCGAAAAGTAAACTAACAGATTGAATTATAACTTATTTGTCTTTCGATTTTGGTGGGTGCCCCAGTAGGTGCCCCCAGGTATTATGGTCAGAAATGCTGGCTTTTAGCAGATGAAACAAGCCTGACGACCTTTCAAAGGTTATTCTGATTTTACGACTGACAGCTCACTTTTTATACGGTAGTAAGTCGCTCGGCTGATTCCTGCTGCCTTCATGATGAGTTCAGGTTTTACTCCTCGCTCCAACATCTCTTGAACGATCTCACGGGCTTCCTGATTTTTCTCCCTGCCAATGTATATTCCTTCGCTTTTAGCTCGCTCAATGCCTTGCTGTTGGCGTTTACGACGTGTTTCGTAATCCTGCCGTGCCATTGTGGCAAGGATATCAATCAACATGGCATTTACGGCTCTCAGGATGCCGCTGGTTAGGTCATTGCCTGCCATCTCGACCATCTGCCAGCTCGTTGGTAAATCCATTGATACGATGATTAACCCTTTTCGGTTGAGCGTATCTTTCAGTTCGACCCATGCGCTATGTTCTAGGCGACTCAGACGATCTATAGCTTCCACTAGCAACAGATCGCCGGACTGGGCTTCAGACAATAGCCGCATAAGCTCTACGCGCTCAAGCTTCGCCCCGCTAGCATTTTCTATATACTCTCCTGCAATCTGCCAGCCTTTTGATTTTGAAAATTCACGTAGGCTGGTAAGTGCTCGATCAGCGTGTTGCCCCTCAGTTGATGCTCGGCAGTAAATTCTAACGTTCATTGCATTGTCTCAATAGGGTTGTGAATATAAGTGCAAATGATACATAATGCATTTTGTGTAGTCAAAATGTTCCTATACAACCCTATTGAGACTTTGTATCACCTTGTCATTACGGTATACCCAATTGAGACAATGATAATTGCCGGTGGTTAAGGCGGTACACTCACCTAGCCGAAAGAAATAGCCCGACACCGATTTAACCTTATGAGATAATTTGGTGTTCTGGTGGATTTTCTTGCCTGTACTTGAGATGGCAAGAATCTTCACCATCGTTCGACTGTCAATAAACAAGGAGCGTTAAAATGGAAAAAGATCTGAAAGCGTTGCGGGAATACCTGTTACTCTCCCCTGACTATCCTGAAGTTAACGATTCTCTGGCTAATTTCTCAACTGAAGACATGACCAACGAAGAGATAGCGGAACGTTTGGGAATTGCTCCAGATTGGATGGAAACCGTAGACCCCAGCAAACTTACCTGATGCAGAACGCGCCTTTGCTGGGCGCGTTTCTTAGTCTTACATATGGCTGTTAATAGCTCAATACAGATGAGATTAGCCCTGCCATTTGACTATAAGTATCTTACACCGGATAATTCGTGCGTAAAAAGTGTTCAAACATATGATTCTTGATTTTGTTTGCCACCATAGTAAGCATTTTTATGTTGCATGTAGAGATGAGAAGGCAGGTATCACTTGATTGATATAATGAAGGTTTGGCTTATTTCTCAAAAGTGGTTCTGGAAATTAAGAACAGATCTTGTGAGGGTTAGATTTATTTTAGAACGTGCGTCATACATACATCGTACGTCTGTTTTTAAAGCTAAGTCTAACGCTCATGTTTTTATGTCTTTTGCGTTGGTAGGTTTAAAAAATTTGTTATGGGTCATATTAACGTTATTTGCACTGGGTTTTGTTGAAGATTATATTCGGAATAATACGATTTTGCTTCATCCTCTTAGCTATGATGAAAAAAAATTTAATATTGATCAACTTAGGTTGTACGCACAGATACTTACCGCTATATTTTCAATATACTTTGCTACAATAGGTATCATTCTAAGTACAGGATATACCAGACTTCGGCGAGATATTATACAAATGCTTACTACCGAGCAGGTAGGTAATGTGTATTCGCGGACTTTAGTGCTTTCTGCGGTGTTTTGTCTTAGTGCAACTGCTCTCCACTTGTTCGGGGTTGAACCCGGTCTTTTCGTTTATGCAATGGGAACATTGCTGACACTTGTTAGTTCCTTAGCTCTGTTCCCATTAGGTCAAAGATTATTCAATTTTTTTGACCTAAATCAGTTAGCCCGAAGTGAAATACTCCCACGAATTGCACGACACATCGAAGGTGCGTCTAATCCCAAGAATTCAGTATCTTTAGCTAATCATCACTCTAAAGCCGCACATTTGGCCTTTGAGCAGTTAAACTACATTGATGATCGCCTGATATGTGAAAAAGTAGGACTCGGAGATAATTTACCTGCTCTCAGTAATGTTTATTCGGCATTACTTCTTCATTACCTTAATCAGAAACACAGAATTGATTATCAAAGTTACTGGTTCCCTAGACGAATAAAACATAAGCAATGGTTCTTAGCTGGCGACAGTGTAACATCCATTGCTTTAAAAACAAGGAGCCAATTAACGGTTGAAGAAGAACCAAATTATCTTTGGTTAGAGAATGAAATTATCAATAGGTTGGTAGGCCATATTGAACTTGCATTCAAAGCCGGTGATTTCAAGCTCGGGTTGGATCTCATCAGTCTATTCTCATCTCGTATATTAACTTATGCACAACAGTTTCAGTTCGATATTGGTATACGTGAACTTCGGAAAATGAAGACGATCATTGAAAAAGCCTTTACACCGTCTGATGTCGTTAATTATTTTGAGGAAAAGGTGATAAAAGTTGGAATTGCGGATGCATGGGCTGCATTAGGCAGCAATCTTTGCCTTGAAATGTTACGCCGCATGATTACTTTTGAGAAAGAATTGGAGCAGTTCTTTAAAGATGATATCTGGACAGAGACCTCTCTACACACTTTGCCTGCTTTTCTGCAGGTTGAGTTGGCCTTTATCGTAGAACGTATCGAATTCGAAAAAGAGATTGAAGGACAGAGATTATCCAAACCAAAGTACGTCCAGCAGTTGGCGGTTCAGAAGTTATTACAACAATATTCTAAAATTCTGCCAGAAGTATGCGATTTTCACGTAAACATGGTTCCAGATTTCGTTAACTCACTGATAAACATGAAGATGCCGGAAGCCGCAACGCAAGTCGTTCTCGCTAGCCTACATAATCATTTGAAGTTTCCCCATTGGTTTAATGAACTTTCTCTGCTCTTGGAGAGATACAGAAAGTACGAGCACTACTCTGAAAAGCTATACGCATTACCAGAAATTAATATTGCTGAAATGCTCAAACAGTTTGTCGTTACACAGGATGAAGCTATAGCTATTCTTGGTAGGGTGGAAATTGTGGGACATATCATTGAACAAGAGCAAGATGATGAACTACCGGATCATTTTGGACAGATATATTTTGAGTTGGCTGAGGAATGTATACATGCGCTTGAACAGAATGATGAAAATAAACTGAGCAAGGTATTCCCTATGTTCATGGTTCTCTCATTGCTGGCATCAGATACCAAATTTGTAGATCCGAAACTCGATATAAACAACGAGTTTCGACTGCATCTCCTTTCATCCGCGATCAACGATCTGATGTCAGTTCTAGGTTTTGCTATCCTTTACAGTGCTTATTTCGATAATGCAAAACTATCTAAAACAGTACTTGATAGGTTTAAGTCTTGGCTCGAGTCTGTTCCCAACAAACAGCAGTATTTGAAGAGAATGATGATTCTTTCAAATCCGCGCAATTTCAGCTTGTGCGCATCACCGAGAGATATGATTCGTCTTAACTGGAAAATGGAATTTGAGCGCCGCGCAAGACATGATGGCTTTAGCGATCAAATGGGAATGAATCGAGGGAAATCTCATACGAACAAAGTTGTCAGAGAGTTCTTAAACTCCCATTCAGATGCATCGCATCTCTTTTGTGCTCTCGAAATTTTCCCGCAACTCGAGCAAATTGACTTCAAGATCGATTACCATGTTAGTGAGTTGGCTCGTCGTTTTGGCGTGGAATACGATAAGGATTTTGAATGAAAATTATCAAGAATATACCCCTTTACGGTTATAGCGTCGATCCTGAGCAATTAAGTTTTGTTGATAGACTATTGACCAAGTCTAAGAATGAACGACCAGGTTTCTATCAAAGGATGTTTTATGAGGATTTTGCTAGAGTTTTTAATTTTGTAAATCACGGTGATACCAATTTGTTTCAAGTCGAAACTAACGACGAAGAACTCATACGTAAAATGTTTGGAAATTTACAAGCTAGATATAGGAAATACTCGGTAGATGAAACAATACGTGAATTGGTGGAGGCAGTAGCGCAATCGTTGATTTGGCAAGGAACGGCATACTATTTTGTTCAAAACGTTCCTGAGCAAGAAAAAATACATATTACTCCTCTCGTTTCTGATAATATATTTTGTTTTTTTTCAGTGTATTTTCAGTATGTGCCGAAACGGTGTGAAAGATATTTAGAACGGGATCATGAGATGCTTCCAAGAGAATTAAGAATCTTGGATAAAAACAAACTAATGCGTTTCGAAATTCCTAGGTCCTTAAGGCGGATGTTGTCTGAACAAAATCGGACTTTAAAGATCATTGACAAGCATCAATTTGGTGTTACTAATTTTTATCCTCAAGCAACATACGAAAATCCTAACCCGAAAAGTCACTTTGATTTTAGCATTTGGAAAAATACGCAAGAGCAAGCATTATTCCGAGCTACGAGGAAAACCGGGTGGAATGGTAGAAATTATGATTCATCAAAATGTTCTGATTTCTTCCATTACTATCGTCTTATTCGATTTAGACGGAATCAACTTATTTTACGTGATTATATATTGTTGCAATTAGGTAAAGAGCTCACAAGGGTAGGTCACCGATATAATGAGGACTTTAATGTTGTGATTTCACCAACAAGTGTTTTGCCTCAAATCGATAAACTAGATGAGATGGAATCATTACTTTCTAGGGAGGAAATAGATTTTACTGAGGTGTCGGATTACTATTACGAACGTTGAGCTTAGAAAAGTAACTATCGAACATTTAACACTATCATTTCGTTTCAATCTGGAGACTTATGGTGAACGTGCCCACATTTCGCTCAGAGCAGACTGTCAGATTCAATCGTACCTTTTAAGTTGATAACGCAATTTTGCGTTATGCTTGTTTTTTGGATGGGGATGTATTTATCTCATTGATTTATATATAAATATAACGTTTATGTTGTTAGTCGTGCACGGTAAAGTTCTAGTATATGTCTCAGAATCTTCTTCAATACCTCAGGTATATTAAATGGTTAAAAGATAAAAAGCCTTTCAGAGTCGTGCTTACGCGCTCAAATTTCATGGTTGGGGATTTATACGTGTATTCAACCCAAAAAGTGACTGAAAAAGTGCTTACAGAGTGACGTTACGTTGACGTTGTTTTCTGGTGATTTTTGCTCAGTAGTTGTTATTATATGTTTGATTATTATATATATTTTTAATATGTTGCTCACTTCAAACTCACGTCAACTCACTCTTATAGAGTGATTAATTTCTATAAGTACTTTATCTCAAAATTTGATTTTTACGGATGGAAGCCCTTCAAAGAAACGTCATTTTTTTCTAAGACTTTGATCTTTCGTTAACGGTGTTAGTGGGGACTTCGGTCATCGAGCGCGATGCGCTCTTCTGACCGTTTCAATGGATAGGTTCGCCTTCTTGCGCCTCTCGCGGCGCTTGCCGCGCTCCGCGCTCCGCGCTTTTGGCGATTGGGCAGGGATATTTCTCTTATATTGGTCGTTTTTTGCTCTGCCTTGTCACGATCTGTCACTACTAGTAGTAATGGTCATAACCTCCGCTTTCTCTTCTGGCTCTGGATGCTCTCACTCGTGCTTTTCTTAACATCCTTAACAGCGGGTGGGTTTGTACTTTGTTCGAGTTTATTGTCTGTGAGGATAGTAACTCCCTGCGCTCTGTCTCTGCCTCTTTGGTGACCGCTATCACTGATAAATCCCAATCGTGTTTGCTAATTAACGGTGCTTGGAACGGGGTGATTGGTGAGCGATTTATGTCTTGTCGTTTCAATGTACGCTGTATCTGTCGCTTAACTTTGTAGTTGTCTTTCCTTGATGCCTGAATGGCTTTTAGTATGCGTCTTACAGCATGAAAGCCAGTGATAGAAAGTGTTTCTTTTTTTATCTCATGCCGCGCCCAGCCATTCGAATAACCCCAAACGTTGGCATCTGACCAATCATATAGGCTCTTGCTCGCCTCTCTATTAAAGTCATTTAACTTAGTTTCGGGTTTTGCCATGTAATCAATCTGTTTACCTATACACCTTGTAGGCTCTGAATATTGCTGACCTTTCAAATCTAGATCCCACTGGGGAGGAACATTTGATGGGATTGCATTGTTTGCCAGTGTTACCCATTTGCTGACAATTTTGCCTGCTTGCCCATTAATGCTTCTTTCGTTCACCATAATTATTGCGTGTACATGCGGCTCTGACTGGTGTTGAGCCCACTCCATGACGTAAACCCACTGATTGCCTTTCGAAGTCAACCATCTGGTAAGTGCCTTTAACGCTTTGTTGAATTTCTCTGGCGTTGTTCCCTTAACGGGTCTGAAGGTAAAGGAGTAGGGGATACCACTAGTTGATTCGACATCCAGAGTAAACAAAGCTCGCCTCATTGTACGCCATTTCTTCTTTGTCCAAGCTGGTGGTATGCAGTGGTTAGCCTTTGATGATTGGCGTTTATTCTCCGCCTTTAATTCATTACGTTTGTGCGTAACTGATCTCACATAAGCTAATGTGCGACCATTGATGTGATTGATTACGGCTTGTGATTTTGTGGATAGACTCGCGTCTTTATCGTATAATTCCATGTGTAAAGTTCATATATTTCAATTGCTTCAAAGCCGACTCTCGCAAAGTCGGCTTTCTGCTTTGTCAATCACAGGTATTTGGTTTCAATACCCTTGTAAACAGTTCTAAGCGTGTCTTCAGGCACTTTACCCACCAGCCCACGCAACAACGACAACGTTATGTTTACCTTACGCAATGTCTTTACATATCTGGCGTTCGTCCTCCAGATCTTCAATGTTTCGTCTTTATCGCTGTGGTATGCTTCTAAATTGCGTTCTGTGACGTGATACGCCTCTGTTTTAAACTGCTCAACAGGAATTCCCCAATCGTTGCGTAACAGCGTTAAAACGCGACTACGTTCGTGATTTCCGGCTTTCCTTAATATGTCGTCAAACTCTTTTGGGGTAAGCTTCCTGCCACTTAGTAGGATATCGCGTATATTCGCGGCGACCTGAGAGCGTGTAAGAGTGCTCATTTTCGTCCCCCCAGAAATCTGTCGGCAAATTGATCAAGGCTGGAGGCAAGCCACACCCGGCGCTTGCGTCCATTGATGGTCTGATTTATATAGGGAGGAAAGCTTCGGATATATCGCTTTAACTGATAGAAGCGTGACAGACAGACGCCAAGATATTCTGCTGCGTCTTTAGCGGTCAGGTAATTAATCATTTTATTCCCTTACTGTTGTACCAAAATGTAATATGGAGGAGACTTCCTGTCTCCCCAAATTACTCTACAATTTTTGTGCGATTAAATCAGATCTATTACTAAGTAATCATCGCCAGAGGCAATGCCGATAGCTTTTCCACCGCTGGTGGATTTCACATCATAAACCCAGGTGCTGGTGCTCACCTTTTGTGGCTCTGATCTAATCAGTGCCGCGAAGGTTTCAAAATCAACATGGGTTACGTTCAGCTTTTGATTGGTAGGTTTCAACTGCATTCTTAATACCTAATAACGTATTGTTTGTATCCTGTTTGTTTCTGTTCTTTAGTTACTACGCGATTCGGCTATACGTTGATCGATCCAGTCATCGATCTCGCTTTCAATAAAAGCTATTGCGCGAGCACCAATCTTGACTGATTGGGGGAATTGTCCTCGGCTCATCAGAGCATATACCCACGCCTTGCTATAGCCAGTGCGTTTCAAAACCTCAGATAGCCGAATCAGCGACTTTTTCATATCTACCTCGTAATACGTTGCTTGACTATGTGAGATAGTAAATCATTGTTTTTTTAAGTTTTCTGTGAATTTGGAGAAAAAATTTTTGGGAATAGAATTACCCCAAATTGGGCGTTATTTTTTAGTTCTAACGCACAATTTGGGAACATCCTTCCTTTATTTTGGACGCTTTTTGGTTGCTTTTTTCTTAAATTTGGGGGCGTACTTATCCAAAGCGTTCGTTAGCAATCTCCGAAATGTATCTGGGTGGGTATCGCTGTCTTCATCGTTCCCGAATATTATGTTGTTTTCTATTACTTGGGCACTAACCCTATTGATACTAAGGTTTCCTCCACTATGGAAATCTTTGCTTGATTCAAATAAGGCAATCGCCATTCCGGCGATCATCTTTAAAGCCGTATCTTTTCCTCTCCAGTTTTGTTCTCTTTCTACTTTTTTTGACAGTGCTCCAATTTCTGGTTCGTTATCTGGAACATTCATATCCAGTTCTGGGAAGAAGTTCACAACCTCGGAGCGCTTGAAATAAAACGAATCGTAAGACCCATACCAATCATCCTCATCATCGTGATATAAAAAGTCTTCCCCTTTCCTAACGTTGAAAGTCCCTTCTTCCCCCGGTATCGGGCTCTCCCTGTATTCATGCCCCATAGCCAGAAGACCTAAAAACTCCACACACTGCTTTTCAAAGTCGTCATTAGTTGTAAAACCTGATACCCAATCGAACTGATAAAAGCCCAGCCCCCCTAAAGTATCTGGTTTAGCTTTGCTCAATCTGTAGTTACTTAAGATAGCGGCAGCGATCATTCTTTCATTTTCATTGTTTAGTCTTGCCAGTTCGCTGATCAGATTACCAAACCAGATTTTATCTTCTGACTCGTTATAAAACGCATCTAGTCCTGTCATCTTAGTCACGGCGTGTTCTCCTTCCGAACTCGTAAGGGCTTATATGTATTTCTCGATTGGCGTCCAGATAATCTGCCCACCATTGAAGCATTAGTTTGCGCTCTTCTAAGTAATCAGCCTTGTGCTTGTAGGCTCTTTTAACGTCTTTATATTCTTTGTGGCTCATCTGGCGCTCTACTGCGTCCTCCTGCCACAAACCGGACTCCATCAGGGAACTACAGGCTGTGGCACGGAATCCATGTCCAGTTACGTCCTCTTGCGTGTTATAGCCCATTAAGCGTAATGCCTTGTTTACCGTGTTTTCACTCATCACGCCTTTGGTGTTTCTTTCATTCGGAAACACAACATCGTAGCTTCCGCTTAGTTCTCTCAACTGCTTTACAATAGAAACAGCCTGACGGCTAAGAAGCACGATATGTTCGTCTTTTCCCGTTTTTGTGCCACGGGTGGAAAACCTCACACCATCGATAGGCTCTCTTTTTTTAGGGATAATCCACTCAGCCCGATCAAGGTCAAACTCTTTCCAACGGGCAAACCTTAACTCGCTTGAACGAACAAATGTCAACATGGTTAGCTCAATGGCAAGGCGGGTAAGAGGATTACCTTTAAAGCTGCCCAATCGAGTGAAAAAGTCTGGTAAATCTCTGGGATGTAGTGCGGCATGATGCTTAGTTTCATATTGCATTAACCGGACATCGAGATCATTCGTGATGATTTCTGTCTTAATGCCGCTCAGACGGGCGCTATGTATGATGTCCTTAACTCGTTGTTTAAGTCGGTTGGCTGTATCGTGTTTCCCGGCGTCATCTACCTTCTTAAACAAAGGTAAAATTGTCATCGCCTCCAGTTTGCGAATATCCGAAGTGCCAATGTGAGGGAAAATATACATTTCAAGGCTTCTAAGTACGCGTTTTCGGTGGTCTTCGTTCCACATCTGGTGGCTTTCAACCCATTGACGTCCTATTGTCTCAAAAGTGAATGCGCCTTTTTCTTCTGCTTTTGCTGCTCTTTGCTCTGCTTTGGGATCTATCCCCTTGACTAACAACTTTTTGGCGTTGTCTCGTTTTTCTCTGGCGTCTTGTAAGCTAATGGTTGGATATACACCAAAAGCAAGTCTGTCTTCTTTCTTATCTGATGGGCGGCGATACTTCATTCGCCAATACTTCGACCCGGTCTGGGATACTTCAAGATAAAGACCACCACCATCAGACAATTTATAAGTTTTGTCTCGTGGCTTAGCTGCTTTGCACTGACGGTCTGTTAATTTGTTGAGGGTATTTCTGGACATGTTGGGGGCACATATACAATCGAACCAGCAATGCCCCTAATTATGCCCCATAGATTTACTTGATTTCAATAGACGGAAATGGACGTCATGAGAATAAAATCTCTTTATTTTTATATGTTTACATGGGATTTATAGACAATGGTAGACGTTGGTGTACAGCGGGATGGTGTCCCCTGCAGGAATCGAACCTGCAATTAGCCCTTAGGAGGGGCTCGTTATATCCATTTAACTAAGAGGACAATGCGGCATGAGTATACCCGCTAATGGACTGCGGGGTAAGTACGCTGCCGCTCGATTGCTTAAACCCTCGCCATTTATGCCGGGTTTTTATCATTTTTCTTAATGTTTTCCGCACGTTCTGCTTTTTGGCGTGCTTCTGCTTTGCGCTTGTTGCTCATGTCGTTGCGGATCTGTGCATGACTCATTAACGCGAAGATAAAGGTGCCGCCGCAGATGTTCCCCGCTAAAGTAGGTAGTGCGAAGGGCCAGATGAAATCGCTCCAGTGCAGCGTACCGTTAAACACCAGATAGAGGATTTCAACAGAACCGACAACGATGTGAGTGGTGTCACCCAGGGCAATAAGCCAGGTCATCAATATAATCACCACAATCTTTGCCGCACCCGCTGCAGGAAACATCCATACCATAGTGGCGATCAGCCAGCCGGAAATGATCGCGTTGGCAAACATCTCGCTGGGGGTGTTCTTCATCACATCCATGCCGATTTTGACAAATGCATCGCGAGTTTCTTCATTGAAGATAGGCATATATTCAAATGCCCACGCCGCAATACCTGTCCCGAGAATATTACCCAGCAGCACGACGCCCCATAACCGCATAAGTAAGCCAACGTTGCTCATTGTCGGTTTTTGCATGACGGGTAGTACCGCAGTCACGGTGTTTTCGGTAAATAATTGCTGGCGGGCCATAATGACGATAATAAAACCAAAGGTATAACCGAGATTCTCCAGCAAGAAGCTGCCCGGCACGCCTTCCAGTTCGACATGAAATATCCCTTTTGCCAGTAGCGAAGCGCCCATCGACAGACCCGCCGCAATGGCTGACCACAGTAGTGCCATTGCGTCGCGTTCCAGCTCTTTTTCACCATCCTGGCGGATATGCTCATGAATTGCCATCGCCCGGGAGGGGAGTCGGTCTTCATCTATTTCTATTTTTTTGCCGCGCTCTTTTTCTTCGCTCTCAACTTCAATTTCGTCGCTGTGTTGATCAATTTTGTCGTTGTCCATGGTCTCTTCTCTTGAATTAGCACGTATAGCTAAAGCGTAGCGGCTTTTTTGCTCGCAACTGGCGGGAGTTACTCTGAAAATGTAGAAAAGGCCGCGTTTGCCTTTTTCTGTTTCTATAGAATCAAGTAGCCTACAGGGCGGCGATTACCAGGCTATGATCAAATCAGCAAATCAGGGCGTCTGGACATCAGTTGACGTGCTGTTACAATCGCCCACACCTAAACAGGCGGATACGGTATCGTTCCGTCATGGATGGCAAACTGCATAAGCCATAAAAAAACAGGGAGACATTTATGAAGCTTCGCCTGTCGGCGCTTGCTCTGGGAACTACGCTTCTGGTGGGGTGTGCGAGTTCCGGTACAGATCAGCAAGGGCGTTCTGACCCGTTAGAAGGGTTCAACCGCACCATGTACAACTTCAACTTCAATGTATTAGACCCGTATATTGTTCGACCGGTCGCTGTCGCCTGGCGTGATTATGTTCCGCAACCGGCGCGTAACGGTTTGAGCAACTTTACTGGCAACCTTGAAGAACCTGCGGTGATGGTTAACTACTTCTTGCAGGGCGACCCTTATCAGGGGATGGTCCACTTTACCCGCTTTTTCCTGAACACCATTTTGGGGATGGGCGGCTTTATTGATGTTGCAGGGATGGCGAACCCGAAACTGCAACGGACTGAACCTCACCGCTTCGGTAGTACGCTTGGTCATTATGGTGTGGGTTATGGGCCATACGTTCAGTTACCGTTCTACGGTAGCTTCACGCTGCGTGATGACGGTGGTGATATGGCGGATGGTCTTTACCCGGTTCTTTCCTGGCTGACCTGGCCGATGTCTGTGGGTAAATGGACGCTTGAAGGGATAGAAACTCGTGCGCAGTTGTTGGATTCCGATGGTCTGCTGCGTCAGTCGTCCGATCCTTATATTATGGTGCGCGAAGCGTACTTCCAGCGTCATGATTTCATCGCTAATGGCGGCGAACTCAAACCGCAGGAAAATCCGAACGCGCAAGCGATTCAGGATGATTTAAAAGATATCGATTCTGAATAAGAAACAAATAAAAAAGGTGAGTCACAAAACTCACCTTTTTTGTTGTTATCCCTCAATTACCCCAAGTAAAAGAAGATAAACCGACAATGACCTGGACATAATTATGTAAAAATACTGATGTTCGTCATTGTCTGTTTCCGATATTCAGACGTTGAAAAATCAAAAAAACTGGACAATTTTAATTATCATCAAAATTAACACCCAATGCAGATAGTTGATTAATTTCATTTTGATATTTAGCCTGGCGATTTTGAAGCCTTTTTTCAACTTTATCTTCGATTTCCTTAAAGTGGTCATATTTATTTTGAGAACGGTCAACTTCGTTATCGACTAAAGTAGAAATTATTTCTTTTACATTATCGCGTCTAAATTTTGCATCGTCCACTTGAAAATTATATCTTATTGCTCGACCTAAACGTTTAAAAACTTCGTTTGGCTCTCTCAGTCTTTCCCCGTTGAGCTCGTTTACAACCTGATGATCGGAACCTGTTGCAAATGATTCTGCCATGATAGCTTTACTGCTTTCAAACCACGCTGAAGCATTCCTGGCTTTTTCACTACAATATTGGGTGAGACTATCACCATTAATACGAATTCCTCTTTGAATGTGGTAGTCGTCCTGATCATAGTAACCGAGAGATAAGTAATCATTTCCGTTTTTATTTTTAATTACAATAGCGAGAGAATCGCCTTTTTTATCTTTACCGTACCAGGTAAATAAGTCCGTTGGTTCGCTTTTCCCATTCTCATCAAATTCCGTTATCGTATGTCTGAGTTTTTGTGATATCTTATCGAAGATAAAACCAGGATCTCCATCATATATTTCTTTTAATGCGCTGAAGATCATTTCCTTGTTATTGATATCATGAGTATTCTCTACTACATTTTCATGGATGATGGTTTGGCCGACTTTTTTGTTTTCATCGTTCGTAGGTGATTTTATTGGTTCTTGATTATAGATACCACTAGTAATATCGGCTGTATCATTGGAGTCAATAGCACCCTCATTACCACTAACAACGATACTACCATCAGTAAATTCAGCATTATTTATATCATCATGAGTCTTCTCAACTATGTTGTCATTAATGATAGTACGGGCGAGTTCTTTGTCTTTATAGCTCGCAAGTAATTTTATTGGTTCTTGGTTATCGATACCAATAGTAATATAGTCTGTATCATTGGAATCAATATTAATATAAGTAACTGAGGAATTATTAATATTAAATCTATCAGGATTGTCGTTTACTCGCATGGCGTTTTTTATAAGCTCAAGCAAATGTTTAATACAGGTGCTTATTCCTTCCTTACCATTAAAAAGGTTTTTGAACTCTTGTACTAATCCATTAACTTCATCATTGTTATTTTCATTGATGGATTCTGGGTAAGCTGCGCTGGTATTGTTGATTGAAATAGATGGTAGCATGATTTTATTCCATGTTGATTGATTTGTTACAAATATATATTACCTAATAAAATAGACTATCAAAAAACGCTCATTTATTTAGAGCCTATCTTTAATTTGAGTGTATGAGCGCACAATAGCCAGGGAGGTTGAGTATCCTGGAAATGCAGAAAAGTAAACTCTTTGAGAAGGACGAGCAGAACGCCTGAAAATATGCGTTTCCCTTCAGGTTTGTCTGTGGATACCACTTACTGATTTGAAAGGGCAAGCTGCCATCAGGCTGTTTGCAAAACTCAGGAGGCAAGCAATGAGGAAACTACTTTCGGTGAAGTGGGGGAGTTAAAGTCACCTGCATAGCTGGTGACTTTATCCAGGCGAACGCGTTATCAGAACGCGTAGTTAAAGTTAGTACCGAACAGCCAGGCTTTACCTTCAGACTCGAACTGGTATGGGCCTTCGTTAATTTTCACGCTCTGACCGTGCATATAAGAAACACCAACATCGACTGAAGCATCTTTATTAAATGCGTAAGTCGTACCTGCACTCAGCCAGAAACGGTCCTGGTCCGGAATGGAGATAGAACGATTCTGTGCCGGAACTGGGCTGTCATCAAAGGCGATACCGGTACGGAAGGTCCAGTTATCATCGTAGTAATAAGTGGTTCCCAACGCGATGCGGTAAGCATCTTTAAAGCCTTCATGTTTCTGGAACAGCGTGTCGCCACTCGTTGAGGTCGCTTTCAGCTGCTGGAACTGACTCCAGCTGGTGTAAGCCAGGCTATAGTGAATCGCCCACTGCGGATCAACACGGTTATAACCCGACACTTCCCACATTTCAGGCAGGTTCAGCGTCAGATAACCCGATTGCGTTGCGCCACCTGTCGCGGTAGGTATTGGTAAACCGTAGTTATTAAACGCACGATTAAGATCGCTGCTGTAGTTACCTTTGAAGTCAATTTTCACTTCAGAACGGTAGGTCAGTGCATAGCGGTTATTTTTATCCAGTTCATACAGGATACCGGCGTTCCAGCCAAAGCCCCACTGGTTACCGTTCAGATGAGCGATTTTGGTATTACTGTCGATACCGTTGGCGGTAGCTGCCAATGCTTGCCCTTGAGGAGTCTTCCCGGCAGGAGATTGCATGATCTGACCGGCAACCAGCTGCCCCAGATCGCCTGCGAAACGTTCAATCTTCGCGCGAGCGTAGACGGCGTTGAAACCAAGACCAAAGCTCCATGCATTATTTAAGCGATACGCACCGCTTAAGTTCAGGTTCATGGTTTCAAGGTCGGTTGTACCCCCGACAGAGCCGCCTGCATAAGTATCGTTAAACTCTGTTGCCAGGCCATAGTTAGAGGTAATAGAAGCGCCCCAACCAAATTGGTCGTTAATCGGTGCAACAAAGTGCATGTTCGGAACCCATGCCGTAGGCGCGATGTTATCGGCTTTCAGGCTACGATCAGATGGAGACGTTCCGCTGATATTTACATCCGGATCAATATAAACCGCACCCGCAGAAAATGTCGGGCGGTCAAACATGGTAATCAATGCGGGGTTACGGCTAACGTTACCTGCATCATCGGCAATTGCACCTTCCCCTGAATAAGCCCGGCCCAGGCCAGAGGAAGAAAATTCGTTTAACTGAAAGCCTGCCGACCAGGCCTGGGTGGAGATAAGTGCCACTGCGACTGCGAGAGCAGACTTTGTAAACAGGGTTTTCTGGCTCATGACCATAACCTCAATGATTTATTTTTATACAAACTATGTTACGTGCTGTAACAGGAGCGCGAAGTGTAGGGTCTGAGGTACATCTTAGAAATCAGACCAGTGGCGAGAGTATAGGTCGGACCAGCTGGAATGTTGCAAGTATGTTTCTATCTTTTTTCAAATATGATCTAAGAAACGCGATCCAGCTGGCAAAATTTGGAGGTGGCGCACTCATGGATTCGGGTGAATTTTGTTTTAGATCATTTTTAAGTGTGATTTCGGTCACTTATCCGATTTTGCAGAATTAACAACTGGAGCAGCACTTTCCGGAAGCGTAAAATATCCACAACGTTTATCTGGCACCTTGGGTGCACATACAGAGGAAATCAACGATGAGTAAATGTAGTGCTGATGAAACCCCGGTTTGCTGCTGTATGGATGTTGGCACCATTATGGACAACTCCGACTGCACCGCGTCTTACAGCCGCGTGTTTGCAAACCGCGCAGAAGCAGAACAAACGCTGGCGGCGCTGACTGAAAAAGCCCGTAGCGTGGAATCCGAACCGTGCAAAATCACCCCGACTTTCACTGAAGAGTCTGACGGTGTGCGCCTGGATATCGATTTCACTTTTGCCTGCGAAGCTGAAATGCTGATCTTCCAGCTGGGTCTGCGTTAATTCCTCTCGGGTACGTACGCCCCTGTCAGTTGTTGGCAGGGGCGTTTTATTTTCTCTTCTACTTTTCTCTCTGTGTCATAGCTCCCACTTTCCCTTTTCTCCACTTGGCTAAATGTAAAAAAATAGTTAAGACTATGATCAGGTCAGACCACTTTATTTATTATTTTACAGGGGAGTGTTATGGGTCAGGTTTTACCGCTGGTTACCCGCCAGGGCGATCGTATCGCCATTGTTAGCGGTTTACGTACGCCTTTTGCCCGCCAGGCGACGGCTTTTCATGGCATTCCCGCGGTTGATTTAGGGAAGATGGTGGTAGGCGAACTGCTGGCACGCAGCGAGATCCCCGCCGAAGTGATTGAACAACTGGTTTTTGGTCAGGTCGTACAAATGCCGGAAGCCCCCAACATTGCGCGTGAAATTGTTCTCGGCACCGGAATGAATGTGCATACCGATGCTTACAGCGTCAGCCGCGCTTGCGCTACCAGTTTCCAGGCGATTGCAAACGTCGCAGAAAGCCTGATGGCGGGAACTATTCGCGCGGGGATTGCCGGTGGGGCCGATTCCTCTTCCGTATTGCCAATTGGCGTCAGTAAAAAACTGGCGCGCGTGCTGGTTGATGTCAACAAAGCTCGAACCATGAGCCAGCGCCTGAAACTCTTCTCTCGCCTGCGTTTGCGCGACTTAATGCCGGTGCCTCCGGCAGTGGCGGAATACTCTACTGGCTTACGGATGGGCGACACCGCTGAACAAATGGCGAAAACCTACGGTATTACTCGCGAACAGCAAGATGCATTAGCGCACCGTTCGCATCAGCGAGCCGCTCAGGCGTGGTCAGACGGTAAACTCAAAGAAGAGGTGATGACTGCCTTTATCCCTCCTTATAAACAACCGCTTGTCGAAGACAACAATATTCGCGGTAATTCCTCGCTTGCCGATTACGCAAAGCTGCGCCCGGCGTTTGATCGCAAACACGGAACGGTAACGGCGGCAAACAGTACGCCGCTGACCGATGGCGCGGCAGCGGTGATCCTGATGACTGAATCCCGGGCGAAAGAATTAGGGCTGGTACCGCTGGGGTATCTGCGCAGTTACGCATTTACTGCGATAGATGTCTGGCAGGACATGTTGCTCGGTCCGGCCTGGTCAACGCCGCTGGCGCTGGAACGTGCCGGTTTGACAATGAGCGATCTGACATTGATCGATATGCACGAAGCCTTTGCAGCTCAGACACTGGCGAATATTCAGTTGCTGGGTAGCGAACGTTTTGCTCGTGATGTACTGGGGCGTGCACATGCCACTGGCGAAGTGGACGATAGCAAATTTAACGTGCTTGGCGGTTCGATTGCTTACGGGCATCCCTTCGCGGCGACCGGCGCGCGGATGATTACCCAGACATTGCATGAACTTCGGCGTCGCGGCGGTGGATTTGGATTAGTGACCGCCTGTGCTGCGGGTGGGCTTGGCGCGGCAATGGTTGTGGAGGCGGAATAATGGAAATGGCATCAGCGTTTACCCTTAATGTCCGTCTGGACAACATTGCTGTTATCACCATCGACGTACCGGGTGAGAAAATGAATACCCTGAAGGCGGAGTTTGCCTCGCAGGTGCGCGCCATTATTAAGCAACTCCGTGAAAACAAAGAGTTGCGCGGCGTGGTGTTTATCTCCGCGAAACCAGACAACTTCATTGCTGGCGCAGACATCAACATGATCGCCAACTGCAAAACGGCGCAAGAAGCGGAAGCACTGGCGCGGCAGGGTCAACAGTTAATGGCGGAGATTCATGCTTTGCCCGTTCCGGTTATCGCGGCTATTCATGGCGCTTGCCTGGGCGGTGGGCTGGAGTTGGCGCTGGCGTGCCACGGTCGCATGTGTACTGACGATCCTAAAACGGTGCTCGGTTTGCCTGAAGTACAACTTGGATTATTACCCGGTTCAGGCGGCACCCAGCGTTTACCGCGTCTGATAGGCGTCAGCACAGCATTAGAGATGATCCTCACCGGAAAACAACTTCGGGCGAAACAGGCATTAAAGCTGGGGCTGGTGGATGACGTCGTTCCGCAATCCATTTTACTGGAAGCCGCTGTTGAGCTGGCAAAGCAGGATCGTCCATCTTCACGCCCTCTACCTGTACGCGAGCGTATTCTGGCGGGGCCGTTAGGTCGTGCGCTGCTGTTCAAAATGGTCGGCAAGAAAACAGAACACAAAACTCAGGGTAACTATCCGGCGACAGAACGCATCCTGGAGGTTGTCGAAACGGGATTAGCGCAAGGCACCAGTAGCGGCTATGACGCTGAAGCCCGTGCTTTTGGCGAACTGGCGATGACGCCGCAATCGCAGGCGCTGCGTAGTATCTTTTTTGCCAGTACGGAAGTGAAGAAAGATCCTGGCAGTGATGCGCCGCCTGCGCCATTAAACAGCGTGGGAATTTTAGGTGGTGGCTTGATGGGCGGCGGTATTGCTTACGTCACTGCTTGTAAAGCGGGGCTTCCGGTCAGAATTAAAGATATCAACCCGCAGGGCATAAATCATGCGCTGAAGTACAGTTGGGATCAGCTGGAGGGCAAAGTTCGCCGTCGTCATCTCAAAGCCAGCGAACGTGACAGACAGCTGGCATTAATCTCCGGAACGACGGACTATCGCGGCTTTGCCCATCGCGATCTGATTATTGAAGCGGTGTTTGAAAATCTCGAATTAAAACAACAAATGGTGGCGGAAGTTGAGCAAAATTGCGCCGCTCATACCATCTTTGCTTCGAATACGTCATCTTTACCGATTGGTGATATCGCCGCTCACGCTACGCGACCTGAGCAAGTTATTGGCCTGCATTTCTTCAGTCCGGTGGAAAAAATGCCGCTGGTGGAGATTATTCCTCATGCGGGGACATCGGCGCAAACCATCGCTACCACAGTAAAACTGGCGAAAAAACAGGGTAAAACGCCCATTGTCGTGCGTGACAAAGCCGGGTTTTACGTCAATCGCATTTTAGCGCCTTACATTAATGAAGCTATCCGCATGTTGACCGAAGGTGAACGGGTAGAGCACATTGATGCCGCGCTGGTGAAATTTGGTTTTCCGGTAGGCCCAATCCAACTTTTGGATGAGGTAGGAATCGACACCGGGACTAAAATTATTCCTGTACTGGAAGCCGCTTATGGAGAACGTTTTAGCGCGCCTGCAAATGTTGTTTCTTCAATTTTGAACGACGATCGCAAAGGCAGAAAAAATGGTCGGGGTTTCTATCTTTATGGTCAGAAAGGGCGTAAAAGCAAAAAACAGGTCGATCCCGCCATTTACCCGCTGATTGGCACACAAGGGCAGGGGCGACTCTCCGCACCGCAGGTAGCTGAACGGTGTGTGATGTTGATGCTGAATGAAGCAGTACGTTGTCTGGACGAGCAGGTTATCCGTAGCGTGCGTGACGGAGATATTGGCGCGGTATTTGGCATTGGTTTTCCGCCATTTCTCGGTGGTCCGTTCCGCTACATCGATTCTCTCGGTGCGGGTGAAGTGGTTGCAATAATGCAACGACTGGCCACGCAGTATGGTTCCCGTTTTACCCCTTGCGAGCGTTTAGTCGAGATGAGCAAGCGTGGGGAAAGTTTTTGGAAAACAACTGCAACTGACCTGCAATAAGAAGGTCAAAGCTATATGAATCCGCGCTGAATGGCGGAGTGTTGCTCAAAATGTAAACGCATATTGACTATACTTACGCCATTGAGGTAAAAAACAGCGTTTCATTCGGTGAATGGATAAGGCACAATGCCGGCCACCGTTTTCTTTCTCTGGTTTCAGATGAAAGAAAACGGGCGAATCTGGTTAACAAAAGCGGTGCAATATGCAAGTTTTTATCATGCGTCACGGCGACGCAGCCCTCGATGCCGCCAGTGATTCGGTTCGTCCTCTGACTACTAACGGTTGTGACGAATCTCGCCTGATGGCGAACTGGCTGAAAGGTCAAAAAGTGGAAATCGAACGCGTTCTGGTGAGCCCGTTCCTGCGAGCCGAGCAAACACTGGAAGAAGTAGGGGATTGTCTGAACCTGCCTTCCAGTGCAGAAGTTCTGCCGGAGTTAACGCCCTGCGGCGATGTTGGTCTGGTCAGTGCCTATTTACAGGCGTTGACCAATGAAGGTGTTGCTTCGGTACTGGTGATCTCCCACTTACCCTTAGTCGGGTATCTGGTTGCTGAGTTATGTCCGGGCGAAACGCCGCCTATGTTTACCACCTCGGCCATTGCCAGCGTAACGCTTGATGAAAGCGGAAACGGCACATTCAACTGGCAGATGAGCCCGTGTAATCTGAAGATGGCAAAAGCGATTTAATACGCATGCACAAGGCCCGCTGGTGTAATCTATCGGGCCTTTATTTTTTTCTGGCAATGTTGAATTTATGCAATCTTATTGTACTAACAATGATCCGCTTGTGATCGAATGGTCTTTATTTTATACGGCATGACGCTTTTATTTGTAAAAATTTACATATTGAAAGAGAATTTACTTTTATTCATAAATTATTTTTCTGGAAGCATTTTTAGGTAAATAATGACTAAAGTGAAAAATATTATTGGGTCTTGATTTTATATTAATTATAGTGTTTTAATATTATATCGTTGCGAAATTAATATCACAAGATAGTCATTGCCATGTGATTGTTTTTGACTTTGATTTATTCACTGAGTTTTTGCATTTGCCGTTTTTTTGAACTCATTCTTCATAACTGAGATGAAAAATTTCAGTAATTATTATCCCCGTCCATTAATTAAGTATTTCTAACTTTGAATGTTAGAAAATTTAAATTGCATCAGTCATATTAAAATATCAACATGTTCGGCACGCCAAAGAATATTATATCAAGGAACCTGTTTTTTCAGGAGCTGAAAATCTGTTCATTGGCTGCTTAAAAGTCGCTGTAAAAATTGAAGAAGCTCTACGTCAATATTTCAGTTGGCTTATATTCTAATTATTTATGATTTAAGGACAAATAATGAGTAAGTTTGTAAAAGCAGCAGTTGCCACGGCAATGCTCATGGGGGCGCTGACTTCAGCATCAGTCGTTGCCGCAGGGAACAACGGTACAGTGAGATTTTACGGCACAATTGAAGACTCCCCGTGCTCAATTGTTCCTGACGATCATAAACTGGAAGTGGATATGGGCAGCATCGGTACGGGTTCTTTAACCGGCGGCAAAACAACCACACCAAAAGATTTCCAGATTCGTTTACAGGACTGTAATTTCAATACAGAAACGACAATGGCTACCACATTCACCGGTAATCCGTACTCCACTAACGCAGATAACTATTCTCTGTCTAACATGGATAATGGAACTGAAATTCCAAACGTTAGCCTGGTTATCGGTGACCAGCACGGTACAGGTTATGCACTGGGAGCAGAGATTAAGCAACCTATCGTGAAGGACAGTTCAACGGGAAAAGGCAAGCCTAAACAAACTCTGAACTTTAAAGCATGGTTAGTGGGTGAAACGGATGCTGTAACACCAACACCGGCACCGTTTGAAACGCTGACGACGTTCCAGATCACGTATCTCTAATGTATTTCCCCCATAGCTGCAAAGTTATGGGGTTTATAACTACCAAATAACTAAATTATAAAAAATCATGGATGGATACGCCGATGCCAGAACATTCTTTTCTCCGTTTACGGGGGCTTTCGTGGTGGATTGCTCTGGCAATTTCTGGAAGTCCATTTAATGCCCTGGCAGACGATACCATTCAGTTTGATGGCCGATTTCTTGATTTAAAAGGCAATACCAAAATTGATTTGGGCCGTTTTTCGCAAAAAGGCTATGTAGAACCGGGAAAATATAACTTACGCGTTCATGTAAATAATCAGCCGTTACCTGACGACTACGATATCTACTGGTACGCAACTGAAAACGATCCGAATAAATCATATGCCTGCTTATCGCCAGAGCTGGTTGCCCAGTTTGGTCTGAAGGAAGATATTGCAAAGAATTTGCAATGGATCCGCGATGGTCAGTGTCTGAATACGGCACTTTTAGCAGGTACAGAAATTAGCGGCGATTTAGGCCAGTCTGCACTCCTTGTTTCTGTACCGCAGGCTTATCTGGAATATACCGACAGCGAGTGGGATCCGCCTTCGCGCTGGGATGACGGTATCCCTGGGCTTATTGCCGATTACAGTATCAACGCGCAAACCCGGCATGAAAATGGGGGTGATGACACTAACGACATCTGCGGTAATGGTACGGTCGGCGTTAACGTTGGGCCGTGGCGCTTACGAGCTGACTGGCAGAGCGATTATCAGCATACCCGCAGTAACGATGACGGCGACACTGACGATAGCGGTACGCAAAAAAACTGGGAGTGGAGTCGTTACTACGCCTGGCGCGCCTTGCCGTCATTAAAAGCCAAACTTTCGCTGGGCGAAGATTATCTCAACTCCGATATTTTTGATGGCTTCAGTTACATTGGCGGCAGCATCAGTACCGATGATCAAATGTTACCGCCAAACCTGCGCGGCTACGCCCCCGATATTTCAGGTGTTGCACACACTACCGCTAAAGTGACCGTAACCCAAATGGGCCGTGTCATTTACGAAACCCAGGTACCCGCAGGTCCATTCCGCATCCAGGATATTGGCGATTCCGTCTCTGGCACGCTGCATGTCCGCATTGAAGAACAAAACGGCCAGGTACAGGAATACGACGTCAGCACGGCGTCCATGCCGTTCCTGACTCGCCCCGGCCAGGTGCGTTACAAAGTGACAATGGGGCGTCCACAAAACTGGGACCATCAGGTTGCAGGTAGCTTCTTCTCGGGCGGCGAGGCATCCTGGGGGATTGCCAATGGCTGGTCGCTCTACGGCGGTGCGTTAGCCGATGAAAACTACCAGTCGGCGGCGCTGGGCCTCGGTCGTGACCTGGCGCTGCTAGGCGCGTTAGCGTTTGATGTCACTCACTCTCGTGTTCAACTCGACGATAACAGCGTGTATGGCAACAAAACGCTGGACGGCAACTCTTATCGCGTCAGCTATGCCAAAGATTTTGATGAACTCAACAGTCGGGTGACGTTTGCTGGATACCGCTTCTCTGAAAAAAACTACATGACCATGAGCGAGTATCTGGATGCGAACGACGACGACCGGGCGCGCACCGGTAACGACAAAGAGATGTATACGGTCACCTATAACCAGAACTTCACGGATGCGCGCGTTTCGGTCTATCTCAACTATTCCCACCATACCTACTGGGATCGCCAGGATCAGACCAACTACAACATGATGCTTTCTCATTATTTTAATTTAGGAAGCCTTCGCAACCTGAGCGTTTCTCTGACCGGTTATCGCTACGAATACGATAAAAGTGCTGACAAGGGTGTTTATCTGTCCTTAAGTTTGCCGTGGGGCGACAACAGCACCATCAGTTACAACGGCAACTATGGCAGCGGTGCCGACAGCAATCAGGTGAGTCTGTATCACCGCATTGATGACGCCAGCCACTACACGTTAAGCGCCGGAACCAGCGAAAACCACAGCAGCGTGGATGGCTACTACAGCCACGATGGTACTCTGGCAAAAGTGGATCTCAGTGCCAACTACCATGAAGGGCAATACACCTCAGCAGGGATCTCTTTACAGGGCGGGGCAACGCTGACCGCTCATGGCGGGGCACTGCATCGTACACAAAACATGGGCGGTACACGTCTGTTAATCGACGCTGATGGCGTTGCTAATGTGCCGGTTGAAGGTAATGGTTCCGCCGTTTATACCAACATGTTCGGCAAAGCGGTGGTGGCAGATGTTAATGATTACTACCGCAACCAGGCTTATATCGATTTGAACAAACTGCCGGAAAACGCTGAAGCTACAAAATCAGTGGTTCAGGCAACGCTGACGGAAGGCGCTATTGGCTACCGTAAATTTGCGGTAATCAGCGGTGAGAAGGCGATGGCAGTGCTGCGCTTGCAGGATGGCAGCCATCCGCCATTTGGGGCGGAAGTGAAAAACGATAATCAACAACAAGTAGGGTTGGTTGATGACGAAGGTAATGTTTATCTGGCAGGCGTTAAACCGGGTGAACATATGACCGTTTTCTGGGAGGGTGAATCTCACTGCGATATCAGCCTGCCAGACCCGTTACCGAATGACCTGTTCAATGGCTTGTTGTTGCCATGCCAGCAAAAGGGGGGAAGTTCTCCCGTCATACCGCATGATATTCAACCCGTCATTCAGGAGCAGACACAACAGGTGACACCAATGGAACCGCCGATGTCTGTTTCATCGAACCAATAACGTGATTAAGGAATGATCCATGACTAAATATCTCTCTGCCAAAACATTGACAACGGTACTGTCGTTACTGGCAGCAACGGTAAGTTTTTCTACCCAGGCGTCAGTAACGCCCGATCGTACTCGCCTGATTTTTAATGAAAGCGATAAATCTATCAGTGTGACGCTGCGTAATAACGACCCCAAACTGCCTTATCTGGCGCAAAGCTGGATTGAAGATGAAAAGGGCGTCAAGATCAGCTCGCCGCTGGCGGTATTGCCGCCTGTACAGCGCATTGAAGCAATGATGAATGGCCAGGTTAAAATTCAGGGCCTGCCGGATATTCATAAATTACCTGCCGATCGGGAATCGATGTTCTATTTCAACGTGCGCGAAATTCCGCCGAAATCGAACAAATCCAACACGCTACAAATCGCTCTTCAGACGCGTATCAAACTTTTCTGGCGACCGAAAGCTCTGGAAAAAAACACCACGCAAAACCCGTGGCAGCATAAAGTGACCTTAACCCGCAACGGTCAGGAATTTACTGTCAATAACCCGACGCCGTATTACGTCATTTTCAGTAATGCCAGCGCACAGAAAAATGGCAATCCGGCAGCCGGTTTCTCGCCAATAGTGATGTCGCCGAAAACCTCTGCACCGCTGAATGTGAAGATGGGGAGTGTGCCGGTACTGACCTATGTCAACGACTATGGCGCTCGGATGCCGCTCTTTTTCACCTGCAACGGTAACAGTTGCCAGGTTGATGAAGAGCAGAGCCGCAAAGGCTGAGGCCGGGAGTGTGAGATGAAACGACTACTTTTGGCCGGGCTGGGAGGAGTGCTGCTTACGGGCAGTGCTCTTGCCGGTGAAACGAAAAGTGTGCCATTGACATTGCGCGTACTGGTAGACCCACCACCTCCTTGTACCGTAAAAGGCAGTAACGTCGATTTTGGTGATGTGATCATCAAAAAAATCAATGGTACTGAATATCGCAAAGATGCAGGTTATACCCTGAACTGTGCCAATAGCCTGAGCGATGACCTTCAGATGCAGTTTAAGGGCACAACCACCACGATCAATGGCGAAACGGTGTTAAGCACGGGAATTACCGGGTTTGGCATTCGTATTGAAAATGCAGCAGATAACTCTCTGTTTGCGATTGGCGACAATACCTGGACTCCATTTAGCGTCAGTAGCCAGCCACAACTAAAAGCAGTGCCAGTCAAACAGAATGGCGTGACGCTGACAGGCGCACAGTTTAACGCCAGCATGACAATGGTGGTGGATTACCAATGAAACGACTCTCGTTAATTTTATTATCCGCTTTTTGCACCATAACGCATGCCGCACCGGAAGATATCACCTTCACGGGTACGCTGATCGAACCTCCGGTCTGCACCGTCAGCAATGGTGATGATATTGAGATCCAGTTTATCGACGTCATTATCGACAATATTGACGGGGTTAATTACCGCAAAGATGTTCCGTACCAGATAACGTGTGACCCTGATATTACCGATGACGCCTGGGTAATGACGCTAACCTGGACCGGTACACAGACCAACTATAACGATGCGGCGATTCAGACGGATGTCACGGGATTAGGGATTGAACTCCAGCAAAACGGTCAGCCCTTTAAGCTGAATACCCCGCTTAACGTGACACCCGCCAACCTGCCGAAGTTGAAGGCCGCACCTGTAAAAGCTTCCGATGCCACGCTGACTGACGGTAACTTTTCCGCTTACGCCACAT